>Ga0206107_1000028_pt1 | contig 181452 bp, 131 predicted proteins | sample 2B0metagenome_FD_148652 | JGI IMG/M metagenome (GOLD analysis project Ga0206107, IMG submission 148652) | Enriched microbial communities from leaf-cutter ant dump, University of Wisconsin, Madison, United States - 2B0 | ecosystem: Environmental > Terrestrial > Nest > Insects nest > Nest dump... | reverse complement strand
TTCCGCGAGATGAAGCGGATCATCGCAGCCACTCGACAGATACAACCCCTTGATCAACACGTCACGATCGCCGTCGACTGGATGATGGCCTTGACTCCGACCCAGACACGTACCAAGGCTGCTCTGCAGTCCCCGAGCTTCTGGCTCTTCCCGCTGTCAAAGAACTTTTGAGGACCCACTTAGTTCCGTACTCCTACAACCTTCAGCACGCTCTCGGCAGCGACGCGTCCGCTCTCGGCGGCTCCGTTCATGAAGCCCTGATAGTCGAGGCTGCAATGCTCGCCGGCAAAGAAAAGGTTGCCCACCGGTTCCCCCTCAGCTCCGGCAATCGTGCTCCACTGCCCCACGGTATAGCAGGCGTAGCTGCCGCGCGCAAGGGGATGGGTCGGCCAGTGAAAACGCTCTGCACGGTCGTTGCGCGCCCCGGTGAAACCGGACCAGACACGGTTGAGCTGCGCCGCGTAGCCTGCCGCCTGTTCCGCCACCGTCCCGCTGCCCGCCCGCACTCCCTCGTTTCCGCCGAGGTAGACGGTATAGCCTCCTGCCGTTCCAGGCTGGCCGTGGGTATGATCCCAACCCGTCTGCACCGAAAGATCGCTGTAGAGGTAGCCGGAGAATCCCGTCCTTCCGTCGAACGGATGGCTGCGCCACACCCTCTCGTTCATTCCAAGCAGCATCTTCGCGTTGGTGCCGTAGCCAAGCTCGGCAATCGCTCGCCCCTTCGCCGCCGGCAGCGCAAGGTTGCGGTCAAGCTCCACGGTACGGAGCAGTGTGAAGGGGAGTGCGAGCACGACGATGTCGGCGTGAACGTCCACCGTGCCAGCGTCGCGCGCAAAGCTCAGAGTGTAGCCGCTGCCGCTCCGGGCGCGGAGCGATTCGAGGCGATACCCCGTGCGCACGCGGTCGCCGAGGCGCTCGGCAAGCCGACGCGCTACCTGATCGTTGCCGCCCACGATCTTGTAGCGCTCGTCGCTCTCACCATAGGGGGCAAAGCCGTCATCGCTGTAATCGAGGTCGGTGCTGGCAAGTGTGATGAAGTTCAGTGCGCTCTGCCGGTCGATCTCCAGACCATACTCACCGATATAGGCGGTCTCAAGAATCTTCAGCAACCAGCCGTCGATGCCGAGCCGGGCGAAGTAGTCGGCAAGGCTGATCGTGTCGAGCGAGCGCCACGCTCCATCGTGCGCGTAGCCGATCTCTTCGGGAATCGACGCTGCATCGCGGGCAATCGACGCGATGAACGGAGTCATTGCCTCGATGACCTCGCGCTCGCTGCGGTGAACGCCATCAACGAAGAAGGCGTCGCGCACGAGGCCACCCTCGGAGAGGTTGCGCGTGTCGAGAAGCTCAAGCCCAAGCGTTCGCGCGAGGTCGAGCATCTCCGTGTGCGAACTGTCGATGAACTCGCCACCCAGCTCCGTGGTAAGTCCCGGCCCCATCAGGTCGTGCGCGCTCCACGTGCGCCCCCCCACGCGCGACCCGGCCTCGTAGACCGTGACCGGCACCCCGGCATCGCGCAACAAGCGCGCGGCGTTAAGCCCGGCCAGCCCGGCACCAACAATCGCCACCCGTGTTGCCTCCTCGCCACGTCCAATCGTGCGGCAGGCATCGAGCAAGCCTCCGCCGGCAACGAATGCGGCGGCCGCAGCCCCCCCCTTCAGGAAGCTGCGGCGGCTCAGCCCTGTTCGCTCGATCCGAAGCTCGCGTTCGATCTCGACAAGTTCGTCTATCGGCGGCGCACCGGCGCGGCGTGCGTGGGCGGCGCGGCGCACAACACGGCGAAGCACGGCAGCAAGCGGCGTGCGGGTGGAGGAGCGGGACATGGATGTCAGGAGCGAGGGATGAGGAGCAGGGACTCAGGAGAGGAAAGACCAGGGCGTGCAGGCACCCAGCGGAGCACAACCAGCCGAAAGCGCAGCAGGCTGCGGCGCTGTGCCCGCCATGCTCTCGAAAACGACAACCGCGCGCAGAAGAAGGAGCGGTCCACCCTGCACGAGGTTGCTCCTCCCTCCTGTCACAGTCCCATCAGGGCGATGCCCCCCCACAGGACCAGACCGAACGAGAAGGGGATTGTGAGGTTGTCGTCGAGGCTCTTCCCTCCACCACTCATTGCCTCGACGAGCGCCGCAACAAGCGAGGCGACAACGCCAATCACAATGAAGAGCGGAGACTGCGAGAACACCGCCCACATCACAACGCTTATTGCCATCGCCGAGAGGGCAAACGTCATTGTCCCCTCCAGACTCTTCCGCAGAAACCTGTGTCGTCCGAACGCTCGCCCCACCAGCGCGGCGAGCGTATCGCTGATGATCAGCACGGTGAAGCCCGTGACCATCACCACCTTGGGGAAAACGAGCAGGCAGAGCGTGGCGCTCACCAGCACCCACGTTGCGCCGTTGAAGGTGCGCGAGCTGGCGCTCGTTTCGTGGGGACGGAGCATGGAGCCAAACATCCGCTGGAGCAACCGCTCCAGCGCTGCACTGCGGCGGCGCAACAGCTCCACCACGAGGCTCAACGCCGCAAGCGGGGCGATCACGCTCAACATCTCCCAGCGGTCGAAACGAATGGCGAGGAGTGGAATCGAGAGCGAGCAGAGATGGATGAGCTTGCGCTGTACCTCCTTGCTCATGGTGATCTGTCGCGCCTCGCCACCGGCCTCACCGCCAAGGGCCGGCGGTGATTCGGAAAGCGCGGTTGACGGATCCAGCGTGCTCATCGTCTCGGGAGGATGGAGAGGAGAAAAGATTGCGGGAAGATAACACGAACCCCTCCCCCCCGAACCTTCTTCCAGCCGTGAAGACCGCATCGGCCTTTCGTTCAGCAGCACGCTGAAGCGCCCACCCTGTTGACAGGATGGGCGCTCGTTGTTCTACCGCGCGCCGAATCAGATCGGCACGGTTCCCGAGGAGGGATCGGGCGGAGGCTGTGCTCCACCGTTGTGTGTCGCGGTGACGGTGTCGCTGCGAGCACCCGTTGCCATGCGCGCCTGCAACATCCGCTTCACCTCCAGCGGCGCAAGCTCCTCGCCGCGGATCACCGTTTCGATCTCATCGGCGTCCAGCGTTTCGCGCTCCACCAGCAGCTCGGACATTTTATGCAGCGTCGGCATATGCTCGCGGAGAATCGCCACCGCACGCGCCATCCCCTCCTCCACGATTCGTCGCACCTCGCGGTCGATCAACTCCGACGTGTTCTCGCTGATGTCGCGGTGGGTCGTGAAGTCGCGACCGAGAAACACCTCGCCGTCGCCGCTGGAGTAGTTGATCGGTCCAAGCGCCTCGGACATACCCAGCTCGCACACCATCTGGCGCGCCATCTGCGTGACGGCCTTGATATCCCCCTGCGCGCCGCTGGTGTAGTTGCCGAAGATCAGCAACTCCGCCGCGCGACCACCCATTGCCATCGCGATGCGGGCCTCGAACCACTCGCGCGAGCGGCTGTGTGTGTCGTCCTTCGGCAGGAAGGCGGTAACGCCGAGCGCACGGCCACGCGGGATCACCGTCACCTTGTGCACGGGGTCGCCGTGCTCCACGAAGCGGCCAACGATCACGTGGCCTGCCTCGTGGTAGGCGGTCATCCGGCGCTCCTCCTCCGACATCACCAGCGACCGGCGCTCCAGACCCAGCATGATCTTGTCGCGCGCCATCTCGAAGTCGTACATCGTCACCCTGTCGCCGTTGCGCCGCGCCGCGTTGATCGCCGCCTCGTTCGTGAGGTTTGCGATGTCCGCACCGCTGAAGCCGGGCGTCGCCTTTGCCAGCGTCTCCATGTCCACGTTCTCGGCAAGCGGCAGCGCGCGCGTGTGCACCTTGATGATCGCCTCGCGACCGCGACGGTCGGGGAGGTCCACCACCACCTGGCGGTCGAAGCGGCCCGGACGAAGCAGTGCAGGGTCGAGCACGTCGGGACGGTTCGTTGCAGCGATCACGATCACGCCGCTGTTCTGCTCGAAGCCGTCCATCTCCACCAGCAAGGCGTTGAGCGTCTGTTCGCGCTCGTCGTGTCCGCCGCCGAGTCCGGCACCGCGCTGGCGGCCCACTGCGTCGATCTCATCGATGAAGACGATGGCCGGGGCAACGCGCTTCGCCTGCTCGAACAGGTCCCGCACGCGCGACGCGCCCACACCGACGAACATCTCCACGAAGTCCGCACCGCTGATCGAGAGGAACTGCACCCCGGCCTCGCCGGCAATCGCGCGGGAGAGGAGGGTCTTGCCGGTGCCGGGAGGCCCCAGCAGCAGCACGCCGCGCGGAATCTTCGCTCCGAGACGCTGGAACTTGCCCGGCTCGCGGAGGAACTCCACCACCTCGCTCAGCTCCGCCTTCGCCTCGTCCGCCCCCGCAACGTCGGCAAAGGTGACGCGCGGGGCGTTCTCGTTGAGCATGCGGGCGCGCGACTTGCCGAAGCTGAAGATGCCGCGCGCGCCGTTGCCTCCACCCTGCACGCGCCGGAAGAGCACCGTGGAGATCACGAGGAAGATCAGCAGCAGCGGGAGATACGTCAGCAGCGGACCCCACATATCGCCCCCCTCCTGGTCGATCCGCACGTCGATGCCGCGCTGGAGCCACTCCGTCTGCACCGGCGCATCGACGCTGAGAAGATGGGTGGTGATGACGCCGGCCTGCACCTGCCGTCCATCCTCCACCCGCACCTGCTTGGTCCCCTTCAGGTTTCCCCGGAACTCATAGTTGTTCAGGCCGGACTTTGTGACCACAGCCTTGTCAATATCCCCCGCTTCGAGCAGCCGCCGATACTCGTTGTAGGTCACGGGGACGGCGTTGCCGCTCCCGCCCCTCACGATCATGAAGACGATAACGACACCGAGAAAGATCATCAACCACATCAGCACGTTGCGCATGATGCGGTTGATGTTCCCCTCGTCGTCGCCCGGTGGGCGGCGTGTGGGGCGGGGACGAAGCGGTTTGCGCTGATTCATCGAAGTCCTCGTGTTCGGACGGAAAAGTCGAAAGATATCCGGCTGCGTGAAGAGGGTGGAATGGAGAGGCCGGGTGGACGAAAGAGGTGTCGAGACCCGACCGTCACCGCTCCACGCACGCGTGGATTGCCGGGAGGTTGCGCCCCAGCTCGTGGTAGTCGAGTCCGTAGCCCACCACGAAACATTCCGGGATGGTGAAGACGACATGGTCCGGCGCCGAGCCGGCCACAAGCGCATCGGGCTTGAAGAGGAGCGCCGCCACCTCCACCTGCTCTGCCCCACGTTCGTGGAGCCACGTTCGCAGCGCCGCCGCGGTGCGGCCGGTGTCGACGATATCTTCGACCACTATGACGTATCGACCCTCCACTTTCGTGCGTGGCCCCATCTCGATCTCCACACTTCCACTCGATTCCCGACCGCCACGATAGCTCGAAACGCGCAGATAGTCCACCTCCAGCGGGATCGGCATCGCCCGCACGAGATCGGTGTGGAATGGCACCGCACCGTTCAGCACACAGAGCATCAGGGGGCGCAGTTCGCGCAGATGGCTGGCAAGCTTCGCGCCCAGCGCTGCAACACCACGCGCAATCGCCTCGGCAGCGATGATCGGCCTGAAGAGGAGATCATCGAGACGAACCGTTCCTCCATCGATCCCTTCAGCGGGCAGCGGATTAGCCACCGGCGCGCGGCTCGCTGTTCTGCCGGAGCACGAGTTGCAGCACGTGGCTCGAGGAGGAGTCAACACGGTAGCGGTCGTCGAGACGAAGACCGCAGAGCCAGACGACGGTATCGCCGTCGGCCAGCACACTGATCCGTCCCTTCCTGTCGCGCTGCACCTTGGCATCCACCAGGTAGTCGCTGATCTTCTTCTCCCCCTCCATGCCGAACGGATGGAATCGATCCCCCTCGCGCCAGGAACGGATGGTGAGCCGCGGGTTCGCGACCTTGTCGAGATCGATGTACTCGATCATGGGGTCGCGTGAGAAGCGAAGTTCGGTTCGCTCGACGATCGCGGTCTCAAGGGTCTGGCCGTTGAAGACGATGCTCTCCCCTGGCTGGATATGGCGTTCGGGTTGCGGCTCGGGGGTGCGGTCGGGACGGATGATCACCAGATCGCGGTCGCGCACTGCGCTAATTCCTCCCAGCAGTTCCACGCGCGCACCGGTGGTGCCGTCGAGCAGACCGAGCGCGCGGCTCACGGCGGCGTAGGGGAGTGGCTGGGTGTCGAACGCGCGGGCCACCCCCTGCTGTACCACCTCGCCCCGCATCGCGGGCTGTAGATGGCGGAGATGGCGCACCTGGAGCTGCACCGACTCTCCCGGCTTGATCTCCGCGGCGTGTTCGAGCGCACCCTCCACCGCCTCGTCGATGTACACGGCCAGCTCGCGCATGATCGTGCTCGTGGTGTTCAGCGTCCCCACCACACCGGGATTGAACTGCTTCAGGAGTGGAAGCAGCTCGTGCCGGACCCGGTTGCGGGTAAAGGTGTCCTCGGCGTTTGTGCTATCCTCACGCCACGGAACCCCCTGCTCGGCAGCGTACGCCTCGATACTGGCGCGATCAAGCTCCAGCAGCGGCCGCGCAAGAACGACGCGATCAACGAGCGGGCGGGATGGAGGAATGGCGGCAAGACCGCGCACACCAGAGCCGCGCACGAGGTTGAGCAGAAGAGTCTCCGCGTTGTCGTCGGCGCTGTGGGCGGTCATCACCACGGTGAACTTTCCCTTGCGGGCAACGCGAGTGAAGAAGGCGTAGCGTGCCTGCCGCGCGGCCTCCTCGATTCCCAGCTTTCGCTCGCGCGCAATCCTCCGCACATCCGCACGCGCCACCCACGTCCGCATCTTCCGCCCCCCCCCCTGGTCCACCACGAAGAACACGTCCTCCTCCCCCTCGGCTCCACGCAGACCGTGGTCCATATGCGCCACGCCAAGCTCGATCTCAAGGACCGGGGCGAGCCGTGCCATGGCATCGAGCAGCACCATGCTGTCGATACCGCCGCTGACACCGAGCAGGACACGATCACCGGGGATCGTCATCGCATGGCGCTCGATGGCGCGGCGAACGGTCTGGAGGAATGCGGAAGCAGACAAGGGGTTCGGGGACTAGGAGATGATGAAGGAGCTATGAAAATGTAGAGCTGTACGGACCGGGGCGCGTTCTGGAGAGCGCAATCGAAACAGGAGCGTGCGGAACTCATCCGCTGGTGAAGAGACAGAGGGCGGGATGCACGAAGCGTGGCGTGCATCCCGCAACTGCACCTGATCGAGCAGAATGTGGGCCATCGTCTCTCCCCTCCTGTCCTCCTACTCTCCCTGCGGCTCGGCGGTGCGCGTCCGGCGGCGGCGCGGCGTAACGCCGTTGTCGGTGGGGGCTGCGCCGGGAATCGGCGTCTCCACCACCACCGTTGCGGTCCGGCTGTAGTAACGCCCCTCCGGCAGGTCGTTGTCGTACAGGTCGCCACGCTCGCCCGCACCGTTCAGACTCTGGAGTCGAGGCGAACCATTCCCAACGCCGAGAAGCTGTGCGGCGGTTTCCGCACGCCGCTTCGAGAGCGCCTTGTTGTAGTAGGGGAGGCCGATACGGTCGGTGTAGCCGGTGATGCTCAGGCGACTCGTTGAGTCCATGCTGCGCTGGATGATGTCGAGAGCGCCGCGCGTATAGTCGCTCACGTCGCTGCTGTCGAACCCATAGAGGAGGAGCGTATAGGTGTCCACGTAGCGGCCATCCTCCACATTCCGCTCCACCTCGAACGTTCCCTGCTGCCGAACCGGCAGAGGACGGCTGGTGAGCGTTGCAAGGTTCTCGTAGAGCGTGTCGCGGATCGTCAGCGTCGAGGTAATCGTCACGGCGTCGCCACGAATGTCGAGGTCGGGCCGGTTCTGGAGCGTAAAGTCGATCTGCTTCGGCGGGGCGCCCGTCCCTGTCACCGCCTCCTTGATCGTCACGTCGCCGATCTTCACGTCGAGCGACCACGAGTCGACAGCCTCGTTCGTGTCGAGGCCGGTGGTGGGTGGCAGGAAGCGGACCATGCCGAGCGGTGCGAGGGTTGCGGTGTCGGGAAGCTCCACCGGCGCTTCGGCCACAAAGCCATCGCTCACGATCTCCACCCGCTGCTGCTCCACGGCACGCGAATCGGGGTCTACCTCGCTCTGCTTGATGTCGCCGCCACGGTTCGTCGTGTCGATGGTGATGCGCCGCTCGGCGATCTGCCACACGTCCACCAGATATTTCTTGATCCCCTCGGCACGGCGATAGGCCAGCGTGCTGTCGTCCTCCAGGTCGCTCGTCCGCCCGATCAGCGTCACCTTTACGCTCCGATTGTCGCGGAGCCGCTTGCCGACGATGTTGAGCAGCTCATAGTACAGGTCGAGCGTGTTGCCGCGCGCCAGGCGCTCCACCATGAAGCCGCGGCGGCCCCTGCGATCCACACGGCGGTAGCGCGGCGGAATGGAATCGCTGCCCGTCTCGAAGAAGACGTACGGGAGCAGCGCGTGGAACTCGGAGGCCTGGATCCTCTTTGGAACGATGGTCAGCGTATCGCTCAGAGCGCCATCATCCCCCACACCCTTGGCACCGAAGAGCGTATCGACGGGCAGACCTTTCTTTGTGGTATCCAGGGCCACCGGCGGCTTCTTCACCGGCGGACGCCGTGGCGGCGAGGTTTCACCGCCGATGCCGAGCCGAATGCCAACCACGAGCGCGGCGGTGCTGCTGTTCCAGCGCTCACCCTCTGGAAGATTCGAGAGGTATTCCCCCGCCATCTGCTGAATCTGTAGTTCACCGAACGCCTCGAACCACGGGGAGATGGCAAGACGGTAGCCCGGTGCCAGCACGAAGCCGAAACCGGGAGAGGGGCGGGCATTGTTGTTCATCGCGCTGAACTCGCGTCCCGAGGCCAGCACCTGGACGTTGCTCCGTCCGGTGGAGCCGGTGAAGCTGGCCCCTGCCGGCGACAGAATCTCCTCGCGATAGGTGTAGGTCATCGACGAGGGGATATGGAGCATGGGGCCGAGCAGGAAGTAGAGGGGGAACTCGAACGGCTCGGTGCGGATGTAGGGGAGCGCCGTAATGTGGAGCATCTCCACGTCCACCTTCTCGTTCAGCACGGCGCCGGCCACCGGCGTTCCGTTCCTGTCGCTCACCCTGCCACCTGCGGCAGTTGCTGCCCCTTCGAGCGAACCGCTCTGCGACTGTGCACCGATACGAAGGCCGATGGCAAGGCTGTTCCGGTTGATCGGCACTTCGATGAAGGCTCCTCCCAGAAAGCCCTGGCCGCTGCCGCTGGTGAGCAGCGAGCCGGGGAGTGCAGCAAGTTTTGGGTTGTTGTCGGCAAGCGTGCTGGCCGCCAGACTGACCTGATAGGTTGGGAAAAGAAGCCCGCCGTACACTCCGAACCAGAACACCGGAGGCTTGGGCGTCCAGGTTGAATCGACGGGAGAATCGGTTGGCTGTGCGAGCGAGCGCGTGCTCCCGATTGCGAGGAGCAGAGCGATCAGCACCGCAGACAGACGGCTGGCCGTCGGGGTGGCAGTACGGGAAGGAACTGATAGTGTCCGGGTCATGCGCGTCTGTTGGGATGGAAGATGGGTCCGGGCATGGTCGGGTAGAGGGGCGGACCGTCAAAGACGGCAATGGCTGCAAATATAGCGCCGACCGGCTCCCCTCTCGGTTCTCCCCCGATTACGATGCAACGTGATGCAATCGCCGGAGGTTTGCAACCGAGAGCACCGGATCGTGGGGAGATTGTACTTTCGGAAGAATTGATGGACGAACGACGCGTCCTGGAGGAGGAACCGGGAATACTGCACGCGCGGCGCGTCTACGCACAATCCCACCCTCCGCTCGTGGTTGATGGACAGACAGCGTGAGGTTCCTCCTCACAACTCTCCTCCATCCATTATGGCGCGCTCATCCTCCATCATCCCTTCCCATGCTGCCGAGCTACACATCATCGCCCCCGGTGGATACACCCACGCTTGATCCCGAAGACCTGCTTCACGAGCCGCTGGAACGGGCGCGGACGATTCCCTCGCGCTGGTACACCGATTCCGCGTTTGAAGCCTTCGACCGCCGCGCAATTCTGGAACGGACCTGGCAGTACGTTGGTCCGGCCTCCGATCTCGCCTCCCCCGGCAGCTATCTCCCGGCAACGGTTGCGGGCGCGCCGGTGGTGGCGGTGCGCGACCGCGACGGAACGCTGCGCGCCTTCTACAACGTCTGCCGCCATCGCGGCGGACCGCTGGCACTGGAGCCGGGATGCGACACGATGCTCCGCTGCCGCTACCACGGCTGGACGTACCGGCTGAACGGTGAACTGCGCGGCGTGCCGAAGTTTGATCGCGTCGATCTTTTCGACCGCCGCGACTACGGTCTGCTCCCGGTGCGCATTGCCGAGTGGGAGGGGATGCTCTTCGCTGCGCTGCGCGAGGACGTTCCACCTATCGAGGAGGTCACCGCCGGCATTGCCGAACGGATCGCTCCCGCCCGCCTGGGCAACCTGCACTTTCACCGCAGAGTCGTCTACCGCGCGCGCTGCAACTGGAAGGTGTACGTCGACAACTACCTGGAGGGCTACCACGTCCCCATCGTCCACGCGGGTCTGTTCGGCATGTTGTCGTTCAACGACTACGTCACGGAAACCGACCACTGGCACAGCCTCCAGCACAGTCCGCTCCGCCCCGGTGAGAACATCTATGCGCCGGAGGGGGGGCACGCCTACTACTATCTCCTCTTCCCGAATTTCGCGCTGAACATTCTTCCCGGACGGCTCCAGACAAACCTTGTGGTCCCGGACGGACAGGATCACACACAGATCATCTTCGACTACTACTATAGCGAACTGGAGGGAGAGAGCGCCCGCACGATGATTGAAGAGGACCAGCGCTCGGCAGACGTAACGCAGGAGGAAGATATCGGTATCTGCGAGCATGTGCAGCGTGGACTTGCCTCCCCCGCCTACGACCGCGGGCGCTATTCGGTGGAGATGGAGAGCGCCGTGCATCACTTCCACGATCTCATTAAAACGTTCTACCGGGAGGAGCTGGAGCGGAGCACGGAGTAGCCGGACCAACGACGGCGCAGAACCGGCAGGCGGGAGTGAGAGGAAGTCCAGGCGGGAAGCGCAACCTCCTCGACGTCCGGCGTGCCACTCCTCTCCACCAACACCCCGGAGAAGCGCGCCGTTCCGCCCGTCTGCGCTGCCGGCGGCAAGTGCTTGCACAGGAAGCGGGAACATGGTAGCATCCCATCCGGTTGTGCGAAACACCCCGTCGTCTTTTTGCGTCCACAGACTCCATCCTCTTTCAGCATCAACCTCCATGGCAACCGCACCGCGCAGATCATCGGCCTCCCGCCACCGCATCACCGCACCGCTCCGCTCGCTGATGCGCGAGGCCGCACCGCTTGGTCGCCTCCCCGTACTGGTTGTACGTCAGCTTGTGGGGTACTACGGTGACTGGCGCCGCTCGCGCGACATCCTCAACGATGCGGACGACGGAACTGCAAGGCTTGGCTCGGGTGGCCTCGGGCGCACTCTCCGCTGGTTCCATGCCTGAGGCTGAACACCACGCTCGTTCCCCGCTCCATCACTCTCCACCCGCATGATTGTTGCAAAGATCGGCGGCGCACTCCTCTCCGACGCCGACGGTATCGCTCGCGCCTGTGCGCTGGTTCGCAGCCTTCCAGCCCCCCTGCTCGTCGTGGTCAGCGCGATGCGCGGCGTGACACGGGAGCTTGAGGCGCTCGCTCGCGCCGCGGCTGCCGGACACGCTGATGCCGAGAAGCGGATGGAGGAGATCATCAACTGCCACGACCACGCTGCCACAGCGCTGCTCCCGGCCGGCTCGATGCAGGCGTGGCGCGAATCAACGGAACCCGAACGGCAGCGGCTCGACGAGGTTGTGCGAGGTCTGGGAATCGTGCGGGAGCTTTCTGCGCGCACGCTCGATCTCGTGGAACACATAGGGGAGCGACTTGCATCGGCGCTCTTCACCGCGGCGCTCGATGCGGCAGGAGGAGAGGCTGAACGCGTCAGCGCGCTCGACCTCATCATCACCGACGCGACGCACCGCTTCGCGCGGCCCGATCCAGCACTCACGCGCGAACGAGCGCTCGAAACGCTTGGTCCACTCCTCACGGGAACCGGCGTCGTGATCACCGAGGGCTATATCGCCCGCGCGAGCGATGGCAGCGTTACGACAATGGGACGGGAGAGTTCCGACTACAGCGCAACGCTCCTCGGCTCGCTGCTCGACGCGGAAGAGGTGCGCATCTACACCACGGTGGAAGGGGTGATGACCGCTGATCCTACCGTGGTTCCCGAGGCACGCACCATCGGGCGCATAAGCTACGCGATGGCAAATGCACTGGCAGAATCGGGCGCACAGATCCTCCACCCGCGCACCGTTCTGCCGGTGCGGAAGGCTCGCATTCCTCTCTCGATACGTCCCCTCGCCGGTGGGGGGACGACAATCGCGGTTGACGGGGATAGCGACGCGTGGTCGGTTGCGCTGAACCGGAACGCGGAACTCGTGGCAATCGAAACCTCCACAGCGGGGGCGCGGCTCGACAACTTCCTCCACGTCGTCTCCGGGCGCGCACCGATTGCCTGGCATCACCGCTTTCGCCGCCGCTCCCACCTGGTGCTGGCGCAGCGGTTCAACGAGCCGGAGATTCCGCTGGATGCCCTGGCCGAGCCTTCGCTCCTGCTCGACCGACGTCCGGTTGCGCTCGTCTCGATTGTCAGCCAGCACGCTCCCTCCACCGGCCTTCTGGGGCGCGCACTCCTTCTGCTGGAACACGAGGGAATCGGGGTGCGCGCCGTACAGGACGCAATCGACACACACGCCGTGAGCGTTGCGGTGGAGCCACAAGAGGGGGAACGTGCGGTGCAGCTCCTGCACGACGCCATGCCCGCTCTGGGCGGTACGGGATGATGAAGCGGTTGTTCGTTTCCGCCCTCTTCCTCCTCCTCTTCTCGATCGTCTGTGCAGGGAGAGCGGAGGCGCAGGAGACGATCGTGCCCGACACGCTGATCCCCGCAGGACTGCGGAGCAGCACCGAACGGTTCGAGGGAACGCAGGCCACAACGCTCTCGCTCGACCATCTCCTCAACTTCTCGCTCGTCGACCTTCGCGCCCGTGCGCTCTACCACTCCACAACCAGCCTGCCGGGTGAACGGCAGACGCGTGACCAGCTCGACGCAATGGTCGACGCCCTCACCGCTGGAACGGCACCGCTTCGTCCGCTGGTGCACGCCGAGGGAACGCTGACAACCGATGTGCGGGCGCTGGGTGACGGGAGTGGCGCAACAACCACGGCAACGGCGCTGGGAGGATTCGGGACACAACTGCGCGACACCCTCGGCAACTGGATCGCTGCCACGGTGGGGGGAGGATACAGTCGGCAGTTGAACCGCGAAGATTACGGACCCGCGCTCTACAGCGAAGGGCACGGACGGTTCGATATGGAGAGCTATCTGCTGTCGCTCGACGGCGCAGGGCGCTGGAGTTCCACCGCACCGCGAACGAACATCAACGCCCAGCTTGCCGCACAGCTCGATCACCAAGGCGAGGAGGGCGACCGCCTGACGCTGCGAACCACCGGCAGCCTCATCTCCAGCGACCTCTACCTGCGCGCTCCCGGCTCGGACACGCTGCCGCCAACTGCGCTTGTCGGGGGCATTCTGCGACGTGCAGAACGGGAGGTGGAAGCCGCGGCACTTGTCCACACGCTTCTCACCGACGATATCGGCCTTCTGCTCGACGCCACCGCATCGAGCAGAGTGGTTGAACGCGCCGAACGTGCTGAGGAAGGTTCGAGCAGCAACGCCATCGTTTCACCGTTCCAGCTCCTGCACGACGAAGTCGGCCTGCGCCTTGCAACGGCAATGGTGTGGACCCCGGAGGATGGAGCAGGAACAGTACGGCTGGAGTACGAAACGAAGGAGGAGCGCAACACCGTGACAGCGGCCTCCTCGTCGATTGGTCCGGTGGACCTTGAGCGCCGCCGTCAGGCCGACGCCCAGGGTGACTTTACCGGAGTACAGCTCCGGCTCTCCACCGAGGCCACCTGGCGCCCCACAGCGCGCGACACCCTGCACGCGGGAGCGCTGATCGGCATCTATCGCTACGACACGCCGAGCGCGCTGAACGCCTTCGACCGCGACGAACAGACGATCCAGGCAGGACTGGGCTACGGTCGATTCTTCGACCGCTCGCTCCAGGCATCCGTTGTTGTCCAGACGTTCCTGACCCACCTCGTCTACCTGTTCGGCGAGAACAGCAACGACAACAACCGCACCGTCATTCTGCGCTTTGCTCCCTCCGTCCGCTACGCTCCGGGGGAGCGATTCGAAAACCTGCTCGGTGCCGAGGTCACGGCGAACTACACTGTGTACGACTTCGAGGACCGTGCGGGAACGATTCGTGGACGCTCCTTTCGCTCGCTGGCACTCCGCGACTCGCTGCGGCTTCGAGCGGGAAGGGGAGTGGAGCTGCGAAGCGTCGGGGAACTGCGCGTTGGTGACCGGGCGATCTACGACGGCGCACGGTTCGCCGAGCGCCCGGTGGAACGCACCCGCACAGGAACACTCATCGGCGACCTGCTCTTCAACCTGGGTGATGGGGTGACCCTTGGCGGAGGAGTGCGCTACAGTCACCTCACCGTTCTTCGCGCACCACCGTTGCAGGGCGCGCTCGAACCGTTCAGCTCGCAGGCTTCGATTGGCCCGACCTTCAGGCTTGAGGCGTTTCCCACCCCCAACGTCTCGGTGAGCGCAAACGGATGGCTGGAGCACCGGCTCTCCGAAGGGGATACGCCAGCAGTCCGCATCCCCTGGCTTACCCTCACCGCCGCATGGTGGCCCGGAAGCAGCGCGGAGTGAAAAGGGAGCGCGAAGAGAATCGAACACCTCCGCTCCAGCATCCCTTCCACACAATCGGGTCGCTCCCCCTCTCCACGCAGCGTCTCGACTTCTTGACCGAACGATCTGCCCACCCGGATACCCGCCGATCCTATCTTTGCTCATCCTCCTTCTCCAACCGGAACAGCACTGTGAACAGCACCGGCACCGTCATTCTTGATCGCAATGTTCCCAGCACCCGCACCGAACTCAACGTGCTCATGGAGCTTCTGAAGTCGGTGCGCCAGACGTGTACGCTGGACGAAACGGGATTCTCGAATCTCGTGGTGGCAATGACCGAGGCGGTGAATAACGCTATCGTCCACGGCAACGGCGGCGATCCCGAACTGCGCGTTCGCTACACACTGCGCTGTACCCCCAACGGCGTGCTCTGCACCGTGGAGGATGAGGGGGAGGGCTTCGATCCCGAAACGCTCGCCGATCCAACCGATCCGGTCGGGCTGCTACAGGAGGGAGGGCGCGGCGTGTTCCTGATTCGTGCGCTCACGCGCGACTTGCGCTTCGAGCGAACACCGCAGGGGGGCATGCGCCTCATCTTCCTCTGCCCCAACAGTGATGGAGCAGCAACACCGCAGTAGCGCATCCCCTGGAACTGTAGAGCGAGAGTGCCCTCTTCCGACAATCGGCGCACACCAGACGCAGCACCGACATTTCATCCATACCCGACGCAACGCTGGCACAGGCTGCGGAATGGAGGCGACGGTGCGCGGTAACGGGTTTCCCAGCGAACAGGTGATTGTTGTGGGGATCGAGCGGAGAGCGTCGGTCCACTTGCCGTCGCCACCCTGAACGTCCATCAAACGAAGCGCCGCCTGCATCGGCCCGATGCAGACGGCGCTGAAGAAACTGCGGCCCGGAGGCTTACGGGTTCTTGTTCACAGGGATGCGAATCGTGGCGCCGCTGGAGGTAGCGGGAGCCTTGGTGTCGTTGGTGTTGGTGCGGACGGTTGCACCGCTGGAGGTTGCAGGAGCTGCCGAGCCGCCGCGCGTCTGTGCTGCGCTGGAGGTTGCAGGGGCTGCCGAGCCGCCGCGCGTCTGTGCTGCGCTGGAGGTCGCGCTGTGATTTGTCGAGGAACTGGAGCTGGTACCACTCGATGTGGCCGGCTTGTTCGTTGTGGAAGTGCTGCTCGTCGCCTTGTTGCTGTCCAGCTTCACTGTATCTGCGGGCTTCACGCCGGTATCGGCAGGAAGCGGAACGGGCGGCGGCGGGGTGGGCATGGAGGTATCCACCGGCGGCTTGGTGGTATCCACCACAGGGGTATCGGTCTTCTTGCCGCAGGCAACAACACCGATGGCGAGCGCACCCGCCGCGAGAACTGCCGTGATCTTCATAGTCAACCTGAAGTTGGGATTGAGAGGTGTGTGAGAGGATGCCGGGTTTCGGCATCCGCGAATCTACAATGTTCGGGGAAAGAGACGCATCGGAAGGGGAGAAGACCTGTTCGATGCTCCACGCCTGTAACGGCGCGCTACCCAAGGGGAAAACGCTTGCGCCGCGAGCGCGGTTCCGGCTATATTTGCGCGTTGCTTTCCGAGACCCACGGGGTTATGGCACAGTTGGTTAGCGCGCATCCTTGACATGGATGAGGTCGCAGGTTCGAATCCTGCTAACCCCACAACCGTCTACTACACGCAACGCGCCGCACGATGTTACTCGTGCGGCGCGTCTGTTATCCAGGTCTGCCCGTTTCGCCCTTACTTCCTCTCCACCATGTAGTCCCCTGCGCGGCGCCCGAGGAGGTCGTGCCGCATCGTTCGTTCGAGGTCGATTCCCTCCTTCTCCGCTAGGCAGAGCAGCACCAGCAACACGTCCGTCAACTCCTTGCGGATGTCCCGGCTGCCCCGCGTGATGATCGACTCCGCAAACTGGCCGCACTGCTCCAGAAGTCGCGCCACCCCCTCGATAGCCGTGTGTGCGCCGATAAGGTCCCCGAACTGTTCGCGCACCCAGCTCTGGAGGAACGGGAGGTTCAGGGACGTCGTGTTGTCGGTGCGCCCGACGGGGAGGAGGGATGTCGAGGGGATCACGGTGGAATTCGTCAGGGGGTGAACGAGAAGGTGTGGAGGTAGCCGAGCGTGATGGCAAGCTCATCGAAGCACTCGGCACCGGTCGTCTGCATCGCAGAGGCGTTCAGGGAGCACACTCCCGTCCCCTCGGCAACACGCAATCGTGCGCCGAGTGTCTGGGTGAGGGTGGTTGTTGCGGCATCGCGCTCACCGAGTGCGCTGTCGCTGGCGGTGCTGCGATTCCAGCCGAACGAACCGTCGAGGGTGAGGGCGTCCTCGAACAACGGCAGGCTACCACTGGCGGCAAGGCCAAATCCATCGGTGGTGATCGAACCGGTTTCTGCCGAGGTCCACGTGACGCCCCCGCCAAGCACCACGCCGCTTCCACTCCACGCGGCACTGTAGTTCAGTGCGGCGGTGCGAGCGCCCGTTGAGGCTTCAAGTCCGTCAACAATGCGGCGGTCGTTGAACTGCTGGAGCGCGACAACGCCCACCAGCGCGTGCTGAAGGTCCTCGTTGCCGAAGAGGAACCGCGGCGCCAGTGAGAAGTCGCTCGTTACCGTCCGCGACGCAAGGGTGTCAACCGCTGGGCTTCCACCGGGACGCTGCGCAACGGTGTAGCCATTGTAGCGGGCATCCACACCGAAGTGCTCGCTCGGGTTCCACGCAGCACCGAACGCTCCCACGACGCGCTGCGAAGTCGCGAGCTTCGTGGCGAGCAGGTTGTCGCGCTGGAGGCCGATCGAGCCTTCGAGTCGCAGTCGTCCGCTATCGAGTTCCACCGCCGGCGCAACGCTCCACGTCTCAAGGTCTCCGGCAATCGGCCCCGCACCGAGCGAGGTGTAATCAGGCTCCACTCGCTCGTAGCCCAGCTTGACCTCGAGCGGATAGAATCGCAGATCGAGCGCGGCACGTGCCGCAAGCGAAAGCGTGGTGCTGGAACGGAGCGACTGGACACCGCTCAGAAAGTCCGGGATGTCGTCGCTGTCGACGGCAAGGGGTGCGGCAAACAGGTCGCGGGTGAAGAGGCTTGCAGCAATCTCACCATCGAACCGAACACCCTCTGCAATCTCCAGACCGCTTGCAAGGCCAAACACCGAGTTCTCCGCCGGGGCCACTTCGACAAACTCCCCACGACGCGGCAGCGAGGCCGTGTCGTCCACCAGGTGCAGCCAGCTTGCATCGATCCAGCCAGCCTCGTCCCCGAATCCAATCTTTGCGCCCATTCCCGTGCGGAGATAGGCAGGGTAGGAGTTCGGTACCGCCGTATCGCGCTCGGTGGCCCGCTGGAACCTTCCGTAGAGAGCGGCAAGCCGGAGCGGTCCGGGGCTGGCCTCGATTCCTGCACCGAGGAAACGATTGCCCGCAAGGGTGTAGGGACTGAACGACATCGAGGCGTAGCCAAGCCGTGCGGTAAGCCAGCGCCAGTGCGGGGCAATGCCGAACTCGTTGAACGGCTGCCGGAACCTCGTCTCCTCCGCCGACACAAGAAAGCCGAGGGGGAGCGCCACGTCGTACACCGTCGGCGTCAGGTTTCCTTCGATTGTCCACGAGAAGGGGAGGCGGCGGTCGACGAGCGCGGTGGTGCTGTAACTGGTGGCGCTCATCCCGACCTCGCCGCTCAGACCAAAGGGTCGCGCCGAGTCCAGACGGTCGAGGTCCTGCGCCCGCGCTGCCGCTGCAAGGAGCAGGAGCGCCGTTACCGCGGGCAGCACCAGGCGACGTGTCATGATTGTCGTGTTCATCGTATGCAGTCTCATCGTTCGACAATCAATCTACAGGCACCCGGCCACGGCGTTCCGCAGAACGGCCACGGGGCGGAGGGCAGTTGAAAAAAGTCTGGACGTCTGAGGGCTGGCGAAGCGGGGAGTATCGAGTACGCTGCTATGGCAGCGAGAGCCGGAAGTGCAGAGAGGGGGTGGAGGAGAACGGAGCGGATCGTCCTGCACCCGTCCGCCCGCTCTCCGGCAACCCTTACCGCACCACCATCCGCTCCGTACCGGGGCGCCCGTCGCCGGCAGGACTGGAAGTGCTTACCGCGTAGATCGTCTCTTCGAGCGGAGAGGGGTCGGTCCAGACGGTTTCGGTTGCGGAGAGCCGGGCAACGGGACGAAGCGTTGCCTCGGCGCGGGTGCGGCGCCACACCACGTAGCCCGTTGCGCCCGGCTGCGATACCGGGTCCCACGACACCTCGACTCCACGGTCGAGCGTGCGGGCATAGAGCGCGGCTGGAGGCTCTGGAGTCTCCGCAGTCAGCGCGAGGCGGAATACAGGGCACAGTCCACTCTCCGCACCGAACTCATCCACCGCGCTCACCGAGTATTCGTAGGCAGATCCCTCGCTTGCAGCGACATCATCAAATGCCGCGGCGGTGAGCGTGTCGTTGGTTGCGGGAACGAAGCCGAGCCGCGCTGCTGCACGCGATGCCGGCTCGTCAGCGCGGAGATCATTGCTTTCCCGCACTGTCGCTCCAGAGCGACGCCACACGCGGAAGCCCGTGATTGTGGCATCGGTTGCGCCGGCATCGGTCCAGAAGAGCCGCACCGCGCCACCGTCAACGTAGCCGGTGACGCCCAACGGAGCGGGAGGAGCAGTGGGGCGATCGGGACGCGCCAGCGCGGGTTCGCTGTAGTGGCTCTCCAACTCGCCAAGCGAGATTGCCTTGACGCGGTAGGCGTAGACCGTTCGTCCGCTCAGCACTGTGGCAGTGTCCAGCCACGTGGTGTCATGGAGGGCGCGGCTGACCACCACCATCGAATCGAGCGTGGCGGTGCTGCGGTAGACCAGATAACCCCAGAGCGCGGTGTCGGCAACGCGCTGCCAGCGGAGCCGGATCCCGCGTCCTTCGGGAGCGGCCTCCAGACCGTAGGGTGCATCGGGCGCGTGGTCCAGCGGACGATGGACGCCAGTAACGCCCGCACTCGGCGCATCGTCGATCTCGCGGAAGGTGACGAGTTTCAGGCGGTAGTAGTAGGGGAGGAGCGGCGCCACTCCCACGTCGTTGTAGAAGGATCGGTCGAGCGCAACGGTGTCGATTGGAGCATAGCCCGTCAACGCCTCTGTGGAGCGGCTGATCTCGACACCGAGGAAGTACGGCGTTTCGGCAATGTCGTCCCAGTCGAGGTAGATGCCATCAACCGTGTCGCGCGCGTGCAGGTTGCCCAGCAGCGCAATCTCGCGGAAGCTGACCGAGAGTGCGGTGATGGTGTCGGAGGGGGTACCGGGCTGCCCCATCATACCGGTGGGAACCAAGATATAGCTGTACATCTCGTTCGGCTCCACACCCTGCTCCTCCCAGTAGAAGCGGAGCGTGTCATCCATCCGCGCCGGCATCAGGATCGTCTCGACGCGCTCGAAGGGACCGTAGCCACCGGTCTGCCGGTAGAGCACCCCGCCGGTCACCGCCTCGTTCACCCGGCGCGGCATCCACCAGGTGACGGCCACCATCGAATCGCGTTCCACCGTCTTGACGAGTTCCGGCTTCGTGGTAGCCAGGGCAGCATTCACCTCGACGGTCATCGGGTCGCTCTCACGGATCGTTCGCCCCTCGGCGTCGACAAACCGGGCACGGTAGGTGTAGCGCGTCCCCGGAGCGGCGGTGCGAACGGTCGAGTCCAGATACATGACACCGAGGGCAAGCCGGAGCCGGGAATCGAACACTGCCAGATCGTAGTCGTCGATGCTCGGGTGGGCAACCACATAGCGCCAGAGTTCTTCATCGCTCACCGCGCGGTCGCTGCTGGTGTCCACCGGAATCAGCGCAATCGTCTCCGCAGCGAGGCGCGCACGGAGTGCGGCAATATCTGCCACCCGCTCGGCACGGCCGATCTCACGGAATGATCCACCCTCGCCATCGGCACGCAGGATGATGGCGGCAGCAGGGAAGCCGGTCCGGGCATCCAACGAAAGCGCCCGGTCGGAGAGCATCAGCCACGTCCCCTCAGGAGAGGGGTAGGCCTCTGGTTCCACCGCCCGCTCCTGGGCGGAGAGGGTGGCGGCAAACAGGAGCGACAGGATTGTGAAGCGGAGAAGAACTCTGGTGCGCATGGCCGTACTGATTGCGGAGAAATGCTGTGCCCTTCCGGCACATCATCAATATCCGCTCAGCCGACCACGGCAGACGTGGAGATCGGCCACGCGAGGAGGGGAGGATGAAATAACGATGGGTGGAGCATCGTTCGGAAAGCAAGGATCGGCGGTTTCTTCCCGGAATCCCGACTTGCCATCAAAACACAGATGCCCGCCTGGAAGGGATTCCGAAGCGGACATCTGTGCTTTGACGCGAACCGGATCGCTCTGACACTCCATCAGGTCTCGTGCAGGGAGGGGAAACGGCAGAGGTCATTCCCCCTGTCCAGACTCCACAGCACCGGCTCCCGTGCAGACGGGGTTTTCAGCGCCCCTGGTTGCCGTGGGCATAGGTGGTAGTGAGCGTATACAGCCTCCCGCCCCGACGTAGTCCCACCGAGGTTTGAAGTCGGGTATCGCTCAGTTCCAGCACACGGATGTTCTGCTCCGTGCCGCCGGGAAGCGTGAGCAGCAGGTTCATGGAATCGGCGCTGAACCTCCAGCGTCCCTGCTTCTCTTCGCACTGCTGTGAACCACCCAGACCTGTATAGGTGCCATCGAACCGGTATACTTCCGCGTTTTCAAGCACACAGCGCCCCATTTCTTCAGTGGCAATCAGCTCCGTGTGTGCCGCCCCGTCTCCGTCGAGGTCAATCCCCGGCTCCGCTGTTGCCATCACCATCCGCCACTCCCTGTCGCAGAGCATCGCCGAAAGCGAACCGGCAGGAGCAGAGGAGGCGGCCTTCCCACCGGGCGCATCGTTCCTGTGAGTGCATCCAGAGGCGAGGAGTAGCAGGAAAAGAAGGGATAGAGGAAACAGGGAGCGCATACGATGAGCTGGAGAGAGGCGTGCAGGGCGATCAGGAGAGAATTTCGGCGCAACTTACCATCCTTCGCGCATCGACTCTTCCACAAACCGCGCCACTGCTTCGATGATTCTCGAAACCTCGCGCACCACGCTGCACCGCTGGACGCGCGACGACGTTCCGCTGCTCCATCCGATTCTTTCGGACCCGGAGACGATGCGCTTCTGGCCCCACCCTTTCACACTCGAGGACACACGCGGGTGGATCGAGCGCAACGTTGCGCGCTACAGCACCGACGGCTTTGGACGCATGCGCCTGGTCCTGAAGGAAACGGGGGAGACCGTTGGGGACTGTGGTCTCGGCGTTGCCCAAATCAATGGTCGACGGGAGAACGACCTTGGCTATATCCTCCACCACCCCTGGTGGGGTCGCGGGCTTGCTATCGAGGCGGCACGCGCGTGTGTGGAGTACGGCTTCGCAACGCTGGACCTGACCCGGCTCGTTGCGAACATGGCCGAAGATCACCTCCGTTCGGCACATGTGGCAGAACAGCTTGGAATGCGGCTTGAGCGGCGCTTTCTCAACGCACGCAACCGCAACCTTCCAACACGGCTGTACGCGTTGGAGAAGAACTGAGCGTCCACCAGGTTCAGCCATAGAGTCAGCAGGGACCGAGACACGATGTCTCGGTCCCTGCTCCACGTGGACACTGGAATGGGTGCCAACGGCTACCGCTTCATCCGCATCAACCCCAGCACGATCATCGCCACCCCCCCCAATGCCGAGGCGATTGTGCCGATCATCAGCCAGGTTGCCTTGCTTTGCTCCCCCTGCATCACCTCCTCCTCGCTCTTGATCGAGACGACGAAGGGCTTGTTCTTCTCGCCGGGACGGGTGATTGCCAGTTCACCCCCCGCATCCGACGCCTCGCCGATCACATAGAGGGAGACGCCGATGGGGAGGATCGATTCGCGGTAGGTGTAGCCCAGAATGCGGTGACCGTGCGGGTCGGAAACCACGAAGCTGAAGCCGGCAAACCCTACCGCCGTTCCCATTCCGGCAGGCTCGAAGCTGTTCACGCTCTGCTGGAGGTCGAACCGTGCTCCATCGGGGCGCACGAGGATGCGCGCGTCGCCGTCGGCAACGTGGAAGCGGGCGGTGCGGCTCCCGCTGGCAACCGTGCGCGTGCTCTGCCGCGTCCGCTGCACGTCGCGCCCCTCCGCATCCCGCTCCCAGTAGGTCTCCTCGTACCGCTCCTCCACCTGATAACTGTAGTGCGCGCAGCGTTCGCCGGAGATCTCGGCGGCGAGCGGCTCGTCGCACACCACGGTGCCGTTGGTCTCCACCATCAGCCGGAACGAGCCGGTCCCGAGTTCGCTGCTCACCGAGCTGTGCGTGTCGAGAATCTCCGCAATCGGCGCGTGTTTCATCGCCCGGAGTTCGAGCAGCTTGTCGAGCGTGCGCTTGCGCAGAAAGAAGAAGAGTCCGGCGAGGGCGAGAAGGACAACCCCGATGATGAGGAGGATCATTGCTGTAAACGATAGGATGGAACGGAGAGGGAGGCGTTGTGGATACGTTGAAATGTCTGGGGAAAAGCGAAATGCACGTCAGGAAATGCTGACGTGCCCTCCGTTTCCCAACGATAACACCACCGCTGACCCACGCGGACGTTTGGCTGTGCCATTACGAGCATACGCGCTGCATCGTCGAAAAAAGGATCACAACTCCCCGCGATAGTTGGTGCGTGGGTCCCAGAAATGGCGCCCCATCACCACGGTCTCGCCCCTGAAGGTCACCCCCTCCGCTTCGAGCAGTTCGCGCATCAGGGTCGGTGTGGCGAATCTTGGGGCGCCGCTGAGCGCACCACTGCTGTTCACCACCCGGTGGCAGGGGATTCCAGGCTCGCCGGTGAGTGCGCCAAGGGCACGCCCCACCATCCGCGCCGAGCGGCGCAGGCCCAGCGCCTCGGCGATTGCACCGTAGGTGGTAACGCGTCCCTCCGGGATCGCCATCACAACGGCGTAGACGCGATTGTGGAAGTCGGTGTCGAGTCGTGGCATGGAGGAAGGTACGGGGAAGGTGGCATGTGCAGGGACGAAAGCGGCAGCACCAGCCTGCTCCCCTCTATTCTATCCTTTCCGACCCTCGCATCCGTACGGTGTGCGCTGCACCGCTCGTTGTACACGCCTCTGCTATCGCCAGCGGTGCCGAACGCAATCGGCGCGGCGTAATTTGATCGCGTTCACTCCAGCACCGATCATCTTGCCGCTGAACCATGCGCCGCGTGCTCCACTCCTCCCTTCTCCCCTTCGTTCTGTTCGCTGCCGCAGCCTCTCAGGCACTCGCACAGGGGATCGTTCTCTCCCCAATCGATACTTCCGGCTGGCCAACGCTCTCTGCCCGCATCTACATCGTTGATGCGGCAGGGATCGTGCGCGCCGGAGTACGGGCCGAGGGCCTACGCATTCTCGATAATGGACGCCCCGCACCAGGCGTCTCGGTGGAGTGTGGTCGCGCACCGTCGCCCGAGGCGCTCAGTTCGGTGCTGGTGATGGATGTCTCAGGCTCGATGGCACAGCAGGGACGGAACGCAACGGTCACGAACATCGCGCTTGCACGCGCCGCCGCCGGGGCGTGGATCGACGGGGTGCCGGATGGAAGCGAGGTGGCGCTCACGGCATTCGACGACGACGCTCTCGTCGTGCGCGACCTCACCCGGAACCGGACCAGCGCGCGCGACGCAATCCCGCTTCTCCGCCCCAGCGGTGGCACCAATTACGAGGAGGCGCTCCTCAGCCCAACCGCCGGAGCCTTCACCGTTCTCAGGCCCGCGCAGCATCGGCGCGTGCTCGTCTTCCTCACCGACGGCCTCGGCTCACTCAACCTCCCGAAGGCGGTGGAACGAGCGCAGGAGGAGAACGTCACTGTCTTCTGCGTCACGCTCGGGCTGCGTGCACCATCGGTTCTGCGAGACCTTGCCGAGCGCACCGGCGGCGAGTGCTTCGAGAACGTGACGAGCATGGGGGAGGCGCGCGCCGTCTACGCAGCAATTCTGCACAACGCGCTCGGTGGCGAACCCTGTACCCTCCGCTGGACCGGACTCCCCGACTGCGGACGCGGCCACACCGTTGCCATCACCGGCACCGATGGTGCAAGCGCGAACGGACAGTACACTATCTCCCACGTTCGCTCGGCGCGCCTCACCGTCTCGCCTCCGCTCGTGCGGATTGCGCCGGGGGAGCGCGAGGCGCGGGTCACGCTCCGCGCTGAAGGGGGAGATGTCCAGGTTGCGGGAATCCTCCCCTCCGGCACGGTGGATCGCGGGCTTTCACTCGAAGGGTCGAGCACACCCTTTACGCTCCGGGCAGGCGAGGAGCGCAACCTCACCGTGCGCTCGGATGGCGGCGAGGGAACAAAGGTTGGGCGCTGGCACGTCGACGCCGACGCCTGCGTCACCGCTGGAATCACAGTGCAGGCGGGGCGCGGCGATCGGGTTCCACCTCCCCCCATCCACCTCATCGCGCCGAACGGCGGTGAGCGCTTTCGTCCCGGCACCGAGGCACTGATCGGGTGGGACGGCGTTGCTCCCGAAACTCCGGTCCGCCTCGACTACAGCATCGACGACGGGGCCACGTGGCGCACCGTGGCCGAGCGCACCAGTGGCGGCATCTACCGCTGGACCGTGCCACCAACGCCGAGCGAACGGTGCTTCGCGCGCGTCACGGTGCTGGGCGATGCCACGCCGTCGGTGGATACGCTCCAAACCCTCGTCACCATTCCGGCGGAGAGTGGAGTCTATGCAGTGCTGCCGGGTGGAAAGGAGATCGTGACCTATATGGGGAAGAGTTCGACAACCGGACGCGAGGGAACAATCGACGAGGCGACGCTGGTACGGTGGGATCTGGCCACCGGTCGCAAGCTTGCAACGTGGAAGACGAGCGGGGTGGAGGTGCACCTTCAGGACAACATCCCCCAAATGATCGATATCGATCCCACCGGACGCTATGCGCTGATCAAGGGATCCGTGGGCCAGGAGTCATCGTTTCTGGTGGATGTGCGCACCGGCAGGCAGCTCTGGTGGTTTGCGGGCGAGGCGCGAAACCATCCAACCTATATGACCTCCACCGAGCGCCCAAGTCCCTTCTCTCCCGACGGTTCGCTCGTTCTCCTCTCCACCTATAAGGATGGAGGGTCGGCACTGGCGATTGTGGAGACCGGAACGAAGAAGGTGCGAGCAACGCTCGGGAATATCACCCTCGGCATCACCAGCGCGGCGTTCATGCCCGATGGCCGCACCGTGCTGACCGCTGCGCGCGACGGCATTGCGCTCTGGAACCCATCGAACGGCGCGCTGGTACGGCGGCTGACGGGCCAGGAGTTCTCGAACGTTATCGCCTCGCCCGACGGCGCGCTGGTTGCGGCGATTGGCAAGGACAACAAGGTGTACGTGTGGGAGAGCGCAACGGGTACGCAGCTGGGAGCATTTCCTGTCGGCACCCGGGGCGAGGGGTACCGCCGCCCCCGCTTCTCCCCGGATGGTTCGCAGCTCGTTGTGTGGAAGAACAACTACCCAACCCTCATCGATGCGCGAACCGGAGCCGAGATCGGCGCATTTGGAACGAAGGGCGATAACGGTGCAGACCAGGGGTCCGACCTCCTCTTCAGCAGTAATGGCGCCACGGCCGTGGTGCCGGGTCCACGAACCATCGGGGTCTGGAACGTTGCGAGTCGGCAGCGAACGGCAGTGGATGTCAACCCGATTTTCAAGACGGCGGTCTCCTTCGTTGACAACCCCGACGGTGGGCTTGTTATCTGGCACGATCAGAACGCTGGCCGTGGCGGCGCTCCCGACACCCTTCACGTCGTTCCTGTGATCGCCTCCGCATCGGGCACAAGCTCCGACGCCAGCGACAACCGCTGGGCAATCGCCGATGCGCGGCCTGCGGCCATCGACGTGGAGTTCGGGGCACACCCGGTGGGGAGCACAACGGACTCGGTGGTGGTGGGGGCCATCCGCAACCTCGGCACCGACACGCTCCTCGTCTCCTCTGTCTCGATTGGCGGAGTCAACGCCGCCGAGTTCGACGTGATCTCAGGGGGAAGCGGAACCATTCCGCCGGGAGGCTCGCTCCCCGTCGAACTCCGTTTTGCTCCGAGCGCACTCGGTCCCCGCACCGCCGAGATGCGGATCGATGCCGGCGGCGCAACGTTGACGCAGCGCGTGAGCGGCACCGGCACGGAAGCAGTGCTGAAGCTCGGCGCAAGCGAGATCGACTTTGGTGACGTACTCGTAGGCACGTCGCGCGAGATGGAGGCAACGGCGGTCGTGCGAAACGAGGGGCGGGCCTCCATTACCCTGAACGGCCCCTCGGTTGTCGGTCCCGACACGTCGCACTTCGCAGTTCTCTCGGGTGGTGGCTCCTTCACGTTGCAGCCGGGGGAATCGCGGACGCTCACCCTCCGCTTCTCCCCCGACACCGTTGCGCGCTACTCCACACGGCTCCTCTTTCGCACCGGCGATCCCTCGCTCACCGCACGAGTGGACCTGCACGGACAGGGAATCACTCCGGGCGGACGCGGTGACCGCTGGAACGACCCCACCACCTTCCGCACGATTGCCGTGCCGAACGCCGTGATCCCCAGGGCAGGATCGTTCGTGGCCGGCAGCTACGATCTGCTCGGCCTGATGGTTGGCTACGCACCGCTCGACAACGTCATGATCCTCGCCGGCGGCGCACCACCACTCCCCGATGACTGGGGCGGAGTCAACGGTTCGATGTTCGGCGCCTACTCGATTGGCTTGAAGGTGGGGGTCAACGTCACGGAGAAGCTCAGGATAGGTGGCGGCTACCAGTGGGGACGGAGCATGAACGACCGGGAGGAGACCGAAGAGATCGACAGCCGCATCACCGTGAACATCCCCTATCTGACCGCGAGCTACGGCGACGACGACAGCCGCATCACGGCAACCGGAGGCTACGTCTACAAGCGCCACCAGACGTGGCTCGACGCTCCCTTCCTCCGATTTGAAGAGTATAACGCCGATGCAGCGCTCGCCTCGCTCGGCGGCGACCTGCGCATCGGCGACACCTGGAAGCTCACTGCGGAGGCGATCTACATGGGCACGATAGGCGTTGCCCCCCTCACGCTCGGCGCACGCCTGTTCGGTCGTACATGGGCGCTCGACTTCGCCGCCGTGCTCCTTGTGATCCCCACCGGCGAGGGCGATCCCCCCTCGATTCCCGTTGCGCCCCTGGTAAGCTATGTGCGGGTCTTCTAGATCGTGTTGAAAACGTGGGAAGAGAGTGGTCGCGTTGGGGATGGAGCGACGCCATGAACCGAGCGATGCGGAGTACAACCGTCTCGAACGTCTCCTGCCGGGACGTGCTGGCGGTCGCCCAGCCGAGGATAACCGCCGATTCCTCAACGGCGTGCTCTGGATCGCACGGTCCGGCTCCGCCTGGCGTGATCTTCCAGGGCGCGGTTGTGCAGTCTATGCATCACCTCTATTTCCCGCTTCCGCGTGTGCGAGCGGCAGCAGATCGGTGTACCAGAACCTGGTGTCCCATCGCTGCGGCAGGCTCGAATCCGTGGAGTCATCGAGCGCGGATGACGGCGACGAATATCCGCGCTCGATGGTCTCACCCACCTCGAATCTGATCGGCTGCCGAAAGATGGGCCCGTCGAATACAAAGGAATGGTACTCACCATTCTCACCGCAGATATCTGCCGCGCGGGGATAGTCGCTGATAAAGTCCGCGTCGATCAGACGTCCGGCGAACGATCTGTCCAGGCGCTGCTCGTTCACGCAGACGACGATTGCCTTGAATCCCAGGTCGACGAACTCGTGGAGCAGTTCGAAGGGATCGCGCTTCCAGAGCGGGAAGGCGGCATGCACACCGTTCCGCGCCAGTTGTTCCTCGCGGTAGGCGCGCAGGTCTTCGAGAAAGATGTCGCCGAACAGGGCAGTGCTGAACCCTTCCGACGCGAGGTTCTCGACGACCTCGGACATTCGGCGCTCATACATCTGCATCGAGGCTTCTGCCGGCAGAGAGCACATCACCAGTGGAATGCCCAGGCTGGCCGCCTGCTGCTCCAGCAGCACTTCGCGTACACCGTGCATCGTGATGCGGCGGGACCCCTCCGTGACCGTCGTCACCAGCCGCTGCACGTCCCACTCGTGGTGCAGGAGTGCGTGATGGAGTGCAAGCGCCGAGTCCTTCCCCCCCGACCAGTTGAAAAAGGCTCTATGCATCGGGAGAGACGACTCGACAGCCGTATGGACAGTGAGTGCATCCGTTGCGGCAGCAGTGCCCACGCTTCAGGAGATACCACGCCGTCAGGACGAACCGTCCCTGCTCGTCGAGATAGTAGTCGATTCCCTCGATCAGCCTTCCGGCCGTGCCGTAGTTCGGAGCATCGCTGGCGTGCGCGGTGGCGGGGGTGATCGTTTGGAGGTATTCCGCAATCTTCTCCTGCACGATCATTTTCAGGCAGTCGGGACAGCGGCAGTCCTGGCTGAAATCGAGCGGCATGATGGGGGGATAGTCGCTGCACCAGCACGTGCCGCGCTCGTTCTCGATACCACACGTGAACGCAGCGCCGCAAACCGAACAATGCTTCAGTGGCATACGGTGATGCAGTTGAGTCGTCAGGCGAATGCGGTGGCGTCCCATCCGCAGCGTTGGCGCGAAGCCACCACGTCACGAACCGTCGATGAGCCTGATTCCTGTGATCGCGTGTCGGACCCCCAACCTTCACCGCTTGCCGTAGGAGGGGTTTGAGAGAACGACGTCGAAGTCGCGTGAGGGGAACGCATCATCGGCGGGTATTACATGTTTCTCCGGTACTGCCCACCCACCGCGAACAACGCCCGCCCGATATCGCCCAGCGTGCACACCTTGGTGGTTTCCATCAGCTCTTCGAACACGTTGCCGTTCCTCAGCGCCACCTGCCGCAACCGTTCCAGCGCCTCCGCCCCCTCCTTGCTGTAGCGGGCGTGCATGGCTGCCACCGTGGCAATCTGGGCTTCCTTCTCCTCGGTGGTTGACCGGATGACCTCGGCCGGCATCACCGTCGGCGATCCCTCGGACGACAGGAACGTGTTCACCCCGATCACCGGCAACTGGCCCGAGTGCTTCAGTTGCTCGTAGTACAGCGACTCCTCCTGGATCTTGCCGCGCTGGTACATCGTCTCCATCGCCCCCAGCACCCCGCCGCGATCGCTGATGCGCTCGAACTCCTGGAGCACCGCCTCCTCCACCAGGTCCGTCAGCCGCTCGATGATGAACGACCCCTGGAGCGGGTTCTGGTTCTTTGCCAGGCCGAACTCGTGGTTGATGATGAGTTGGATCGCCATCGCCCGCCGCACGCTCTCCTCGGTCGGCGTGGTGATCGCCTCGTCGTAGGCGTTCGTGTGCAGCGAGTTGCAGTTGTCGAATATGGCGTACAGCGCCTGGAGCGTGGTGCGGATGTCGTTGAAGCTGATCTCCTGTGCGTGCAGCGACCGACCACTGGTCTGCACATGGTATTTCAGCATCTGCGACCGTGCACCTCCTCCGTACATCAACTTGATCGCCTTGGCCCAGATGCGCCGCGCCACCCTGCCGATCACAGCGTATTCAGGGTCGATGCCGTTGGAGAAAAAGAACGACAGGTTGGGCGCGAAGCTGTCGATTGGCAGCCCGCGCGACAGGTAGTACTCGACGTAGGTCAGCCCGTTGGCCAGCGTGAACGCCAGCTGTGTGATCGGTGTGGCCCCTGCCTCGGCGATGTGATAGCCGGAGATGGAGACGGAGTAAAAATTGCGGACATCGTTCTTCGTGAAGTACTCCTGCATGTCGCCCATCAGCTTGAGCGAGAACTCGGTCGAGAAGATGCAGGTATTCTGCGCCTGGTCCTCCTTGAGGATATCCGCCTGCACGGTGCCGCGCACCTTGGAAATCGTCTCGGCCTTGATCGCCTGGTACACCTCGGGGGGCAACACCCTGTCGCCGGTCACGCCGAGGAGCATCAGGCCCAGGCCATTGTTGCCTGGAGGAAGCGGGCCGTCGTAGCGCGGCCGCTCGCCACCCTGCTCGGCGAAGAACGCGTCGATCTTCGCGTTCACCTCGTCCGTCAGCCCGTTGGCGGCGATATACTTCTCGCACTGCTGGTCGATGGCCGCGTTCATGAAGAACCCGGTGAGCATCGGTGCCGGACCGTTGATGGTCATCGACACCGACGTTTTCGGGTCGGCGAGGTCGAAGCCTGAGTACAGCTTCTTGGCGTCGTCGAGACAGCACACCGACACCCCCGCGTTGCCGATCTTGCCGTAGATGTCGGGGCGCTTGGCGGGATCGTTGCCGTAGAGCGTGACTGAATCGAACGCGGTTGAGAGACGGTGCGCCGGCTGCCCCTGCGACACATAGTGGAAGCGCCGGTTGGTGCGCTCCGGCCCCCCCTCACCGGCGAACATGCGCGTCGGATCCTCCCCCTCGCGCTTGAAGGGGAACACGCCGGCCGTGTAGGGGAACGCGCCGGGCACGTTCTCCTGGAGCAGCCAGCGCAGCCGGTCGCCCCAACTCCTGTAGGTCGGCAGCGCCACCTTCGGCACCTTCTGGTGCGACAGCGTCTCGCTGGTGATCGGGACGCGGATGTCCTTGCCGCGCACCTGGTAGACGTATTCCTCGCCGGCGTACGCCTCGCGCGTCTCTTCCCAGTGCTCCAGCGCCGCGCGGTTTTCGCCGTCGAGTCGGCGCTCCAGCTCCTCACGCCTGGCTCGAAGCGGCGCGGCAGCATCTGCGTCGTCGATCAGTGCCTCGGCCTCCAGCGCCGACTGGATTCGCTGCGCGATCCCGGCCTGTTCCCCGGCATCACGATTGTACTCGCGGATCGCCTCGGCGATCTCCGCCAGGTAGCGGGAGCGCTCGGGAGGGATGATCTGGACCTTCTCCGATTCACCGGAAGCCTCGAGCTGCGGCGCCAGCGGCGCGCCGGTCTTCTCGGCCACGCGCTGCATCACCGCGCGGTACAGCCGAGTGGTGCCGGGATCATTGAACTGCGAGGCGATTGTTGCCATCACCGGCATCTCGTCGATCTGCTTCGAGAACTGCTTGTGATTGCGCTGATACTGCTTGCGGACATCGCGCAGTGCGTCGAGTGCGCCCCGCTTGTCGAACTTGTTGAGCGCCACCACGTCGGCGAAATCGAGCATGTCGATCTTTTCGAGCTGTGTCGCCGCGCCGTACTCGGGCGTCATCACGTACAGCGAGACGTCCGAGTGGTCAACGATTTCAGTGTCGCTCTGGCCGATGCCCGACGTTTCAAGGATGATCAGATCGAAGCCGGCGACCTTGAGAATCGCGACCGCGTCGCGCACGTGACCCGACAGTGCCAGGTTGGCCTGGCGCGTCGCCAGCGAGCGCATGTACACGCGCGGGTCGTGGATCGCGTTCATCCGAATCCGATCGCCGAGCAGCGCCCCGCCGGTGCGCCGCTTGCTGGGATCCACCGAGACGATGCCGATAGTCTTGTCGCCGAAGTCGGACAGGAACCGCCGCACCAGCTCATCGACGAGGGACGACTTTCCGGCACCACCCGTACCGGTAATCCCGAGCACCGGGGTGTGCAGCGTTCCGGCCTCTTCGCGTAGGCCGTCGAGCAACGTGGCGTGATCGATGCGGTAATTCTCGGCTGCCGAGATGAGTCGCCCGATGGCCCGCGGCTCGCGCTTCCGGGCGGCCTCGACGTCCAAGGCCCCCGCATCCTTTCCTGTGGGGAAGTCACAGCGCTGGAGCAGATCGTTGATCATCCCCTGGAGACCCATGGCCCGGCCGTCGTCCGGTGAATAGATGTGCTCGATGCCGTAGGCCTGGAGTTCCGCAATCTCGGATGGCAGGATCACCCCGCCGCCGCCGGCGAAGATGCGGATATGGCCGCATCCCTCGGCTGCCAGGCGGTCGTGCATGTACTTCAGGTACTCGACATGTCCACCCTGATAGGATGTCATGGCGATGCCGTTGACGTCCTCCTGGATGGCGCAGTTCACCACCTCGTCCACCGAGCGGTCGTGCCCCAGGTGGATCACCTCGGCGCCGCTGGCCTGAAGGATTCGTCGCATCACGTTGATGGCAGCGTCGTGGCCGTCAAACAGGGAGGCAGCGGTCACGAGGCGGATCTTGTGCCGGGCATCGTACACATCCGAGTTTGGTTCCGGCGGGGCGCTGGGGTGCGTGAGTTCGGGTGGCGGAGACGTGACGGATGGTGGCGCGGCACCGGCGGTCAGATTGGCTTCGGCCTTGCGACGAACTGCGGTCTTGGAGTGTATTTCAGCCATACTGCAAGTTAGTATAAGTAGCGTGCGATGCCAGCTCTCGACCACCGCATTATCGTAGCAGTTCCCCCTGCCGCTCATCGAGACGCTGACGTTCAAGCCCCGGTGGGGTCCCGGCAGGGCATCGCTGCGGTGATGCCCACGCGGCCAATCGACGAATGCAGCAGGGATTGATCGCACATCTCCATCGCTACCGCAACAAGTGGGGCGACGCTTCAACCTCATGAAGCACTCTCCCAGGTCGCGTTGAGAATCGGCAACCCTGCTTCTGGTGCGATTCCATGGAAGCCTCTGCTTCTCCAGGTGTGTCATCGAGGTTGTCTGCCAAGAGTCGCCCGATTCCGAGCGGGACAGGGGAGTGCCGGGGTTGCGACACTCCGCGCTGGACTGGTGGTCTCTGCACCCCTGCAGAGCACGGGGGCACACGCTCGCCGCGTATGCCCCCGCATCCTTTCGTTCTGGTGGTATGCTGTGGTGGTTCGTTGTTCCTCACTCAGGACAACAGATCCTCTCCATCTCTCTGATCTCTACATCGTTCGTTCATCATTCATCGGACGTATCATTGCTCTCCGCATCGGCCTCGAAATCGACCTGTGCACGCGAGCTGTAACGCTCCAGCGCCGGACGGTAACTCCAGGTGCAGCGTCCCACCCGGCCATCGCGCACACCCGAGGCAACCACCTCCGGCATACCGTCGCGATCACCGTCGGCGATCTCCACACTCCCTTCGTAGAGGGACATACCCTCCGGTATCCAGAGTCGCTGCTCAACGCCCGTAATGCCGGTCACCACAATCGCCGTCACACGTTCCCCCTTCACCGTTGCCGCCACGCCCAACGCCAGCCCTACCGGAGATTCGGGGATTCGTGATCGTGTCGGTTGCAGCCGGCTCTCTTCACCCACCCGTCCGCCGTCGGCCAGTACCGGTTCGAGCGGCGATGAAGCTCCGCTCTGCGCATGGGAGTAGGCGGCCGGCGTGCACAGGACCATCAGGAGAAGAGCTGCCTGGCGGAAAAAGAGGAGGAAAATTTTGGTGCTCATAAGAACGCGACTGAAGAGTTTCTGCTGTGCTGCATTGAACGGGTGCAAACATAGAACTGGGATGTCCCGGAAGTGTGCTCACACGAATGGAGAAGACAGAAACGCGGATCGGCGGCAGAATTCAACGATTCTGCCGCCGACAAGGTTGTTAAGGTGTTCGCATGTCTACCGTTCGTTTCCGCTGAAGGGAACGTCGATCTGGATCCATGATGCTGCGGTACGGCCGCTCTGGCGCGCACCGGGAGTGAAGTCGGCAAGCAGCACGGCTCGCAGTGCTCCCACCACCATCAGCGAGGCACACTTCCCCGATCCCTCCGACACCTGTTTCACGAACGCCTGCCGCACACGACCGTCGCGCATCACGCGACACACCACCGTAACGGTGCCACGGCAGCGCCACTCCCGAAGCACGGGGGAGATGTGCTTACCCCGCCGGAGTTCGGCGGCAGTGATCGCCGGCGCCTGCACAACCATCGTGTCGCCTCCCGACTCCAGACGGTTACTCATGTTGTCGATCGTTCCGTCCAGTTTGCGGCGTGCCGTGCGGCGGAGCCGTTCCATCCGTATCTGCAACTCGCGCACGTCGGGACTTGGGCGCCTGCTGTTGATGAGCACATAGCGTGGTCCCTCAAGAATCACCCCCATCGTGGTGCAGGTGTCAAGACCTTCGGTTTCGACGTAGCTGTCCACATCCTTCAGCACGAGGTTGAGGTCGCGCATGATTGCGCTATCGAGCATATAGGTAATGCCCCGCACCCCCCGTGCGTAGATCACCCTGCCACCGCGGGTGATGAGGAGGCTCTCGGTGGTGTCGCTGCACGGCACCGCAACGGCATCGAGAATGACGTCTTCGCTGCTGTCAGGGTCGGTGGGAGAGGTCTGCGCCGAAGTGCGGGGTGCAGCGACGGCAACCAGCAGGAGAGAAAGGAGAAGGAGGCGAACGATGGGCATCGAAGGGTGAGGGGTAGAGACCTGAGAGTGTGCCGAAGGTGTGGAGAGCCAGCCGGTGCACGGCGGGCATCTCCTGTGAAGTGTCGAGTTCGGGAACACGATGTGTCGGGAAAATACATTGACGAAGGGGGGGATGGAAACAACGTATCTTCTCTTCCGATGAATTCGCTGCGCTACACCCTGATGTCGGGTGCCGGAAACACTTTCGTCGTGCTCGACCGCCGGACGCTTCCCAACGAGACGGCACCTGCGGAGCTTGTCGTTCCGCTCTGCACACGATTCGACGTGGATGGCCTGATCACCGTCGATCCGGCAGAGGCTCCGCTCGACTTCCGCATGCTCTACTTCAATCGCGACGGCACCACCGGCATGATGTGCGGCAACGGCGGACGCTGCGCCGTTGCCTTTGCCGAGGCGCACGGCATGGTGCGGAATCCCGAGCGGATCGCGTTCGAGAACGCCGGGGTTGACTACAGCGCGCGGCTCAGCGGGCTTGGCGTGAGCGTGGCCTTTCCGCCGCCACGCCGGGTCGAACTCGATATCGCGCTCCCCCTGCTCCACCGAACCGTGACGGCACACTTCGTGGATGTTGGCACGCCGCACGCAATCGTTGAAGCTGGGGAACTGGGCCTCGACGCCGCATCGCTCCACCAGCTCGACATCGACCACTGGGGAGCCGCGCTCCGCAGCCATGAACGGTTCGGACTGGAGGGAGCCAACGCAAACTTCATGGTTCTGGACGGGAACACCGTGCGGCTGCGCACCTTCGAGCGCGGCGTGGAGGGAGAAACCGGCGCGTGCGGTACCGGAGCAATCGCTTCGGCACTCGTCGCCCATCTCCTGCACGATCTCCCCTCCCCTGTCACCCTGATCCCCACGAGTGGACGCCCGCTCCGCATTCACTTCCACCGCGACGGTGAGAGCTTTACCGGCATCGAACTGGAAGGAGATGCGGAGATCAGGAGCGAGCACCAGGGAGGGGAATAAATGCAGACGATGCGCGGACAGTGGCGGTTCTTCGCCAAGCCGGACTCACAGCACACTCCCGGCTCTGCACGAAACAGTTCGCGTGCGCACCTGTATCGCCCATGACCAAGGACATCTGACCCTCACCCAATGACGACTGCTGCAATTATCGGCTCCGGCAACATCGGCACCGACCTGATGGTGAAGATCCTCCGCACCGCGAACCATCTCCGTATGGGAGTACTGGTGGGGATCGACGCGGCGAGCGACGGACTGGCCCGCGCCGAACGTATGGGCGTTGCCACAACGCACGAGGGGATCGAGGGGCTTGTAGCGCACCCGCTCTTTTCAGAGATCGAGATCGTGTTCGACGCCACGAGCGCGCGGGCACACCTCCACCACGCCGCCGTTCTTGCGCAGCACGGCAAGCAGGTGGTGGACCTTACCCCGGCAGCGGTTGGCCCCTACGTTGTGCCGGTGGCAAACCTCGACGCCCACCTCGACGCACCGAACGTGAACATGGTCACCTGCGGCGGACAGGCAACCATCCCGATTGTCTGGGCCGTTGGGCAGACAGCGCCGGTGCGCTACGCCGAGATCGTTGCCTCGATTGCCTCGAAGAGCGCCGGTCCGGGCACCCGCGCCAACATCGACGAGTTCACCGAAACCACCGCGCGCGCAATCGAAACGGTGGGAGGCGCGCAGCGGGGCAAGGCGATCATCATCCTCAATCCCGCCGAGCCGCCGCTGATCATGCGCGACACCGTTTACACCCTCTGCGACGACGGCGACGAGACCGAGATCTCCCGCTCGATAGAGAAGACCGTGGCGCGCGTGGCCGAGTACGTTCCGGGCTATCGACTCGTGCAGCCTCCGGTGTTCGACCGCGTCAGCGCGCGCCTCCCGGACGGCGAGGCGTTCGACGGCTTGAAGGTGACGACGCTGCTCGAAGTAGAGGGGGCGGGACACTACCTCCCAGCGTACGCCGGCAACCTCGACATCATGACGAGCGCGGCGCTCCAGGTCGGCGAGCGGATGGCGGAGCGGAAAACGCAGGGTGTGGTGTAGAACCACACCTGCACCATCGGGCATTCTTCGGCCACACCGCGAAGAGCGCTGGCACGGCAGCCCACGCTGGAAGTTCTGGCCGCACAGGGATGCCGACCTCATTGCAGGCGTGGCTCTCTGTTCTCCCCGTCACTTCCCATCTTTCTTCTCCTGACCTGTGCGTATCTCCGGCTTCACATTCCTCCGCAACGCCGTCAACTACGACTTCCCCTTTCGGGAGTCGCTCCGCTCGCTCCTGCCACTCTGCGATGAAGTCGTGATCGCGGTGGGCCGCTCCGAGGACAACACGCTGGAAGAGGTTCGCGCACTGGACGACGGAACGATGCGGATCACCGAGACGGTGTGGGACGACGCATTGCGTGAGGGGGGAAGGGTCTACGCACAACAGACACAGGTGGCGCTCGATGGCTGCACGGGAGACTGGTGCCTGTACCTGCAAGGGGACGAGGTGATTCATGAGGAGGACTACGAGCGCATCCGCACCGCCCTTGAGCGTGCCGACCGCAACCCGAACGTTGAGGCGCTCCTCTTCGACTACCTCCACTTCTACGGCAGCTACGGGTATATCGGCACCGGGCGCCAGTGGTATCGTCGCGAGATCCGCGCGGTGCGCAACACGGGGAACATCGTCTCGTGGCGCGACGCGCAGGGCTTTCGCCGCCGCACCACCGATGGCGCCGAGCACAAACTGCGTGCCGCGCACAGCAGCGCACGAATCTTCCACTACGGCTGGGTGCAGCATCCACGAACGATGCAGACCCGGCGCCAGGCTGCGCATCACTTCTACCACGACGACGGGTGGATCGAACAGCAGCGCCCCACGACGACGGAGTTCAACTACACGAACGGTGGACGCCTCGTTCCCTACCGTGGCACCCATCCCGCCGTGATGCGCGGCCAGATCGAGCGCTCGCAGGCGTGGGCCGCACACTTCGACCCCGGCCGCATGGAGCGGCAAAGTCTGCGCGTGCGCGTGCTCGACTCCATCGAGCGCTTCACAGGCGTGCGCATCGGCGAGTACCGGAACTATGTAGCAATAGGGAAGAGTTAGAGAAGAAGCGACAGACCAGCAGCACACGGTTGTAGGCACCCGGCACGCCGTACTCACGCAACAGATGACCACGAACCCATGACGACCATCACCCCCGAGACTGTGGAGCGTATCGCACGGCTTGCGCGGCTCCGCTTTACCCCGAACGAACTTGCCGAGTTCACCGGGCAGTTCACCCAGATCGTCTCCTACGTCGAGCAGCTCAACGAGGTTGACACCGATGGCGTGGAACCATTGGAGGCGATCTACGACACCGTTGCGCCGCCACGCGAGGATGAGCCAGGCCCGCCGCTGAGTTCGGCGGAGGCGCTTTCCAACGCACCGCGCCGCGTCGAGACGTTCTTTGCCGTGCCGAAGGTGCTCGGTGGCGAGGGATCGGGTGCGTAACTGCGCTCTCCGCCATATACTGTCGTATTGTATATCACCCTATCCCTGCATCTCCATGCTCGACTCCATCGACTCCGCGCGTGAGATGTTCCGCTACGACCACTGGGCGAACAGGCGTGTGCTCGAAGCGCTCCGCAGCGCGCCCGAAGCACAGTCCGCCCTGCGAACCTTCGCCCACATCCTCGCCGCAGAGCGCACCTGGCTCGACCGGATGCTGCGCGGCCTCGACGCCACAACAGGATCTGACTTCTGGCCATCGCTGACCCTTGCCGAGTGCGAGAGTCTGCTGAAGGGAATCGAAGAACAATACAGGACGTTCCTCTCCGAGCTTGACGCCGACGGACTGCGCCGCGTAGCGGAGTATCGCAACAGCCGGGGAGAACTCTACCATACATCATTCACGGATGTGCTCCAGCACGTGGTGTCCCACTCCGCCTACCACCGTGGGCAGGTTGCCTCGGCAGTACGGGCTTCCGGCAGCACTCCACCGCTTGTCGACTATATCGTCTACGTGCGCGAGCGCGACAGGGAGGATGTCCAATGAACGAGCGTGTGATAATTGTGATTCCGGCACGCTGGGGATCGGTCCGATACCCCGGCAAGCCACTGGTGCCGATAGCCGGTGTGCCGATGATCGTTCGCGTCGCCCGGCGCGCGCAGATGGTCCGCTCCGCCGGCGAGGTGCTGGTTGCCACCGACGACGAGCGGATACGCACGGTCGTCGAAGCCGAAGGGATCCGTGCGGTGATGACGCGAACCGACCACGCCAATGGATCGGAGCGGATCGCCGAGGCTGTGCAGAGTGTGGGGGGAAGTGAAATCGTGGTGAACGTGCAGGGGGATGAGCCACTGCTCGATCCTGCAACCGTCGATCTTCTGATCGCCGCACTCCGCGCCGACCCAGCACTTGGCTGCGCCACACCGGTGGCCCCCATTACCAGCGTCGAGGAGCTTCTCTCCCCGTCCGTTGTGAAGACTGTTGTGCGGAACGACGGTGACGCACTCTACTTCTCCCGCTCTCCCATCCCCTCCGTGCGCGATCTGCCGGAGGAGCGCTGGCCCACCCTCGGTCGGCATCTGCGCCACATCGGCATCTACGCCTACCGGTGGCCCGCGCTTCAGCGCCTCGTGGCGTCCCCGCCCAGCCCTCTCGAAACCTGCGAACAGCTTGAGCAGCTCCGGCTGCTGTCGCTCGGAGAGCGCATTCGATGCTGCCCTGTGCTGCACTCCGGGCACGGAGTCGATACGCCGGAGGATCGGGAGCGGGTGGAGCAGATCATCCTTGCGGAGAAGCAGACAATCCAGGAGCAGCGATGAACGGGAAGAGTGAGACGGTCCTCGTCGGCCGGTCACGGAAGCGATTCATCCTGCGGTTTGTGCAGGGAGTCATCGCCGTGGCGATTGGCGTGTGGCGGCTGGCGGATATTGGCTGGATTCCAACAGCCGAGCGCGACAGTCTCCTCCTCGTCTCGCTTGCCGCAGTGCTGGCAGTTGGCGGACTCTGGTTGATCGTGTGGAGTCTGCAATCGATGCGGAGCGCACGGGCGCCCGTGATCCGCTTCGACCGCGATGGCATCACCATCGAGCGCCCGGCAGTGGGAACGCTGCCGTGGAACGCCGTTACGGGAGTGCGGGCACAGCGGATCCGCAGTCGCCAGTACCTCCACATCACCCTCGGTGATCCTGCCCTGATCGCTGCGCTCCACACGCGCCTGCAAGGGGCAATTGTCGAGCGCGAGCTGTGGTTCGATGTGAGCGACCTCGAACTCGACGCACAGGACCTTGCGGAACTCATCACGCAGGGGCAGCGCGGCGAGGGCTTCAACGGTCCGCACCCCGCAAACGCGCCGTTTGGATAGGAGGCACGGCACCACGGTACCGGAGCACTACAACTCCGTTCCAACCCGACTCGCTGGATTGCACGCTCCGCCGCACTGCCGTCAGGCAGCGCGGCCCGTTTATTTCTCCTCCCTCTCCATGCCACCGCGTCAGCCCGTTCCCGACGGCTCGTTCGAACGCTCGCTCCTTGCCGGCGGCTATACCACCATCGCCGGCGTGGATGAAGTGGGGCGTGGCGCGCTGGCTGGCCCGGTGGTTGCCGCAGCAGTGATTCTTCCCGAGGACTTCGATGTGCCGGGAGTGCGCGACAGCAAGCGGGTGCCGAAAAATGAACGGGAGGAGCTGGCGCAGGCGATTCGGGAGTGCGCAGTTGCGTGGTCGCTGGGAGTGGTAGAGCGGGAGGAGATCGACAGCATCAATATTCTTCAGGCAACCTTCCGCGCGATGCGAATCGCGGTGGAGGGACTTGTGGTTCGTCCCTCTCTCGTCCTCGTCGATGGACACGACGCTCCACCGCTGGGCATCCCTGCACAGTCGATCATCGGTGGCGACGGACTGGTGCGCTCGATTGCAGCAGCAAGCCTCGTGGCAAAGGTTGCGCGGGATGCAATGATGCGCGCGCTCGACGCGCACCATCCCCTCTATGGTCTCGCACGAAACAAAGGCTACGGCACAGCCGAACACCGCGCTGCGATTCTGGAACACGGACCGTGTGCGATTCATCGGCGGAGCTTTCTCGGGAAGCTCCTTCGAGCACAACACGCACCGTGGCAGACCGGAGAATGAGGAGCCGCGCCGAGCACAGCGTCCCTTCAGCGTTCACCACTTCCATCGCTGCGCGGTCCGCCATGACACCGGCCAACTCATTGCTGTTTCCCTGCTGAAAATGCGATTTCGTATCGCCTCATCTCCTACCTTCCATCCGGGAGGCACGCTTCGGCGCTCCCCTCTGCAACCTGCGGAGGGCGATCTGCCGTAGGACAGTCGCCGGCACAGCGTTGAACGAACTGTTTTGAGGAATGAAGGGAGTGGGAGCGGAGCGTGTCACAGCGGTGTTGCATGGGAGTCATGGCCGCAGGGAGGGGGAGAAAATCCACCGGAGGCTCACACGTCATTGCACCGTACGCTCCGGCAGCATCCCTCTCCTGCGCACCACCGATTGCAAGCGCATCGCCGGAACGCCCGATTCAGTATTATCGTTGCAGTCACACACCAACTATCCATGCCGCCCCGGCCGTGCCCCGGCAGCATGAAGCGAGAGAACGTACATGGAAGGCAATTTCTCCAATCGCGTGCAGGATGTGATTCGGCTCAGCCGCGAGGAGGCTCTGCGACTGGGACACGATTACATCGGTACGGAACACCTGCTCCTCGGAATCATCCGGGAGGGTGAGGGAGTGGCAGTCAAGATTCTCCGCAATCTGGGCGGCGACCTCTTCAAGATCAAGAAGGCTATCGAGGACACGGTACGCGCTACCGGCGGCACACTCACGGTGGGCAACATTCCGCTGACGAAGCAGGCCGAGAAGGTGCTGAAGATCACCTATCTCGAGGCGAAGCTCTACAAGAGCGACGTGATCGGGACCGAGCACCTTCTTCTCAGCCTTCTACGCGACGACGACAATATCGCCGCGCAGATCCTTTCGCAGTTCGGCATCACCTACGACTCGGTTCGGCAGGAACTTGAGAACATCCACAGCGGACGTCCCAGCGGGACGCAGCAGTCCGCTGGCGGCGGCGGAAGCACAAGCAGCGGCGGCGGTGGCGCGCGCGGTGGACGGGAGCGGCAGGAGCGCGCGAAGACGCCGGTGCTCGACAACTTCGGGCGCGACCTCACGAAGCTCGCCGCCGAGGAGAAGCTCGATCCCGTGATCGGACGCGAGAAGGAGATCGAGCGCGTGGCGCAGATCCTTGCGCGCCGCAAGAAGAACAACCCGGTGCTGATCGGCGAGCCGGGCGTGGGAAAGACGGCGATTGCCGAGGGACTTGCGCTCCGCATCGTGCAGCGCAAGGTGTCGCGCATCCTCTACGACAAGCGGATCGTCACGCTGGACCTTGCCGCACTCGTTGCCGGCACGAAGTACCGTGGCCAGTTCGAGGAGCGGATGAAGGCAGTGATGAACGAGCTGGAGAAGGCGAAGGACGTGATCCTCTTCATCGACGAGCTTCACACGATTGTGGGGGCCGGCGGCGCCAGCGGCTCGCTCGACGCCAGCAACATGTTCAAGCCGGCGCTCGCCCGCGGCGACATCCAGTGCATCGGCGCAACAACGCTCGACGAGTACCGCCAGTACATCGAGAAGGATGGAGCGCTCGACCGCCGCTTCCAGAAGATCATGGTCGATCCGCCGAGCGTTGAGGAGACGGTGCAGATTCTCCGCAACGTGAAGGGGAAGTACGAGGAGCATCACAACGTCCGCTATTCGGACGAGGCGATCACGGCGTGCGTCTACCTCTCGGAGCGCTACATCACCGACCGTTTTCTTCCCGACAAGGCGCTCGACGTGCTCGACGAGGTTGGCAGCCGCGTCCACCTCGGCTCCATCGTTGTGCCGAAGCACATCCTGGACCTTGAGGGAAAGATCGAGGAGGTGAAGGTGGAGAAGAACCAGGTGGTGAAGAGCCAGAACTTCGAGGAGGCAGCGCGCCTGCGCGACCTTGAGAAGAAGTACCAGGGCGACCTGGAGAACGCGAAGGAGGAGTGGGAGAGCACCGCCGAGGAGCGCGTGGTGGATGTGGCGGAGGAGGACGTGGCGCAGGTGGTGGGAATGATGACCGGCATCCCGGTCACGAAGATCGCCGAGGAGGAGTCGCAGAAGCTGATGAAGATGGCCGAGACGTTGAAGAAGGAGGTGGTGGGGCAGGACCAGGCAATCGAGCAGCTCGCCCGCGCTATCCGCCGCGCCCGCGCCGGACTCAAGGACCCGAACCGTCCCATTGGATCGTTCCTCTTCCTTGGTCCCACCGGCGTCGGTAAAACCGAACTGGTGAAGGCGCTGGCCCGCTACCTCTTCGACTCCGAGGACGCGCTGGTTCGCGTCGATATGTCGGAGTACATGGAGAAGTTCTCGGTCTCCCGTCTCGTCGGCGCACCTCCGGGCTACGTCGGCTACGAGGAGGGGGGGCAGCTCACCGAAAAGGTGCGACGCAAGCCCTACTCGGTGGTGCTGCTCGACGAGATCGAGAAGGCGCACCCGGACGTGTTCAACATTCTGCTCCAGGTGCTGGACGACGGCATCCTTACCGACAGCCTCGGCCGCCGGGTGGACTTCAAGAACACGATCATCGTGATGACCTCGAACACCGGCGTCCGCGACCTGAAGCCTGGTGGCGCGCTCGGCTTCACCCTGGCAGCGGAGCAGGACCGCTACGGCGAGATGAAGTCCACCATCGAGGAGTCGGTGCGGCGCCTGTTCAACCCCGAGTTCCTGAACCGGCTGGACGACATGATCGTCTTCCGCCAGCTCTCGCGCGAGAACATCAACGAGATCATCGACATCCAGATGCGCAAGCTCCTGACGCGCCTCACCTCGATGAACATCACGCTGCACCTGGAAGAGAGCGCCCGCCAGTTCCTCTCCGAACGCGGCTACGACGAGAAGTACGGCGCCCGTCCGCTACGCCGTGCCATCCAGAAGTACGTCGAGGACGAACTTGCCGAAGCGATGCTGATGCGGACCTTCGCCGAAGGGAGCATCGTCACCGTGACGCATACGCCCGGAGCAGACCAGCTCACCTTTGCCGCAGGAGGCTCAGCTCCTGCACTGCCGGAGGGAGTGGCACCGCCCGCCGAGCCGGTGACCGAACCTCCCGATGAGGACGCGGCAGAGACACCGGCAAAGCGGGGGAGGAAGAAGACTCCGCCGGCGACGGAGGAGTGAGGACGGCGGGGTATACTCCGCGACAATGACCTTGCAATGGGACAGGGGCGGCTCCGAACCGGGCCGCCCCTGTCTGTTTTTCCGGACCTCCACTGCACGGCGTTTGCGCAACGGCTACAGGTTCGCAGCAACTTCGGGAGCGTTGAGCATTCTCTCGGTCCACTCGTTCACGCAGCAGTCGATCACAAGGTGGACGCGGTCGGTCTCACCAAGATTTGCGGCGCTGTGCTTGAGCGTGAGGTCGAGATACCAGCTCTCCCCCTCGGCCATCGGAACCTGCGCTCCGTCGAGGATGAACTCGACGCCGGGGTTCGTTGCCACCGGAACGTGAACGCGCAGCACGCCCCCCTCGTTGTTGAGCTTGAAGTCGCGGTGTTCGAGGATGCGCGCGCCGGCTTCGAGACGCAGAAGCCGCGCCGCCTCCTTCTCACACTCGAACGCGTCGAGCACCTCGCGGAAGTAGGGACACCGATCAAGAAGCGGCGTGTCGGCAAAGCGACCGGCAGCGTTCGGGTCGGGGTAGATCTGTGTTGTGCCGCCGCCGACCGAGCGAAGCGAGACGCCGCTCCACTCCCCCTCGTAGCACTGCTTGTTGAAGTGGGGTGTCCACTCGTCGGGCTGCACCAGGGCCAGATCGGCACGAAGACGGAGGGGATCGAAGGTGAGAGGAAGCTTGAGGGAGGTTGTCATAGAGAGGGAGGATTCAGGAGAGAAGGTCACGGATCACGCCGGCAACCCTGCCACGATGGTGCGAGGTGGATACGCCACGCGCAATGCACTCGAAGATTTCATCGTGGAACGCGAAGATGAAGTGCCGATACGCCTCGAAGTGCTCGGGCTTGTGGAGGTCGTGCACGGAGTTCATCCGTTCGAGCATCCGAATCCACGACGAACCCCGCACCTCGTACACGCGGTAGGGGTTCAGACCGCGTGCCGCGAGCGGGTGGCCCTCGAAGGCTTCGTCGTTGGGAGGACCGAACAGGTGCGCGTAGGGGTGGAGGAACGTGGCAAGGACCACGGGTTCATCGGAAGCGTTCACCTCGTCGGCACTGCGAGGATAGTAGGCAACGGACAGCGCCGCGCCGCTCGCGACCACCATCGGGCAGGGAGCACCGACCGATGGACGCGGTATCTCCACAAGCTCGACGACACTGTCGCGATCATCAACGGAGTACATGCTATTCGATCTACTCCCGCAGCCAGCGGAGCATGTGAGGATAGGGTTCCACGTTGTGCTCGGCCGCAACCTTCGGCTCGTAGGTCATCCCAACCCACTGAAGTGTGGGCACGCCGAAGTAGCGGCCAGCGGAAAAGTTCTCGATGATCGAATGGGAACCACCGTGATACCCCGCATCGTGGAACACCACCTCCGGCTCGATGCCAATATGCTGCGCCGCCGCCCACGACCACGCAATCGCCATCATCTCCTCACCCGGATCGTCCCCGGCATGGGCGCCCAGCTCCGCCCGGCGCTCGGCGGACACAACTGCGAGGTGTCCCGCCTCGTGCAGGAGATCGCCCACATACGCCAGCCGCTCCTCATCCACCAGCAGGCGTCCGCCATCGATTCTGATTCCCGGCAGGAACGTCTCCTCTTCAATCGTAGCAGCCTCCACCGGAAGACCTATTGCATCGAGGAACGCGGTGATCCTTTGGAGTGTGGGGTTGGAGAAGGAAGAAGACATGAAGGGCTGAAGAGAGAGTGAACAACAATAACGTGATGTCCCGCCGCTTCTCCAACTCCACACCGAATAAATGCGAGTAGCGGCCACACGCCTCAGCGCATGGCCGCTACTCTCGTCTCCCCCTCTCCGCATTCGCTTACCAGTCGATATCCCACTTCCACTTCGGCGAGCGCTCCGAACCGTAGCTCCCCTTCAGCGAGAAGTCCACGCAGGCAATCGCAAAGCCACGCCACTTGTACGTGCAGCACCCCTGCTTCTCCCAGCACGTCGTCAGCCAGCGGCACACGTTGCAGTCGCCCACGTACGCCTTGAACCATGCAGCGAACTCGCCGTAGAGATTCCACCCGTCGACGTCGTTGTAGCCGCCGCCGAGCACTCCCTTGATCCCCACATCGATCGAGATGAGCGTGTGGCCGTTGCGGGTGACGATTGCACCGGCCCCCATCTCGTTGCCGATCTCGATGTTGAACGCCGCGTTCTTGAAGCGGAAGTGGAGCGTTGCCCACGTCTCGTTGTAGGCCCAGTAGGTAACGTAGGTCTTGCCCCAGTGCTTCTGCCACGGGTCGTTCTTCTTGCGGCCCACCAGCACGTGCGCGTCCACGTGCACACCGTATACGCGACCGTCGCTGGTGAGGAACTTCGTCGGAATGAAGTCGGTGAACTTGCCGTACTTGCTCGCCGTTGCGTTGATGCCGAAGGTGAAGTTCACGTTGGCCTCGAACAGTCCCGCCAGCTTCGCCTTGAGGTAGGTCCCGAAGAAGAAGAACGCCTTGCCGTTGTCCTCGCCGAGCGCCAGCTTGATGCTCGCCTCCGCCTCGCAGTTCACCTTCTTCATGAACTGCGGCTTGAAGGTCGCGGTGATGTCGAACAGCTTGTGCGGCACGTCGATCAGCAGGTCCACCTGCCCCACATCCTGCGTCAGCACCTTGCAGCTCGCGTGGCCCTTGATGATCGGCCCGCTCTCGATGCTCACCTCCAGCGGATCGAGCGCCAGCGCGTTCTCGTTTGCGAACGCCACCGCCCCCTTCAGCGTGACCTTGTAGTACTTGGTGGCGCTGTTGTAGGCGAAGCCGCCACCAATCTTGTTGATGGTGACCGGACCGATGGGAATCGGCGGGGTCTTCGCCATGAACTCCGCGCCGAAGTCCACACCCCCCTGCACCTTGAAGTAGTGGAAAGAGATCTCCGCGCCGATGGGTGCGCTCTTCACCTCGAAGGAGCCCGTGCCCGAGAAGCCGTTCTCCTTGATCGCGATGTTCACCTCCGCGTGCGCCACCGACTTCAGGTCGAACGACAGACCGATGTTGTCCACCGTCACCTTGCCGCCGGGCTGGTAGTGGATGCCCGACGCCGTTGGGGTGATGTAGGGGATCGCGGTCAGCGTGATCGCCCCATCCACCGTCACCTTCGGCGTCTTCGCGGTTGCGTCGATGCCCAGTCCCGTCACGGCAATCTCGGCGAGACCGAAGAAGCTCGACTTGAAGTTCGTCGCCACCGTTGCGGCAATCTTTCCGTCGGTCTGCACGCGGAAGTCCGTCACCGTCAACTTCTTCTCGATGTACTTCGGCAGACTGAACACGCCGCCGCCGGCCACGAAGTACGTGTTCTTGCCCGGCACCCGGCCGATGCCGATCGGCTTGTCCTTCACCCCCTCGAACTTCACTGCACCGAAGATGCTGACGCCGTCGTTTGGCAGGGTGAAGGTGCCGCCGAAGAGCTGGTCGCCGCCAATCTGTAGCTCCTTGAACGCGACGACGGCGTCGGGAGAGGCGGGGATCTTCATCGTGATCGAGCCATCCCAGCGGAAGCCCGCCTCGCCGAGCGCAATCTTCGCGAGCTGCACGCCCCATCCCGCAATGTCGATCTTCGGCTTCGGGCTGAGCGAGAAGTCGACATCCTTCACCTTGCCGTCGGTGCCGATCCACAGTTCGCCCAGCCTGAGCTGGTCCACGTTGAGCATCGGCACCTTGGGGATGTCAACCGTGCCGCGGATGTGCAGGCCGTTGAGCTTGACCGAACTGTTCGAGAGGTCGAGATCGACGGGATAACCGTAGAGCGTAATGGTGCGCTTTCCCGCCGCACCGAGCTTCAGACTGTCCACATCCGGCAGTGGAGCCGAGCCGTCGCTGGTGTACATCGTCGTCCAGTCCGGCATGGTCTTGAACTCCGGCACCTTCGGGGCGATGTAGTCGTCGATCACCCCTTCTCCCCACTTGACGCCGGCAAGCGACGCCCACGTCTTGCCGTAGTCGATCGAGAGGCGCCCGCTGATCCGGCCAAGCTTCGGATCGCCGTTGCGCATCCGCACCGTGATGCCCTTCGCGCTCTTCATCCGCACTGCGAGGTAGGTGAAGGCATTGCCCCCCATCTCGGTTGCGTCGGTCAGTACGGTATCCCCCTTCGGACGGAGCACGCCACCGCTGGCAGTTGCGCGGATGTTGTGGAAGGGGATCCGCAGGTCGCCCGGTGCCTTGAAGAGCGCGTTGTTCTTCACCTTGATGAACGCGCCGGTGAGGATAATCTCGCTCCCCTGCTCCTTTGCCTCGTCGATCTCCACCGCGAAGCCGAGCAGCGTTGAGAGATCGGCACCGCCCGGACCCGACTGGAGAGTAAAGTCAACGGTCGTCTCCTGGCTGGCGGTAAAGCTCTTCTTCTGCGTTGCGCCCGCAAGCCCCTGCTTCGTTGCCTTGAGCGTCGTCTGCCCCGGCGGGACGCCACGCAGCGTGTACTCTCCGCTGTTGTCGGTGAACGTCTCAAGGTCATCACGGCCATCAACGCGGACGCGCGCGCCGGAGACCTTCTGACCGTTTGCCGTCACCCTTCCCGTGGCCGTGGCCCCCATCTTCAACTTCACGGTGATCGAGGTGGTGTCCCCCTTCTCGGAAATCTTCACCGTGCTCTTCTGCGGCACATACGCCGCGTCCGCCGGACCGCGCACCAGCACCGGAACCGAGCCGCCCGGCGCCTTTCCCAGATACGCCTGCCCGTTGTCCTTCGTGGTTGCCAACGCGCCGCTGTCGGCCACATCAACCGTTGCGCCAGCAATCGGCTCGTTCGTCGCGTTGTCCACCACCGTCACCAGCAGGCGGCCAACGCGCGGCTGAAGCACAACCTCCCCGATCACCATCAGGTGCTCCACATCCTTGCCGAGGAACTTCGTTGTGGCATCCTTCACCTCCAGCGGCTCGCGCGAGTCGCGGTAGCCGAACTTGGTGACGATCAGCGAGTCACTGCCCGGATAGCCGGTGAGGAAGAACCCGCCGCTCTTGTCGGTATAGACCGGCTGGCCTGCCCGGAGCCGCACCTGTGCGTCGGGGACGGCCTTCCCCTTGTCATCCCGGACCACACCGTAGATCGTGACCTCCTGGCCATCAACCTGGACTGGGTCGAGCGTAATCTTGTCCCCCAGTTCGTCGAGCGTGAGCGTGTCGACGTAGAGGATGCGCTTGGCATACTTCACACGAAGAATGAAGGGGATATGCTCGCTCGGGGTGATATCCTGAATGCTGAACTTCCCCGTTGCGTCCGTCGTGGTTACCCCCACTTCAGGCTCCGTCCCCTGCCCCTTCTTGGTCAGCCGGACCGTTGCACCCTCCAACGGAGCCTGCGTGGTTCGGTACACAACGCGGCCTTCGACAATCGGCTTGCGGCGACCCAGTTCGATGACCTGCGCCTTGATCGGCCAGCCATCGGGTCCGTTCGCGTTCTTGGGGTTGAACGAGGCCTCGTACTTGAGGGTCTGGTAGCCTGGAGCGCTGACGCGGATGTAGTAGCGGTCGTTCGGTCCCAGCGCCGGCACGAGCCGTGTAAACCGTTCGTCCTGCTTGCCGGAGGCGATCCGCACAACGGGGCTTGACCAGTCGGGTCCATCACCGTTGTTGCTGATCGTCTCGATCTCCCGGTCATCTTCGGGCACCGTTCCCTCGTGGCGACTGAAGTGCTTTCCATCCTGACCGCGATAGAAGTTGTAGGGGCGGAAGATTTCGATCGTCGCGTTCTTGATCGTCCCCCCCTCGCCCATCTCCCGCACCGTCGGCTTCAGCTCGAACGTAACGGCCTGCGCAGCAATCGTCCCCAGGTCGTAGCTGCCGGCGCTGTCCCGGCTCAGCATCACCGTCGGCTTCGGCATCGTCATGTAGGGATTGTCCACCCCAACCACCACGAATGTGAGGTCGCGGGTGTGTCCCTGCTTCTCCTCCACCTGGAGCTTCCCGACCTTGTTCGGGTCGGTGTACTTCATCTGAAAGTTTCCCTCCTCGTCGGTGGTGCCGGTTGCCACCACCTTCAGCTTGCCGTTCAGCAGGGGAGCATACACCTTGACCTTGCCGTTGGCGTAGGGGTAGACGGGGGGGAAGCCCTTCTGGGTTCCGTTCGGGAAGCCCCACACGATGCGGCCGCTCACGTAGCTCTTCGGAATCTTCTTGCCCCCCGGCACCTTCGCACTGTCCTTCGGCTCCAGAATCTTCCCCTTGATCAGCAGTTTGCTGGCCGGTCCCAGAAAGCTCCACACATCGCTCGCCGCGTTCGGGTCGTTCAGCGGCTTCCCCGAAGCGTCGGCAACCGTCACCTGCCACGCATACCGCTTTCCCGCCTGGAGTGGAAGTCCGCTTGCCGGGTAGACATGCGAGGTGGCGGCAACAACGGCGCTGTAGTGGGGGCGTGCCGAGGCGATGGCCTGAAGTGGCTGCTTTCCGGCGGGCACCTCCACGATCACCAGCTTGAACCGGCGATTCCGCTCACCGAGCGCACCGGCGTTCCACTGCCAGGTGAAGAGGGGCTGTGCGGTACGCACGGAATCGTCGCGCGTCGGCGCAACGAGGGTTGGCCGCTGGAGCGCGTCGATGGTGAACGAGGCGCACGCCTCGGCAAGCTGGGCATTGTTCGCCCCAAGCACCGTAATACAGGCGCGGTAGCGCCCCTCCGGGAAGCGCCCATTGGCACGCACCGAGCCGCGGAGCGCCTCGTCGAACGAGAGGCCGTTCCAGTCCACTGCGTTGTGGGTACGAAAACTGCGGCTCGACGGTCCCGCCGCAAAGGTGAGGGGGGAGCCGGTGCCCGTTGCCACCTGCCGCCCCTCGCGCTCCAACCGAAACCGGAAGCGGATCTGCTCGGCAGGACCTGTTGCGTGGGTCAGGATGAACTCCCCCTGCCCCGGTGCTGTCTGCCAGTCGCTGAGGAACGGGCTGGGTCGCGGACTGATGGTGAGGGCGGCGGTCCACTGCGCATCGGCTCGCCCAAACGGGACGAGGAGCAGGGAGGCAAGCAGTGTCAGCAGGAGCCGCCACCGCGGTGCCACCCGTTGCTGCCCACAAACATTCTCTGATCTGACCATGATAATTCTGCGATCTCGATGATTTTCCGGGGTGCAGGGGAACACACCTCCGGCACGACATCAAGATCGGCTCCACCGGCCACGCCATCTCGAAAACCGACCACGCGAGTTAAGGGGAAGATTTTTTTCTCCCGAGCAGAGAGCCTTCCATACGCGCCGGCCCCGTGCGGCAGTGTGCCGCACGGGGCCGATTGGGTGGGATAGTTCTCCACAGGAACGCCGAGAGAGAAGGGGAAGGCGCCGGTTCCATGCCGCCCGCTCTCTATCAGACCCCACAAAAACCCTGCTTCCGCGCAGATTCCGCCTTCTCCTCACCTTTACTCTATCCTTCCAGCTTCTCCAGCACAACCTTGCGGTTGTCGGCTGGATCGTAGCGCACCTGCACCGGGCGCCCGGTTACCGTCTTGCCGAGCGATGCCTGCGACACCACGCCGTGCACCTCTGCCATGAAGGGAGCGTCGCCGCTCGGGGTGACATCAACGAGAAAGCCCATGAGCGGATTGGCACCATTGACGTTCACCCCCAGCGGCCACGAGCGGCGGATCGTTCCGTCGGCAATGGTGCCGCTGACCGCCAGCCGCTTCCGCAACTCCTCCGCCTCGTTGATAATCCGCTCGGCGTCGGCACTGCTGGTCGCCTGCGTTGCTCCGGGTGCGCTGGCAATTCCGTTCATCGCGCCGAACGCACTCCCGGCCGCAGCAGGAGAGGGGGCGATGGCATCCACAATTGCCACCGAGGTGGGATCGTTCGGGTCGATCTTCAGCCGAAGACGCGCACCGGGCTGATAGCGGAACACGTCGGTAAGCCCCATCCGCTCGCGCGTGGTTGCGGTGGCACGTCCCCCGTTCGGCAGCTCCACCTCGATTGTCAGCTCCACCACGGGCATGTCGTTGATCCGCATCGAGGTCTCCTGCATCGCCACAATCGTTCCCTCCGCCTCAACTCCGGTCTCGATAAGCCTGTCGCGCTTTCGCATCGGTGCAACCACGGTCTTCCAGATAAAACGTCCGACAAGACCGAAGATGACCAGGAATATGAGCGGCATCCCGATTGTCATTGCCGACATCCGCCCACCAGTGGCCACAATCGGCACCACGACGCCGACAACAAGACCGATAAGACCACCAACGAGACCGATCATCAGACCGATTCGCGCACCCTTTGGAAGATTCATGGCAGTAGAAAGAATGGTGATGGAGGACGCTGTGTGAACACACTCATAATACTGTCACGCGATCACAATTTCGCAACGTAGCGATCACACCAGGAAGACCGAAGGAACGACGGGAAGCAGGAGCAGGAACACCGCAGCTCTTCGTCCTGCCGTCGGGAAGGCTTCTCCATCCTGCGGCCTGGCTCTCGACCCGCCCTCCACTCCTGCGTATCTTGCGCCTCTTTTATCATTCCTGGCAGCCATGTCCTCCCCTCTCGACAGCAGCCCGATCATCCCCTTCCTCAACCACGGCGTGATGCCGCAGGCTGGCTATCGCGCCGAGAGGGAGCGACTCGCCGAAGCGTGGCGACGGCTGGAGGAACGCCGGGAACTGGCCGCCATTCTCGTGCTTGGCGAGTCCGGTGCCGGGAAGAGCAGACTGATCGAGGAGTGTACGAAGGTGATCACGAGCAGTGGGGGAGTGCTGCTCCACGCCAAACTCTACCCGGAATCCTCCACCTCGCTCGTCCCGCTCCTCGCCGAATCGCTGCTGCGACTTGCCGACGCGCACCCCGCACTTCGGGTCGATGTGGAGCCGACGCTCCCTTCGTGTGTTGCGGCCATCCGCCGCCTTGCCCAGCTTCGCCCGAGCGCCGTGGTGCTGGAGGACATCCACCTTCTCGCCCCCGACGCGATTGGTGAGCTGCGGCGCCTCATCGACTCGCTAGCCGACGAACCGCTCCTTCTCCTCTGCGGCGCACGGCCGGTCGGCTTCGCAGCGCGAGGGCTGTTCGAGGCAATTCCGACCGAGGAGGTGGCACTCGCCGGACTGTCGCGCAACGAGACGGAAGAGCTTCTTACCGCTCTTTTCGACGTCTCGCTCGGCGACGACGTCGCCAGTACGCTCCACACGGTCACCGGGGGAAATCCACTCGCGATTCGGAGCGCACTGCGCGGCGCGCTGAAAGCGGGAGCCATCGTCCAGGACGTTGCCGGCAGCGGCTGGCGCACGGCGCTCCCCGTCGTTCCCCTGGGCGAACTCTTCCGGCGCGGCGTCCGCCTGCTCTCCGAAGGCATGGCAGCGCACCTCAGCCCGGAAGAGCAGGGGGCAGCAGCACGCCTTGCACTGCTGGGGGAGGTGGTTGCTCCGGCAACGGCACAGCAACTCCTGGAAGCAACGGTGTCCGATGCGGAAAGGATGATCCGCACGCTTCTCTTCAAGGGAATCCTCACCGAGCGAATGCAGGGGGTGACCCCCCTTCCGCTCAGTCCACCGCTCGACAAGCTCCCGCTCGCCTTCTCCCACTCCCTGCTCCACGCGCGGCTGCTGGAGGAGGCGGAGAGCGCTGACGACACAACGTTCGACACGCTCCTGCAGATCGTCGCCAGCGCCCCCCTCTTCTCGCTGACGTCGATTTTTGTGCTTGGGCGCGCAGCAGAGCGCCTGACATCCCCCGATCCAGCAGTACTCGATGCCGCAATCGAGCGAATCCACACCATCGCGCTCAAGGTCTATCAGTCCCCCGACTGGCGACGCGAACCTGAGGTGCTCGACACGATCACTGCGCTGCTGCACCGGCACAGCGCCCGGCTCGACGTCGACACGGCGCGCGCGCACCAGGCCAAGCTCTCGCTCAACCGAATCCGGCGCATCAGCCGCACGCCATGGGCCGAGGAGCTTCCCTCACTTATCGACGAGGTGATGCAGCTCACCGAGCGGGACGACACGCCGGCAATGGTGAACCTTCGCCTGAGCGCGCTGATCAGTCGGTCATGGATGCGCTACGCCCGCCACCACGAGTACGACGCGGAGATCAAGCCGTTGATCGACAGCTACGTGGAGAAGCACCCCGAGCTGCGATTTACCAGCTCCTACATCCGCTGGATGATGCAGCGGGTGAACACGGCATCGACGCAGGGGCGGACCCGCGAACTGAAGGAGATCGAGACGGAAATGACCGCGCTCCTTGCCGATCCCGGTGCCAGCAGCTCCTTCCAGCACGAGCTTCGCCTCTCGCTCCTCCCCGACCTGTTCCACAACTTCGATACGGCCGAGGAGATGCAGGCACGCCTGCGCAGCGCCGAGGAGCTTGAGCGGAACCATCCTGAAAACCTCGTGGTGGTGCACGAGAAGATGCACCTCCACCTCATCACCGGAATGTACCGGCAGGCGCTGGAGTTGGGGGAGCGCATTCTTCCCACACTCTCCGCGCTCTGGATGATGCACAACCTCAGCCAGGTGCGGCGCGTCCAGGCACTGGGGCACGTGGCCTTCGGTGGATCGATTGACGAGGCGTTTCAACGGGTGCAGGAGCTTATCGACGATCTTCCCGAGGAGCAGCACGCGATTCATCGCGGCATCAACGGGCACTACCTCTCACTGACGCTCTACTTCATCGACCCGGCACTCGCCGCGCACACCTTCAAGGCGTGGGGAAGCCACGGCCACACCCTGCTCGCCCACACCATCGCCATCTGCCGGGTGGACCCGGAGGCCGAGGGAAAATTCAAACCGCTGGCGCAGCAGGCTTCGAGCGAGGCCGACCGAGCGCTGCTGGAGTTGTGGGGGATGCGGCAGGGCGCGCGCACTCCGGCGACGGAACGGATCGTTGAGCTGTTCGAGGAGATCGTGCGCGCGCCGCTGTTGCGCACGATCGACGCAACGCGATCCCTTGTAGCGCTCGACCTCCTTGCAGAGATGGGAGGGGAGGAGCGTGCAGAGGTCGCAGCCATCGCACGACAACTGCTCTGCACCCTGCTCGACTGGCTCGAAGAGCGCGAGCTTGTGGCGTGGATGGAGGGGATCATCAAGCGTCATGGCGGGCTTCTTGCAAAGGGGGACGGGAAGCGCCGCCGCGCACTCTGCACCGAGCTGCGCCGCAAACTTGCCGTGCGCTACGGGCTGGCCCCCTCCGGCGACAACCGCATACGGATCGGCATGGTGGGAGCAATCACCGTGCAGCTTCCCGAGGTTGCCGCGCCGCGCCGCATCAAAGGCTCGCGCGTCTGTGCGCTGCTGGGACTGATGACCGCCGCCCGGATGATTGAACGTCCCCTTGAGTCGAAGGAGTTTATCCGACTGAGCGCGAGCGACCTTGAGGAGTTCGACGAGGCGCGCCGCACCCTCAACATTACCGTCCACCGAACGCGCGAACTGTTGGGACACGACGCCATCCTCACCGATGGCGAACATCCGACGCTGAACGATGAGATGGTGGAGGTGAACCTGCTCGTTGCCAACCGCTCGCTGCGGGCTGCCGAGACTGCAATGCGCGAGGGGGAACCACTCCGCGCCGTTCGCCTGCTCGACGAAGCGCTGAAGCTCCTCGCCGGTGAGGTTCCCTTCCCCGGACTCTACGATGAGATCTACGAGGGGCTGCGCGACGAGCTGGAGGGAAGGGTACGCTCCCTTGCAGTCCGCTGCGGCCGCGCACTCATCCGTGACGGTTCCGCCAGCGATGCCGAGGCGATGCTCCGCCACGCACTGCTGGCAACAGGAGGGGATGAGGAGATCAGCGAGATACTGCAGGAGGCGTGCGTGGCGCTCGGCCACCACGTCGAAGCGGAGCGCTACCGTATGGCAGCAGCGCTGGCGGAATAGCGGCAGGGACGATCCCCAGCGAAACGCAACCGAACGATTGGAACGGGCCAGGGACACCCAGCGTGTGATGGATGTCCCTGGTGTGGTGCGGCTCTACAGGGCGACGCGTTCGGCGCACTCCCCCTTCTGATGCGGCCTGTCACCCCGCTCGTGGAGCATTCCAGGGGCGACGGATCTCCTATCGGCCTATCCACTGCTGCACCTGGACAATGCTGTCGATGGCATCCTCCAGACGCAGAATGGCCTCACGCTCCGCGAACCCACGACAGCCGTGGTAGTGGCGGATCTGCCGCTCCACGCCGTTGACTCTCACCGTGATCAACGCGCTGGCAGCGTCGGTGTGGCTGTAGGGACAACCCAGCGTATCGCTGATCTCCAGAATGCCGGATCTGTCAACGGCCTGGAGCAGACCGTCCATCGCCGCTCTGTCGAGCCGCGACTCCGCCCGTCCGGTACGCTCGACATAGCGATGACCGTTGTAGAACACACGACCGTCCCCCTGAATGATCAGGGCATACGCGGGGCACGTGCCGTAGCAGACCGTACGGTTCATGCCGATCAGGGTATCGCTGGACGATGCGGGTGGCAGCGCCACAAGCGTATCGCGCTCGGCCAGCAGCGCACGGACCACTGCGGGGTCCAGAGCGACGGCCGTGGAAGCAGTACGGCCGCTGCCGGAGCATGCAAGCAACGTTGCCGCCAGAAGCATGCCAGCGATAGCGAGCGCCCTCATAGTAGAGATCGACAAGGTGGTTCAGTAGCTCCCGGTATTCTCGCTCGTTCACCACAAACGCCGCCTCGCTTCATCCTACAGAATCCGCCGCGCAGCAAGGCAGCGCTCCAGCCACTCCTTCTTCCACTCAAGCTCGCGCAGACTCAACTCTCCCTGTGTGCGCCGCAGTCGCTTGATCGCCTCGGCGTGAACCCAGCTCACCTCCAAGTTCATCCCCCGTCCGCGCAGGGTTTGCACGAGCCGCTGCGCGAGGGTGGCGCAGGTCGTTCGCAGCTCCGCCTCGCGGCGCCGGACATCGACCACGTTGACAGGAACGGGGGGAGGCTCCGGCGCTGGAACTGGTTTGAGCGCAGCGGCGCGGCGCTCCGCCTCCTCGTTGCGGTGATCGTCGGCGTACTCGGGGAAGAGTTCGAGCGTGTGGGTTGCACGCCCACGCTCCTGTACATCCGTCAGCTCCCACACACTCTCCCGCTGCACCGCGGCCTCACGCTCCACCACCTCGCGTCGTGTACGGATAGCCATTCCCAGCCGCTCCTCGCTCGTCATCCACTCCAGGATTGCCACGAGTTCGGCGTCGTTCGCGGTGAAAATGTCGCAGACGTTCCCCGCCTCATCGAAGCCACCGAACCAGCGCATCCCGCGGAAGATCTGCTGCATCGTCTTCGACCACGCACGAACGAGGTCCGCCTTCACGATCACGCTGATCGGCTTGATGTCGGTACCCTCACCAATCATATCGACCTGCACCATCACTTCGAGGCGTCCGCTGCGGTAGTCGTCGAGCAGTGCCTCCCGCTCCTGCGCCGGCACATCCTGGCCAATGCGTGCGCTCGAAGCATCCGGGAAGCGCTCGCGCACAAACTCGAGGATGGCCTGCGCGTGCAGGTTGCTCATCGCGATAATGAGCATCTGGTGGTTTCGCGCACCACCACCGGCAGCACGGTGGGCGCGGCGCTTGTCGCGAAAACACTCGAACGCCGGCGCGAGGAGCGACTCCAGATAGACCTCGTGGAAGCGCAGCTTGCGCCGTGCCAGGTACGCGTCGATCTCGCTCTTCGACGTCCCTACCTCGTCGGCGAGCTGCGACAGCGAGAGCTGCACCTCCTCCCCCGTATCGCTCCGAATCATCCGCAGCCGGTAGTCGATCACGTGCGCCTGCACCCCCTTCAGAATCTTCCCCTCCGCGTGCGCCTCGCGCATCGACACCTCGTGCAGCGCAACGTAGTAGTTGTTGCCGTCGGGGCCAATCTCGAACGGCACACCGAACAGCGTCTTGTTGTCGCTCCGCATCGGTGTGCCGCTCAGGGAGACCGAGCAGGCGAAGGGGAACTCCGCAATCCGCTCCGCCCACAGTCCGTCGTCGCTCAGGTGGTGCACCTCGTCGAAAACGAACATACACGGGGCACTCGCGCAGAATCGCTTCAACGCCGCGTGCCCGCCACGCCCACTGGCGTACTGGTAGGTGGTGATGATGATCGTGGTGTCGATGTTCTTCAGGAACGCGCGCTCGGTGTCGGCAACGCAGAAGCTGAAAGGGGGAGCACCAATCGAGTGGAACACGCGGCTCAGTTCGGCAGGGTCGGCGTACTGGTCGCGCAGGTTGCCGCGCGGCACGAACACCACGAGCTTTTTCGCCGCACCCAGCCTGTAGGCCACCGCAAAGGCAGCGAGCGCGGAGATCGTCTTGCCGTAACCCGGCACCAGCACCCCCAGATGATTTCGTTCGCCACGACCCAGCGCCTCGGCGAGCCGCAGCAGAAAGAGATGCTGACCGCGCCGGAAGCTGAAGCCGTCGCGCGGAGCGATGCCGGGAATGGGGGGAAGTGCGTCGAGTTCCCCCTCACCGTCGGGAGAGGGAAGGTTGAGCACTGAAGCCGAAGATCTATCGGAGAGGGTGGGGTTCTGCGTCATGGCCGCGCGAAGATACAGTGCGAATCGGGGGTGGTGGAGCGGAGGATTTGTTATTTGTCATTCGTGAACGGACCTTCGCCCTTCCCTTATCTTTCTCTCCTCCCCTGACACGATGTCCTCTCCATCCATTCATCACCTCAGCGTTCGCCGAACCGCGCGCATCCTTGCCATCGGGGCACCACGAGGAGCACGCCACACCCTGCTGATCGCACTGCACGGCTATGCACAACGCGCCGAGGAGTTTGCTGCGGCACTCGAACCACTCCTGCGGCACGACCCCGCCGTTGGCATCCTCGTGCCCGAGGCGCTCTCCCGATTCTATCGCCGTGGCGCTACGGGAGAGGAGGTCGGAGCATCGTGGATGACGCGGCTCGACCGACTCCACGAAATCGACGACTATCTCCACTATCTGGACAGGGTGGAGGAGGAGATGGTGGAGGAGGGGGAGAGGGTGGTTGTGCTTGGATTCTCGCAGGGTGCCGCAACCGCAGCGCGCTGGGCGCTCCACAGCGCCGGGCGAGTTGCGCGCGTCGTGCTGTGGGGAGGAGCGATTCCACCGGAGATCGAAAACGATTCCGTCCTGCTCCGACAGCTGCCCCACACGCTCCTGATACACGGCGATAGCGATCCCCTTGTGCGAGGCACACAGCTCGAACAGCAGGAGCGCGCGCTGCGCGAACACGGAGTTCACAGCGAGCGGTTCGTTTACAAGGGAGGACACGAGATCACCCCGGAGGGGCTGCAACGGGTGGTGGGCCGTACACCCAAAACGGCTGGAGCCGATTGATGGCTGCGCACGATTCCCTACCTTCCCGGCTCCTGCACTCCCATGGATGACCCCGCGCGTACCCCGCCTCTGATCTTCGACGGACTCCCGGCATCGGGGGGAATTGCCATCGGCCTGACCTATCTGCTCGCCGAGGAGGCACCGCTCACTCAGGAGCGAGGTCCGCTGGACGAGGAGGATCTGTTGATCGAGCGCGAACGGCTCACCTCCGCGTTCGAGGGGGCAGACCGCGCGCTCGCCGAAGTGGAAGTGCTGGCCCGCCGCGACGTTGCCGACCGCGCCGCAATCTTCGAGGCGCTTCGGATGATCCTTGCCGACCCGGTGCTCCGCGACACAATCGAGGAGCGTATTGCCAGCGAACGGATCACCGCACGGCTGGCAATCCACCGCACGATTGCAGCACTCAGTTCGCGTCTGGTTGCCAGCGCCGATCCTCACATGCGCCAGCGTGCCGAGGACCTGCACACCGTTGAGGCGCAACTCGTTGCGGCATTGCACGTTGCTCCGGTAGAGCATCGCTTCCAGCACCAGGCCGTGCTCGTGCTCGGAACGCTCCTCCCCGGAGATACGCTCCTCCACGCACGCAACGGTGCCGCAGCCTTCGTTCTGGAAACTGGCGGCATCAACAGCCATGCGGCCATTCTTGCCCGCTCGCTCGGGGTGCCCATGGTGACGGGAATTGCAGGAGCGCTGGGGCAGGTGGCACCGCACTCCACCGCAATCGTTGACGGACACGCGGGAAGGATTATCATCAACCCGTCGCGCGAGACCCTCGACGAGTACCAGCGCCGACAGGAGGAGCTGCTCGAAGCGCGCCGCCGCCTCGGCGCGCTCCGCGAGCTACCCGCGGTAACGCTGAACGGACGGAAGATTGGGCTGGGTGCAAACCTGGACATCGCCGAGGAGATGGCGCACGCGGTGGAGAGTGGTGCCGACTCCATCGGTCTGCTCCGCACCGAGTACCTGATGATGGGGCGGCGCACCGAAATTCCGGTGGAGGAGCAGGCCGAGGTGTACCGGCGCGTTGCCGAACGCGCGTTCCCCCTGTGCGCAACCATCCGCGCATTCGACATTGGCAGCGAAAAGATTGCCGGGGAGATGTTCGGTACGCGCAACTCACCGCTCGGTGTGCGTGGCGTGCGCCTTCTTCTCCGCCGTCCCTCGATGCTCGAAGGACAGATCGAGGCGGTGCTGCGCGCCAGCACCCACCGGAACCTGCGGCTGATGGCCCCCATGATTACCACGGCGGAGGAGATGGTGGAGTTCCGTGCCGTGGTTGATCGTGTTGCCGACAGGCTGCGCGCTGCGGGCGTGCCGTTCGACGCCTCGATGCCGGTGGGAGCGATGATCGAAACCCCCGCCGCCGCACTCGTTGCCGAGGGAATTGCACGTGCCTGCAACTTCCTTGCGCTCGGCACGAACGATCTTGCGCAGTACACGCTTGCAGTGGAGCGCACCGATGAGGCGCTCGCTGCGCTCTACGATGACATGCACCCCTCGGTGCTCCGGCTGATCCGTGCAACGGCAATCGGTGCCGCGCGCGTGGGCGTTCCCCTCTCCATCTGCGGCGAACTTGCCGGAAACCTGCTGGCAACCGAGGCGCTGGTCGGTATGGGCATCAACGCTTTCTCTGTCCCCCCCTACCAACTTCCCGCAGTCAAGGCACGTATCCGCGCCATCGACTCCATCGAGGCACGCCGCTTCGCCCACACACTGCTTCGCGCCACCACTGCCGCCGATGTGCGGGCAGCGTGCGCCGAACGGCTGGGGAACGGTGTCCGCAACGACACATAACGCACCTCGACGCGGTCGAGACGCATCCCCGCTTCATCCCTTTTCCTGCTTCTTCACTTTCGCTCCTCATCATGCACTTCCCTTCGCCCCTCGCGCTCGACGATCTTCGCACACGCTGGAGCACACTGCTCGCCGAGGCACACGCTGCGGAGAACGCAGAGGGAGAGGAGAAGTGGATGGAAGTGATAACGCATCTGGACCTTCTCTCGGCACGAGTGCAGGGTGACAGCGCACGCGCCAGCTACCGCTATAGCGGCGACATGACGAACGCCGAGGCCGAGGCGCACGACCGCTACCAGCGGGAGGAGATCGGTCCAACGCACGCCGACGGCACATTCGAGCTGATCGTGCTCCTCGTTGGCAGCCGCCACCGTGCAGCCCTGGAGCAGAGGCTCGGCTCGTACTTCTTCCAGCGCCTCGACACGTCGGTGCAAACGCTGGACCCCGCCAACCGAGAGGCACGCATCGCGGTTGGCACGCTCGGCTCCCAGTACGCTCGCCTCCTGGCAACAGCAACCGTCGAGGTGCGCGGGGAGAAGATGACGATGCAGCAGACTGCCGGGTTGACTGGCGATCCCGCCCGCAGCCTCCGCGAGGAGGCGTGGCGCGCAATACGCGCGTGGGTTCGGGACAACCGCGCCCAGATGGCGTCGATCTTCGATGAGCTGGTGCGCCTTCGCCACGGCATGGCGGAACGGCTCGGACTCGAAAACTACACGCCGCTCGGCTACGCCGGCATGTCCCGCACCGACTACGGCCCCGAACAGGCCGCACAGTTTCGAGAGAACGTTCGCCGCTACGCTGTGCCCCTCCTCGCCGCTGAACGCCGCACCCATCGTGAGGAGCTTGGCCTCGACACCCTCCGCCCGTGGGATCTCGGCTACCGCCCATCACTCACCCTGCCGCGGGGTATCGTGCCGGTGGAGAGCCAGCTCGATACGGCAGCAGGGATCTTCCAGAGACTCGATCCCCGGCTTGCGGGACATTTCGAGCGGATGCGCCGCGATGCGTTGATCGACCTCCCCAATCACCCAGGCAAGGGACCCGGCGCCTACTGCACCAGCTTCTTCGACACGGAGGAGGTGGCGATCTTCTGCAACAGCGTCGGTGAGGCGGACGACGTGCGGGTGCTCCTGCACGAGATGGGACACGCGTTCCAGAAGTGGGAGAGCGCGTCGATCACCCCCCTCGCCCTCCGCAACCCCACCGCCGATCTTGCCGAGGTGCACTCGATGGGAATGGAGTATCTCTCCCTTCCCCATATCGACCTCTTCTTCGACCCGGAGAACAGCGCACGGTTCCGTCGCGGACGGTGGCTGAAGGCGGTAGGGCTTCTCTGCTATGCGTCGGGAGTGGATGAATTCCAGCACTGGGTCTACGACAACCCACAGGCGGGACCCGACGAACGCGACGCAGCGTGGAAGAGGATTCTCGACCAGTACGACCCGGAGGTGGACAGCAGCGGACTCGATGAGTCCAGCGCACTGCGGTGGTATCAGCAGACCCACATCTTCCGTACACCCTTCTACTACATCGACTACGCGTTCGCCGAAACAGGTGCCATGCAGCTTGCCCTGATGGACCGAACAGACCACGAGCACGCAATGAATGTCTACCGCCGCCTGTGCAGGCTCGGTGGAACGCTCCCGGTGTTCGCCGCCTACGCCGACGCAGGCTTTCGCAGTCCCCTCGATTCCGAACTGATGCGTGAGCTGATGGAGTATGCGGCAGCGGAGATCGAGAGGAGCGAATAGAAGACACCGCAGGTGCAGGAGCACCGCCCTGTAGTGATTCGCCGGAATGAGTATCAGGCCAGCCGTGCAGCCATAAACGCCATTGCAGCACGGGCGGCGAGCCGTGCAGTTCGTCCATCCACATCGAACCCAGGGTTCAGCTCTGCAACGTCGAAGGCGACAACCTGCGGGTGGCGTCCGATTGCACGAGCGCTTCCAAGGAGATCGGCAGCGGAAAGGCCGTCGGGCATGGGTGCGCTTACGCCCGGTGCCGCTGCGGCACACACTGCATCCATGTCGAGCGTGGCGTACAGCGGTGCAGTTCCTTCTGCCGACGCACGTTCGAGTGCCGCGCCAACGGCAGCATCGATTCCCACCCGGCGCACCTCTTCCAGCGAGACAACCTCTCCACCACGCTCGCGCACCCAGTGGACGTGCGCGCGCGCGTTTGCGAACTCCTGCACACCGAGTTCGACAAAACGTGCCCCCGCAACCAGTCCCTCATCCACCGCCATCCTGAACGATGTTCCCGAATTCCGGTGTGGACTGGGAGGCCGCACATCGAGGTGTGCGTCAACGTTCAGAGCACCGAGTGCTCCGTGAACGGATGCAGCTCCAGCGATCACGGGATAGGTGATGTCGTGCCCACCGCCGATCACAACCGGCAGGCGCCCCGCACCACACACCGCAGCAACCACCTCGTGCAGTCGGGCGTGCACCTCCTCCAGCGTTCCCTCACATCGAACATCACCAGCATCCCACACACTGCCGACCGGAAGCGAAGAATCGGTGAGAAGATTGTACGGCGTCAGCCGAGCAAGCATCGTCCGAAACGCCCCTGGTCCACCAGCAGCACCCGGACGCCCACCGTTGCGCCGCACTCCTTCATCCTGGGGGCAGCCGATGATGACCAGCCGGACACGCTCGCCTGGATACTCCCCTCTGTCGATCAGGTCGCCCATCCGGGGATCGTCGGGATCGTCGCGTGTGATGAAGCCGTCGTAGGAGGGAGGAGTGAGAAGTCGGGAATCGCGATGAAGAGCCATGAGGAGTGAACAACAGGATCGGAGAGAGGAGGTGGCGTACCGCAACAGGAGGATCGTCCTCCCCGAATCGAACCACCAGCAACCGGGACAACTTAGCATCCATGGCAACAGAGCGTGCGCTACCTTGTCCAGACCCGGAACAGTGGCGATCTTCCTCCCTGCGTCCATACCTACCTCTACGACCGAGAGATACCATGCGCCTTGCTCTCCCCGCACTCCTTCTGCTCCTGCTTCTGGTCGGCTGCGGCACCGACGGCACACCCCAGCCCCCCGGCAGCAGCGATACTGCGGCGATACTCGTGCCGCTCCGCTTCAACCCGGTGGTGAACGGCGCGCCGTTCCATCTCGACAGCCTGTATACCACAACACACGGCGTCCCGTTCCGCGTGAGCAAGCTTTGCTGGTATCTCTCACGTGTCGAGCTTGTTGACAGCACCGGCACCGCCGCTCCTGTCACCCTCTGCGATTCCGCAGGGCACGCCCTTCCCTTCGGCGTTCACATGGTACGCGCAGACTCTGCTCACAGCATGGCGGTCTACATGCGGATCTACCCCGGCAGCTACCGTGGTATCAACTTCGGTATCGGCGTTCCGGGAACAACCGTTTCCGATACACTGAACCACAGCAACGCCTCGATCCATCCCTACCCTCTCAATGTTGACGCGGATATGTACTGGGGATGGAAGGCGGGCTACGTCTTCTTCAAGATCGAGGGGACATCGACGGTGAACGACACGGCATTGACGTTCTTCTACCATATCGGCGACGACGCACGGTATGTGGTTCGCAGTCTGCAAACTCCCTTCACCGTGCAGCGGAGCGCTCCACGGTCGGTCGAGGTGCGGATGAACCTCGCCCAGCTCTTTGTTTCCCCCACCGACAACACAGCCTCCCCCAACCTCGGCAGCGCATCCTCATCGGAGCGGCTCGGCATGGGCGGTCCACTGGCTGACAACATGACGCGCAACATGCGCTTCAACGACGTTTTCTCGCTCGTTCCGTAATGCGCGCATCGCTGCTTTCGCTCCTGCTCCTCCTCCCGCTCCTGAACGGATGCGGAGCGGGGGAGAGCGGACCGCAGCCCGAGCCGCTGATACTCATTCCTGCGGGTTTTCCCGCAATGCCAACGCCGGCCAGCAACCAGTTCACTCCTGAACGGATAGCACTGGGCAAACGTCTCTTCTACGATACCCAGTTGAGTCGCACACGCGAAGTCTCCTGCGGGAGTTGCCACCTTGCCGACCGGGGATTCGCCGACCCGCAGCAGACCAGTGCGGGTGTGGAGGGAAGGAGGGGAGAACGCAATGCTCCAACACTCGCGAACCTTGCGTGGAACACCAGCTTCTTCTGGGATGGTGGCGTCCCCACGCTCGAACAACAGGCAATTGTACCGATCATCAATCCACTCGAGATGGATATGACGATGACGGAACTGGTTGCCCGTCTGCAGACCGACCCCACCTACCCGGAACAGTTCCGTGCGGCCTACGGCGATGCTCCCAATCCCGACCTTGTGACACGGGCACTTGCTGCGTTCGTGCGAACGCTCGTGAGCGGCAACAGCCGCTACGACCGTTTCAATCGCGGCGACCGCAGCGCGCTCACCCCGCAGGAGCAGAAGGGGATGGAGATGTTCTTCAACGAGAAAGCCGACTGTTTCCACTGTCACGTCGGCTTCAACCTGACGAACAACGGGTTCGCGAACAACGGGATCTTCCCCACCTATCCCGACAGCGGCCGCGCGCGCGTCACGGAGAACCCGCGCGACAGGGGACGCTTCAAGGTTCCCACGCTCCGCAACGTGGCACTCACCGCGCCCTATATGCACAACGGCGGCATTGCTACGCTCGAAGAGGTGGTGGAACGCTACAACCGCGGTGGCGTGCATCCCAGCGCTGACGCGCAGATTCATCCGCTCAACCTTACCGCTGAAGAGATTGCCGCGATTGTCGCCTTTCTGGGAGCGCTCACCGATGAGGAGTTCATCCACAATCCTGCACACCGACCGTAGGTGGCAACCGTCCAGCCCGCCGGGCAGGTTGATCGCCATGGTTGAGGTATCGGGGGAGTCTACCGCTCAGTTCTCCCGATCAACAGATTACGCGACGGAGCGCCACCCCTCCAGTCCAGGTGCCGGGTAACGGCTCACTCCATCCGGCTTACGGACCTACAGACTTCACCCCGCACTCCCGACCCCTGCAGTCCGTATCTTCGCTCCCCATGACCGTTTCCGTTCCCGCTGAACCATACGTCGTCTCGCTTGCGAACTTCGAGGGGCCGCTCGACCTGCTCCTCTACTTCATCAAGCGGGACGAGCTTGACATCTACGACATCCCGATTGCCCGCATCACCGAGGAGTTCCTGCACGTTACCCAGGAGCTGCGCACGCTCGATCTGGAACAGGCAGGGGAGTTCATCGTGATGGCGGCAACGCTGATGCAGATCAAGGCGCGAATGCTCCTGCCGAAGCCCGAACGGGGCGCGGAGGAGGTTGACGACGAGGAAGATCCACGCGCCGAACTCGTGCGCCGCCTGCTGGAGTATCGGCAGTACAAGGAAGTCTCCGACACACTCCGCACCCGCGAGGAGGAGCAGCGGCTCGTGTTTCATCGTCGGGCGTTTCAGGCGGATGAACGCATCGTGCGTCCCGAAACCGCCGAGGAACTGCTGCGCAACGTCACGCTGTTCGATCTACTGGCATCGTTCAAGCGCGCGCTCGACCGCGCACCGCGCCGCACCGTCCACGAGGTGGAGCGGATCAACTACACTGTCGAGGAACAGTCGGAGTATATCCTCTCGATCTTCGTTCACCGCTCACAGGCAACACTGTTCGAGCTGACGGACGGAATGGAACGCGTCGGTGTCATCGTCACATTCCTGGCGCTGCTGGAGCTGATTCGCGACCGTGTGCTCGCATTCCAGCAGGACGACTCGTTCGAGGACGTGCTGCTCTACAAGCTCTGATTCGTCTCCCCGACCTCACTACTGCTGCATGAGCGACAACACTGCACATATACCTCAGGCCAATCTGCTTCCGACCGTTGTCGAGGCTCTCATCTTCGCCAGCGACGAGCCTCTTTCCGCACGCGCTCTTGCCCAACTTCTGCGCGACGAGTTTGGAACGCTTCCCGGCGACCAGCCCGCGCTGTTCGAGACCCCTGTCACCGTAGTGCAGGAGACCGAAGAGGAACCGGCAGAGAGTGCCCCCTCACCTGCCATTGAGCACACGACGGATGACCTTGCCGACGCAGCGGGAGAGATCGCACGCCGACGCACACGTGGACCGCAGCGTGTGCTTGAGCCGCGCACGATTGCTGCAACCGTGCGCGAACTGAACGAGGGATACGAGGAGTCGGGCCGTGCCTTTCGGATTATAGAGCTGGCAGGCGGCTACATCTTCGCCACAACGCGCGACGTCGGGGAATACGTTGCCCTCCTCTCCAAGGAACGAGGCCGCCGCCGCTTGAGCGCTGCGGCCCTGGAAACGCTGGCGATCATCGCTTATCGACAGCCGGTCTCGAAACCCGAGGTAGAACTGATTCGCGGTGTCGGCTGCGACCAGGTGCTCGCCAACCTGATGGAGAAGAACCTCGTGGCAATTGTGGGAAGGGGGGAGGGAGTTGGACGACCACTTCTCTACGGTACCACCGACGATTTCCTGCGCACCTTCGGGCTGCGCGCGCTGGGCGATCTGCCGAAGCTGCGGGAGATTGAGGAGTTGATGGAGCAGAACGTGCTTATCCCCGTTCCTGCCGACGTTGTGACCATCGACCCGGAGAGCGATATCGAGGAGATTGAAGCACGGGTTGGCGCGGCCGGACATAGCCCGGAGGAGAACCTCGACGGTGAAGCAGTGGAAACTGAGCAGTTCCAGTCCGGCAACGGTTCGGAGGAGAACCTCACCGTGGAGGTGGAGGAACCTGAACAGTCCCGGTCGGGCAATGATGATATGAGCGAACAGACGGTTGACGCATCAACACACTGACAATCCTGGACGACACGATGATCTCTAGCAGCAACGCACTTCGTCGCTCTCTCTCCGCTTTGATGTTTGGCACAGCGCTTCTCCTTGGCGGCTGCGGTGGCGACGAACAGATCCAACAGCAGGCCGAGAAGGCCGGGGTGGGGAAGCAGACAGCCGAGGAGTTGAGCACCATGAAGCTCACACAGGATGAACTGGCATCCATTGCCACCGCCAAGAAGGCTGGCATCGACGACGTCACGCTCCTCGCAATGGTGAAGTCCGAGCACAACAACAATCTGACGTTTACGCTCGGCGATATGCTCGCAGTGCTGGTTCGCCAGGGCTTCAGCCCCACCACGCTTACCGAGCTTGTGAAGCTTGGCGCCATTCCTCGCCTTGCCGATGATATGCGTGCTCTCAAGGACGCGCGCGTATCCGACGTTGCAATCATCGAGTATGCGCGACTTGCCATGAAGGAGAACAAGAAGACGCTTTCCGGCAACGAGTACGGTGCTCTCAAGAACGCAGGACTCTCCGATCAAGGCCTCCTGACCTTTATCCGCAAGAACGGCAACGCACAGCAGTTCCAGACGGTGCAGCTTCAGTTGAGTCTCGGAAAGAGCGAGGCCGAAGCATTGAAAGAAGCCGGCTTGTAGATTTCGACACGACGGCCACATAACCAGAGCAGGGCATCCAGAAAACTGGATGCCCTGCTCTGCATTTGCAATCGACCTTACGGCATGTACTGCACAGGATAGCGATAGTGATTATTGCCGATCCTGACGTGAAGGAGGTACAAGCCGGCCTCCAGCCCCTGCGAGACGGTGTTCGGATCGAACTCAACACTGTGGATGCCCGGCTCACACCGCCCGCGGAAGACCTCGACAATTGTATAGCCGTCGGAGAGATCGCGCAGATCGATGCTGCAATCGGTTGGCTCGTTTTCGACGCTGAAGGGGATCGTGATCTTCATAACAGAGAGGTGGATGGACCTTCTGCGAACTTAGCACCCAGGCCCTGCACAGCACGCATCAGTCTGTCCCGCTATTGTACGATCAATCGTGCCTGCCGAATAGCCCTGTCCTTCTGCACCACATCAAGGATATAGAATCCCTGATCCACATTGAGGACAGGTGGCACACCAACGCTGCGCGCAACCTCGCGCCCCATCAGGTCACGCACGGTGTAGCGTGCCTCGGCATCATGGATCCCCACGACGCTGTAGCGTTCACCAGGGCGAAGCGGATTGGGAACGGTATGGGCGTCGGCAACACGAATCGCCGTGCGCGGCACAGTGCTTGTCACCCGCTCGTGGTCGAACCAGACGGTCATCTCAAGCTCGCGGATGTCCGGTCGATTCATCGTCACGGTTCCCGGTCCGCGGAAAGTATGGTCGAAGCCGGAACCAGACGCGGTACTCCGCAACCGGATGGAGTCGATACCACGGGCCAGGATTCCCCGGGTCGAGATGATAGGGCGGCCAATTCCCGGATGCAGACCAATCGTCCACGTAATCGAAAATCTCTTTGCCGTTCCATCTGCCACCGAGTCGGGCACTCCCCGTACATCGGAATAGGCATAATTGCTGCGGTCACCAAAGTAGCCCTCCACCTTCGAGAAGAGCGCATCGAAGCCATCCGGCGAAAAACCGGGAATGATGAACTCGCCCTTCCCCCCCGCTGTGTCCGGTTTACTGCTCCATTCGGTTCCGTAGCCGTAGCGCAGTCCATGTTGTGGGACAACGTCGCTCGGATTGTCGGTACGCCAGGTCAGTTCGTCGATGACCTCAACCGTCTGCGCCTGGACAGATGTCAACGCAAGGGTGGATAGGACAAGGGGAACAAGGAGATATCGCGCTATAGTCATGGTATCGTTTGTGGTGAATGTGCACGAAGGGTGAAAGTGAAGCGGGCAGGCTCCCTGCTCGGAAGCCTGCCCGCTCTGTCTGTCGCAGTCCTGCGATGGTCGCGGGCCGCTGAATTAGCGGGCGATCACCACCTGACGAATCGCCGAGTAGCCCGTTGCAGTCGTCATCTTGTAGTAGTAGACACCTGCAGGCAGACCATCGGTATCGAAGCTCACTGCCTCCTGACCCTTCACCGTGCCGTTGAAGAGCGTTGCCACCTGTGCGCCGATTGCGCTGTGGAGCGTCACCTTCACCGGCTCATCGGCCGGAGCATTCAGTGTGAAGTGGAGAACCGAGCCAACCGGGTTCGGCATTGCCTCACCCAGGTTCATCTCCGCCGATGCACGACCCACCAGCTTGACCATGGTCACCGAAGGATCGGTTACCGTCACTGAGCCAGCCTGGCCCTGCGTGAAGGTTCCAAGGACGCGACCGGTGTTTGCGTCGGTCAGTGTGTAGTTGGCGTCGCTGCGATCAACTGCAAGCACCACCGGATACTCGACACCCTGGATGCTCACGGTCCGCTCCGCAGCAACCTCACGCGAGGCGCTGACGAACGAGTTGTTGTCGAAGCGCACGTCGAACATATCAGCCAGCGTCGGCGGCAGTTCGAAGCGCTCGTTGCTTACGCTGCCCTGACCAAACCAGAGTGTTCCCACCTTCTGGTCTGCGCTGCTCACCGTCAGGCGGTTGAGCACACGGTACTCCTCATTCACGCGGCTTGCCTTGTCGAAGGCACCAGCCGGTGCAGTCAGAGTATAGTAGCCACGGCCGCTCATCTTCACCCAGTAGCCGAAGCCCGGGAGCACAAGCGACGTCTGCTGATAGCCGCTGTCGGTGCGATAGCGGTAGACTTCACCCACAATCACCGGGGCAGTGCCGCCAGTGATCGGGCGGAAGCTCATACGCGAGACCGAGCTTGGCACCGAGAGTGCACCGAGAGTATTCCAGCCACCCTCTACCTGAATCTGGTCATCCGGCGCAGCGGAGATCGGAATCTGGCGGATCGGCACACCAGCAACGCGACGGTCGCGGTTGATGGCAAGCTCGTCCTGATACTTCACCCAGTATCCCACACCCGCACGCACCGTGTCGTTCGGGAGGTAGACACCTGCCGCAAACGAAAGGGGCTTGCCCGAGGAGATATTCTCAAAGACAATGCCCGACCGCGGATCGCTCGGACGCACCGGCACCGAAACGAAGTTCCAGCCGATGTTCAGTGCCGGGAACTGCACCAGGCTCGGCAGCGTGTACTCGATGCACAGGCTGGTGATGTTCGGGTCGCGGACGAAGAACGCCTGACGCGTGCCACCCAGCGATGTGGAAGTGCGCAGATTCTGCGAGAACATTCCACCGTTCAGCGTGTCGCGGAAGTAGAGCTGCGCACCGTTCGGGAAGTCACGCGTGTCGTACTCGAACACGGCAGGATAGGTGCCGGCACGGAAGCGGATGCAATACAGCAGCGTCGACAGCGCGTTGAATCCGCGGATGTCAAGGCTCGACTCGCCATTGGTCGACGGGCGGCCCGTCAACTGCGCATTCACCCCACGCGTGTCGACCAGACCACGGAAGCCAGGGTTCTGGGCAACGATCGACGGCGGGAAGAAGCGGGCGTAGAACGAGGGAGGTGTACCGCCCTCGCGCTCGCCAAAGAGCGTATCGACACTGTCCCTTGCACCAATACCGGTGCCAAAGAACAGGTAGGTGCTATCCGGGGTCGGGGCCGAGTTGCGGAAGAGCAACTGGATACCGAACGGACGAGTCGGCTCGTTCGCCGTGTCCAGCCCGAACTCCAGCGGATTGCGATTGACGATCAACACCACCCGGAGACGAAGCACGCTGTTGCCGGACTCCGCACTGCGGATCGAGATGTAGCCAACATAGATTCCCGGTGCCGGATAGTTGTTTCCGTCAACCGTTGGGAGAAGGCTCGGATTCGCAATGATGTTGAAGTTCATCTGCGTCTCCGGGATCAAACGGATATCCATACCGCGCCATCCCGGTGGTGTACCACCCGGCGACACATTATTGACATCCTCCGTGTCAACACGCAGCCACGGCTGATCTGTCTCGATCGTCACGAAGCGCAGCACCGAGTTCGGCGTGTTATTCCGAATCAGCAGGTTGCGGAAGATGTAGTTCAAATTGCCGAAGTACGTCTGCATCGGGAAGGTTAACTCGTAGTTCGTCGAGTCACCATCAACAGCCGTGACCGGCACGTCTGGCCGCGAAGCAAGCAGACGGATGATCGGGCGACGGGTAATCGAGATAACCGCCTGACCGTACTTGTTCGGATAGGTCAGCGGAAGCAGCGGAACCGGATCGATACCGACCTGATTGTTCGGGTTCGGATCGAAGCCGCGCGCCACCATGTCCGGACGCACCACATAGGGACGACCCGGAAGCTGTGGGAACGGGTTGGTTGTGACGTAGTTGTTCCACTGGATCGAGTCCGGTGTCAGGATCAGACGGTCCGTGGAGATACCCACACCCGGTGCACCTGCTGCCGGAGCAGTGATCTCAAAGAGGATATAGAGCAGGACATCCTGCTTCAGATCGTTCAGGGTGTTGCCGGTAGCACCAAACCGCTTCGGGCGCGGAAGTGGGGTTGCCGAGCTTCCCTCGATCATGATTCTCTCACCGTAGGCCGAGCCGCTTCCTTCGGTGCTCATCTTATAGGTGCTATCACGATCGACATCGAAGCTCAGATTGAAATCCTTTGCTCCGACGATTGTATCCGACGGCAGCACACCGCGCTTCTGCACACCAATCGCGCGCATCATCGTATGGTTATACTGCAGCTTGAAGCGGAAGCTGTAGATCGGCTCTGCCGTCAGCACTCCGTTCGTCACGCTGTCCAGATTGTTCTTGTAGAACACTGGCAGCAGGAAGTAACGGCGGTCGCCGGGCGTTGCTTCTGCAACATAGATTGTATCCCGCTGTGTGACGTCTGCCGCACCATCAGGGATTAGCTTCACCAGGCTCAGCGTGGGGAGGTACTTGTAGACCTGGGCGGATGCTGTTCCGAACATCAGCACGACCGCCGCGACAAGGACCAGGACCTTCACGCCCCCAAGCCAATAGCGTTGACGCATGGGTGTGTCTCCTCGGTTGATTCGTTGTTTATCGCAGTACTCTGAATTTCCTATATATCGCTTCTGCGTGACCACGCAGGAGGATCAGATACGTTCCTGAAGCAAAGTTCCTATCACTCCCCACCCGCCACTCCTCATTCTCTTTATCCTGCCGCTCTCCACTCAACACCAGACGCCCCTCAAGGTTGCGAACCTCTATGCTTGATATTCCCGCAACCCCATAGAGCCGAAGCCCTTGCTCCTCTACCACCACTCGCACGCTCGCTGTATACCCCCCTTCGAGGTCCACTCCTACATTTCCTTCACGCTTCTCCAGTGTTATGAGTCCATCGTTCCAAGTCAGTTTTCCCAGACAGCTATTCCCGTTGATCGTGAATCGCGTCAGCCGTAGCGGAACTGCCGTAGCACTGTCCGTTGTACGCTGAACGATCAATCGTATCAAGTCCCCTGCGGTTGCCAGATCAGTGGTGTCCACCAGATCAATGCGCACCGTATCGTCCTTGATCTCAACGCTTCGGCTCACCCAGCTTCGATCACTGTAGAGTGTTGCCGCTGTCAGAGTATCACTGAATCGAACCCCTTCATCCTCTACAACCGCCTCGACGTGCACCTCACGGACTCGCCGACCAACCACATTGTCAAGCCGCAGCGTTATTGCCGCAGTATCCTCGCTTCCCCCGATCACCACCGAGTCTGCACGAAGTATGCCCGTATAGGCAGCGGTCGTATCGCGTACCACCCGCACAAGTGCCGGGAAGCGAAGGAGCGGATTGTACTGTACCGAGCTTGTAAACTCAGCACTGACAATATCCACCCACCCATATCCCCCATCCACAGTGTCAGGCGCAGTGATCCGCCCCTGAATGAAGAGAAGCGGCTTTCCACTACCGGCAACCGGACTGTTCAAACTTGCAAGCTCTACATAGAGAATGCCGTTGGGACGATCACGGTAGACAACGGGCACCTGCGAGAACTGCCCCCCAAGCGTTGTAGACCCCGCCACCACAAAGTCCTCAAGCTCAATCGTTGTACGATCCCACGAGAGAACGATGCGTGCTCCATACAGGCTGTCCGATAAAGGTACATCGCCGATACGGAGCGCCAGCTGGAAGGTCTTCGATCCACACACATTGCGCGTAACGCTGTCCAGCGTCATCCGCACTTCGCGCTGGGACTGTGCCCGGACACCTGGGGACCACAACATCATGGCAATCACTCCCACAAGAGCGATCCGCAGTGTTGTTATGGTCCCCAAAAGTGCCACGGTCTTCAAAGAACGGTATCTGATTTGCACGTGGTCCGTGCTGAGTTCCTTAGCGTACCGTCACCGGAATGGTGCGGGTCTGCCCGTTCTGCTCGATACGGCAGTAGTAGATACCGGCTGCCACTGGCGTACCATCGGCAGTTGTACCATTCCACTCGCTGCTATATCCACCAGCGGCTGTTGTTCCTTCGAACAAGGTTGCCACAGGACGGCCGAGCGCATCAAACACGCGAACGCTCACCGTTCCTTCTGCAGGAACGGCATAGCTGATCGTCGTCGTTGTGCCCGCCGTGAATGGATTCGGGGAGCTGGCAAGCGTCAGGTTGGAACCCGTTGTGGCAGCATTGCTTGCTGTCATCTTGCGGGCACCGAGGTTCTGCTCGTTCAGGCGAATGTTGCTGAACGCAGCATCACCGTTGGCGTCGGTTTCAACCACGAGTGTTGCCACCACATCACCCGGCTTCAGCGTACCCGTTCCCGAGATTGCTGCACCGTTGCTGCCAGCAAAGCCCTCTACCCACGCATTTGCCGTGCGTGCCATTGGGCGTACCTCGACAATGCGTGTGCCGGGAGCGGCATCGATACGCAGACCAAATGCGCCAACATTCTGACGATTCACCGTTACCGGGATCTCGACGCGATTGGTGCCGATGGCTGCACCACGGCTCATCATCACATCCGAGGCCTGACCAGCAACCATCTTGCCCGTGAAGTGGGGAAGAGTGTCGGGAAGCCAGGGCAGTACCGGTAGCTTGGCCGCCAGATACGTCTGAATCAGGCCAGCGTCAAACTCATCAGCGTCATACAGGAAGGCACTGAAGGTGTTGTCAGCCGGCACGGAGTCCATTTCGTTGACGCTCTTGACCGGGAACTTCACGATATACCGAACCGGATTACCGAAGATATCCAGTGAGTCGCCAGTGAAGTTATAGTTCGCGGTAGAGTAGTAGAAGCGACCGTTATGGTTCACGTCACCATGATATCCATGGCGACCGAAACCATAATCGAACGGCACATTCTGGGTAGCCTGATGGCGCAGAATGCGGATCACGTCGAGGAACGTCACGAAACGACGCTGATCATCACGAATGATCTGCGGCACGGAGAAGGTAATCTGCGTCAGGTCCGCATCACCATCACCCCAGTTCGTGCGACGCAGCAGGCGCGTTGCAGAGAAGAGGAAGGCCTGACCCGGAAAACGTGTGGGAGGCCAGTTGGTGGTGAGACGGCGGCTGAAATTGGTGCTGTCCAGGTTCCCACCAGTCTGAGCAAATGCCACCGCGTTGATGAACGTGGTGCCACCACCCGGAACTGCCGGCTCATCCTCAATGCCAACGCTTGCGCCCTGCGTCTTCACAATGGCGTTGCCATTCTGCTGTGCAGGCGGGCCGACGGGACCGTAGTGGAACTCGATATCGCCCTGGCGTGAAACGCTGCTATCCGGTGCCTCAAAGAGCCACACCTGGAACGAACCCACCGAGCTTGCCTGCGGCCGACGATTCGGCGAGAGCGAGTTGGTAGGGTCGAGCGGATCGAAGTTATAGTTGATGTTCAAGTTCTCCCACTCCACAACCAGAACGTTGTCGCCGGTTCCCGTTGTCTTTGCAACGCGGCGAATCACTGCCGTGGTATAGGGGCGTGCACTTGGGTCAACATCGCTATCCGGGAAGCGCCGGTCACGATAGTAGTGGTCACCCCAATACGGAGCAACCGTCAGGTTTGGACGGTTATTTGTGAAGAGCAGGAAAGGATCGCCGTCCTCCGGAAATCCACCGCTCAACTCAAAGGAAATCCAACCGTTTACCGACACGATGTACTGTGTATAGTCCGTGCCGTTATACTCGAAGCTCAACCCTCCGGGGAAGATGTCGAAGGGCCCGGCAACACCGTTGTCGGGATCGACGACTGTGCGGGCAAAGGCATCGGTGAATTCGTTGCGCTCGATCTGAACACCCAGATTTGTCTGAGGCTGATAGATCCGTGGAACTATCGACAACTCATACTGGTCCCAGATCTGAGCCTGCGCAACCGTCGCCGAGCCGAGAGCCAGCAGCGCTGCTCCAGCGCAGGCGCCGAGAAAGTTGCGACGCAGGTTCATGCTGATCTCCTCTTGTTCTATTTCTTGTATTCGTGTTGACTTGATCATCGACATCGAATTCGCCCTTCCAGATTTCCCCTCCCGTGTTTCCGTGCAGGAGTGCACGGGAGGGGAATCCAGGCATCATCGATGCCTTCTGCGTCTTACTTCACCAGCACCATGCTCTTGGTGAGCGTGGCCGAACCAGCCCGCAGACGATAGGTGTATGCACCGCTCGGCAGCGCCTGGCCCTTGTCATCGGTGGCATCCCACGTTGCGGTGTGAGCACCCGACTCTACCTCACCCTTCACCAGCGTCCTGACAAGGATGCCGGCCGAGTTGTAGATCTCAAGCGCCACATCGCCACGTGCCGGGGCGTAGTAGCTGATCTCCGTCGTGCTCGTCACCGGGTTCGGCACGTTCGACGACAGTGTATAGCCACCAGCAGCAATCACAGACTTCACCTCGCTGAGCTGATCGTAGATGATCTTGAAGCCAGCCATGGTTGTGTTGTTGATCGTCACCCGGATCGAGTCGTTCGGCGCTGTGCCGTACGTCTGAACCTGGATGCCCGATCCCGCCTGGAATGCCCCCGTCTTCATATTCACCCGAAGCAGACCTGTACCGTTGACATCGTCGAAGAACTGATCCTCAAAGTAGATGTCGTGTGGGCACGTGTAGGCATCAGCCTTCGACCACGTGAATACCACCGGATAGTTCGGGCTACCGCTTGCCTGATCACCTGCCTGGAACACACCCTTCCATGCCACCTTCGTTCCCTGATCCGGGCTCGGAGTCAGCGGGAAGATGTTGCGGAGGGTTCCCTGAGTCGTAACGATCGTCCAGCGGGCGTCGAACACGTCCAATGGGGCAATCGGCGGCAATTCATACTCGCAAAGCAGAGAATCAAGGCGACCGATTCCGCTTGCCTCTTCACCAGTGGTGGCAACTGCTGCCAGACCGAAGAAGAGATCCTGGAAGGCATAGGTCGTATCAAGCGTGCCGTCAGGCAAACGACGTGTGTTGCGGGCGTTGATATTCATGCCGAAGATCAACGAGTCGCTCACAGTAATCTCGTAGGCCAACGTATCCGTGTTACCGGCGATGTCTCGTACTGCAATCCGGACAAGATGCTTACCTGGTGTCAGGTTAACACGATCCGAATGGATATCCAAGCAGACACTATCCTCGCCAGGACCATTAATCACGCTCGGATCGACAGTAAAGCCAGCCGGGCTGATCACCGTCAAGTTCAGCCGCTCCGAGGAACGGAGACGACCCAGGTCGCGGTCGGTCACGCACACCTCGTCGGTGTATTCCTCCCCCTTGTTGATGCACAGGATTGGCGGACGACCATAGAGGCGGGGACGATGGTTTGTGCTATCGACCTCAAGTGTGTAGGTACGCACGTCGGTCAGACCAAACTCATCCTCTGCCACTACCGTCACCGTCTCCGGGCCGTTGTCCGCAGTAGTCCGCGGAGCATCGTTAAGACCCGGCGTACCGTAGAGCAGACCCGAGACAGGGTTGATCTTCAGCCACGATGGTGTCGTCTTTGGTGCCTCGTAGAGACCCGCCTCAGCATAGCACCTGTCACGTCGAACATAGGCTACCGTTGCCGTATTGGTCTTTGTGCCAACACTATCCTGCTGAATGCCACCAGTCTTGTACTCAGCCAGGTTGAGAGCATCGTTTGCATAGATCAGCGTGTAGCGAACGCGCTGACCGACGTTCAGATCGTGTGCACGCACACCACGCGTGGTATCAAGGAGCTGCGGGTTATAGTCGAAGTCTTCCTTGGCACGTGGCAGCGAGGCTGCCGACTGACGCGGCATCGGAAGCAACTGCGGTGCAACGTTCACCACGACACGACGGTCCTGATGACGCTGGCCCATGTGGCCATCGTTCACTACCACCGTGTAGATGCTGTCCAGGTTGAACGGCACATTGGCGATTGCATTGTTGCGCAGCAGTGTGTCGATTGCATACAGCGAGTCAATACGGACACGAATGATACCCGTCCGCAGGAATAACGCACCATTGTCAAGTGCAGACTGGCTGCCCGGCGATGTGGTGTCGCGCAGGAACTGGTCACGCATCCAGATGGGGCGGATATCCTGAGCATCATCCTGACCAATCGTGCCGGTTGAATCACCATTGCCCAGATAGGAACGATCAGTGAAGCGGAAACCGTAGGTCGTGCGACCGAAACGGAAGTCCCAGTTCTCGCCAACGGCAGCACTGTCTTCCTGCTCGTCATCTGTTGTCAGGTCGTAGTCGAAGCGGAGCTTGTTCGTCAGGTTTGCAACCATCAGTCCGTCACGACCGCATGGGTTGATCTCACTCACTACACGTGGTGGGGTATCCTGCACAAAGATGCGCAAGCGATACTCCGTCGTGGAAGGACTTCCCGCATTCACCGTATCCTGCTGCAGGTAGCGAGCCGTAGTCGGATCGTAGACCTGGCAGTTGAAATACGGCGGATAGAGGAAGATGTAGCGAGCAAGCGAGTCTGCCGATGGACGCAGCGAATCAGCAATCGCCTTTAGCGAATCAAGCGTCTGCACACCCGGCGGATAGTTCGACACACGAATCCGCAGCAGTTCACCACCCGGCACGACGTCCGGATTGTGCGGCGTGCCCCAGAAGCGGAGGAAGCCACGCGTGCTGTCACGGCGAGCACGCGGGAAACGTGCCTGCATACCCGGGAAGATCGTATCTGCCTTCAACCACGAGGCAAGACGGACCGAATCCGCACCACGGCTGGCAATCGGAGCCTGTCCTGGCTGCTCGTACATCGGCGTCCACTCATAACGAAGCGCAGTGTAGCGATCCGGGAAGAAGAGGGAACGCGGGTCAAAGAAGCCGTTCAGGTCGTTCGCGGTTACCTCAAAGATGCGCGAGATATCCTGGCCGGTGGAATCGCTGGAATAGACCTCATCCTCAACGAGGAAGCGGCTGTTGCGCAACTGTGTTGGTGTCCTGTTCTCCAAGGAGTCGCGCTGACCAAAGATGACGGGTGGCTCAACAGTGTTGTCACCATCATCAATCACGAACTGCAAGCCCGTGGCGCGAGCCTCATCAATGACTGTAAGGAGCGAGTCCTCCATGTTCCAGAGCTGCGTACGGGAGATAACCCAGATACGGTCACCCTGCTTTACCGGCAGTGCATGGTAACGCTCGCCCGAATAGATGTCAGCAAAGCGCACGGGTGCAGGATTGCCGTTGAGGTCACGGTTGACATAGGCAAAGCCCGGACCACCAAGCTCACGGGGATCACCAGCCACCTGGCCTGTGAAACCACCATGGCGACGGCCAGCCAGCATCACCGAATCCTCATACTCCGCTGCACGACGACGAGCGTAGGCAAGGCTGTCCTTCAGCGTCGTAATGGTATTCGGAATCAAGCCCGGCGTCTCAAAGTAGTAGCGCGGCGACAGACGATACAGTTCGCCGATCGAGAAGCCGGCACGATCCTCGCGGCTACGACGATTGACCGGATCACGGTTGATCGAGTCAGCCACGAACTCAATGCGCTCGCGCAGCACCGGGTTCCCCTCACGTACCTGACGGAGGTTGGCACGGATCACGTCCCCTGTCTCAACGTCGATGACGAAGAAGACAGAGTAGTTGAGTGCGTACTGATCGTCGTTTGCCGAGTCACGGTTGAAGGTGTAATCAGCATTGGACTCAAGGAAGAGCGGGTAGCCGATCGGATGCGGGCCACGGAACTCACGCTGGAGCTGGGCATAGATCGAATCGGTCTCCGCAACCTGCGGATCGCGCGTCAGGCGACGCACAACCTTTCCAGCATAGACACCCGTCGGGAACGGACGCAGACGGACAGGAATACCAACGGCGAAATCCTCGATTGGTGCCAGACGCGGATTCTTGTAGTCCGCAGCCTTGATATCCAGACCCTTGTCGAAGATGTCGTAGATACGACCCTCCATCAGCAGGGTGTCAGGAATCACATAGATCGGGATCGGACGATAGACATAGGAAGGCTTGTTCAGCGCATCACCAACACGGTGGGGCGACTCGAACGGACCCTGCTGATTGTCGACCAGCGTATCCTTCAGTGGCAGCGTACAGCCTGCCCCCTGAACGTAGAAGGTATTCTGCAACACACCGCTCGGCAGAACCGTGGTTACCGGAGCCTCGGTACGACCCCAGAAGTTGCCCCGCAGGGTGTCGGCACCACTCTGACCGCCGCCAACAGCACCCTGGGGCGCGTCAGGCAGACGGACGAGATAGCGCGCATCGTTATCATAAATGGCGTTTGCATCGGTGTGATAGGAGACCGACGGAATCGGACCTTCGATCTCACCATACAGCACTGCACCCGTCACACGGCTCGCCTCGGGCGAGGTAAGGTAGTTGTCGATTGTGTCGGTCTTGCGTCCCGTGTCGCTCACTGCACGGTTGCCGGCAATCAGCGACTTGTTGAAGACAATCCGAAGCTCATAGTTGTCCGAGTAGACAGCGGCGCCCGACCACGCGGTATTCTGCTCCATACGAACCCGGTGACTGATCACCGAGTCAACACGCGAGATACCGGGACCCGGCACTGGGCTCTGACGGTCATTCAAGTAGATGCCGCCACCGAGACCGGTGAAGTTGCGGTTCGGGTCGAGCGGAGTCAGACGCAGCGCACCTGGATTTGGATTGTTGAATCCAGTCACAGTATCACGAACGGCCACGTTGCGGATGAAGCGGGTCAACTCACGCTGATCCTCTGGCATCATACCCTGATCAAAGGGAATCGGCAGACCGTTGATGTCAAGAGCGTTATCCGTCTCGGCGATGAAGAAGCGGTTGGCACGCACTGGCGTCACCGAACCAAACGCACCACCGTTACCACCAACGGCTGTATTCTGACGGAACTCGACAGCCTGGAAGAGGTTGACGTTTCCGAGCATCGACCAGATAGCACCACCACCGATACGATCACCGGCAAGGACGCTCAGCGGGAAGCGGAAGCTGTCGAGTGCTGTGCTCGTTCCCCACTGGTTGTTCGGGGTGATCGGGTTGGCAACCGGGTTGTACAGCTTCACCTGCTTGTTGACGTCGAGCGTGGAGCTGTCGCCAGCCACGTTGTTCGTGAAGAGCACGCGGCGTACCTGCGAACGGCTTGCCTGAATCGGCGAGAGATTGACACCCTGGCGATTCCAGTGGTCGATCGTGATGGCACCACCCGACAGACCTGCCGAGTTACTATCAAACAGAATGCGATGGTCAACGAGCGGGAAGCCCGGCGTCGTCGAGTCGATCCGCGTCAGATAGCGGGCTGCGATCAACGGGTTGCGACGCGTGAAGATTGCACCACCGTCATACTCTGCACGGTTGTGAATGACACGCACGCTATCACCAAGGAGGTTCGGCGAGATAAAGGCATCGGTGAATGGATCAGCCACCGCTGCGACATAGATAGCACCACCCTGACCGGCGTAGTTGTCACGCAGCAGGATGTTGTCGCGCATCGTCAGCTCAGGCGAGGTCGGTCCCATATAGACTGCACCACCCTGTGACCAGGCCGAGCGGTTGACATAGTCATTGCGATGGACGTTCGGGGTCGCCGTCCAGTTGGACTGGAAGCGCGAGTGCTCGAACACCATCGAGGTGCTGTCACCGATGTAGAACGCACCACCACGCGCACCGCCGGAGCGGAACGTCATGTAGATCTGGTTCCCAGCGATGTTGATACCAAGCTGTGTCACGAAGAGGGACGTGGTATCCTGATAGTTCACAGCATAGTTGCGCTCGCAGAGAATCGTGTCACGCGAGTCAACGAAGGTAGGATCGTAGTAAGGGAGTGCGCTGTTGAAGCGGATAGCACTACCGCCACCCCAGTACACTGTCATGAAACGGCGACCCGACACATAGACTGCACCACCATAGGCGTCGTTCTTGGCGAGGCTCGGCTCGGTCAACAGACGACCATTGGCAAAACTCGGGGCGTTCGGGTTGCAATCGTAGATCAGCGCTGTTGGCTTGATGGGTGCCACAGTCGTGGTATCACGATAGCCTTGAACGTCGCTGGCGATATTGCTCAGCACAACACGGTTATCGCGGAAGGTGAGACGACGCACACGACCGTTGTTCACAGCCATACGTCCGTCGTCATATCCCTGACGATACTGCACCGGTGCCGGGAAAACGCTGGTCGGTGTCGTCACCCACAGACCAGGGATCACACCAAACGGCGTCGCAATACCACCACCACCCGGAGCATCGCCCGGCGTCGTGCTGTAGACATCGTACAGATCCTCTGGGTTGCCAACCGGATATGCGACATCGGTTCCAAGACCCGGTCCACGCGCAAAAAAGCTGCGTGCCGGAGCGATCTGTGTTGCGATTCCGTTGTTATACAGCGGTGGGTTATTGCCGCAGGCTGGATACTGGAAAACGGCAGAGTCATAAGGCGCCTCAAGGAACTGAACCGCACCACCATGATAGCGTGCAAAGTTGCTGTCGAACACGCAGTCCAGCAGCCAGGTCTTCGAGGAGAAGGTTGTAATTGCACCGCCGCCACCTGTGGTCAGAAGCTGCATCTGGCGATTCAGCTTAAAGCCGGCATTGACCTGCGCAGGGCTGTAGCCCGCGCTTGAGCTTGGTGCGTAGAAGGTTGTTGTATTGACAACCTGGGTATCCTTGCGGAAGTTGACGAAACGACAGTTACGGAAGATAGCCGAGTCTGCACCCGGAAGAAGCACAATGTGCCCCCATTCTGGCGAATGACGGCTGATGGGCCGACCACGGAACGTGATTGGCGCACGCCGCACGTCACGCTGATACGACTGATTTTTCCTGTTGGGATCGGTCGCGCACAAATCCATCCGGTTCGCATAGTAGAACAGGAGGTAAGGCACGTACGACGTCCAATTCGGACCCGGCGAAGTGATCTCGGGGTCACCACTGATGTTCACAGTGCTGACCAGATAGCCCAAATCGCAGAAACGATCACCGAGAGGAAGACCCGTCGTGTCGCGATTCCAGATCGCGTCCTGCAAACCGTCGGCGATGATCTTGCCACCAACGGTGTCGATGAGCGAGCCATTGGGGAGGAACTCGACGGTGGTTCCCGGCTCGATGATCAGCTGACCGGCGATAGTGTAGCGGCCAGCGATCTGGTACAGAGTGTCCTTCGTAAACACTCGAAGCTGCCCCTGTGCAAGGCGTCCGCTTACGGTAACGATGGGAATTGACTGCGCCACGGCAGCCGACCCAGCGAGCGTAAACGCCAGCAGCAGAAGTAATGCCCTCAAGAAACGTGGCATACGTCCTCCTGAACGGATGATTGATCGATGTATCTCGAAACGATTGTGTGCATCGGGGATGCCGAGAGGCGGCAGGGAAGGTGTCTCAAACGTCATTGTGAATCGGGTATTCCAGAGTCTTTACGTTCGTGATCACATTTACAGTTCAACCTTGTTGCGAGCAAGCGCCATCCGGGCCTGTGCGCTTGGTTCGCCCGCTTGGGCATATTTCGTGGCGATCGTCCTGTAGTACTTGATCGCCTCGTCCTTCTTTCCAGCACGCTCCAAATTGCGCGCAGCCTGTAGCATATACTGCGGCGTGGCAACCTCGGAACGGTCTTCCTGTGCGGCTTCCAGATAGTGATCTGCCGCCTCCTGATAGCTCTTGTTGCTCTCGGCAACCGCACCGAGCCCACCATGCGCCGCCGCACGCGTCATCTCATCGTCCGATTCAGCAGCGATGTGATACGGCTCAGCCGCTTTCTGTGGTTGATCGGTGGCGAGCAGAGCGTTGCCGAGCATCAGCGCGCTCACCTTCCCCGCATTCGTTCCACTCCATTCTCCTACGATTTCCCGCAGACCCCGAACTCGCTCGGTGCCAATCCGCTTTGTAGGATCGCCTTCAATCGCGGTCTTGAACTCACCACTTTCGTAATAAGGACGAATTCGCTCAAGTTCACGAGTTGCACGTTGATTATTCTCAACGGAAACATTGTGGAAATACCATACCACAACGCCTGCCACCGCTAGAACACCAGCGACAATCCAGAGTATGCGGAAACCCGTCCGCGACGGAGCCGTCGCGTCGGGCGGGGAAATCATTGTCTCACGGGAAGTTGTCTCAATCAACTGGCTCACACTCGGCCTTCAGTCACAGAGGAGGTTGTTTTTGATGCATCCTGCCAATGGCAGCAATGCGTGAGAAGTGCGCGCTCGGAGGGACTCGAACCCCCAACCCTCAGAACCGGAATCTGATGCTCTATCCATTGAGCCACGAGCGCAATTCAGAGGTTGCCTCAAGCAGTTCTTGAAGCTCTGCTGTTGGAGCGTAAGGAATTGGGCACATACGCGCCGCAGAAAAAGGCGGGCAAATATACTTCCGAGTCCTTCCACCCGCAATTGTACGGGATCAGGAATTGTCGCAAAGTATTTACAGCCTTTCGGCAACTCTACTTCTCAGTCAAGGAACGAATTGGTGGCAGACCACCGCACTTTCAGTATCAAGCGGGATGCCAGAGTAGGGGGAGAGAGAAGAAGGCCTTAAACAGGCGAAAAAGACCACAAGCGCAGATTGAAATTGCGCGAACCGTGAACAATCTTCACGCTCCGTTCACTTCAACTTCCCAAAAGCCATGAGCGGCTCGATCCGTTTGCAACGGATCGAGCCGCTCATTTGATAGCACTTTACACGGTTATTGCTTCGCAGCAACCGGCCCACGCAGTCCACTGTAGCTGACCAACCGCACGTCAATCGACCCAATTGGCACCTTTGTACTGACCTTGACCGGCATCTTGCGGTCGTCGTCAGTCATATAGATCACAATTCGTCCGTCATTCTTGAACAGTCCTCCCTCCTGTACCAGCGGTTCGACAACCACGCAGTTGAATGTGCCAGCATCCACCGTCACCTGCTCTCGCCCCAGAACGCGAACGCGCAGATCATGCGTCTGTTTACCGTAGAAGTTCTTGAGTGTAAAGCTCTGTCCCTTCTTCATGCTCTTCAAGTCGAGTGTACGCACATAGTAGAATGCGCTCAGCACATCGTGAACGAATTCCGGAACTTTGAATGCCCCCTCCGTAGTACGGGCAGTGTTGCTTTTCTGGTCGATCATCGCCCCGAAATCGCGTCGATATTTCCCCTCACGCACAATCTGCTTGAACATCCACGGGAAGATGCCATCCACATCCACGTAGGTCTGGTAGCGATCACGCACCGCAAAAACCTTGTCGAAACTCTGGGTGGTCCGCACATCGGAAGTGATCTCGTAGCAGGGCCGTCCACTAACAGTCACCGGAGAATTTCCCACCGTCATCGTAGCCTGCCCGGCAGTGACGAACTTGTAGACAACGTTGAATGTCAACTTCTCGCCGTAGCCAAACGCCTGGTTGGAGACGGTACGAAGAGGATTATCGGGCAGATGTAGCACCTCAAGGGCCGGACCAGTTTCGGGACCGGCAGCAACGAGGCCCAAGAGGGAGACACACAGAATCGCTGCGCCGGAGAGAAGGACTGGGAGCCTAAAACGGCGTGCATGAGATGAATTCATGGTATTGCTTGGTATGGGCGGGAAGATGATTGTGCTCGTCAGGCATGGGTTATCGCTTATCCCATTGCGAGCGCCCAGACACATGTCTCTCCACAGGGTTTAGACCTCTTCCGGGGAACTGCCCTGCATCGGTGCTTCAACGGGATGGCGCTCCAGCATCTGCAAACACGCCTCCACCACACGCTCGCGTGCGATACGTCGCACACAATTTTCCGGCTCGCACCGTCCAGGGCAGACCGCACACTGTGGCTCTTCCGGTATTGGAATCAACGTAGCGACATCGGGACCGATGGGACGCCATCGAGCTGGCCATACAGGCTGCAGAGCAGGGAAGAGCGAAACAACGGGCGTGCCGACAAGAGCTGCAAGATGTGCTGGTCCCGATGCTCCGCCGAGATAACCGCGCGCGCGGCGCAGCAGTTCGCTCAGTCCATCGAGACTCAATCCCTCCACGATGGCGATCCGGTGGCGGTAGGGAACACCGGCTGCCACCTGTTCGGCAAGCGGTCGCTCTCCCGGCCCGGCCGTCACTACAATCGTCAATTCGTCGTGTTCACGCAGTAGTGTTTCGGCCACAGCGGCGTAACCTGGTGGGGCATAATTTGGAGAAGATCCTCGATCCCCCGGATGCAACACCATATAGCTCCCCCGTACCCCTGCCCCCTGCAACGCACGCTCGGCTTCTTCAGCCCCCGCCTCGGACACCGGCAATTCAGGCATCTCCACGTTCTGCAACGCTCCCAACACGGGACTAAGCAGGTTTACGCTGTACTCCGACTCATGCTTTACGCCACGCCGTCGGTGATCGTATACCCAGCGGGTGAAGAGGCCAGAATAGAACCGATATCCCGTACCAACTCGCACATCGATTCGCGCCATCACCGCGTCGAGAGCAAGCCGGAAGTCGGGTCGGGCAAAGATGACCGCGTCCGGCTTGTAAATCCTCATCAGGTGAAGTCCTGTGCGCTTCTCTGTCACGGTCAGGACCGTATCGATCTCCCTGATTCGTCGCAGCAGCGGCGCAGTGTAGAGGGTAACGAGAAATGCGATATCCACTTCCGGCAGTGCACGGCGCAACGCCACCGCAACCGGCAGGGTAAGGATGACGTCCCCCAGCCGGTCGGTACGCGAGATAAGGATGCGGCGCAAGTCCGCTGTTGCTGTCAGAAACCCCATGCGTACAAATCTACGCGTGCTCCGCTGTATTTTCTACATCTATGACCTCATCACGCCCCGCCTCCGCTTCCCTCAACATTGCTCTCGTCGGCTACGGCGCGATGGGCCACGAGGTGGAACGCCGTGCCGCCGAACACAATACCGTTATCTCGGCGCGCTTCGATGTTGATCATCCCCTGCAGCAGTCCGAACTGGCCGGGATTGATGTTGCCATCGAGTTCACGCACCCCGAGGCAGCGCTCGCAAATATGCGCACTCTTCTTCAGGCCGGCGTCCCCGTTGTCGTGGGAACAACCGGCTGGCTCGAACAACTCGACGCAGTAGAAGCAATGGTCGGGGAGAGTGGTGGACGCTTGCTCTACGCCAGCAACTTCTCCATCGGCGTCAACATTCTCTTCAGTGTCGTTCGCACTGCGGCGCGCTTGGCCGAACGCCATGCAAATTTCGATGCTGGTGTCCACGAAGTTCATCACGTCCACAAGGCGGACAGTCCAAGCGGAACAGCATTCAGCCTTGCGGCAATTCTACTGGAGGAATTGTCGAGCAAGCGTGGCATGCTCACCCGTCCCAGCCAGGGTCCCATTCCCCACGACACATTGCACGTCACCAGCCAACGGCTGGGGGAAACCGTGGGCACCCACACTGTCTGCTTCGATGGTCCCGCAGAGACTATCGAGCTGACCCATCGGGCCAAGGACCGCAGTGGATTTGCCGACGGAGCACTGGTAGCAGCACGCTGGCTGGTGGCTCAAGGTCCAGGCCTGTACCGCTTCGAGCAGATCTTCGAAACAGCGTAGTCATCTCCTCAACAACGCATCTCCTCACCTCCATGGCTTTCTTCACCGGTACCGGCACTGCGCTTGCCACCCCGTTCCACGCTGACGACTCGATTGATTTCGAGAGCCTGGGGCGCCTCATTGACATGCAGATCGCTGGTGGGGTAGAGGCGTTGATCGCGTGCGGATCGACGGGCGAGAGCGCCACGATGAACGATGAAGAGCGCCTCGCGGTGATAGGCTTTACCGTTGAACGCGCACGAGCAGCGGGGGAGAAGAAGCCTGCTGTGATTGCGGGTACAGGATTGAACGTGACACACACAACCATCGAGTTCAGTCGCCGTGCAGTTGCGCTCGGAGTCGATGGTCTGCTTCTGGTGAACCCCTACTACAACAAGCCAACACAGCGTGGACTTCTCGCGCACTTCGGCGCAGTGGCCACTGCACTGCCGGACGTGTCGATCATCCTCTATAACGTCCCCGCCCGCACCGGCGGCAACATGAGCGCCGAGACCACGCTCGAACTGGCACATCGCTACACGAACATTGTAGCAATCAAGGAGGCATCGGGCGACCTGGATCAGTGCAGCAGCATCATCCGCAACGCACCGGAGGGATTCTCACTACTGAGTGGTGATGACAGCTTTACACTGCCATTGATGGCGATAGGAGCCGCAGGAGTAATTGCAGTGGTCAGCAACGAGGCTCCGCGCGAGTTCGGCGACATGGTGCGCCACGCACTTGCCGGACGCTACGCTGAGGCGCGTGCGCTTCATCATCGTCTCTTCCCGTTGATGCGCGCCAACGCTATCGAGAGCAACCCCGTGCCAGTGAAAGAGGCGCTGGGAATGATGGGAATCTTTTCCAGCGTACACTTCCGTTCCCCCCTGGTTCCACTCGCAGAGGCCGGGCGCGAACAACTGCGCACAGTCTTGGAGGAACTGGATCTTGCAGCTACACCTGTATAGTCCAGTTCAAACACCACAGCCATTCCCTACTCAACGGTTCGTCGACCGCTTATCGTGCGGTTGATCAGGCCGAGCACAGCAGAGAAGATCGCCGAGCCAATAATCGACCAGAGAATCGGGAAGTTCTTTCCACCGACATTCAGCGTGAACAGTTCTGGAAGCCCCAGTTGTGTGGCGGCCCACGTTCCCACATATGCCCCGATCAATCCCACAACGATTGAGACCAGACAGCCACCCACCGAGTAGCCCACAAGCGCCTGCCCCAGCGCGCCGCAGATTGCAGCAACCAGAAGCAGCAGAAGGAATTCAATGAGAGTCATGGCAGCGAGAATGATGGGATGAAGCAGTCAGGATATAGAACCAGTACTCTGGCAAGAACACCTATCATCGAGCACTTCGTTCCACCCCGGACAGGCATTGATCTCCACCCCGGCGTTCTAACTCTGCCGCACAATCGACTCGAAGGAGCAGGCGTTGCCCGAAGCGCATGGAGACTGGGTCTACGCTGCTCGTTGCGACGACTCGCACGTTTGCGGCTCTTCCATCATGGTGGTATTCCGCACACATCTTACGGTTTGTCCTTCGAGGCCGACCGGAGCAATCGTGGCGTATTTTTCTCCTGCTTAACCCATCCCTCTTTTCGACATTTCCACCCATGGATGCCACCGAGTTCTGGTCGATCTGTTCGGCCAATGGCCTTGTGCTCTCACGCGAACAGATGGCGCAGTTCGAACGCTATGCCGACGACCTCGCCTACTGGAACGAGCGGGTCAATCTGATCTCCCGTCGCGATATCGAGCATGTCTGGTTGCGGCATCTCCTCCACTGCACCTCGCTCGCCTTCACTGGACTGCTGCCCAAGAGTGGTCGTGTTCTCGATATTGGTACCGGCGGAGGTCTGCCGGGCATTCCACTGAAGATTATCAACCCAAAGTTTGATATCACCCTTCTCGACTCGATTGCAAAGAAGGTGAATACCGCCGGCATGATGGCTTCGCACATCACCCCGCACGGTATCCGTGCCGTGCGTCAGCGAGCCGAGGAACTGCCGAACGACCCAAAGCTGCGCGGACCTTACGATCTCGTGGTCTCACGCGCTACCGCACCCCTTGTTGACCTCATCGGCTGGTCACGGCCTGTACTCAGGCAACCAGGAGGATTTATCCTCACCTTGAAGGGGGGAGACCTTGCCGACGAGATTGGTCAGGCAGCACGCAAGCACACAGCAGCCAGCATCAGCGTGCACCCACTGCGCGTACTTGGGGTCAACTGGTTCGAGCAGGAGGAGAAGAAGGTGGTGCAGGTGCAGTTCAACGGAGAGGAGGGAACAGCCTCTCTCCAGGTGTAATGCTGCAACGCTAGACGATCAAGAAAGGGCGATCGACAAGCGTCGATCGCCCTTGTTCATTCAGGCTTGTGGACGCAGTGTTGTATGCGCTGGCCTCTTTGCTAGCGGACCACCACCAGCGGAGCGCTGCTGCGCTCGCCGTCGGCCTCAAGCACCAGCGAGTAGCGGCCAGGGCTGAGATCCGTCACCGTCAGGTGATGGAGCGTCCGACCTGCCTCAAGCCGTCCCTCGGCAATCGGACGGACAACGCGACCGAGAGCGTCGACGAGCATGAGGCGACCTTCTGTAGCGCGCGGCAGCGTCACTGCCACATCGGTCTCAACAGTTGTCGGGTTGGCACCAACAATCTGCATCCGTCCGGCGGCCTCGTTCGTGACGAACGTCACAGCCGCAATCTCGCGCACCGGCGTCCAGAAACCCTGCCAGGCAATGTTGCTTGAATTATCGACCCGACCAATGATTGCCTGGCCAACTGTGGCGTGCATCACCACGCTTCCGGTGGCGACAGTGGCACCCGAGCCGATCACCTGGCGCTGCATGATGATCTGAGCTGATGCTGTTCCCGCCAGCAGAATCACTGCCAGCGCAACAGGAAACAAAATCCTCTTCATCGCATCTCTCCGTTGTATTGGGTATGGTTTGTATTCCACTATCAATATCGAGCCAGACGATCACAATTTCGCTCTTCTTCAGTCACAGTTGACCCTCCCTGTGCGTTGGAGTATATTTTTTTTCGCACGAGCGCCTAAAAATCGCGAAAAAAGGCACTGCTTATAGATTTTTTCATTATCCCCTCGTCCCCGCCAGTTCCCCCTCTCTCTTACGGCGTGTCGGCGGTGTGGGGAGTCTCGGCAGCACGCCGATCCTCCTCCACGAAATTCTCGAGCGAGAACAGTGTCAACGGCTTCGGGTAGTTCTTTGGTTCCTCGCCCGGCATTCCCACAGTGGTCACCTCCTGCAGCACGTTCCACTGTCCGGCGCGGCGCTTCAGCACCTTACGCACTGACATCTCGATATAGCGGTGGGTGAGGCCGAATGCCTCCATCAATTCGCTCGGGGTGCCCGAGCCACCAAAGGTGTCGGTCACTCCCACAAACTCGATGGGCACGGGGTGGTTCTTCACCACTGCCTGCGCCACCATCGAACCCATGCCGCCAATGATCTGTGCCTCCTCGGCTGTGACAATCGCCCCGCAGTCACGGGCCGCTTCGACCACCGTGGCGGTGTCGAACGGCTTGATGGTGTGCACGTTTACCACACGGCACTCGATCCCCTCACCAGCCAAGGTCTCGGCGGCAGCAAGCGCCTCCCACACCATCGGCCCGGAAGCAATGATAGCACAGTCACCACCCTGACGGAACACTTCGGCCTTGCCGAGTGTGAACGGAGTTTCCTCGCGCGTGAAGGTCGGGGTCGGTTCGCGTCCGAAGCGGATATAGGCGGGACCATCCATCTGCCCAATGGCAATCGTTGCCTTCTTCGCCTCCAGATAGTCGCACGGCACCACAAGCGTCATGTGGGGGAGCGTGTGAAGGAACGCGACATCCTCCAGCACCTGATGCGTTGCGCCGTCGGGACCAACCGAGATCCCGCTGTGGCCGCCGCCAATCTTCACGTTCGCCTCGTTGTAGCAGGCGCTGATGCGAAGCTGGTCGGCGTTGCGCAGGGCGCAGAACGCACCGTAGCTGGCAAAGAAGGGAACCTTGCCGCTCAGGGCCAGACCCGCGGCAATCGTCGTGGCGTTCTGCTCGGCAATGCCAATCGAGAAGAAGCGGTCGGGAAAGCGCTCCTTGAAGAGGCTTGTCAGCACCGAGCCTGTGATATCACCACCGAGCACAACGATCCGTTCGTCCTGCTCGCCGAGTTCCACAAGCCCTTCGCCGAAGCCGAACCGGGTTGCCTTGCTGCCGTATTGATCGAGAGTCATGGTCCTTGTATCCTTGGGTCATGGGGAGCATCTCCCCGGGTCTATCGTCTATCGAACAGATCTGCTGAGAGACCGCGCAGGTCGCGGTCGGAAAGGGCGTCGATCCTCTTGCGAGTGTAGATCGTGAGGAGGTAGATCGTCCGTTCCGGCAGAATGGCATAGGCAAGTATACGTGCGCCACGCCCCTTGCCCTTTCCCCTGCTCCGCACCTCCAACCGAATCTTGTAGAGACCACTCTCGACACTGGACTGCTCACGCAGTTCGCTCGCGAGACGCCTCAGGTCATCGCGCAGCGAGGGGTAGCGTGCGGCCAACCGCCTGGCCTGCCGGCGAAAGGGGTCGGTGACAACGATCTCATAGGTCATCGATCAACCCTTCGAGTGTCAGTTTCTCACCGGAGCGCAACCGCACGATATGGTCGAACGCCTCGGCCAGATCGCGTCGAACCCTCAGCCGCTGCTTGTAGCGGCGCAACTGCCGCTGCAACTCCCGCCACTCCGCTGCTGGCACAACAACTGCCGCAACACGACCACGATCATCGGTGAGATACTGCAGAGGCATACGGTAGTGCCGTAGAGAGTGGGATGTCGGGCGAGTCGTTTACTTCCACTCCGGCCCATCGATGCCATTGGGCTGTGCCAGCTCTCCCAGCGCAACCTCGGCCTGCTCTGTGCTCGGCGGCTTGCCGTGCCACTCAAACTTGTCCTGCATGAAGCTCACACCCGCTCCCATGTACGTCTGCGCAATGATGCAGGTGGGACGATCCTTCGTTGCCTTCGCCTCGTCGAACGCGCCGAGCAGCGCGGCGAAGTCGTGCCCGTCCACAACAATCGTGTGGAAGTTGAACGACTCGAACTTCTCCTTGAGCGGATAGATGTCCATCACGTCGCTCACACGTCCGTCGATCTGGCAGTCGTTGTTGTCAACGATCATGCAGAAGTTGTCGAGCTTGAAGTGTGCCGCGCTCATCACCGACTCCCAGATCGATCCCTCCTGAAGCTCGCCGTCGCCGCAGAGGCAGTAGACACGCGCATCGTTCTTGTCAATGAGCTTGTCGGCCATCGCCATGCCCACGGCAATCGAGAGACCCTGACCAAGCGAGCCGGTGCTCGTCTCGATCCCCGGCAGATGCATGTCGCGTCCCGGATGTCCCTGCAACCGGCTGCCGAACTTTCGCAAGGTCTTCAGCTCCGACTTCGGAAAGAAGCCTGCATTGGCGAGCGTTGCGTAGAGCACCGGACACATGTGGCCGGCAGAGAGCACGAATCTGTCGCGCCCCGCCTGCCAGGGATTCTGTGGGTCGTAGCGCATCACCCCACCCAGGTAGAGTGTGGCGAAGATATCGCTGGAACCAAGCGGGCCGCCCGAGTGTCCCGACTTTGCCTCAACCAGCGCACGAATGATGTCGCGGCGGATTTCGGTTGCAACCTCGGCAAGCTGTTCGGGGGAACGGCGTTCGTTGATGAACGGCATAGGGAAGTGGAGAGTCTGGATTGAACGAACAAGCTGCAAAACTACGAAAGGAGAGGGGGCAAAGGGGAAGCGGTTATTCGTAAGGAGAAGAGACGAAGGAAGCTGCAATCTTCGCCTCGTCGGAGTTCAGGGCCAGGATTCCTGGCAGACCGATCTGCGGCTCTGCCGAGACCACCCCGGTGGGTTGCTGTGAACGTGGCGCACACCGTTGGGTCAATGGGCCTCGAACCAGTTCGCCCCGACCCCCGTCTCGACAAGCAGCGGAACGTCGCCGAGCGAGAAGGCGGACTCCATGATCTTCTTCACCCACCCGGCAAGCTCCTCCGCCTGATCAGCCGGAACCTCGAAGACAAGTTCATCGTGCACCTGGAGCAGCATCGAGGCCTTGGGGAACCGTTCCGGTATCTCGCGGTGGATCGAGATCATCGCCGCCTTGATGATGTCCGCGGCAGTTCCCTGTACGGGCATGTTGATCGCCGCGCGCTCTTCGGCCCCGCGCTGCGCGCCCGAGCGCTCACCCAGCTCGCGGAACCAGCGCCGACGGCCGACCAGCGTCTCAACGTAGCCGCGCGTGCGGGCCATCTGCAATGTACGGTCGATATACTCCCGTACACCAGGGTAGCGCTCGAAGTAGGTTGCAATCAGCATCTTCGCCTCGTTCTGGCTGATCTTCAACCGGCGCGCAAGACCAAACGGGCCGATACCGTAGATGATGCCGAAGTTCACCTCCTTGGCTCTGCGGCGCATATCGCCGGTGATCTCCTCGCGGCTGACGCCAAACACCGACATCGCCGTGGCCGTGTGGATGTCCTCCCCCTCGCGGAAGGCGCGCGCCAGTTCGGCATCGTTGCAGACGTGCGCCATAATCCGCAGCTCGATCTGCGAGTAGTCGGCACTCAGCAGCACGCCGTTCGGAATGCCCGGAATGAACGCCTTGCGAATCTCGCGGCCAATCTCGCGGCGAATCGGGATGTTCTGGAGGTTCGGGTTGTTGCTGCTCAGGCGCCCCGTCGATGCCACCGTCTGGTGATACGTGGTGTGAACGCGACCAGTCGCCGGATTGATGATTGCGGGGAGTGCGTCGACGTAGGTGCTCTTCAGCTTCCCTGCCTGGCGATACTCCAGAATCTTCTCTGGAAGGGCGTGCTCGGAGGCAAGTTCCTCCAGCACGAACTGATCGGTGCTGTAGCCGGTTTTGGTTCGCCGCTTTGCAGGAAGCTTCAGCCGCTCGAACAACACCTCACCAAGCTGCTTGGGGCTGTTGATGGTGAATGGTCCACCAGCAAGCTCGTAGATCTCCCCCTCAAGTCGCGCCATCTCCCGGTCGAGCAGCGCACTGATCTCCCGCAGCGCCGGCACGTCGATTGCCACCCCGCGCGACTCCATTGCGGTCAGCACTTCTACCAGCGGGTAGTCGAACTCTGCGGCAACGCGCGTCAACCCCTCGCGCTCGAGTTCGGCGGTGAGGGTATGCGCAAGCTGGAGTGTGATGTCCGCGTCCTCGCCGGCGTACTCCACCACGGTATCGAGATCAATGTCGCGCATGGTGAGCTGACCACGACCGCGCGGACCGATCAGATCGGTAATGGGGATGGGACGGTAGTTGAGATAGCGCTCGGCCATCGCGTCCATACCGGAACTGAGAGAGCTGTCGAGCAGGTAGCCCGCCACCATCGTGTCACAGGCAAGGCCGCGCACACACACGCCCTCACGTCCCAGAATCAGCATGTCGAACTTTGCGTTCTGTCCGCACTTCGGGAGAGCCGGGTTCTCCAACAGGGGACCAAGGTGCTGAAGCACGACGTCGAGCGGCAGTCCCTCGGTGGCACGGGTGCGCTGTTCCACCTCGGCAAAGAGTGGACCGTCATCGCGATTCTGTGCCGTTCCCTCCTCCACACCGACAGGAACATAGTAGGCGATGCCCGGCTCTGCCGAGAGCGCCACTCCCAGAATACAGGCGTTCTGCCAGTCCAGACCGTCGGTTTCAAGGTCGAAGGAGAGGAGAGGAACATGAGCCAGACGCTCTGCAAGCGTGCGCAGGTCCTCCTCGGTCCGCACCGCCTCGTAGCGGTGCTCGACCTCGTCGAGCGTGCGCAGCGGGGCGAAGTCGAAGCTCAGCGCGTCGCTGTCGGGGAGTTCGATGAATCCCGACTCCGAAGCAATCGACGCGGCCTCCTGCGCGGCATCATCGTCAGTCCCCTCGGCAGGGAGCGTCACAGCGCGCGCGCGATAGCGCGACACGAGCGACTTGAACCCAAGTTCCCCAAAGGTGGCAACGAGTTTTGCGTAGTCCGGCTCCCCCATCCTGAGTTCGTCGAGCGACTCGACGAGCGGCATGTCGGTGTGGATGGTGACAAGCTCGCGCGCCTGAAACGCCTGCTCGCGCCCCTCCTCCAGCTTTTTCCGCACTCCCGCCTTCTCCACCTCCTCCAGTCGCTCGTAGAGTCCATCGAGCGACCCGAACTTCTGAATCAACGGGATCGCGGTTTTCTCACCAATCCCCTTCACGCCGGGGATATTGTCGCTGGCATCCCCCACCAGTGCCAGCACGTCGATCACCTGGCGTGGCGCAACACCGTAGCGCCGCACCACACCCTCGATGTCGACAATCTCCTCCGGCGCTGTCGGCTTCGAGGGACGCGCGACCTTGATGTTCCCGGTAACAAGCTGGAAGTAGTCCTTGTCGGGCGTGACGCAGAGCACCTGATCCCCCTGTGCCGCGGCGCGCACCGCAAGTGTGCCGATGATGTCGTCCGCCTCGAAGCCGGGATGTTCGAGCGAGGGAACACCGAAGGTGCGCACGATCTCCTTCACGCGGGCAAGCTGCGGCACGAGTTCATCGGGAAACTTTGCGCGGTTTGCCTTGTAGGCGTCGAACTGCTCGTGCCGGAACGTGGGTGCCGCACAATCCCACGCAACCACCAGGAGGTCGGGAGCACGGTCCAGCATCCGCACCAGTGCAGAGGTAAAGGCAAAGGTGCCGCCCGTTGGTTCCCCCGTCTGCGACGTGAGAGGGGTGGAGATCAGCGCATAGAACCCCCGGAAGAGGATCGCCATGCCGTCAACGAGAACAATCGTGCGCGGTGTGGACTCCATGGAGACGAAGATAGCGTGCGCGAGCGGGGAGAGAGTTGGGGATCTGTATAAAGAGCACAGCGTTTGAGCGCGATTCACCACCGAACAGTTTTTTCAGCAGCCACTACACACTCTCCGTACCCCCGGTGTCCAGCTCCCTCTCTCCCTGTCACTGGAAACTTTCCCCAAAAACCTTCGTCTTCACGCGACAGGCCCGCGTCTTCCTATCCCTTTCCGCTGTGCGATGCGTCATTGCTTCGTTCCTGCCCTGCTGCTCCTGCTACTTCCCCTCTCGCTCTCTGCACAGCAGGGGGACAGCACGTTCCATCCGCAGATACTCCCCAGCCTCGAAGTTCAGCGGACCACAGGCCCGATCGACGTTGATGGCGTACTCGACGAACCGGCGTGGCGCACCGCCGCGCGCGTTGCGAACTTCACCCAGTACAGCCCAATCGACAAGATGCGTCCGCCGGTGGAGACCACCGCGCTCATCGCCTACGACAACAGTTATCTCTACGTCGCCTTTATCGCCTACGACGACCCGCGCATGATTCGTGCCACGCTGCACGAGCGCGATGTGGAGTGGAACGAGGATATGTGCGGATTGATCCTCGACACGTGGGGGGATGGAACCCGCGCCTATGAAATCTTCGTCAACGCACGCGGAGTGCAGGGGGACCTTCTCTGGACCGCGCAGAGCGAAGACAGCGGATTCGACCTCGTCTTCGACAGCGATGCCCGCATCACCGACAGCGGGTACGTCGTGGAGATGGCAATTCCCTTCAGCAGTCTCCGCTTCCCCGAACTTCCCGAACAGAACTGGCGTGCAACGTTCTGGCGCATCCATCCGCGCGACAGCCGCCGCGAGTACTCATGGGCCAGCGTTGACCGTGAAGACCCCTGCCAGTTCTGCCAGTACGGGAAGCTCACCGGCGTGCGGGGCATCCAGCCCGGCACCGCGCTCGACCTGATTCCGGCGATCACTGCATCGCAGTCGAGCGCCCGCTCCACACCCGGCAACCCAGCCGCTCCCTTCACTCACGGCGACATCGGTCTCCGTCCCTCTCTGAGCGTCCGGTGGGGCATCACTCCCAGCCTTCTTGCCGAGGCAACGGTCAATCCCGACTTCAGCCAGGTGGAGTCCGATGAGGCACAGATCGATGTGAACACCACCTTCGCGCTCTTCTATCCCGAGCGCCGTCCCTTCTTTCAGGAGGGGAGCGACCTCTTCAACACCTCCCAGAACATCGTCTACACCCGCACCATCAACGATCCGCTGGTGGCGGCGAAGGTGACGGGACGATTCGGAGGAACGGCGGTCGGCTACATCGGAGCGTATGATCGCAACACGGCGCTCATCACTCCCTTCCCCGACTTTACGGCCATCATGACCGGCGATACCGGTAGCGGAGTTGCTCCGATTCGGAGCATTGTGAACATCGGGCGCGTACGCCACACGTTCAACCAGGATATGCGGATCGGAGCAATCGTGACGGACAGGCGACTGGTCGAGCGGGATGGCAGCAACTCCACGGCAAACATCGACGGCGCAATTCGGTTCCTCGACAACTACGTCCTGAGCGGCCTTGTCTCGTTCAGCTCCACCGTCGAACCACAGGACAGCACGATAACCTCGAATCTTGGAGATATACGGTTCGACAACGGTCTGCACACGGCACGGTTCGACGGCGAGAAGTTCAACGGTCACGCACTCTGGCTGCGCATCAGCCGGGCAGGACGCTACGTGAACGCTGATCTCAGCTACAGCGAGACGAGTCCAAGCTACCGCGCGCCTGACGGCTTCATCACCCGCAACGACCGCCGCGAGCTTTCAGGGTGGGCAGGCTACACCTTCTATCCCGAGCACTCCACCCTGCTCGACAACATCCAGCCCAACGTTGCGGTTGGCCGCATCTGGACCACCGCGGGTGGATGGAAGGATGGATGGATCGTGCCCGGCATCGACGTCCAGTTCAAGGGACAGACCTACGTGCATATCGACTATCTCTGGAGCAGCGAGGTGTTCCGGGGAACAGTGGTGCACGGAATACGACGAGTGGGAGGGAACTTCAGCAGCAACTTCAGCCAGGCGGTGAGCCTGAACGGAAGCGGCAACTGGGGATACTCGATGGTGCGATTCACCCAGGTGCCGACACTCGGTCACGGTGGAGACTTCAGTTTCGGCGCAACCCTGAAACCAATCGATCAACTCAACCTGCGGCTCTCCGGCACCTACTCCACACTGCGCGAGATCGAGGCCGACACACCGTATTACAGCGAATGGATCGGCAGGGTGCGGGCGAACTTCCAGGCAACACGCGAGTTATCGATCCGGCTGGTGGTGCAATACATCCAGGGTGCCTCGCGCCTCAGCTTCGAGCCGCTTGTGACGTGGCGACTCAACCCCTTCACCATCGTCTACGCCGGCTCGTCGCTCGCCTACAACGAAACCCCGAACGATGGCTTCGTCCACAACGAGCGGCAGCTCTTCGCGAAAGTGCAGTATCTGTGGCAGTTGTAGGGGAAGATTGAAGCGCCCCGATCGAAACGCAGTGGTGCGCCCGGTATCGTAGAGTCAGGGGCGCGGCATTTCTGCCGCGCCCCTGACTGCACTCATTTGCGCGGACTGCGCCGTCTGGTGGGGGCGGGCTCGGAAGGAACCTCCGCTCCTTCGACCTGCGGCGCAGCGGTGTCGGTCTTCTTCGCGCGCGAGGCGCGAGGTTTCGCCGGTGCTGGCTCGGTTGGCTCGGAGACATCATCGACTCTCTTCCTGGCAGAGGCTCTCGTCTTTTTGCTGCTGCTCTCTTGATCCTTCTCCACCTCTGTTGTCGCTGTGCGCCTGGAGGTCCGGCGCGCAGGCTTTTCCACCACCGGTTCGGACGTTTCCTCAACACCAGGTTCTACAGCAGATGGAGCCTTTGCTGACGACTTCCCACTTCGGGATGTGCGGCGCGCTGTCGGCTTCGGCTCCTCGACCGGAGGCACCGCAGTGGCCCGATCAGGCGATTGCGGTCCATCCTGAACCTCCACCCCCTGTTGCTCATCGCGCGCGGACGGGGGCGGTGCCTGTTCCTGCTTCTCGCGTGGCATACGATCCAACCGAATATCCCGGTCCTTCGACTGCTGTTCTGGAGCAACCGGAGCAGTGGCTGGCACCACACGTTCGGGATTGGGCTTCTGCTCGGTAGCTCGGTCCTGCAACTCACGCCGAGTGTCTCGACCAGAGGGCTTGCGCCGCTCCTGGTCGCGCGGCTTCTCCTCGGACCGCGCATCCACTCCTCGTGCAGACTGTGCCGCACCAGCGGACGCATGGGGCGTTGGGCGCGAGCCGCCAGCAGTCCGCTGCGCCTGTTCCCCTTGGACCTCGGGTCTACCGCCGCGATCATTGCGGTACGGCTCACGCCGCTCCTGTTGAGACTGCTCACGAGTCTTTGTCGCTGTTCTGGACTCCGACGTGCGCGTGCCCTGCTCTCGCCTCTGCTCCTCGCGTCCGCCCTTTGCCTCAACGGGTTTCCTTGCCCCTGCCTCCTCGTTCTTTGTTCCCCGCTCCTGCTTGCGTTCGGCCTCGCGCTTCCGCAAGGTTCCTGCGGGATCGTACGCCTCAATCCGTTCGATCAGCCCTGCGCCATCGCCGGAGCGGACAAGCTCAACGGCGTACGGCTTCACCCTTGGCGCTCGGGCGCCGTTCTCGCGACTCGGCGAGGATGGAAGCGCCGGATCAGCAAGCGCTGGAGCCTTGCTGCTGTGCGCCACTGCCGCCTCACGCTCGACGGCAGGCCCGGAATCACGTGTCGGGGCAGAGGGCGTGGAGGATGAAGGCTGCGGCTGGCGAACACCGCGATCCCCATACACCTGCGCACCGTGCGACTCCTCGCGGAGCGATCCGCGATCCTGCCGCACCTCCGGCTCGCGGCGCTCGGCACCGCCACGAGAACTCTCGCTCCGTTGCGTTTGGTCGCCATCACTGCGTGGCAGCGGCTCAGGTCGAGAGTCCGATGTTTCATCTTCACGGCGCGGTGCATCCTCCCGGCGCTTACGTCGCGATTCCTCATCGCGATCGGCACGGTGCGGCTCCACCGGATGCGCCCCGGCACCAGGAGTGTGCCGCGCTTCCCCGGAGGGTTGTTCTTCGGCTGCTGCTCTCTCCTCGTGTTCATCGCCCTGCCCTTGTGGTCCATCCACTGCTTCCTGACCGCTCTCTTCACCCTCCACTCCGCGATCACCACGACGCTTCTTGCGGCGGCGGCGCTTCTTCCTACGGCGCCCGGCGTCCTCTTCTGCCACTTCAACTCCCTCATCCCCTTCCTCCTCTTCTCCTTCTCCCTCGCCCGGCTCAGCAGGCTCTTCACGCTGCACAGCGTCGCGGTGCCCCTGGTCGACAGAGGACCGCGAGGGCTTCAAGGAACGATCGCTGCTGACCTCGTCGAGGAGCAGCGCAACGAGCAGCCCCTCCTCATCGTTTGCAAGCAGCTCGCGCGCCAGGTCGACAAACCGCGCCATCCGCTTGCGCTGAAGCCGCGTGGTGCCCTGAAGTTGCCGCCGCAACTCCGCGATCAGGGGCGATTCACCGGGTACCGATGTCGCCGTTGCCGAACCGCTGCGTCCCGAACTCTCATTGCCGCGATGGTAGATGCTGTGATAGACGCCGTCGAGCAGCATTGCCACCAGCAGCGCGTCATCGTCGTTTGCAAGCAGACGGCGCGCAGGTTCAAGGAACGAGGCAATCCGCTCGCGGTCCTCCTCGGTTGTCGAGCGCAGACGATCCTCCAACACAACGGTGAGGCGCTCGTCAAGGCGAGCCTGCACTTCCTGCTCGCCTGGCGTTTCGCGTTCGACGAACTGGACGCCAAACCGTCGCTCGATCTTTTTGATGTCGGTGCGGTCCGCCATGCTCGTCACGAACGTCACAACGATGCCGGTCTTGCCCGCCCGTGCCGTGCGCCCTGCGCGGTGCACGTAGCTCTCGGGGTCTTTCGGCACGTCGTACTGCACAACGCAGGCCAGGTCGCTGATGTCGATGCCGCGGGCCGCAACATCGGTTGCCACGAGGAAGCGCGTGCGCCCTTCGCGGATACGTTCCATCGCTGCCTCGCGCGACTTCTGGTCGAGATCACCCGAGAGCAGGTCAGCATTATAGCCGTAGTTGCGGAGCACCGTGGCCACGTACTCCACGTCCATCTTCGTGTTGCAGAAGATGATTGCCGACTCGGGGTTCTCCATCTCGATGATCCGCATCAGTCCCAAATCCTTCTCAAGCTGCGGCACACCGTACAGACGATGCTCGGCGGTGCTCACCGTCTGCTGGCCGGAGCTGAGGGAGAGGAACTGTGGATCGCGCAGGAACTCCTTTGCCAGATTCTGGACCCGTGCCGGAATTGTTGCGCTGAACATGAAGCTGGAGCGCTCGCGCGGCAGATAGCGTTGCAGCTCGCGCATATCAGGATAGAAGCCCATCGAGAGCATCTCGTCGGCCTCGTCGAACACCAGCGTTGTCATCGCGGCGAAGTTGAGCGTCCCGCGACCAATGTGGTCGAGGATGCGCCCCGGCGTGCCAACGATCACCTGCGCGCCCTTCTTCAACGCTTCGAGCTGTGCCCCGTAGCCAACGCCACCGTAGAGCACCGTGCCGCTAATCTTCATCCCCTGCGACAGCGCCTCGAACTCGCGATAGACCTGCATCGCCAGCTCGCGCGTGGGAACGAGCACAAGCGCCTGCGGACGCCGGAGCGAGGGATCGACTCGAAGAATGAGCGGCATCATGAAGGCGCCGGTTTTCCCCGATCCGGTGCGCGACTGCACGATCATGTCGCGCCCCTCCAGCAGGTACGGAATCGACTTCGCCTGCACGGGCATCAGGCGCGTCCAGCCAACAGCGTTGACCGCAGCGCGCAGCGTTTCGGGAAGGGTATCGACGGTGGCGTCGGGGAGGGGATTGGCCGGTTCGATCAGGACGGTCTGGCCGGTGGCGGTAGGGTCGTGCGGTGCGGCGGCCCCGCCCGCTGCGGCATCCTCGCCGCGGGATGAATCAGTTGCGTCGGTTGTCATATCCTGCAAAGATACGAGTCGAAGTCGGGCACGAGATACAGAAGAGGCGTCAGGATGTAGGGCGCAGGTACAGGTTGGGAATCATGATGCTCGGGAGAGAGGGGGTGATCGTTGCCGCACAGCATCTCCCGCACAGCGATTCGCGCCCTGTAGCGGAGGGAAAAGGCCGACGACCATTCAATGCTCCAGCACCGCCGGTTCAACGAGTTCCGGCTGGTTGTGCGGGTCCTCCCGTTCGATGCGCTCGGCCTCCTCGACAATCGCCCGCGCCATCCGGCTGAAGATGAAGAGGTGCATCGGGAAGAGTGCGTACCAGTAGAGTGCACCGGGGACGCCGCGCGGGGCGAAGAGCGCCGTCTGGACCAGTCGAGTCCGCTCGGGTCCTTCCGGGCACGCCTCGAACCGCAGCCACGCCCGCCCCGGCACGCGCATCTCGGCACGCAGCAGCAGCAGTCGAGGCGACTCCACCTCTTCCACCCGCCAGAAATCTACAGCCTCCCCGGCGTACACCACGCCACGCGCACGACGTCCACGCTTGAGTCCCGGACCACCAACGAGCACGTCGAGCAGACCGCGCAGGCGCCACGCCCACCCCCACGCCGGCCACCCACGTTCGCCACCAAGCGAGGCAAAGCTCTGGAAGAGCGCACGCGGAGATGCCGCCGTGGTAAGGGTTCGGCGTTCCTGCACCATTCCCTCACGATCAACCACCTCGTTGCCGTCCTCCTCTGGCAGATCACCCAGCCATCGCGTCTCCACCGCATCTCCCTCCAGTTTTCCCAGCGCAAGCTCGACAGCGGTTCGGTAGGGGAGTGGATCGATCTTCGGGAAGATCTCCCGTGCGCGCAGCGTGTTACCGGTGATCGGCTCAACGATCCCCTGCACAAGCGGTCGCGCCAGACTCCGCGGAATCGGCGTGACGAGCGCAACCCAGAAGGCCGCAAGATTCGGCGTCAGCACCGGCACGGTCCAGATACGGCGGCGCAGTCCACGCGCGGCCGCATACCCGAGCATCATCTCCTTGAATGTGACAACGTCACCGCCAATCTCCACAACGCCGAGCGGCCCCAGCTCCAGCGCACCGAGCAGGTACGCAAGCACGTCGCGCACCGCCACCGGCTGCACGGCATTGTTTATCCAGCGTGGAGCGATCATTATCGGCAGGCGTTCCGTGAGATAGCGCACCATCTCGAACGACGCCGACCCGGAACCGATGATTGGCCCCGCACGAAACTCTGTCGTGGGGCAGCTCTCGCGCAGAATACGGCCAACCTCTGCACGGCTCCGCAGATGCTCCGACACCTCCCCCTGCGGCAACAATCCTCCCAGATAGATCACGTGCTGCACACCGGCGCGGGCGGCAAGCCGTGCGAAAAGCTGCGTCTCCCGCGCTTCCTGCTCGGCAAAGTCCCCGCCGTCCTGCATTGCGTGCACAAGGTAGTAGACGGCGTCACATCCCTGGAGTGCGCGGTCGTCTGCAAGGGGATCGCGAAGGTCTCCTTCCACGATCTCCACACGATCCGCCCACGGTCGTCCGCCAAGTCGCGCTCGTTTGCGCACAAGCACACGGACCTGATGGCCGCGTTCGAGAAGGCGCGGCACGAGTCGTCCGCCGATATAGCCGGTGGCACCGGTCACGAGCACTCTCATATCGAACTGCCTGGTTGATGAATTTCCTGCCCAGCATCATCGGAACACACCAACACGCTCGAATGATCCCGACCGTTGTAGTATCCTCGCAACAGTACACCCTCGATGATGTGTCGTCATCGTTCCGAGCATCGAGACTACGGAACGACAACCCGACACGCTGCTCTCCGTTTCTCACCATGATCCGTCACGCACTCACGCTCGCACACGAGGCCGCACTTGCCGCAGGGGAACTTGTCGGGTGGACGATTGCGGAGTGCTGGTCGCAGGAGCGGAACCGCCTCGAACTCCACGTCACCCGCGAGGGGACCGAACGCTTCCTCTCCATCAACCTCGACGCACAGCTCCCCTCGATTCTCCTCCAGCGCTCCACTGCCCGCGCACGACGCAACACCATCGACTTCTTCCCGGCACTGCTCGGACGCACGATAGAAGCGATAACGAGCGACGAGGGGGAGAGAATCATTCGGCTCCACGTTGCCGGCGGTATGGCGCTTGTGCTGCTGATGTTCGGCGGGGGAGGAGGGAATGCGCTGGTAGTGGATGATGGAAGGGTGGTGGATTCCTTCCGCCGCTACGCCGGTGAAAACGACGCGCTTCTCTTCGGCCGGAACGGACACGAGATTGACCTCGATGCGCTGCGCGCGACGTTGCGAAGCTCAACGCTCCCACCCGAGCGAGCGCTTGCCGCTGCGCTTCCGTCGCTGGGTCGCACGCTGGCAGCCGAGGCGCTCCACCGTGCCCTGCTCGGCAGCGCTACCGCACTGAGCGCTCTCGACCAGAATGCCCTCGACAGACTTCTTGCAGCCGTGGATCAGCTTCTCGAACGCTGCGAGCATAATCCACGATTTCTCCTCTACCACCTGCCGGATGCCGAACCTGTTGCGTCGCTCATCGCGCTGGGATCGCTGGAGGAGCGTGCCGAACGGATCGAGGAGTTCGAGGATGTGGCAGGATTGGTGCGTGCGTGGCGGGGAGCAGCGCTCGGAACACGTTCGCTGGAAGCGGAACGGGAGACGATGCTGCGGCGCACACGTGCAGCCCATGAACGGCTGGAGCGGTCCATCCGCTCCCGTCCCACCGCTGCCAAACTGATGGAGCGTGCGGCTGCGCTCGAACGCGACGCTGCGCTTCTCCTCGCGAACCTCCCCTCGGTGGAGCGCGGAGCTGCAAGCGTTACCCTCGTTGACTGGGAGGGGGCCGAGCACACGGTCAGCCTCGTGCAGACGCTCTCCCCCTCTGCCAACGTCGACAGACTCTACCGCCGTGCGCGCGGCATGAGAACCCGTGCCGGGGCCGACCCCGAGGAACGCGCACGGCTCGAAAAGCAACTCGTCTCGCTCATTGAACTCGACAAGGCGATCACGGACGCGCACGATAGACGGGCGCTCGAAGCAATCGCCGCAGCCCACAGGAGAACTCTCATGCCGCAGGGAGAACCGAAGGAGAAGGGATCGCCGGAACGCTTCCGACGGTTTGTGGTATCAGGAGGGGGTGAGGTGTATGTGGGGCGCAACGCTGCGAACAACGACGAGCTTACCGTACGATTTGCCCGACCGAATGACCTTTGGTTCCACGCACGAGGCACAAGCGGATCGCACGTTGTGCTCCGCTGGGGAGACGCCAAGAGCAAGCCCCCGAAGGAGATGATCCGTGCCGCCGCGGAGATCGCCGCCTTCTACAGCGGCGCGAAGAACGCCCGGATGGTGCCGGTAGCCTACACCTGGAAGAAACACGTCCGCAAACCGCGCGGCGCAGCCCCCGGAGCGGTAGTCATGGAACGAGAGGAAGTGGTAATGGTGGAGCCGAAACGTCCAGAGGCGGAGACGACACAGGGGGAGTAGCGAGAATGACCGCCCTCCCTCTACGGTCGGGGTCGAGAGGGGAAGCGCGGCCTTGGGCGACGCGTGGCACTTCGATGAAGGTCTGCTGCTCCAGCCCAGTCAATGACTGCATCACTCCCCGGATGCGTCCGCTTGCGGTACTCACGCCATGCCCAGAGTGCCACAAGAACCGTCACAATCAGCAGGAGCGCATACCCAAGAAGGAAGGAGAGCATCTGTAGGAAGAAGGTGGAATGCGTTGCAGGAAATCCGCTATCACTCTCTACTGCCCCACGCGAGTGGCATCATTCATCGAGCAGACAGCACGACGCCACCCAACTCACCGCATCGCAACGTTCTCGCCGCCTGGTGCCCCCAATCCCCTGCGAAGGAATCCGGCGAACGCCTCGGCATCACGCGTATAGCTGCTGGTGGCAAGCGTCGAATCGCTCGACGAGACGAGCACATAGAAGGGCAGCTCGATTGTGCGATAGCGCTCGTACATCATCTTCTGCTGCCCCTGATTGACGCTGTCGTTGCGGTCGGTATACAATCGTACAAGGATGAACTTGTCCATCAGTCCGGCAATCTCCGGGCGCGGGAACATTCTGCGCTCCATCCAGCGGCAGTTGGTGCAGGTGTAGCCGGTGAAGTCCACGAAGATGGGACGTCCCGTCCGCTTCGACTCCGCGAGCGCCTGCTGGTAGTCATCCTGAATCCACTCCTTCTTCTCTGCGGATGGACCTGCCTGTCCCGGCTCGACTTTTCTGCCGGCTGGCGTCATCGAGACCTGCGCAACGGACTCGCGGGGAGGTGGAATCAGCGAATCGACATCGCCCAGATCACCACCGAACATCCCCTGCAACAGCCAGAAACCCGATCCCAGGAATGCCGTGGCGATCAGCACGCGCACCGGCCCCACCTTCTCCAGCGGCGTGTCGTGCGGCATCTGGAAGCGACCCAGAAGGTAGAGGGTTGCCATCACTGCCGACGCAATCCAGAGGGCGAGAACGATCTCGCGGGTGAACACATTCCAGCTCCACACCATGTCAGCGTTCGCGAGATAGCGGACCGCAAGCGCAACCTCCAGAAAACCCATCACCACCTTCACGGAGTTCAGCCAGCCACCCGACTTCGGCAGCGCCTTCATCCATGAGGGGAAGAGCGCGAGCAGCACGAAGGGGAAGGCAAAGGTTGCGGCGAAGGTGGCCGTGCCGATCAGCGGCCAGTAGAACTCCCCCTCCGCAACACCGCTCAACATGGCGCTGACGAACGGCACGGTGCAGGTGAACGACATCAACGAGAACACCACGCCCATCAGCATGATGCCACCAACGCCCCCCTCGTTTGCCTTGGCGTTCAGCTTGTTCATCATCGATGTAGGAAGCTGAATCTCGTACATGCCGAAGAGGCTGAGCGCCAGAGCAACGAAGATGACGGCCATCAGGATGTTCACCACCGGGTTGGCGGCAAAGTCGTTCACACCGCTTGCTCCCAGGGCCAGCGTGAGAAGAAAGCCCAGAGCCGTAAAGGTGAAAAGGATGCCGAGACCGTAGAGAAGGGCGTCGCGGATGGAGCGACCGCGCGTCGTGTTCGGACGCTTGGTGAAGAAGCTGACGGTGATCGGAATCATCGGGTAGGTGCAGGGGGTGAGCAACGCCAGCAGTCCCGCCCCGATGGCGAGAAGCATAAAGGAGAACAGCCCCTCCTTTTTCGCCGCATCGATCTTCCGCTGCTCATCGGTCTTCGTTATCGTTCCCCTCCCCGCGGTGGGTGTGCCCGGAGCAGCGGCAACCGTGCCCGCACTGTCACCACCGCTCTTCGTTGCGGCAAGAGCGCTCAGGCTGTCAGCACTCCGCTTTGCCGCGGCAAGGGAGTCGTTGCGCTGCGCCTCCTGTACGGCCTCCACGCTGTCGCGTGCGGCCTGTGCCAGCATCTGCGCCTGCTTCGCGCTGTCGGCGCTTCCGGTTTCAGGCTCCGCAATCTCGATGGTGAAGGGGAGTTTCTTGTCAATGGAAGGGAGACAACGCCCTTCCTGGCACACCTGAAAATTGACGTTCACCCACGCCTCGGCCGATCCGGGCTTTGCGTCCTTTGCAATCTTCACCGGCACGCTCAGCGTGATCGTTCCCGACCACGTCTCCGTCTCCATCTCGAACCCTTCGTCGAAATGCTTGGTGGGGGGCGTTCCCTTTACACGCCCGGAGAGCGTGGCTACCGCACGATCACCGACTGTGAACACTGTCGCCGAAGGACCATCCTCATAGGTCTTCGTCGAGTAGGTGTGCCACCCCGACTCGATCACCCCCTTCAGCTTCACCTGCACAACCTCTCCCGGCGCACCGCTCACCTTTGAGGTAAGAAGGCTCCACTTCACTCGGTCATTGCCGTTCTGTTGTGCGCGCAACAGCACAGGCGTTACGAGAAGCAGGGCAAGAAGCAGCGCGGAAAGTCGGCGAGCGGAAGTCATGAGCGTCGGAGATGGAGAGAGCATTGGCGCAGGGTGAGCAGACGGGAAGGGAGGAAGCGACTGCGGGACGATCAGGACGATTGACGCCTGATCGCCCCGCGAAGTGTGTGGCCGGTGGCCGAACGTCGTTCTGGAGTCGATACCGTAGAGGTCTACGCGATGTCGGCCGTGGACTGCACGGCGTGAACAGCGGTGCCGTTGCCGTTGGCAACGCCGTGGCGCGCAGGAACGGTGCGGGTCCAGCCGTAGGGGTCTTCGATGTGCCCGTACTGGATGCCGGTGATGGCGGCGTAGAGCCGCTCGCGGAGTGGGTTCTCGCGCTCACGGATTGCCAGCGAGCGCCCACCATAGTACAGCTCACCCACCGGCGAGATGATCGCGGCGGTGCCGCTGCCAAAACACTCCTGCAGGGAGCCGTTCGCGTGGGCGGCGACGATCTCCTCCATCGAAACCGTCCGCTCGCGCACCGGAATGTCCCACTCGGAAGCGAGGGTCAGCACCGAACGGCGCGTAATGCCGTCGAGGATCGTTCCACCGAGTGGCGGCGTCACGAGCACACCGTCGATCACGAAGAAGATGTTCATCGTCCCCACTTCTTCCACCTGGGTATGCGTCTTTGCGTCGAGCCAGAGCACCTGGTCGAACCCGCGGGCCTTTGCCTCCTCGGCGGCCAGGAGACTTGCGGCGTAGTTGGCGCTGGTCTTCGCCTCACCCAAACCTCCCATTGTCGCGCGCGTGTAGCGCTCCTCAACGAGGATGCGGGTTGGTGCAGCACCCTTTGTGTAGTAGCTCCCCACCGGCGAGGCGATAACGAAGAGAGCGTAGCTGCGCGAGGGGCGAACACCGAGCGCGTTGTCCATTGCAACAAGGGTTGGGCGCAGGTAGAGCGCCGTGCCGTGCGGTGATGGCACCCACGTCCTGTCGATGTCGACAAGCCGCTCGAACCCGTCGAGCAGGGTACCGGGATCAAAGTCCGGCATGCAGAGGCGCCGGGCCGAGCGACGGAAGCGCTCGATGTGGTCGGTGGCACGGAAGAGCGCCACTGAACCGTCGGCACGGCGATATGCCTTGAGTCCCTCGAAGATCGACTGTCCGTAGTGGAGCGTCAGGTTGCCGGGGGAGACCGGAAGGTTCTGATAGGCCTCGATTGTGGCATTATGCCACCCGCGTTCCGAATCGTACCACATCACGAACATGTGGTCACTGAAGTGTCGTCCGAATCCGAGCGAACCGGAATCGGGGAGGGGCTGCGGATGCGGCGTCGGGACGATGCGAATCGTCATGGCTGCTCCTCCTGGCGGGTTAGGAGATGGGAAGGAAAGTCCGACGCGAATACTGCCGCACACTCCTGCGGGACGTCGGGTTGTGAATATAGTGATTCCCCCTGTAGTTTGACGAAGGGGTTCGGTGACGTTGCCAGATCATCATTCGGTTGCTCCACGTGTGTGGCTTGAGAACGAAAACAACGGGCGCATAAACGGTTGCCGCGAGAGGTTATTGGCAACGAGCCGTTTTTGACGCAGAATAGGGGATATATTCCCTGATATGCCGGGCATTGCCAGAAGATCGCACTGACAACAGCCCGACGCGCTCCTCCACGATACCCAGTTCCCTAGCACTCCTATCCCGATGTCCGAACACAATCGCAAGGCATCGTTCCTGGCGGGACGAGCAGGATCGCTCCGCTTCAGCCGACCCTACCGGATCGGCGCGATCGTGTTCACCATCCTCGTTGCAACGCTGCTGATTCCCCGCACCAGCTCTGTGGAGGGGGAGCGGAACCTGGGCACCGTGTGGAGCGACGACACCGTGCGCGCACCCTTCGCCTTCCCCATCTACCGGAACGAGGCAACCTACGAGACCGAAGTGCAGCGCGCGCGCGCCTCGGTGCTTCCGGTGTTCGTCCCCGCCGGACCACAGACGGTGCACCTCTCCGACACGCTTCGCGATGCTGCCGACCGCCTTGCAGCCGACACCGTGCGTCCGGCGTGGCTCTCGGAGCGCTCGTGGCAGACGGTGCAGGGCATTCCGGCTGGCCAGGAGCGCCAGGAGGTGCTGCGCCTGATTGCCTCCACGCTTTCCAATGCCCTCGAAACCACCTGGCGCTCCGGCGTCATCGACAGGGACAAGGCGTCGATCACCTCCGACCGCATCACCGTGCGGCGCAGCACCGTCTACGAAGAGACCATCCCCCTGACCCAACTCTACGATACGCTCGCCGTCGTCCAGATGCTCGATGGATCGCTGCTGCGCACGCTGCCAATCGAACGCTCGCTCGTGGCGCTCGATTTCTATCGCGGCCTGGTGCCGGCCACTCTCCGCTACAGCTCGGCGCTGACCGACCAGGCCCGCGACGAGGCAACAAGCTCGGTGCCGCGCACGCTTGGGATCGTTCGGCAGGGGGAGATCATCGTTGCCACCGGCGAGCGCATTACCGAGGAGGTACGGCGAAAATTTGCCAGCTACCGGCACAGTTGGAGTGAACGGGGGGAGCGCGAGGAGGTGTGGTGGCAGGTCCTCGGCAATCTGGGCCACACGGCCATCGTGATCGGGCTGGCCATGCTCTATCTCGTCAACTTCCGTCCCCGCATCTTCCGCGACAATCTCCAGGTCTCGATCATTCTGCTGGCGATGCTGCTGATGGCCACGATGAGCTGGCTGTCGATTGCCATCCACTCCACGCTGCCGCTGGAGTACCTGATCGCCGTGCCGATGGTCTCGATGCTGCTGGCCATCCTCTTCGACAGCCGCACGGCATTCTACACCACCGTCACCTGCTGTCTGCTGGTTGCGGCAACGCGCGGCGGCGACTACGCAGTGGCAATCGCCTCGCTCTCCGGTGGTGTGCTCGCCGCCTACACCGTGCGCGATATCAAGAGCCGCACCCAGCTCTTCCGCTCGATTGCCTTCTCGCTCCTCGGCTATGCCGTCGCGATCATCGCACTTGGACTGGAGCGGAACCTTGCCCCGGCAGAGATGGGGATGAAGCTGATACTCGCCGGCATCAACGCGCTCGTTTCGCCGGTGCTCACCTTTGCCCTGATCCTGCTGATCGAGCGCCTGTTCGACGTAGCCACCGACCTCCGCCTGCTGGAATACGATACCCTGAACCATCCGCTGCTCCGCGCCCTTGCCGACCGCGCGCCCGGCACCTACCAGCACACGCTGACCATCGCCCGGCTGGCCGAGAGTGCCGCCAGCGCCATCGGCGCCAACGCCCTGCTGGCGAAGGTGGGAGCCTACTATCACGACATCGGCAAGGTGGACAAGGCCGAATACTTCGTGGAGAACCAGATGCAGATGGGCAACAAACACGACAAGCTGAAGCCGGAACGCTCGGCAAAGATCATCCGCCAGCACGTGGCCGAAGGACTGGAACTCGCCCTGAAGTACAACCTTCCCCATCGCATCGCCGACTTCATTCCGATGCACCACGGCACCACCGTGATCAGCTACTTCTACGACAAGGCGCGCGAGCAGGGGGGAGAGGTGAACGAGGCGGATTTCCGCTATCCGGGACCACGCCCGCAGACGCGCGAGGCGGCGATTGTGATGCTCGCCGACGGTGTTGAGGCCTCCACACGTGCCCTGCCGAACCCCACACCAAAGGCCATCGAGGAGACCATCGAGAGGATCATTCGGAAGCGCTTCACCGACGGCCAGCTCGACGAGTGCGACCTGACCCTTGCCGACCTGACGGCGATACGGCGCGCGTTCCTGAAAAACCTGATCGGAATGAGCCACCCCAGAATCCAGTATCAGGGGGAGGAGCGGGGGAAGCCCAAGCCGACCGTTACCGACGCTGCTTCCGCCGCGCCGATGATCCCGTACATCGACGACGCGTTCGGCAACGTCGACACCGATCTCCTGATGTCAAGGGGTGAGAAGCGGGAGGGGGGGGCGGAGCAGAAGAGCGAGGAGCGAGGGTAGAGGATGCCGAGCAACGCCAGCAACCGTTCGGCAGCCTTCACCTCGCTCCTCGAACGGTTCGACGAGTATCTGCTGGTGGAACGCGGAGCAGGCCGCAACACGCACGATGCGTATCGCCGCGATGTGGCCCGGTATACGGACTGGCTGGAGAACCATGGTGCCGGGTCGATTGCCGGCGCCACCACCGAGATGATTCGCGAGTACCTGGCAGGGCTGAGCGCCGCCGGACGCGCTCCGCGGTCGGTAGCGCGCGCACTCAGCTCGATTCGCGCACTCCATCGCTTTGCCGTTGTGGAGGAGGAGGCACGGATCGATCCGGCAGAGACGGTGGAACCACCGCGCCGCGCGCGCACCCTGCCCGGCGTGCTCTCCCAGAACGAGGTGATCGCGATTCTCGAACGGCCCGATACCTCCGATCCCCTGCAAAACCCCTATGGCCTTCGCGACCGTGCCATCCTCGAAACGCTCTACGCCACCGGGATGCGAGTCAGCGAACTGCGCGAGCTGACGCAGACACAGGTCATCGTCGAGCACGAGCTGGTGCGCGTGATCGGCAAGGGGAACAAGGAACGACTCGTACCCATTGGCAGACCCGCGCTGCGATGGATCGAACGGTACCGTCGCGAAGCGCGGCACCTGCTGGCCCGGCGCGGCTCCCGAAGCGGCGACATTCTCTTCCTGAACAGTCGTGGCGGCGCACTCAGCCGCAACGCTCTCTGGGAGATGGCACGTGGCTATGCCGTTGAGGCCCGCATAGCCACGGCAGTGCATCCCCACACCTTCCGCCACAGTTTTGCCACCCACTTGCTGGAGGGTGGGGCCGATCTGCGGGCTGTCCAGGAGATGCTCGGCCACGAGGACATTACCACCACCCAGATCTACACCCACCTCGACCGTGAATATCTACGCGAGGTTCACCGCACGTTCCACCCGAGAGGGTAGAGGGGAACAGGAACGAGGAGTGAGGAGGAGGAAGGGAGGTTGAAGTCACCAGACCATCGCCCTGCTCGGTGGAGGTTGATCGAGCGGACACCTCGTCGTTGCAAAGCCAGCCCGAACGTTCACTGCACAACGACGATCTCCGCACAGCCACCCGCTCCTCGCTCCCCTTCGATCTCCAGCAGGTAGCGTCCCCCCGCAATGTTGCGGCACGACAGCACAAACGATCCACCACTCCGTTCCCCCACTCCACCGGCAACTTCCCGCCCCCCCACGTCCACCAGATGCCAGCGGAAGGTGGGGCCGATGCTGAAGGGAAGAACGACGTGTGCCACACCATTTCGGACCGGGTTCGGCGCCACTGCCAGTGGAACGGCGTCACGCGCGCGCTCCACCGAAACGGCGCGGTAGAGTGGAAGGCGCCCACCCACATCACAGACGTTGACCGGAAGGATCTGGGCGATGGCAGCCTCATCCAGGCCGAAGTGGGGAGCAAGGATCGAAGCGTAGAAGCATTGGAAGGTGATGCGGTGCAGGAGATTGCCCGTATGGTCGCGCCCCGCGATGTCGGGCACACCGCCGTGCACGACGCCGCCCCCGATTCGCCCCCCGAACACGAAGTGCGGAGCGGCAGTGCCGTGATCGGTGCCGTTGCCGTTGTCGAACACCCGTCGGCCAAACTCGCTGTAGGTCATCCCCACCACACGGTCGGCAACCCCCAGTGCCAGAAGATCATCCTGGAATGCGCTGATGGCGCTGCTCAGCCAGCCGAGAAGTTCCGGGTGCCGCCGCAACTGATCGCCGTGGGTGTCGAATCCGCCGAGTGTACACTTGTAGACTTTGGTCTCCAACCCTCCGGCCACCAGCCGCGCAACGATTGCGAGCTGTGCGGCAAGTGGGTTGCCTTCGGGATAGACAGCCTGATTCTGTGCGCGGCGGCTGGCGTCGCGTACCGCATCGGCGTAGGCGCGCGCCTGCCGATTGACTCCGTCGATATAGGCCCACTCACGTCCCGCAGGCGTATCTGGCGCAGCACCGTCGGCAACGTTTGGCCCACCGTTGACGAGCGTGTAGAACTCCTCGGGATCGGCAATCGACATCGCAATCGTCCCGCCCGGAATCGAGAAGAGGCTGCTGGAGGTGGCGCCGATCTCGATGGCGGGAGGATGATGGGGCAGCGTGTCGGGGTAGCCGGGCAGGTCGCGGTGGAGCCAGCGCCCCAGCCAGCCGGTGCCAAGGCTCTGTGTCGTTGCCCCCGGCGACGCGGTGTTCCAGATCTCGGTACCGCTGAAGTGCGATCCCGTCTGTCGTGGATAGCCAATGTTCTCCACAATCGCCAGCCGTCCCTCGTTGAAGTGCCGCTGCACTCCGCCCATCGTCGGGTGAAGTCTGAGCAGCGGCTCCGCATCGAGCACAAGCGCTTCGTTCTTCGCCACCGCCAGTGCAGGCCGGAGCGTGTAATATTCAGCGTCCTCCACCGGCACCACCATGTTCAGTCCGTCATTCCCCCCCTCAAGCTGAATCACCACGAGCACGTGGTCGCTGTTTGCCGCCGCGAGTGCGCTCTCACTATCGCGGGCCATCAGGCGAAGTGGCAGACCACCAAGCGTCATGGGGATGGCGGCAGCCCCTGCGGAGCGACGGAGGAATGTGCGACGGTTCATTGTGAAAAGAATCTGGAGGGCGCGAGGTCACGCTGGTGCCGTGCCGCGCTGATCTGTGATGTTTGCTCCATGATCCGGGTTATAGGAGCAGCATCCTTTTCATTCAGCACTATCATCGTATGAGAGCACGCAGACTTCTTCTCGTGGCCGCATGCTGTGCAACTCTTGCATCACCCGCGCTGTGCGGACAGCAGTCGGCGTGGAGCACAGTAGATGTTGTCAACAGCAACTACTACTCGGGGATTTCCTGTTCGGACCCCCAGCACTGCATGGCAACGGCGAACTTTCAGAGCCAAGGCGCGGCTGTGGTGCGGCGCACGACGGACGGCGGCATCTCCTGGCAGAACGTGTACGAGGACAAATTCACGGCAGAGGGTACGGACGTCCACATTCCCACATCCGTCTGGTGCGTCTCGCATCCCACCCCCCAGGTCTGCATTGTAGGTGCCGACAGTGGCGTCGTGCTGCGAACGAGCGATGGGGGAGAAACCTGGCAGCGGGTCCAGCTCGACATTGTGGCGCGCATTACGCTTGTGCGCATGGCTGACGCACAGCACGGCCTGCTTGTTGCTCGTGAGGGGTTCGCCTACACCACAGCGGATGGGGGAGAAACCTGGCAGAGCGCCCCGATCCCACCGGTCTCCACCACGGATTACGCGCTGTGGGATGTTGCCTACCTCCCTCCACAAACGTGGCGCTGGCTCATGCTTGCAGAGAACAGCTATACAACCCGGATCACCGAGGATAACGGAGCAACGTGGCACTCCTATCCGGGACCTGATCTCTCCTTTGCCTGGTCCTTCCAGGACGCGATGCGCGGCGTAGCAGTTGGAGGACGCGAGGATGGGGACAAGGTGCACACCATCGTGCGGCGCACCGAGGATGGGGGCCGCACCTGGAGCGTCGCCTACGACCAGGCGACACAGCCCTACGGCGTTCTACAGAACGTCGCGTTTGCCGATCCCCTGCACGGTATCGCGGGCTGCTCCTCCGGCACGATCCTCCGCACAACCGATGGTGGAGCTTCGTGGCAGCAGGAGGCAACAGGGCTTCCGGCTGGTGCCGCCGTCACCGCTGTGGCGTTTCCGGCACCCTCCAGCGCATTCTGCGTTTCCTTCTTCGGTGACATCCTTCGCTCCGGGACCACCGTTTCGGGCGTTCACGATTCCCGCCGCACGCAGAGTGCGCTACGACTCACCCGGAAGAACAACGCCGTGCATATCGCGCTCCCCTCCTCCGAGCCGAATTCGCACCTGGCGATCTACTCATCGCAGGGTCGGCTGGTGGACGACATCTCCTCGCACGCTTCCTCTTCAGGCAACGCCATCGAGTATTCAACGGAGTCCCTCGATCCCGGCGTCTACTTCCTCCACTATCGAACACTGGTCCGCGAGGAGGCGCACACGTTTTACGTGATACGGTGACGCTGCGGAACAGCACCATGCCGCCAGCGTTCCCCTACAGCAACTGATAGTTCGCCGACCGCATCAGCACGCGCAGCATGATTTCGAGGCGCGAACGCTTGAGCGCGTCGTCCATGCCCGGCCACTCGTAGGCACGATCTCCCACAAGCTCGTTCTTGAGTCGCGCCAGCAGACCGGCTGACGGGGGATAGGCGAGGAGGTGCTCGGCGATGTCGGGCACCAGTGCGTCGGCATCGTTGAACGAGGGGAACTGTCGCGCATAGACAAGGGCGTCGAGCCGCCACGTACCATTGCGGTAGATCGGTCCGGTGAACAGCAGGTTCAGTCTGTCCACAATTCTCGTGGTGATTCCACCGAGCATCCTGTCGGTGTAGTCCTGCCGTTGTGGAAGGGTCGTGCCCGTAATCCACCCGCGATAGAACGACCACCCCTGCACCCCTGGCGGATTGAAGAGTTCCTGACCCAGCACGCGCGCTCCCTTCTGAACGATATCGCCCATGAAGTCGAGCGAATCTCCTCCGAGCGTTCCTGTGCGAGTTGCCCGTACCGTTCCGGCGAGGAGATCAACGGGACTCTTGACCGTCCCCCCGAGCAATTCAGGGTCGAAGAAATGCTGGCTCCCCAGCAGACGCCGCAGGACCGGAGCAATCTCCCAGTTTGCGGCGCGGAACACCTGCGCAAGTGGAGCGATGATCTTCGCCTCGATCTCTGGATCGATTGGCGCAACAGGGGTGAGGGTGTGGTCGGTGTAGACGAGGAAGCGGTAGAGTTTTCTGACAACGTAGCGCGCAGCCTGCTCCTGTTCAAAGATGATGTCGGTCAACCGGATCAGCTCCGGCCACCCCTCACTCCCGCCAACAATCGCTGAGCCGAGCACCTGCTTGTTCGTGATGTCGTGGCCGGTGAGCGCATTGCACACCACATCCCCCACAACGCTGTAGCCAACCCAGTCCCAGCCGGTGAGCGCACGCGCCGCCTCGCGCACATCCTCCTGCGTGTAGTTGGCGTTCCCCTCGTTGTCGGTAACGCCGAGCGTGAAGAGTTCCAGCAATTCGCGCGCGTAGTTCTCGTTGACGTGATAGCCACTCTTGCTGTAGCGTCCGTCCAGGAAGACGAGCATCGCCTTGTCGACCGTGACACGCTGCACGAGCGTCTTGAAGTTCCCGATCGCGTGGGTTCGGAAGAGCTGGTTCTGCTGATACACCGTACGCGGGTCGGGGATCACCGGCTTCTGGACCGCGAAGTGGTTGTGCCAGAAGAGCGTCATCCGCTCTCGAATCGAGAGGCCATCGTTCACCATCAGCCCGATCCACCAGCGGCGCATCTCCTCGGTGAAGCTGTTCGAGACCGAGGTGTCGTTGTCGTCCAGCGGCAGCAGCGGCGTGCTGACCGCCTCCCCCACGAATCGGGAGGGACCGGGGAGCGTGTCGCGCGGGGCGAGCAGTTCGTCGAGCAGAGCGGAGAGCGTCATTCCACCGACACGACTCCACTCCTCAACCGTTGGAGCCAGCACACAGCGGCGCACCAGATGCAGCGCATGCCGGCGCGTCCACGGCCCGGTGTAGGGGTCGAGCGCGTCGTCGGAAATGGCGAGTGGAAGGTGGGGCGCAGTGTGGTTGCCCGGCAGACGGTCGCTGGCAGGGTCGGGCAGGAGGGCGCGAAGAAAGCGACGGCGGTGCATCGGCGAGGGATTGTTGGTTCCAGCTCCCCAGCAGTTGTTCAAATGGAAGAGATCGAGAGAAGCGCAGGGGTAGAGTGGAGAAGATACTGGACATTGACTCCCTAGCACTTGAGCGCTGTATCTCCGGGGAGCCTGGAAACTTTTCCACCACGATGTGGTGGCCGCTGATCAATTGCGCGTGGGGCTGTTGTTCATGGGAATCACAACCCCACCGCAGCAGCGCGCAGCACTTCGGCGGAGTGCAGGAGCGAGTCCTGTTCCTCTGTAGTCATCTCTGGAAGCACCACCTCGGTTGCCCCTTCAGGCCCCACAACCGTTGGGAGCGACAGTGCCAGATCGCGCACACCGAGCGCCCCCTCCTGCATCCGCGAAACGGTAAGGAGACGCCGTTCACCTCGCACAATCCAGCGAAGGAGTGCGGCAGTAACGAGTCCGATGGCATGATTCGTTGCGCCCTTACGACGGATGATCGCCTGCGCTGCGCCACGCACTTCGGCGGCGAGCGCTCCCTCTCTCTCAACGCTCCACCCCGGCCAGTGCCGAAGAAGCGTTCCACCAATGTGTGCAGAGCTCCAGAGCGCGACTTCGCTATCGCCATGTTCCCCCACCACCTGCGCGTGAATCGAGCTTGCCTCAAGATTCAACTCGCGCCCCAGCACCGAGCGGAGCCGCGCGGTGTCGAGCATCGTGCCGGTACCGATCACGCGTGCTGGCGGAAGCCCCGAGGCCTCCACGACCAGACGGGTGAGAATATCCACCGGATTGCTCACCACAATGATGACCCCGCGGGCACCGGCAAGCCTTGCCCCGATCTCGCGCGCAACGGCTGCATTCTCCTGAAGAAGGTGCAACCGCGACTCTCCGGGACGCCCTCCACGTCCCGCAGCGATCACCACCGCATCGGCGTCACGCATCTCCTCGATTGCCGCCGTTCCCACCACCGCGCCCGGATAGAAGGAACTGCCGTGCGCGAGGTCCATCGCCTCTCCCTCGGCAATCTCGGGCCGCACATCGTGCAGAAGCAGGCGCCGGGCCACACCCCCCTGCAACGTAGAGATCGCAACGCTGGAGCCAACCCAGCCTGTGCCGATGATGCCAACGGTAACCATGAACTATGAGGATAGAAGGAATGTTCTGCACTCGCCTGGAACAATCGACACCCCAGGCCTTGTACCGTGCGCTGCAACTGCCAGCCTCTCCGTGATCTCGGGCAACCTACCGTATCATCCACCATGATCCCCCTTCCCCCCTTTCTGCTTCCCGATGACACCACTCCCCGTCCACTCCCGGCAAGTTACTGGGTGATCCCGGAACGTTTGCTTGCCGGGCCTGACCCCACCCTTGCAGACCCAGAAATGCAACCGGCACTTGTCGAGGCCATGATCGACTGCGGAGTGCGAGGGATCTTCAACCTGATGGAGGAGTGTGAGACCCCTCGGACAGTCTCGTCTGTCCCGTCGTCCCTTGCCGACGAGATGTCCAGGCGCTTTGCCGTTCAGGGGCGCAGCCACCGGCATCCGATCCCCGACATGGGCGTTCCCACACTTGCAGGGATGACCGCTCTGCTCGACGCGCTCGACACGGCACTCTTCACCACGGCGGGCGCCCTCTACCTCCACTGTCGTGGGGGCTTTGGACGCACCGGCACGGTCGTTGGCTGCTGGCTCGCACGCCACGGTTACGCTCGCGGCGAGCGGGCGCTGACGCTTCTTGCAGAGCTTCGCAGCCCCGCCTCCCATGCACACGTTCCTTCACCGGAGACCGAAGCCCAGCGGAAAATGGTGTGCAGTTGGAGAGAGGGACACTGAACGAAGAGCCAGGCAGGAGAGAGGGAGCGTTCATTTCCCATCCTCCGCCTAGCTCTTCTCTCGCTTCCACCTCAGGTGGACAACGCGCTCTGTCCTCTGGAACTGCGCACCGCGTCGAGGCTCCACGGTCCGGCACCAACCGCCGAGAAGTAGAGCCACACGAAGCAGTAGAGCGCCGCAGAAACACCGCCAGTCATCGTGGGCCACGCCGATTCGGGAGCGTGAACCTGCCAGTAGGCTACGGCCATCTCGCCAGCCAGAATGAACGCTACAGGCCGGGTGAAGAGTCCGAGCAGCATGAGCATACCGCCAATCACCTCAAGGAGTCCGCCGACACCGATCTGGGAGAGCAGCGGCACCGTGCCCCATCCGGTGGAACCCCTGCCGGGAACGCCATCACCTTCATTGTGCCGGCAAGGGTGAACATCACCCCTGCCGCAATCCGCAGCAGACTGAGCAGGTAGGGGCCGCTCGCCCTCCATTGCATTGCAGGCGATGGCGCTCCGCTTCCTTGGCGGTTGTTCATGGCTGGCTCCTTGTGGGTGGGGCTGGTTTCCCAGCTACGCCATCGTTGTCAGGTGCTCGGCAAGGCGGTTGTAGCTCTCCGCCGCCCCGTGTTCCATTCCCGACTGGAGCACCATTGCACGCGTCTCCGGGGAATCGTAGCGAGCAGTGCTCCTTATCGTCGTCCGCCCATCGTGCTCCTCGAACACCGTTGTCACCCAGGACTCATTGTCGGGGTAGGGCACGAAGATTTCGGTGTTGACAAGCCGCTCCGAACGAACGATCTCGTGGTACACCCCGTGGAACGCACACTCTGCTCCATTCGGCAGGTCCAGCACAAAGCGCCACGCACCCCCTACACGCAGGTCGATCTCACAAATCCTGAGCGTGGTTCCCTGCGGACCCCACCACCGTGCCACGTGTTCGGGCTGCGTCCACGCCTCGAACACGAGGCGGCGCGGCGCATCGAAGACGCGCGTCAGCGTTACCTCGCGATCCGATGGGAAGCTCAGCTCCAGGCGGTTCCGGCTCCCCTCCATACGCTCCACGTACTCACCGAGCCGATCCAGCGTCTGGTTTCCACCCTCCACCGCCCCGAACTCCTTCACCTTCTGGTACTCCTCCGCCGAGGCGAACACCATCCGCATCGTCACGTTCGTCCCCCCACCCTGCTCCTCGAACGTCACCGTCACCTCGAACGCTTCCCCCGCCGCATCACCATCATCCCCGTGGGTATAGGCAAGGCGCTCCGGCATTACCACCTCGCTGTAGACGATCCTGTTCGGATAGTCCACCCCGTCAGGGCCGTGCATCACGAAGCGGGCAACACCACCGGGCCGTACGTCCATTTCGTGGACCGTTGTGGTAAAACCTCGCGGACCCCACCAGGCCGCCAACTGTTCAGGCTGGCTCCACGCCCCGAACACCAACGCGCGCGGCGCGTTGAACAGGCGCGTGATAACGAGTTCCCGCTCCAGCAGATCTGCGGTGGATTCATTCATTGTGCCCATCGGACTTCTCCTTCTCCTGTGCTTGTAGTTCGTTGAGGTATTCGGCAAGACGGTCGAAGCTTTCATTCCAGAACCGCTCGAACGTCCCCACCCAGTCGTGGATCGGTTTCAGACCCCGGCCCAGAAGCTTGTAGAGTCGCTGCTGCCCGGCACCGCGCACGCTTACCAGACCCACCTCCTTCAGGACGCGCAGGTGCTTCGATGCCTGGGGCTGGGTGATCCCGAGCGCCTCGGCGATGTCGTTCACCGACCGCTCTCCCCCGGCAAGAAGGTTCAGGATGCGCCGCCGCTGCGGTTCTGCAACCGCGTTGAAAGCATCGGAGGTGGTAGCTGAGCGAGCCATGGACGCAATATATTCTCATATCGGAATATTTCAAGCGCCACATCTGCAATCGGAGAAACTATTTATCCCCTACACGTGAGAACGGCGTAGAATCAACAGAAATACCCTACGAAATCAACGGTCGGTAGTCCTCCGTCCGGCCTGTCGCCACCTCCTCGCGAACCAGATCGAGCTGTGCAGTGAGCATCCGCTCGATCTCGGACGTGGTGGCGCGTAATCCTCCGTGCGACGGAAACCAGCGCGGCTCACCGATGCCGAGATAGGCTTCGTGCCGCTGGTGGGCACACGGCTCGTACCGGAAGGCCACAGGCACAACGGCGCATCCGCCCAGGCGCGCCACGAGCCAGGCAGCCCCCGGCTCGCAGCCGAGCGGTCGCACCTCGGCTGGAAGCAACTGCCCCTGCGGAAACAGCCACAGAACACGTCCACGGTCCCGCATCTCCTCCGCCACGGCATCGAGCGACAGAAGCGCACGGCGTCTGTTGCTCCGGTCAACCGGCAACAACCCAACACGCCGGAACAAGCCGTAGCGTTTCAGTTGGACCGCATCCATCAGTCCATGCGCGTCCAGTGAGAGGACGTCCAGCGAGAGAAGGACAGGAAGCACTGCATCCCACCACGAGCTGTGGTTGGCGACGATCAGCAGCGGACGGCGTTCACCTCCTCCACTATCCCACGGCGCAAGGTGCTCGGTCCCCCGAACCATCACGCGCGACAGGCCGCGCTGCGCACGCAGACGCAGCATCGCAACGATTGCGCGGCGTACTATACGGTTGTAGAGTGAAGGGGAGGGATTCACAATGACAGGAAGTCTGGTGTCGGGAATTGGATCGCAACCGGCAACCACTGCTGGGGGAGGTGAACGGAACGGCATCGATGACCAACCCTGTCTCCAGCAGGTTCACCGCACCACGAATGATACACCACTCTGATGAAGCAACTCCGGCATTGACAGATTGAGATTGCCCGATCCGGGAAGCCATAGCGCAGGATGGTATATTTCGCGTTCACGATTTCATGACCGATCTCCCCGATCCTTTGACGATGCACGACACGATCATCATCGGCGGCGGTATCAGCGGCGCAACCGCGCTCCACTGTCTTGCCCGCGCCGGTGCCACTCCGCTTCTTCTCGAAGCCTCCTCCACGCTGGGTGGCGTCATCGCCACGCACCGCACCCCGGCAGGTGCGCTTGTCGAGACCGGACCAAATACACTCCAGTTCTCCCACACGGCCCTGGTCGAGCTGGTTGACGAGCTGGGGCTGGCGGAGCAGATACTGCAACCGGGAGCCGAGGCTGCCAATCGTTATGTGATGCGCGACGGGCAGCTTCTCCCCCTTCCCACCTCCCCGAAAACATTTCGCACCTCTCCGCTCTTCAGCACGGCAACGCGCCGCCGCGTGCTCGGGGAGTTTCTTCGCGCTCCGAAGCCCTCAACGGATCCCGACGAGAGCGTTGCGGCGTTCGTCGAGCGACACTTCGGGCGGGAGATTCTGGACTACGCCGTTGATCCGTTCGTGTCGGGCATCTACGCCGGCGATCCCCAACACCTCTCGCTCCGCTCCGCCTTCCCGCGCATTCACGCTATCGAGGCAGAGCATACAAGCCTTCTGCGCGGGATGATGAAGACGATGCGCGCTCGGCGCCGTGAGCGGAAGCAGAGCGGCGAGAGCACACCGGCACGGCGCGGCATCTTCTCCTTTGCCGGCGGACTCGGCACGCTCCCCGACGCAATCGCCAGACGGTGGGGTCGGATGATTCGCACCGGCGTCTCGGCCGTGGCGGTCGGACGCGTGCAGGGAGGATGGGGAGTGCGCACCGATGACGGCGCGGTGCGCACCGCGCGCACACTGGTGATCGCAACGGGCGCGCGCGTTGCGGCCTCGCTTCTCGATTCGCTCGATGCTGGAGGAGCGCAGACGCTCCGCTCCATCGAGCATCCGCCGGTGCTCGTCGTTCACAGTCTCTATCGTCGCGGCGCGGTTGAGCACCCGCTCGACGGATTTGGCGTGCTGATTCCACGGCTGGAACGGCGGCGCATTCTTGGCTCCCTCTTCTCCTCCACACTCTTCCCCCACCGCGCACCCGATGGCACCGTACTCCTGACGACGTTCGTGGGCGGCGTGCGCGCACCCGAACTGACAGGATGTTCACGCGAGGAGGTAGAGTATGTCGTCCACAGCGAACTGCGGCGTGCGCTCGGGATTTGCGCCCCCCCCATCGAGGTCACACACACGTTGTGGCGCGAGGCCATCCCGCAGTATACGATTGGATATCAAACGATTCTCGATACCCTTGCTGCTGTCGAGGAGCGCAATCCCGGCCTCCATCTCCTTGGAAGCTATCGTGGCGGCGTTGCAGTGGGCGACACGGTGCAGAGTGCGCGAACGCTTGCCGAACGCCTCACCGCTGGTGCGCAACGATTTGCGGCTCCAGCGCATCACCCTGCGGAATCGCACCCTACCGAGGCGATAGAGACGCACCAGGAGGTGGAGAGCCATGAGTCGTGAGGTTGCAGCCGCAGCGCTCAACATCGTCGAACGTCCGCGGCGTCTGCGGCGTACCCCGGCAATTCGAGCAATGGTACGCGAGACGCGGCTCGACCCTGCACAGCTCGTTGCCCCGCTCTTTGTGCTCCCAGGCGAAGGGGTGCGCAACCCCGTTGGTTCGATGCCGGGCGTGGAACAGCTTTCTATCGACAACGCAGTGCGGGAATGCGAGGCGCTTGCAGCGCTTGGCGTGGGGGGCGTGATCCTCTTCGGCATTCCAGAGGAGAAGGATGAACGGGGAAGCGGTGCGTGGGATGAGCAGGGCATTGTGCAGCGGACGGTTCGCGCGATCAAACGCGCCGTTCCCAATCTTCTGGTGATGACCGATGTGTGCCTGTGCGAGTACACAAGCCACGGCCACTGTGGCCTGCTCGACGGAGAGACGATACTCAACGACTCCACCGTCGAGTTGCTCGCCCGCACCGCAGTCTCGCACGCCCGTGCCGGCGCTGACGTCGTGGCGCCGAGCGATATGATGGATGGCAGGATCGGCGCCATACGCCGCGCGCTGGACGCCGATGGATTCACGGACACCGCACTCGTTTCCTACGCGGTGAAATACGCGAGCAGTTTCTACGGTCCGTTCCGCGACGCCGCAGGCTCAACACCGAGCTTCGGCGACAGGCGCAGCCACCAGATGGACCCGGCCAACGCGCGCGAGGCGTTGCGCGAGGCACTGCTGGATGTTGACGAGGGAGCCGATGCCCTGATGGTGAAGCCGGCACTCCCCTCGCTGGATATCATACGGCAGGTGTACGACCACACCCTTCTTCCCGTTGCCGCCTATCAGGTCTCCGGGGAGTATGCGATGCTCCACGCCGCCGCACAGAACGGGTGGCTGGACCTCCATCGTGCAATGGAGGAGTCGCTGATCGCCATCCGCCGCGCTGGAGCCTCGATTATCCTGACGTACTTCGCCCGAACGATGGCCGAACGGCTGTAACGCTCCGGCCCGCCGACAGCGGCGACACGCGCCCGTCATCCTTTCAGCCACCGACACGGTGAATCCGCTCGACACTTTTCTCCAAACCGGCAGGCTCCCCTCGATTGAACGCGAGAAGGCGCTCACCGCTATCGAGCGATTCCACGCCGATGTGCTCGACGGCGCTCGCATGCGGATCCTGGTAATCGTTGGCGAAGCCGGGGTGGGAAAGAGCGCTCTTATCGACCGAACGACCGAACGGATCGAGGGGGCAGGAGATGTGGTACTGCGGCTCCGCGCCTGGTCGGAGGGGGCAGGAGCGCTCGGCGAGCAGATCCGCGAAACCCTGCGCCGCTCACCGCAGGCCGAACTGCTGCTGCGCGGCGCCGTTGAGCCAACACTTCCCGCCGCTATCGCGGCATTGCGCCGCATCGTCCGCCTCCGCCCCACCCTTCTCGCCATCGAAGACGTTCATCTCCTCTCCGGCGAGCCACTTGCCGAGCTTGTACGCGCGTTCGAAGCAATCGAGGAGGAACCGCTCGGCATCATCCTTACCGGGCGCACAGTTCCCGCCACGGTGGAGGGAGTGGTGCTCCCCTGGCTCGAGGAACGTCTGCATCTCGACGGATTCAACAGTCGGGAGATCGAGCGACTCTGGCGCACTCTCACCGGAATGTCGCCCCCCAAGGGGGTGGTGGAGGCATTGCTCGACGCAACGCACGGCAATGCCCTGGCACTTCGCAGTGGCTTGCGCGCAGCGCTTCGCACAATCGACCAACGGGGGCTGATCCGCCGGGAGGAGGCGCAAACCCGCGTAGCGACGCAGCCCCTTCTCGACGAACTCCACCGCCAGGTGGATCTTCTCGCCGACGGAATGATCGCGCATATGAACGCGCAGGAACGCAGCGGAGCTGCACGGATTGCGCTGCTGGGTGAGGTGTTCGATCCCGCCACCGCACTCCAGCTGCCAGGCGTCTCCCGCGAACTGCTCGATGCACTGGTTGCGCGCGGCACGCTCGCCCCTGCGGCTGCGCCTGCCTCACCCCTTCTTCACCCGCACCGTCTTTCCACCACACCGCTCGCCTTTACCCACTCCCTGCTCCACGAGGCTCTGCGCCGCCATACACCAAACGATCCTGCCACGGCGGAAGCACTGTTGCGAGTGGTCGAGAGCGAGGCCACCCTTCTCTCACTCGCGCCGCTGTGGTCCATCGGCAGCATTCCACTTGACACTGTTCCCACGCCGCTGCTTCGTTCCGCCGCCCTCGCGCTGGCAGCGATTGCGGCCGCACTTCGGATCGGCGTCCACCACGAGGTTGCGCAGAGGGTAATGGAGGTAGCACAGCGGCTGGGACGCGCGGCGCATCGCGACGACGGCGATCCAAACGCCCTGCACGACCTCGACTGCCGTCTCGCGGTTCTGGCTGTGGGAATGCAGCTCAACGCGCTCCACACGCCGGAGTTCAGCCGCCAGGTGGAAGCGCTCTGCACTCTCACCGCAAACCCGCAGGACGCAGCGGCGGCAGACGTGCGGATCGATGCACTCCGCTTTCGTCAGGCCATACTCTACCGGAGCGATTATCCCCGCTTCGATGGCGAGGCCAGCCGCAGCATCGGGGACGAAGTGGAGCTGTTGCTGATGCGCTACCCCGAACTGCGGCACACCGAGGGCTATCTGCGCTACCTGATGATGACAGCGCAGGCGGGATCGCTCGACAACGACATGCTGAGCCGCATCGAAGAGGAGGCGTCCACACTCCTGGATGATCCCGCTCTTCCTCCAGCACCTCGCACGGCAGTAGTGCGCGAGATCTATCCCTTCCTCCTCAAGCAGTTCGCCACACCACAGCAGCGGAACGAACGAGAGAGGATGATCGAGCAGATTGAACTGCTCGACACACCGCCCGACCTCCACACACGCTCGCGTATCCTCCAGTTCCACATGATGGCGGGAAACTACGCTACGGCCTTACAGACAATCGCCGCCGCCGAGCAGCAATTCCTTGTGGGAGGACTCTGGCCGCAGTACTGCAACGTTCGGCTCGACCGCACGCGCATCCTTGCTGCACAAGGTGCGCCGCTCGAACGATGCGAGCAGGAGGCCGAGGGGCTGATTGCTGCCGCGCCCGAAGTGCTGCGCGCCAGAACCCGACGCTTCTGTGGACTCCATCTCGCCATTACGGCGCTCCTCTGTGGTGCCCCTGCCACTGCACGGCGCTGGGTGACAGCATATGCCTCCATCGAGCTTCTCACACCGTACGAACAGGCTCTCATCCTTCTCGGCGCCGGTGAGGTGGATCGGCTCCACACAGCGATTGAGAAGAACCACGCCTTCGAGATGCTCCGCGGAGCGAGCGCTCTTGCCACAGGCGCACCGCTGTGCGATAAGGACCTCAGCCAGCTGCGCGATTCGCTCGCTCGTCCCATTATCGAGATCGGCCAGGTGCCTGTGCGCCATGCACTGCTGCTGCTGGTACGCGAAGCCCTGCACCGTCGAGGTGAGACACTCCTCGCGCAGAATGGCATCTCTCCGCTTCCCCCTCTTGAAGATCTGCTGGAGTGGACTGCCTCGCGAACGATGCCGGCGTTTGGTCGCCCACTCCTCGCGCTGGGTGAGGAATTCGGCCTTGGTGTTCGCGCACTTCGCACGTGGCGCTCACGCTTCAACGTCCCCTTCGAGTCCGTCCCTTCCTCGGCATCCCACCGAACGCAGATTCGCATCTGCGGCACTGTGGAGGCAGTTCCTCCAGATGGCGAACCAATACCGATACGGGGTGCCCGGCTCCGCACCGTGCTCGGCCTGATGGTTGCCCAGCAGATGCTGCGCGAGCCGCTGGATGCGCGCGAGTTCCGCCACATCGCTGCCGGCAGCGATGCAGCGCTGGACGCCGAGAACGCCCGCAAGACGATGAACGCTGCGGTCGTGCGCCTCCGTGATCTGCTCGGCGAAGACGCAATCAACACGGCGGGTCCGGTTCCCACACTCGACGCAGAACGTGTGGCAATCGACCTGCTCGACGCGGATGCCGAGCTTCGCACGGCGCGCACGGCACTCCGCATGGGTGCGCTGCAACGCGCCGTACGTGCCGTGCGCCGCACCCTTGCGCTCACACGAGGCGAGCCTCCCTTTCCCGCACTCTACGAGGAGTTCTTCGAGGCGCTCCGCGAGGATTTCGAGGCACGACTGCGCAGCATCACGGTGGAGGTAGTGGCACGACTGCTGGAGGAGAACGACCCGGCAGCGGCCGAGGAACTTGCCCTCCTCGCACTGCGGTATATGCCAGAGGATGTGGAGATGATCGAAATGCGCGCCGAGGCACTGGAACGGCTCGGCAGCCGAGCCGACGCCGCGCGTGCACGAATGGCTGCACGCCACGAGGAGATGATCGATGATGACGAACGATGAGGAACGTCAACGCGCAGCCCTGATTGGCGACCGCGTGGCACACAGCCGCAGCCCGGCAATTCACAACGCACTTGCGGCACGCTACGGACTCTCCCTCCACTACGACCTCCGCCCCACCCCGCCCGGCAGCCTTGAACGTGCCGTCAACGAATTGCGTGATGGACACCATATCGGCGCGAACATTACCACACCGCACAAGGAGAACGTGTGCGCACTGCTCGACAGACTCGACTCTGCTTGTGAGAGAATCGGGGCAGTCAACACCATCATCGTTGAGGCGGAAGGGGTGCTGTGCGGCGCGAACACCGATATCGCCGGCATAACGTTCGTGCTGGAGCGTGAACCATGCGCACAACGTCCCTTTGCTGCGGCAGTAATAGGCACCGGAGGTGCAGCACGCGCGGCGGTCGAGGCGTTGCTGGCACAATCAAACCTGCAATCGCTGGCGATCCACAGCCGCAGCGCCCAACGCGCTGTGGCAACTGCGAGCCGCTGGAACGATACAAGACTGCGAGGTGCCGGACTTGATCGCTACGCTCCGGTGGATATCGTCATCCACGCAACACCGCTCGGAATGAGCGGCATGGATGCAGTGCTCGGCGTCGATGCGCTGCGGGGGACAAACGTGCTCGTGGAGATGATCTACGCTCCCCCGGCAACCGAACTGATACGCCGCGCGCGCGCTGCGGGGGCGCGCACAACAGGGGGGATGGCAATGCTGGTGGGGCAGGCGCTGGAGGCATTTCGGCTCTGGACCGGGGTGAGGCCAACGCTGGATGATCTTCCCGTCGATCTGCTCGATGAACTACGTGCGTGTTCCGTGCTGTGGTGATGGCCTGTTCGGACCACAACAGAAATACCTCTCCTCGCGTCATCTGTTGCGCGGAGATCCTCAAGGCTCCCATCTCTCCGTGCAATGAAGAGGTGTAGAATCTCCAGAAGTATATCCAGCAGACGCTCGTCTTCGATGCCCTGCCGCAATCGACGAGCAATCCCTCACCTGCTTCCGGCAACCGCGTCTGCGACCCGTACACCGTCGAGCGCAGCGGAGATGATGCCACCGGCATATCCCGCACCCTCACCGCACGGATAGAGTCCCGGCGCCCCTGGATGGACAAGCCGTTCGGAATCGCGCGGCACCCGCACCGGTGAGCTTGTGCGCGTCTCCACGCCAACCAGCACCGCCTCCTCGGTTCGATACCCGCGCATCGTCCGACCAAACTGTTCGAGTCCGCCGCGCAGGCGGCGCGCTATCCCTGCCGGCAACACCTCGTGGAGCGGAGCAGACTGCAAACCGGGCTTGTAGCTACACGCCGGGAGTGTGGAACTCGCACGGCGCGCCAGAAAGTCCGTAAGCCGCTGCGCCGGCGCACGCTGTGTGCCCCCTCCGGCAAGCTGGGCCGCCCGTTCCATCTCCTTCTGGAACGCCACACCGGCAAGCGGACCAGCCTCCGCATACTCCTCGATGTCCACCGGCTCCACACCAACCACCATGCCGGAGTTCGCAAAGGGACTGTCGCGACGGCTGAGGCTCATACCGTTCACCACGACTTCATCCGGCTCGGTTGCAGCAGGAACGATGAACCCGCCGGGACACATGCAGAAGCTGTAGACTCCGCGCCCCTCCACGGTACAGGCGAGACGGTAGCTCGCTGCCGGAAGACTGAGATCGCGCGCCGATGTGCGATACTGAATGGTGTCGATCAACGGCTGGGGATGCTCGACCCGCACACCGACGGCAAAGGGCTTTCCCTCGACCGAGATACCCTCGGAGACCAGCAGATGGAAGATGTCGCGCGCGCTGTGTCCCGTAGCAAGAACCACCCCATCACCAACGAACTCCCCTCCCCGTATCGTGGTAACACCGCGCAGCACGCCACCACCGTCGCGAACAAACCCTGCAACGCGCTGTTCGAAGTGTACCTCACCTCCGGCAGCCAGAACGCTCTCCCGCATCGCCGCCACCACTCTGGGCAATCTGTTGCTGCCGATATGGGGGTGAGCGTCCACAAGGATATCGGGATCTGCACCGTGCGCAACGAGTGTTCGGAGCGCACCGGCAACGTCACCGCGCTTCGTGGCTCGGGTGTACAGCTTGCCGTCCGAGTAGGTGCCCGCACCCCCTTCACCGAAGCAGTAGTTGCTGTCGGGGTTCACCGTATCGAATCGCTGGATTGCGGCAAGGTCGCGGCGGCGCGCGCGAACATCGCGGCCCCGCTCCACAATCACCGGACGAATACCATGCTCGATCAGCCGCAGCGCAGCAAAGAGTCCTGCCGGCCCCGCCCCAACAATCACAACGCGGCGTGCAGTGGCAGAGAGTGTGGGATAGCGAGGCTCGAGAGGCGGTTCCTCCGGCATCGGCTCGTGCATCCACACCTCGGCCACCATCCGCACCCGCACAGACCGGCCGCGCGCGTCGATTGAGCGGCGGCGCACGCGTACGCCCGTTATCTCATCGGGCGGAAGGTCGAGGCTGCGGGCGGCAGCACTTCGAAGGCTCGCGCTGTCGCTTGCAGAGCCGGGGGGGAGGACGATCTCAAGGGTAGTTCTGCTCATCAAAAAAAGCTACGCTCACTGCGGGAACCTGCGATACGGGTTTGTCTCCAATCGCGCCGTTCCGATCACTCCAGTGCGCACGAGGGTCGGGCAGCGGCGATCGACTTCGATCACGCTTCAAACCAATTCCGAACAATCAACACCAAGGCGACCGCCGCACCCCGGCGCATCGCACAGCACACATCACCCCATCATCACAAGGATAACACGATGAAGACCCGCAGTATTCTCGCCACCGTAGCCCTTCTTCTCGGCGGCATCGCCCTCACCTTCGGCATTGCAACCGCACACGGCAACGACGGACACGGTCGCGGTGGCAAAATGATGAAGGAACTGAACCTGACCGACGCGCAGAAGACGCAGATCAAGCAGCTCCGCGACGCATTCAAGCAGCAGAACGCCTCACAGCTTGCCCAGATCAAGTCGCTGCGCGAGCAGATGAAGGCCGCACGCGAGGCAAAGAACAGGGATCAGGCAAAGTCGATCATGGAGCAGATGAAGACGGCGATGGAGGCGATGAAGCCAGCACGCGAGAAGCTCCACCAGGACATCCTTGCAGTGCTCACGCCGGAGCAGCGCGCCAAGATGGAGCAGATCAAGGCCGAGCGGAAGGAGCATCGCGGCGAACGGCGCGGCGGACGAGCGGGCGGAGCCGGACGCGGCGAGCGCGGCATCAACTAGACCATCCGGTCGATTGCGATAGAGCACGATGCGGGCGACACAGCACACGGTGTGTCGCCCGTTCCATCTCCAGGACCATCAGCCACCTGAACGCTGCCGCATACCGCTGCGACCAGCAGCAGGATCGGAAAGGAGTATCCGAACCTCAATCCTGTCGAACGTCAGCCCACTCAGCGCTCTCCCCGCAGAATTGTCACCGGCTGCACACGGGCTGCGCTGCGCGCTGGGGCCACTGCCGCAATCACACTCACGAGAAATGTTGCCGCAACAGCGATTCCGAAGTTGATCGGGTTCCAGCTCATCTGCAACGTCTCAACGTCGATGGCCCCAATCCCCTCGGTGTTGAAGGGAATTCGGGAGAGGAGCGCAATGCCACCCGCGCCCACCGCACAGCCGAGCACAGCCCCCACCAGCGCAATGATGATTCCCTGCAACAGATAGAGCCGGACGACAGCTCCGCGCGACACACCGTACGACCGCATCACGGCGATGTCGCGCTGTTTCTCCAGCACCGTTGTGACAAGAACGTTTGCCACGCCGAACCCGCAGATCACCACGACAAAGCCGACGACAATCCTGAAGAGCATCTGGAGGAAGCGGAAGATCGAGAGGAAGCCGGCATTGGTCTGCTGCCACGTCTCGGCCCTGTAGCCGGTAGCGTCCGTGATTTCGCGCGCAGCGCGGTCGGCATCCTCCACATCTGCCAGGTGGACACCCACGCCCGTCCCCTCGCTCGGCAGCGCACGTTCCAGGTTCTGCGCCAACCGCAGGTGAATGTAGGCGCTTCTGTCGTTCCCCTCCACCCCCATCCTGTACACGCCGATGATCTGCACGGTGAACACCTCGCCCGACAGTGACACAAGCCGCAGCCTGTCCCCCGCCTTTACCTTCAACTCCTCGGCCGCGCGCGCACCGATCAGCATGCCGTCGCGCGTTGCCTCCAGGCGCGCAATCGAGCCGCTGAGCAGATAGCGTGAAAGTCCCGTCAGTCGTGCTTCACGCGCCGGCAGCACCCCGACCACCGGCAGCGTCAGTTCGTTCACCCCGTAGCTGGCAAGCACCTGGGTGGAGAGCACCGGGCTTGCAACCGTACCCCTGTTGCCGAGCGTCTGCTCGATCCTGCGCGTCACGCCGATGATATTGCGGATCATCGGTCGCTCCTGCCGCTCCACCGAGCGCCGGAGTTCCACCGCAACGTCTCCGCGCTCAGCCTCCTCAACCAGCACGTCGCTGTCGCTTCCTCCAATCCGTTCGGACTTCAGCGTAACGTGCGGCGCAACATCGAGGATTTTTGCGGTGAACGACTCCAGCAGACCTGTGAACATCGAGAGCGTCACCACCAGCACCGCAACGCCCAGCACAACTCCCCCCAGCACCGTTGCGCTCTGGCGACGGCGCGCACGCAACTGGCGCACGGCAAGGGTGAAGAGGAGAGGCATCGTGCTATGAGATGAAGGGGTCTGGGGGATCGTCTGCGGCTGGCTCTCGTCTTCCCTACTCCCCTCGAATGATCTCCACCGGCACCGCGCGTGCAGCGCGGCGGGCAGGAGCAAGAGCAGCCACCATCGCCATCACCACCGAGAGCAGTGCTGTGCCGATGAAGATGGCGGGGTCCAGGGAGACCGGAAAGCTCTCGAAGCGCAGCAGTGCCTGCTCGTTGCCGCGCAGCAAATTGAGCGTGCCGAAGTAGCTGGCCATGGCGTAGCCCAGCACTCCGGCAAGCACGCCCCCTGCCAGGCCGATGATGGCTCCCTCCAGCAGGAAGATTGCGGCGATACCCCGCCGCGACACCCCGAACCCTTTCATCACCGCGATGTCGAGCCGTTTCTGCAACACAACGGTGACGAGGGTGTTGGCAATGCCGAACGCGGCGGTGAGGAAAACAAAGACCACGAGGAGCCGTGCGGTAAACTGCTGCCGCTCCTGAAAACCGAGCACCTGTGCATTCGACTCCTCCCACGTCTCGACTCGATGCTCGGCAATCCCCTCAACGATCGGCTTCACCGCCTCCACATCCTCCAGATCGCGAACCTGGACGCTGAGTCCACCCGCCACATCGCGCCCCATACCGCGCAGGTTCTGGGCAAGCACAAGGGGGATGTAGCCACGGCGGTCGTCGAACGCGGCAACGCCGCTCCGCACGATTCCCACCACGCGCAGCGTCTGCATCGCACCGTTCGGCACAATGAAGCGGAGATCCGCGCCGCTGTCCACATTCAGTTTGCGTGCAAGTCCGTCGCCGAGGATCACGCCGTTCCCCACTCTGTCGAGCGCACCCAGCGACCCGCGCCGGATGTCGCGCGCAACGCGGCCGATCCGCACCTCCCGTTCCGGCTCCACGCCGCGCAGCACGGCAGTTTCCACGCGGGTACCGTTGCGTGCCACCCCCTGCACGGTGATGTAGGGAGCAACGGCCTCCACGATATCGCTGCGCTTCTCGAGTTGTGCGAGCAGCGCAGGATACGGTCGCAGATCGCTGCGATAGGTCGGCGGCACATTCATCGTCAACTCGACGACGGCGCTGTCGTCGCGGCGGCTGCGAGGGTCGTCGAGGAGATCGGAAGCGGTGATCGGTTTCAGTCGCTCCCCCGTCACCACCAGATGCGGGGTGATATCCACCAGCTTCTCCCGAAGGAAGAGGTGCTGACCCTGCGTCACCGCAACCATCAGCGAGAAGATTGCTCCCCCTACCGCCACGCCGAGTGTGGAGAGCACCGTCTGGCGCCGACGCGCTCCCAGATGCCGAAGTGCGATGCGAAGTGCGAGTCGGGGAGACACAGGTCAGGAGCGAGGAATGAGGGAAGAGCGACAGGAGCGCGTGTATCATTTACTGCGGCAGCGGCTACCGGGGAACATCGCCGTTGCGCCGCGGCTGTGCATTGCGCATCCTGATGATCGAGAACTCCATCGTAGAGCACGCAACCGCATCGCGCAGGGGCCAGAGCGTCGGGGTGATGCGCAACTCAACGTTGCGCTCCACCAGCGCGCAGAGCAGATCGTCGATGATCTCGACACGTTCGGGCACCACCGTCCCACGCGAGATGAAGTACCCTGCGCTGCTGTCGATGCAGGAAAAGGTTGCCGCGGGGAGGAGATAGCGATAGAGCGTTTCCTGCCGAAGCGCAGCAAGCCACCCCGACTCGATTGCGACAACGGCCTGGGCATCACTCCCCCCCATCAACCGCTCGCGATCCTCCAGACTCGTGCTCTCGACCGGTCTGAAGCAGACACGCGGACAGTCGCGCGGGAGGAGATAGTTGTGCAGGTGCGCCTCGTCCACCGCCCACACCATCAATCCCTCCTGACCTGGACCGCTGGGCGAGGGCCGCGGCTCGAAGCGTGCGATATCCGGTTGGTCGCTGATGTGGTAGAGAGCCATGGCACGTCGGAAGATGGAACTGCCGGCAAGGATGACTCTTCGACGTTACGGCACCCTGCCGCTATCCCGCCCCCCGGCACCCGAATCTCCTGTCCGCACCTGCTGCTTCATCCGCCCCTTGTCGATCTCCACCTCGCGACCATCCTGCCACTCGGGATCGGGACCCAGCACGAGGCGCTCACGATCCTCAACCCCGGCGAGCACCTCCACATACTCCTCCCCGCGAATCCCCAGCTTCACGCGCCGCAGATGCAGGGTGTTTGCGTCATCGACGGTGAAGAGGGAAGCCTCGCCGTTCCGCTCGTTGAAGAGGACGCGCACTGGAACCATGAGCGCACCGGACTTCCGCTCCTGCACGATGTTCACCGTGGCGGTAAGGCCCTCGCTCAGATTTGGTACGGCATCGGTGAGGGTCAGGAACACCGGCAGCGTCTTTGTCACCTCATCGGCCTGGGGAATGATGCGGTCCACGCGCGCGCGGAAACGGGAGCGGGGGAGCGCGTCGAACGAGACGATTGCCTCCTGGCCGGGACGAATGCGCGCGATATCCGCCTCATCGATGTTCGCCATCACCTTGAAGCTCGAGGGGTCGAGGATGACCACCGCCTCCACGTTCGGCGGCACCACATCCCCCACGTTCACGTTCACTGCCGTCACCACACCGCTGATCGGCGCACTCAGCTTCCCCTTGCCCGTCAGCGAACGGCGCGTGTTGAGTGCAGCACGCACGGTACGGAGAAACGCGCCAGCGCGATCCAGTGCGGACTTCGCACGGTCAACCGCCTCCTGCGTTGTTGCCCCCTCGGCGAGGAGTTGCGTTTCGCGATCATAGTTGATGCGGGCCTCGCTCACCGCCACCTGCGCCTCGCGCACCCGTGCGGTCTGTTCGGTAACGGCGTTCTGCTGCTCCTCCACTTTGATCGACATCACCGGGTCCCCCTCGTAGATCTCCATCCCCTGCTTCACGTTGACGGCCGTGACCTCCCCCCCAACCTCGGTGCGGATGCGCGCGAGCTGTTCAGCCTTCACCGAACCGGTGGCGAAGATGGCACGAATTGCCTCGCGGCGTGAGGGGAGAGCAACAGTGACTTTCGTGACCCCAAGTGTGGACCACGCCCACAGGCCCGCAGCAGCAAGTGCTGCAACGAGCAGGAGAGCGAAGGTCCACTTCTTCCACTTCTTCATTCGGGTAGGAGAGATATGCGAGCAGGAGACACCGAGGCAAGCGCACGGTCGAGCGGCGCGAAGTTACACACACCGCGCCGTTGCGGGTGTGTGAAGAGGTGGAGAGATCCAGATAGCGTTGGGGCGTCGCTCTCCACGAGTGACGCCCCAACATCTGACACTGTTGATCGGTGGAATCGGCAATGTCCCCTGGCTGCGCTGCGAGCGTTAGCGCCGCTGTTCGGGGAGTGGACCCGTAATGTGTGTAAGCATAAGGTCGTGGTATATACCTGTGTACACCATCGTGCCGTAGAGTCTCTCCCCGCTTGTGCCGCTCCAGCCACGAAAGACGAACGAACGCTCCTCTCTCAAGGCAAGCCCAGAACCCGTGCCGAGATAGGGGCGCCCCTCCAGATCCTCGATATATCCCGGTGGGAACTTCGGCATTGCCGTATTGCTCTCGGCTGCCGGCGTTCCGTACACGCCCCGATAATAGGCGGCAAGGGTGTCAACTGTGGCCCGATCCTCCTCCTCGCTCGCGGTTGGCCAGGTATACTCCACCTTGAACAGACGGTTCTGGAGGAACTCGATGCTGAGGGCTACATTTGGCCGGATCTCATCGACGCGAGCAGTGCCGCAGTTGTACTGTTTCCACGTCTGTGCAGCGCGTACAGTCTTCTCATCGAAGCCCTGATCCTGTACAATCCGCTTGACCTGCTCGGCGTTGAATCTGTTCCCCTGCACAACAAGACGCGGCTTCAAACCAGCCTGCTTCAACGCTGCAAGCACCTCACGCTCGGTCATCGTCCACTTCAGGCCGAACGGGAGCGGCGGAGGTGCGGGCATCGCCTGCTGTGCGGAGAGCAGGGCTGGAACCAGGAGAAACAGGAGCAAGGGATACCACAACAGAGTAGAGGTCTTCATTCTCGTCCTTCCCACCATTTTGGTGCAAGCATCGTTGTGTGCTCAATCTTCAGAGTCCAGGGAACTACGGTTTCCATGGTCGGTAGTATCCTCATTGGGTGTTGCAGAAGGACGGACATGCCTCTCTGCTCAAGCCACCTTCCAAGCATCATTCATCGAATCTCTCGATGGAGGATGAGCACCGAAATTTGCGGGTCCCGACAGGAATCCATTTTCAAGCTCAAGCACATATGCCAAAACGGGTTGCGCAAAAAGTCGTCATCTATACGGTGAGCAACGGCCAGCTCCTTGTCTTTCGCCATGTCGATTTCTCCTATGAGGAAGTAGGCATCCAAGTACCGGCGGGAAGCATCAGACAGAACGAAACCCCAACAGAGGCGGCGTTACGAGAACTCAGGGAGGAAACCGGCTACGATGATTTTGAGATAGTGGCGGCGCTTGGCACTGCGATGTACGACATCACTCCCTACCGGGAGGAACTACAGGAGCGCCACTTTTTTCTCGCGAAGCCAACGGCCATCCTACCGAAGCGGTGGTACAGCAAGGAAGAGCATGATGGCCAACAGTCACCGACGGAATTCGAGTGTTTCTGGATACCGATTGCGCACGGCCATGTGCTCCAGTCAGGACACGGTGCACTGCTGTGGAAGGTGTCCGAAGTACGCGAGGGCACCTGATCTGGCTGCCTGCATGGGGCACTACTTCGCAGCGCGACGAATCTCCATGGTGACGGTGGGGGACACCGTGCTGTTTGTGACGACGTGCAGTTCATAGAACCCACCCGGCGGCATCTTGTGCATGTCGATGGCAACACGGATCTGCCCCGGCTCCTTCTCGGTTGCGCGGTTGCGCAGCACGGTGGCAAGGATGCAGCCGCAGCTCGGCCGCGCCTCGGCGATCACCACCGACTGTGGACCATCGGCGCGGAGAAGAATCGTGCGGGAGACGTAGCGCGACGTGTCGTCAATCGTCCACTCCGCCGGGTCGAGCCACACCTTCGTGGCCACACCTGTCTGCGCAGGAGGTGGGGGAATGTGCCTGACGGTATCGGCAGCAACCGGTGGATTGCTCTCACGCTCCACCCGAGCCGACGAGCAGCCGGCAAGGATGCAGAGCACCGCAAGAGCTGTGATGCGATGATAGATCTTCATGGCGTTTGAAATCTCCGCAACCGGCACCTTCTTCAGAAGAAATGAGAGCCTCGGCTACCGCGGAACGCAGCAGGAGGAGACCACGAGTTTTCCGTTCACCCACTCCATCCGGTTCACCCGAACATCGATGCGGCGAACGTCGTCCAGCGAGTAGTAGTCCTCGTCACGCTTCCCCGCATATCCCTCCACGTCGGGACGCTGCGAAGTGTCCACTTCAAGTCCCCCAACGAGCACGATGATGCGTGCGCCGTTCAGCGCGGCACGATACGCCGAGGAATTTGCTGCTTCGTTCGGAAGCACCACGGCTCCCTGCGCTACCAGACGCGACCAGTGCTCGCTCCGCTCCAGACGGTTCAACAGCTCGCGGTAACCGAACCAGGCGCGCAGCTTCGAGAGCGTGTCGTTGTTCTGGCTCACCAGCGAGGCACCGGGCCGCACCTCTACATCCTCCAGAGCGATACTTCCCGCGCGCGTGTCGAGCCATCCGGCAACGTACCGCACCGTCTCGCTTCCGCTGTACCACCCGCGCTCAATCGAACGGATATCGCTGTAGGCGTTGATCTGTATCACCAGCCTGTTGTTCGCGCCAGGGTTCGCGCTGTCGAAGGCAAGAAAACTCGGTATGATCGTGTCGGCAACGGCGCGCGCCATCCTGTCGAGATTGCGGTCGACGGTGCGGGCGAACCCCCGGTACTCCTCGATGCGCCGCCCGCGGCGCGCCTCGCCCCGCTCCACGCCAAAGTACTGGCTATGCGGGTGAAGCTCGATGAAGCTTGCGTCGGCCATCTCCTTTCCCGCTGCAAACCGCCCCATCTGGCTGCGCAGTCCCGCCTCGGTATTCACCTCCCAGAACGCCGTCTGGAAGTAGGGAACGTTCCTTCCGTAGTCACGAACGTCGCGTGTGTAGAGCCACTCGCAGAGCGGTGGACGGTAGTACCGGGGCAGAACGTAGATAGTGTCGCGTATCGTCACGTCGGCGCCTGAGGGGGGGAGGAACTCGTTGCCGTACAGAACGGTTCGCTCCGACGGTGCAAGCTCACCCGGCGTTGCGATCACCAGCGTGTCGAACCGCATGGTCGTATCGTAGCGGACAACCCGCGCCTTGTACCTGCGGAGCGTTCCCCCGTCCATCCGCACCACATCCCAGCGCACCCGCCGCGTCACGACGACGGCATCACCACTCCGCTCCACCGCCTCGATGATCGAACCCGGCGTTGAGGAGAGTTGCTGGAGTTCGTCGAGCGTGAGCGTATCAACAACGATCTCCTGCGCCGTGGTAACGCGACGGCGCCCCTCCAGTGTGTCGCGCCACTCATACTCCACTCTGGAGGTCACCGTTGGCACACCGGGTTCCACCCGGACGAAGTAGTAGCCGGTCACCCTCCCCTCTTCATCGGCGCAGTTCACCTGGTTGTAGCGCGAACCGCCGAACGCCGCGTACTCGGTGCCGTAGGGAACGTTGAAGACCGCCGTACTCCCCCCCGAGGTCAGTATGGGAGTGGTGGCGGGCATCCGTGTCACCTCGGATTCAGTGGGGACAGCGTAGAGATTCACCACCGGATCGACCACCGGACGTGAGGGATTCTCGGCGTCGAGCACCGTGATCTCCAGCCGGAGCTGCGGCGCCCGACACTCGCGCTTCAACGGAAATCGATAGAGATCAAATCCACCCGACGACTGCACCGTCTTCTCCCCCACCCTCCTCCCCTCGCGATTACGGTTCGACGACAGGTAGAGATACTGTCCCCTGCCCTCGGCGTAGGGGGTCAGGTAGGGAAAGAACTCATCATCGTCGGTGTTGATTGCCTCGGCTCCCTTCTCCAGCGCCGTCACCTTCCCAATCGTCACCGTGCCGCGCGCGAAGTCGGCGGTCAGTTCCGCCTCGTAGATGTCGTAATCCCCTCCCCGATTGCTCGCAAAGAAGAGACGGGGATGTTGGTCGGCGCAGAAGAGAAACGGGCTGTACTCGTTGCTCGGCGTGTTGAGGTCACGCGCGCCCTGCGCCGAAGCAAGGTTCGTCACCGGCCCCCACACTCCACCGATGCGGAAGACGACGTAGAGGTCCGCATTTCCCCGCACCACCTTGTTGCTCGGGTCGAGCGATGCAGCCCCCTGGTACGGGGCACTGAACCCCTTCCCCTCGGCAGGACGGTCGCTGGAAAAGATCAGCATCACCGTGTCCCCCTTCGCCACCGCTGTTGGGTGGCTCTCCCAGAACTTCGAATTGACCGCCGGACCGAGGTTCGTCACCTCGGGGCGAAGGCCATCCACGCGGAACTCGAACAGGTCGGTTCCCCCGACGATGCCACCGAACCCTCCACCCGCCGGACGCGTGTAGAGCGTGTCGGGTGCGTGGCCGCTGGCAAAGAACCCTGCGGTAGGGGTGACGAACGTGGCGGCACCGTCGTTGGTTGTCGACTGCGACAGGCGGCTCAGGTCGCTGCGGTCGAGCGATGCGCCCGGCCACACCGGATCGGATGCAGTGGGATCGACAACATCAACCCGCCAGATGTCGTCGGTGGCGCGGCGGTTGCTCGTGAAGTAGAGTCCACCGCGATCGGGCCGCAGGGTCGGTGCAAACTCATCTCCCGCCGAGTTCACCGAGTCCCCAAGGCTCCCCGCCGGGCGGACGATGTTCTTCTCGCCGCCGCACCCTGCAAGAAGGAGACTGGCAGCGAGCAGCCCGAGAGCACAGCGGCGCTGAATGGAGAGAGAAGGAAGGGTCATGCGGTGAGTCGTGATGATGGGAACGGACGATGCTCCAACCTCGATCTAGGATGCCTCGCAATCGGTGGGGATCTCCGTGCGCAGGTCGATATACTTGATCGTCACGCGTTGCAGGTTCGGACTCTGGCTCCCCTCGAAGATGTCCTCGATCAGCACGGCGAACTCCTGTCCACTCTCGGCCTTGTAGTAGTACACCTCGCCGAGCCGCACCTCGACCTCAACGATCCTCGACGACTGGGCAATGCTGTCAACAGCGGGTTGCAGAGCTGCGGGAACGGCATCGCCCGTTACCTGTCCGTTCGAGCCGAGCACATCGACGCGGATGCTCGGATTGCTGCTGCTCGACGCATTGCCGAGGTTTGCACCGTAGCGCGAGGCCGTTGCGGCAAGCCCATCGACCTGCTGGCTGGTTCCGGCGTTCCCCTGCACATAGGCAACGAAGTCGCTGGCCGAAGCACTCGTGAGGAGCGGAGGCGAGATGGTTGCAACCTCGCGGCGGAAGCGGAGCCGTGCGGTGCGGGGTGGACCAAGCGAGACCGACACCACCATGATGTCGCCGTTCAGGCGGCTGTTGTCAACGGCACCCGTGCTCACCCGCACCGTGCGCTCCTCCCCGAAGGGATTCGAGTACTCCAGGATGCCGAGCACAACCTGACCGGACTGTGTACGGAAGCGGTTGTCGTTCGGCAGATCGCCCGACGACGCGTCGCTCGTGGGAAACGCGAAGGTGTGGATCGAGTAGCTCGGTGCCGGAGTGGAGTCGGGCAGGAAGCTGGGATTGAACCGCGTGATCGTTGCTTCGCGCACCTGCAGGTTGTTGCTCGGCGCGTTCTCGAACACCGGACACTCGCCGCACCCGGCAAGCATCAGGGCTGCAACGGCAGCGGGAAGGAGCAGCGGGAGAGAGTATCGCATGGCCGTGCCGGTTAATAGGTAGCGCCGAAGCGGAGCAGGAACATATCGAGCGAGCGGCGCGAGGGGAGATTCGCGATCGGTCCGGCAAGCACCTCGTCGGCAATCGAGAGCCGACGGTAGCCGATATCCACGCCGATGTCGAGCCACGAGGCCACGGGGAACTCTGCCCCGAAGCCGAAGCCGAAACTGATCGGGAAGCTGAGGTCCACGGAGGGGTTCGCCTCCACCGCGGCGTCGATCACCGGCTGGCACGCCTGGCACTCGGTGTTCAGCTTGATCTTCATCAGGGAGATCGAGGCCTCATCGAGCGCAACGCCGAGGTTGCCGTAGAAGAACGGCTTCATGCAGATGCCGAGCAGACTCGTCACCGGCCCCGGAGTCTGGTAGCGAACGTGCCCCATCACCGATGTGCGCGGCGTTGCAGTTTCGGGATCGGCACCGATGTCGTTGACCATGTTCCCCATCGAAGCGAGCAGACCCACCCCCCATTCCCTCCCTGCACCGAGCCGCACTCCCAGCGCCAGGTCGCCCGAAATCGTCTGTCGCGCGATCTCCGAACGGTTGTGCCGCAGGTCAACGAAGTTGGCGTACACCACCCGCCCTTCGGCGAAGAACCAGCTGTACTCGCGCTTCGGACACTCGATCTCCGGCAGCGAGAAGCTGAAGCTCAACGGCTCGCAGTTGCAATTATCACCACCACCGCCACCATTCTCCGATGGTTTGGGGGGACCGGCACGGTAGACAGCCATCGGCACGCGGCGGAGCTGCGGAATCATCTCGGTGTTGTTGAACGACTCCACCACGTTGATGTTGTCGGTCACGGTGTCGCGCGGCAGGTTCATCAGGCTTCCCACACGCTCGATGTCGCGCAACGGAATCAGCTCGTAGTTCTCCGGCCTGTCCTCGGCGCGCGCGTCGAGAAACACGTAGAACGTGTCGATTGTCCCCTCCTGTTTCGGGCTGGGAGCAATCACCACCTGCTTCACCGTGCCCCGCAGCGTGCGCCCGTCGCGCGCAACAGCCGCACCACCCGGAACCACACCGTAGCTCCCCGCCTGGTCGGGCTTGATGCGCACCGCATCGTTGAAGCGCTGCGCGCTGCCACACCCGCCGAGGAGCGCAGCAGCAACCAGGAGGAGCGCAAGCGCCCCCGTTGATCTCTTCACCGTCGCCTGCATCATCATCGCCCCTGCTCCTACAGCGAATAGTTGAAGTTCAACCCCACGACGATCGCCGGCAGAACGGGACGTTCGCCGGAACGGAGGATGAGGTTTGGTGCCTGGTAGTGTGCGTACAGATCGAGGAACCAGTTGCAGCAGTCGGAGTTGTACATGAGCAGATAGCCCGCACCAATTCCAGCACCAAGCCCCGCTGTGCTCGCGCCCGAGGCGGTGTCGCTGGTGGCAATGCTGCTGAAGTGGACCATCCCCTGGAGATAGAGCGGGAAGTCGAGCGGCTTTGAGAAGAAGAACCGCGCGGTGGGCGCAAGGCTAACGGCATCGGTGTAGTACGGACGCCGGTGGAAGTCGGGAGAGATGCTGTCGCCCACGACGTTGTGGGTGTAGTTGAAGCGGAGACCGAACCAGAGCTGGCAGTACTTGCGCGACTCATACGTGAGGTCCACCCCCAACGCTGGCCCATTGGTCCTTGCAAAGGTATCCTGCGGAATCGTGTAGGTGGGGCCGATGCCCAGGAAGGTGGTTTGTGCAGTTCCCTGTGCCGACACAAGCAGCACGAGCGCAAGGAGAAGCACCGGCAGCAGGCCGTATGCAGAGATCATGGCAGCACGTATGATGAGGAGAGATGCGCCGCGGTGGTGTGGCGCGGGAACAACCGCTGGAGTGAGAGGGCGGCACAAACGGCAACCGGCGGGGAGCGCACTACCGCATCGGCAATCCTTCAATAGTGCGGATCGGACGCGGGAGCGCCACCAGTGTGACAGGGCCGATGAAGTCTTCGGAACAGAATGGTTTAGTCGCTACGGGCAAGTAGTTTCCGCTCGCCACTGGAAATAGACCGGCAGATCGGTTCGCCCCACTGCCACGATCAGCACCGGGGAGACCGAGGCGGAACCGGTGCAGATCAGCCCCGGACAGCCATCGCTGCTCACCTCCTTCGCCACCACCACACGCTGCCCCTCCACATCCGCCACATCGGTGATCCTTGCGGCATAGCAGCCATTCGTGCGTCGGCCCACACCAATGCCAACCAGCATCTCCCGCGAGAAGTCGACCGGGGGAAGGGCAACATTGACGGGATCGCCGGTCCCGTTGTTGTGGATTCCATACCAGAGCGCCTGCCACTCCGCCTCGCTGCGGACAACGATTGTGCTGTGATCGCTCGCAAGAGGTCCTGCAAACCCACCCGTGGTGTCGGTGGCGGAGTCGAACACCACACGTTGCGAGAGATCGACAGCGTCGGGTGCCGTGCTGGTGCAGCCAGCCAGAAGTGGGGCAAGAACAAACGGGACGAGCAGTTGAAGGAGGATCTTGCTCATGATAGATCGGTCTGATCGGGACAATCTACGGTGCGGGAATGCTCACATTATTTCCGCCGGCTGGATACCGCCATCCTCCGTCACTTCTTTTTTGCGGCAGGCTTCCTGGTTGCCGCCTTCCTCGTCGTCTTTTTCTCCTTCGGTGGTGCCGCCGCACGTTCTGCAAGCAGTTCCACGGCAAGCTCCACCGTCACATCCTCCACTGGAAGGTTCTTGGGGAGTGTGGCGTTGATTCCACCGTGCTTCACGTAAGGCCCGAATTTTCCGACATAGGCCTCGATTGACTCACCATCGACAGGGTGGGGACCAACCACCCGCACCAATCCACGCTTGCCCGGCCCGGCCTTCTTCAACTCGAACAATTCAAGCGCACGGGGCAGGCCGATGGCGAGCACGTCATCGGTGGACTTCAGGGAGGCAAAGGTGCCGTCGTGCATGACGTAGGGGCCGAACCGTCCGATTGCTGCGCGGACATCCTTGCCGGTTTCAGGATGCTGGCCCAGCAGACGCGGGAGTTCGAGAAGCGCCAGAGCCTGCTCCACCGTGATGGTCTCGGGAGTAATTCCCTTTGGAAGGGAGACGCGCTTCGGCGCACCCTCGTCGCTCTCCTCACCGAGCTGCACGTAGGGACCGTACGGCCCAACACGGATATAAATCGGCTTGTCGTCGTCAGGATGGCGCGCGAACGCCTCCCCCCCCTCCACCTTCTGCCGGATGATCCGCTCCACCTCTTCGTCGGTGAGATCGGCAGGTGCCACCGTGTCGGGGATGCTCGCGCGCACCGTCTCCCCCCCCTCGGTTTTCCCTTCCAGATAGGCACCAAAGCGCCCGACTCGTACTTCGGCATCGAGTCCTCCAAACTGAAGGGTGCAGGCTTCGCGTGCGTCGATCTCTCCCTCGTGCGATTTCACCTGCTCCTCGATTCCCTCCGCCCCCTTGTAGAACTTGTCGAGGTAGGGCAGCCACTCGGCATCCCCCTCGGCAATCTCGTCAAGGGTCCCCTCCATCCGCGCGGTAAAGCCGATATCGACGAGATGGGGGAAGTTCTGTTCCAGCAGGTTTGTCACCGCTAGCGCCGTGAAGGTCGGAACGAGCTGGTTGCTCTGCTTGCGGGCGTAGCCGCGATTCTGAATCGTGTCGATGATCGTGGCGTAGGTGCTTGGCCTGCCGATCCCCTCGCGCTCCAGCGCCTGCACCAGCGTGGCCTCGGTGTAGCGTGCCGGAGGACGTGTCTCGTGCGAGGCGGGGTTCACCGCGTTCAGGTCCAACCGTTCACCGGAACGGAGTGCCGGCAACGGCGCATCGCGGTCCTCCAGTGCCGCCTCCGGGTCGTCACTCCCCTCCACGTACGCGCGAAAGAAGCCAGCAAACTCGATCCGCCTTCCACTTGCACGGAATCGGGCATCGTCCGCAGCAACGGTCACAGTGGCAAGGCGGAGCCGCGCATCCGCCATCTGTGTCGCCATTGTCCGCATCCAGATCATGTCGTAGAGTGCTGCCTCCACCCCTTCCAGTTTCAACTCACCTGCGGTAGGGATTGCGTTGCCGGCGGGACGAATGGCCTCGTGCGCCTCCTGTGCTCCCTTCGCCTTCGTGGTGTAGCGGCGCGGTGACGGGCTGAGGTAGTTCTCGCCGAACCGCACCGCAACGGCGTTGCGTGCGCTCTCCACCGCTGCGTTCGACAGGTTCACCGAGTCGGTACGCATATAAGTAATCAGACCCTGCTCGTAGAGCTTCTGCGCAACGCGCATCGTGTCGCGCGCACCAAAGCCGAGCTTGCGGTTCGCCTCCTGCTGGAGTGTGGAGGTGGTAAAGGGCGCAGCGGGACGGCGCGACTCCTCGCGCTCCTCCACGTCTTCCACGCTCCACACCACGCCACGCAGCCGCTCGGCGAGGGCATGGGCCGCCGCCTCATCGAGCAGGACGACGTCGCGTCCGGCAAGCAGTTTCCCGGTGGCAGCATCGAAGTCACGTCCTTCGGCGATGCGTGTTCCCCCCACCGAGAGCAGCGTTGACTCGAACGGCGTTCCCCCTCCCTGTTGCTTCAACTGCGCAACCAGGTCCCACCACGTTCCACTGCGGAACGCCCGACGCTCCCGCTCCCGCTGCACCAGAAGCCGCACGGCCACCGACTGCACGCGCCCGGCGCTGAGTCCGCGAGCGATCTTCTTCCAGAGAAGAGGGCTGAGCGTATAGCCGTAGAGTCTGTCGAGAATGCGGCGTGTCTCCTGCGCACGCACCAGCCGCGTGTCAACATCGCGTGTGGCGTTCAGCGCCGCCTGAATCGCCTCCCGGGTGATCTCATGGAACACCATCCGGCGCACGGGCACCTTCGGCTTCAGAATCTCCAGCAGATGCCAGCCAATCGACTCCCCCTCACGGTCTTCGTCGGTTGCAATCAGCACTTCGTCGGCCCCCTTCAACGACTCCTTCAACTGCTTGATCGTTTTCGCCTTTGCAGAGGGAATGATGTAGAGCGGCTGATACTCGTTTTCCACATCCACACCGAGCCTGGCCCATTTCTCCTTCTTCAGGGCAGCGGGGATATCGGCGGCACTCGCGGGAAGATCGCGCACTCCGCCGAGCGACGCTTCCACCACATATCCCGGAGGAAGAAACCCGCGAATGGTGCGCGCCTTGGTGGGAGACTCCACGATGACAAGTGTATGGCCCATGATTGCTCTCAAACTGCTTGACGAAAAAGGCTCCGAACGGAGTCGTTCGGAGCGATACGGCGACGAAGATACAAGAAAGGGAGAATGGCGGAGGTTATCTATGGAGAAGCTCCACCCCGACCCAGGGCCGGAGCGGAGCCTGCCTATCACTACCCGACGAGCTACTTCACAGCATCAAGAGTTTGCCAGGCGGGAGCGATGTCGGCAAACGTCGAACCAGCCGCCGCACGGCTCATTCCCAGATCGCCCCCGCCATCGCTCGTCACCGTTACTGTGGCCGTGGTCGAGAAAACGGTGTTGCAGTAGCTCGCGAACCGGGCACGATACGTCGTGGTAGATGTCGGTTGCACTCCAAGCGTTGGCGAGGTCGCCCCCGGTATATCGACAAAGATCGAGAACGGCCCGCCGGAACTCCGCTGCCACTGTAGGGTGTAATCCGCATCCGTGGCTGCGTTTGGCAGAGTCGTGCTCAAGGTTGCGCTCCCCCCCGCTGGAATCGTTGCAGGTGTGGCGGCAGCCGTATAGGTGTTGGAGGGAAGCGCATTGAGCGAGCAGAGATCGAGACGCCAGATCGAGCCTGATCCGCGCAGCGTCTGGCTGAAGACAAGCCAGCGCCGATGCGGCCAGTAGTAGAGCGACACAACGGAATCGCGACGGGTTGAGGTCACCGAATCCCACACGGTGAAATTCTTGGTGCGAAGAATCTTCCCGTTCCGTGCGGCATAGTAGAGGAAGCCCGAGGAGTCAGCAGCCATCGGCTTTGCTGCAACGCCGGAGACCGCAGAGGGGAGCCGATAGCGCGCAACGGCACCGCTCGCAATCGTGGTCACGATCACCGAATCCAGGGCGAGATTCGTGGTGACAACCCGTCCCCCCCAGAGAAACGCGTGGACGACATAGGCAGTCGTATCCCCCAGATTGCTCCACGTGACGCCGCCATCGGTGCTCTGGCGCAGTTTGCTCGGCACGTAGTCAGGAAGATTGACGTTGGGATAGGCCGCCGTGGTTGCAACAAGACGGGCACTCTGGCTCTGCGGACCAAGAATGCCGAACACGCTGTTGTTCCAGTTCGGCACCGTGTCGTACCCACCACCGGGGAGGGGGAGAATCGCCGTTCCTGCAACAGTTTCGTGCCGCACGCTCCAGGTTCGCCCGTCATCGGTACTCCGCATCAGCCGCATCGTGGGGCCGTGCACCGCTGTCATGATCGCTCCGCTTGCGTCGATGTGGAGTGTGCCGGCATGGAGTCCGTTGGCTATCGTCCGCCGCTTTATCGACTCGCGATAGCGCGTGTCGTGCACGTAGATATTTCCCAGCTCCCACCCATCGCCCAGTGCGGGATCGGAGCCGGGCATGTATATCCGTCCGTTTGCCGCCTCCACGGTTCCAACTCCCTCCTCGTCGAGTGTCATCACGCGCCGGAGCACCCCGACGCTCGGCGTGAAGGAGGCCAGCACGCCCCCGGCGGGCCAGCTCGAGGGCTTGCCACCCAGCCCCAGGTAGAGCGTGTCGCCGAGCGATGCCATTGCATACGAACCGAAGACGGGAGACATCTTCGTTGCCGAACAGCCGCTCCCGGTGAGAATCACCGGAACCGTCACCGTGTCATCGTACCACCGCTGGTAGCTGAAGTCGTTGCCGAGCAGACGAACTGCCGGGTCCGTGGTAAAGGATTGTGCTGTTGCCAGCGACACGCCGGCGACCACCATTGCTGGAAGCAGCAGGAGCAAACGGGAGGGGGAGCAGTGCATGGGAGAAACCTCCGAAGAATGTTGAGCGATAAAGGCACGAGGCTCATCGTCAACATAGAGTCGAAGGCGGGAGAGGAGGGACGGACAAAACCCGGACAGGCAGGAGAATGCAGCGTTGATCAGAGCGATGCCAGATAGGTGGTGAGATTCGTCTGCTGCGGCAGCCCGATCTTCCTGCGTATCCGGTGGCGATATTTCTCCACACTTTCCACGGAGACGCCGAGCAAACCGGCGACGTCCTTGGTGGAGAGGGTTACGCGCAACAGCATGCACACCCGGCGTTCGGTCGCCGTCAGCAGCGGATGATGCCGCGACAGAAGCCCGATGAAGTCGGGATGGAGTGCACGAAACTGTCGCTCGAACCCCTCCCAGTGCTCGCCCACACGCATTGCCGCCAGCACACAGGCTTCAAGCTCCGGCAAGGCCGAGCGCAACGTCTCCGGCTCTTTGCAGCGCAATGCCCGAATGCGGTTGAGAAGGTCGCCAAAGGCAGCGTTCTTCTCAACAACCTCTGCCGCGTGCACCATCAACCGCTGATGCTCCTCTTCGAGGGCGCGCTCAAGCTGGCTGATTCTATCCCGCATTGCGGCAGCAAGTACTGCACGCTGCACTTCGGCGCTCCGCAGCGTCGAGTGAAGCGCCATACACGCCTCGGCATGGTCCAGCGCGATGTGATAGTGTTCTGCTGCACGCAGTGGGTCGTCATCATGTTCGACAGCCATTGAACGATGCAGCCGCGACAACTCTCCCCGCAGAGAGGCATGGAGTGCGGGGCTGGCGATCTCCTCCGCCTCTTTCCACGCCGCCTCCAGCATCGTCCGCGCTCTGGCGCGATCCCCCTGCAATCGGCTCATCTCCGCAACCCCGCACATTGCTCGCACCGCGTTGTTGCGCACGTTGAGTTTCGAGAAGATCTCCATTGCCTCGCTGTACGCCTGCTCTGCCTTCCCGTACTGTCTCGCACCTGCACACAGGTCACCAATACCCAGCCATCCTATTCCTATCGAACCCTGACGGTTTGCCTCACGAGCACACTGAAGCAGCAGGGCATAGTAGCGTTCCGACTCCTCCAACGCCCCGCATCGACGCATGGTAAGACCAATGTTGCCAAGCAACGTCAATCGCTCGTCCAGCAGCGCATGTTCCTCCGAAAGCTTCAACGCGCGCTGCTGCACATCCACTGCTTCCGACCACAAACCCAATGCAGCCAGCACAGCACTCCGCACGTTGAGTGCGCCCACCTGCAACGCCCCATCATCTTCCTGTTCGGCAATCTTCATCGCCAGATCAGCCTGCACATGTGCCCCCGCAACGTCCCCCAACCGCCGGTAGACGTCGGCAAGCTGCACACGGCACTGCGCTTCGCGGCGATGGTCCTGCCGACGCAGCGCAATCTCCAGCGCCAGTTCGATGAAACCATGCGCTTCCTCGTAGCGAGCCATCCGCACCTGCACTTCGGCGACGGCACAAAGACAGGCGGAACCAACCCGCTCCCACCCCTCGGCGCGGCTCTGCTCGATGCTGCGGTCGAAGAGTTCGATTGCCTGCTCGTGGTGTCCAAGCGTCGAGAGCAGATGACCGCGGAGCAGCGTGGCCGCGCAGACTCCAACGCTGTCCCCACGCTGCCGTGTGCGGCGCTCGCTGCGCTCGGCCCGCAGAAGCGCCGCCACCGGATCACCAAGTGAGGCTCTCCTTGCCTGCTCGACTCCCTCCAGCAATGCGGTTTCAAGCTTCGGTATATCTCGATACTGCTTTCCCCTCATAGCCTGAATCTACACGCACCACGAGAACTGCCGAGCAGCAGGAAGGCAGCCCAGGAAAAACAGCAGAGCGAGTGAGCGGTGGCAGGAACTTCGAGGAGAAGGAAGGCCGCGGCAAGTCCTTCCAGGAACGGCTGCAATTGCTGTGGAATACTCTCCACACACCATACCGGCCCTACGACGCAGCAATCGTTGGCGCCGTGCGCCAGGCATCCGGGTCAAGCTCGGGAAAAAGGCGGTTCTGCGTTTCGAGCCGCTCCAGATCGCGACGGTCACCCAGGCTCATGGGCACTCCACCCAGCAGCCGCTCGAGCATGCCGGCAAGAAGAACGGCGTTTTCGTGATGCTCACGGAATCGCTCCTCCGCGTAGTCTGCTGCCGACTTCGTGGTGATCAGAAACTGCCAGTCCGAAGCTTGCAGGAGAAGCTGCTCGCGCAGCAACTGCCGAAGCACGCGCTGCTGCACGGAACTGCGAGGATCGGCATCCTCCAGCAAACGCTCCACATCGGCCTCGACCTCGTAGATATGGGGCCATGTCCACGCAGTTTCCTCGTTCAGCCACACCTTGTGCATTCCCCCCTCACCCCACGATCCCTCGGGAATCGAAATCACCACGTTTGGATCCTTCGCGTCAAGTTCGTCGGGGGCGGTGCGCATCGCAATCGTCGCGCTTGCATGGACGCGACGAATCACCTCACCGAGGAACCGTGGCCCCTCGAACCACCAGTGCCCGAACAGCTCGGTGTCGAACGGAGCGCTCAACGTGCCGGGGCGCCCCGTTCGCTCTCGATACTCCCGCATTCTCCGCTCGACAAGCCCCACAAAGTGCTCGGCCTGTTCCTTGACGCGATTCTCCACCCGTTCAAAGTGGTAGTCCTCCTTCCCTCCAAGATCTACGGTCATGCCTGTCACACGCCAGTAGCGATGGCCGCTGTTGTGGTGCCGCTTGTGGAACTCCAGATACTCCGGGTCGCCGGGATAGCCGTAGCTGCCGCTCCACACTTGCAGTGTTGTTGCGGCATCGCGCGTGAAGATCGCGGGCATACCCTGTCCCGGCTCCCCTGTAGAGCTGATCTTATAGATGTCGTGCACCGAACGGGCGCTGTCGAGTGGGAGATACTGCTCCTCCCCCTCCAGCAACCTCCGCACCGACTCGAACCGACCGGCATAGAGTCCAAGAGGCTTCCCTCCCTGCGTCAGGTGGCTATCGACAATTGTATAGTCGAAGCTGTGTGCTGCAAGAAGCTCATCCACACCCTCCCGCACTGTGGGTGGTGCCGTGACATTCTCCACGGCCGGCACCCAGAAGCCGCGGGGACGGTAGGCGCACTCCGGCATCCAGACTCCACGAGCAGGGCGACCAAAGCGCCGCTGGTGGCTGGTGCGTGCCACCGCAAGCTGCGCGTTGATGCTGCTGTCACGGCCCAGCAACGGGAAGTAGCCGTGGGTGGCACCGCACGTCTGGAGAGCAATGGCTCCCTCATCCGCCAGGCGGCGGAACGCACCGCAGATGTCGCGACCGTAGCGTTCGTTGAAATTGCGGTAGCGTGAGCGGAACCAGTCCGCCCAGTAGTCGGCAATGGGCACGAGGTGGCGATCCTCGCTCTTCTTCTCGAATTCCTTCAGGTCACTCTCTGCCGACTCGATTCGGGCGAGGAGCCAGGCGTTGAATATCTCAGGGAACTCGTCATCATCGAGTTGCTCGGCAACCACAGGAGAGATCGAGAGGGTAATGCCCGGCGTTATCCCCTCGTCGATCAACTCCTCCGCCATGGTGAGCAGAGGGATATAGCACTCCGCCGCCGCCTCGCACAGCCAATCGCTGCCGTGCGGCCACGCTCCGTGGCGCAACACGTACGGCAGATGGGTATGAAGAATCAGAACCAGCGAGCCATCAAGCGCCATAACCCCAAGCTTAAAGATTCAGCAGCAGTGTCAGTGGAATTTCTCGCCGCTCTCGCCCGTACCGAAACCGAACGTGTTGCCGTTCTGTGCGATTGGTCCGTACTGGTTTTCGTACTTGGTGATGTTGTCGGCAAGCGCGTTCAGCAGCAGCCGCGCATGTTGCGGGGTCATCACGATGCGGGCATGAACGCGCGCGGTGGGAACACCGGGAAGAATGCGTGTAAAGTCGATCACGAACTCCGCCGGGGAATGGCTGATGATCGCAAGATTGCTGTAGATCCCCTCGGCTTCCTTCTCGCCGAGCTGGATGTTGATCTGATTCACCGGCTGGTCGGTGCCGTTCAGTTCGTTGTTATCGGCCATGATTGACAATCCTTATGGTTGATATGTGGAGAACCATGTTGAAATACTGCACAGTGCAGGGAGCGGAAGATACGAGCCGATATGCCATCTTCTCCCGAATGATTTGGTGATCCCGTGTGGCAGCAAATGGTCCGCGCTGCTGTGCCGAGCGATGAAAGCGGACTTCTACCAGCTACTGTCAGCCGGATCGAGCGACGCCCACAGATACCAGCTCGCAATCGAACGCGCCGGCCCCCAGCGTCGCTCTTCCGCAACTGCCAGCGCCTCACGCGGGGTGATCGGCTCCGTTCTGCCGAGCAGCAACTGCACTCCCTTCCTCACTGCCAGATCTCCGGTGGGAAAGACGTCGAGGCGACCGAGCGAGAAGATCAGGAACATGTGGGCGGTCCACTCGCCAATGCCGCGTACGGCAACGAGTTCGGCGACGACCTCCGGGTCGGGCAGTTCGCGCATGCGCACGAGTTGCAGTGATCCATCGTTCACATGCTCCACGAGTGACCGGAGATAGCCAAGCTTCTGCGGACTGACGCCACAGGCGCGGAGTGTTTCGTCGGCAACACCGTCCAAGGCTCGGGGAGTGATAATCCCCCCCAACGCCTCGCGCACCTTGCGAAGAATGCTCTCGGCTGCGCGACCGGAAATCTGCTGCCCGATGATCGACTGCGCCAGCGTCGCAAAGAGCCGCCCGTGTGGTCGAAAGGTCGGCAGACCATAGCGCTTGACGAGGGGACGAAAGAAGGGATCACGGCGGACAAGTGCGCGCGTTGCACGGGCAAGCGCCCCCTCGAAGAGTTCGAGTTCCTCTGTTGTCGGTTCCGGTGCGTCCTGCTGTGCGTGGTTCATGATTGGGTCAAATACCGATGAGTGTGTGGATCGCCATCTCTATCGTACTTCTGCTTCCCGTGGTTGCAGCGCGGGCACAGCTTCTTCCCGACCGCAACGTCGTGTTCGCTCCTCTTTCAGGCAACGCCGGGGCCGGAACGCACCTGCTTGCGGGCGCCGACCTCTACGGTGAGTTCTGTCGTACACTGCGTGGAGACGACGACCATCGCTGGAGCGCCCGTGTAGGAGGAAGCGCCAACATCGTGCGCATCGACTCCAGTTTCAGTCTCGATATGCTGGGAATGACCGAAATCATCATCGATCCCAACAACGACATTGCCTTCAATCCGCGAGCAATCTTCTGGGAAGAAGGAATTGTTGCAACCCTGCGTGCAACAGACAGGATCGATCTTCAACTCGGTTTCTCTCACCGTTGCAAGCACGATATCGACAATCTCGAAACAGAACTCGAGCGAACACTGATCTACAGCAGCGTCTATGGACGCGTTCTCACGCGACGCCTGCCGGTTGCAGCCCGCGTCAGTCTGCGCGGCGCGCTCAGGCTGGACAGTTATCTCTACAGACTCGACAGCCGCTCCACGAGCAAGGCTGCTGGCGTTCCGCCCGACATCGAGCACCTCGTCGGGTCTGGCGCACTCACCCTTCGCCTCGATTGGCAGCCGTGGAGCACACCCCTGGCGCTCGCGCTCACGGCAACCGGCGGGGGAAGCCTCTTCACCGTCGAGCAGAACGGTGTGGCGCTCCTCAGCAACACAAGCGCTCTTGACCTTGCAATTGTTTCCGAACAACCGGGCGCCGGTACTGCGGCTCTCTTTGTCCGGTGGGAATATCGGCGCGACAACGGCATCCAGCCCCTTCCAACTCCGGCAGCGCTGGCCTGGATTGGTGTACGGATCGGCGCAACGGACCGGATGTGGTAGCGTTCGCTCGATTTCAACTTTTTTTGGCAATCTGCCGATGCGAGGGAACATCCCTCTCACTCCTGCGTCGATACCCCCGTTCCAGCTGATGGCATCGACCAAGGAAGCGACGGTGATTGCAACTACGGCCACGTTCAAGCAAAGCGAGCGGTTGACGGCACGCACGCCCATCACAATCGAGCGAACGGGCGAGATTTCCTCGTCCGACGGACCTGTGCTTTCCAAGTTGGAGGACGCCGCGCTGGTTGTGCACGCTACGGAGGGAGTGACTGCTGCATTCGATGAGCTGGTGCACCGCTACCGTAGCCGGGTGTTGCGACTGGTGGCCGGAACGCTCAGTCGCAGCACCGAGGTGGAGGATATAGCCCAGGAGATCTTTATCAAGGCCTATCTTTCCCTCCCCCGCTACCGTGGCAGCGCCTCCTTCTCCACCTGGCTCTATACGATCGCCGTCAACCGTTGCCGCGATGAAATCCGGCGCTCGCGCATCCGTCGTTTCCTCTCGTTCGACGACTGGTTCGGCGGAGCAGAGGAGAAGCTTGCTTCCGATGAGGAGGATGGACTGGAGCTCAACGAACGTGCGCGTGCAGTGCGAACGGCAATGAAGCGTCTGCCGGCCGGAACACAGATGCTGCTCCACCTTCGTGAGATCGAGGAGATGCCGTACAAGGAGCTTGCAGAGGTGTTCAACGTTGAGATTGGCACGATAAAGTCACGGCTGGCACGGGCGCGGGAGCGTCTGCGCAGCGAACTTCTCCCATATCTGACCGACGGCACCATGCCGAAGGATTCGTAACTCACCCCTTTGAAATAAGACCGAACGTCGCTTGCACCATTGACCACACATGCAGCGGGCCGTCCACACCCCGGGACCGCCTCGACACTATCCATGACGCATTATTCTCTGACACCTGAAGAGCGCACACAGCTTTCGGCGCTGCTCGACAACGAGCTGCCCGAGGCCGAACGCGAATCCACGCTCCGGCTTCTTGCCGGCTCGGAGGATGCGCGGCGCTACCTTCAGCACCTCCGTTCGCTCCGCTCGCTTACCGCTGAGGGCGAGCGGGGAGTTGGGCGAATCGTGGCGGCCTCCAGTCCAGCGCTGACAGGAGCAGCAATTCGGACTGCCGCCAATCAGTACTCCGGTGGACTGCTCGGCAGTGCAGGGAGTCTCCTCAATGGCTGGATGCTTGCAGCCGCTGCGAGCGTAGCAATCCTTGGCGGCGCATTTCTGGCAACATCCACCGAAGACTCACAGCCCACAGGAGCATCTGGCGTTGCAGCAGTTTCCGCCCCTTCGTCACCTGCTCCGGTTGCTCAACCCGTTGCTGTGGATACTGCCTCGATGATTGTGCCCCCCCTCACGCGCACAGACCTTCTGGCCTTTGCGGTGGACGGAACGATACCAATCGAGGTTCCGCATCGCCGCTACCTGACCATTGCCCCGGCACACGGTGATTCGATGAAGCTCACGGTGCATGCGAAGCCGCCCCGCTCCATCACCAACGCGGACATTACCATCCCAACAGTGGCAGCGAGCCTCGCAGTGCTCGATTCACTGGCGGATATCGTGCGCACCACCGTGGTGCGCACACGCAATGGCATCGCACTTCGGCAGGACGCGCTTCCGATCCGAGCCATTGCTGTGAATCGGCTCGAACAATCGAAACTGCTCCCCTCGGAGCTTCGTGCGCGTGTTGAACTTGTACGCCAGCAACTTGCCACTGCGGATCGGGCAAAAGTTGAAGAATCTGCCATCCCTGTTGTCGCCGCAACTGCATCACACTCCTATATCGAGCTTAACGCATCGAACAGCAGTCTGCTGCTGACATCGCGCGAGCATGAAGGAATGTCGGAACAGACCCTGTCGCTCGTTATCGACGGTTCGGAATCCCACATCTCGATTCGAACGACCTCGATCCAGCACGACAACCGCCCCTCACTGGCAACGGTGAGCGTTGCATCGAGCGGCAATGAAAATACTCCTACCCGGCGGCCCAGTCTGGCGCATACGGTGAGTCACCCTCGCCCCATTATCAGTGCCAACTCACGGCAGCTAAGCGATACTGTTCCACAATCCCTGCGCTCTCGCACGCGCAATGTTGAGTCCAGCGATATTGATAGTGGCGGTAGAACTCCCTGGTATTTTCAAGCCTCTGGCACCAATAACAGCACGATCTCCATCAATCTTGATGATCGCTTTTGGAATGAAGTGTGGAATGAACCGGTCTGGATTGGCGTCAACCAGCAAGGGATTGAGGAAGTACGGCGGGCACTAGGAAAGGTCAGGGATAAGTTTATCCTCTTTCGACGTGACGAACAGAATCTTCTGTTCCCTACTCCTCCTCACCCCCCTCTGGTTCTGCCAAAGGACGTCGACGGCGATGACGAATAAACCTGATCGACTCTGTCATTCCTGACCGCAACCTTTTCGCACTCGACGCGTAGCAGCTATATCGACAATCACCTCCGGATAGGGTGAGATCGATGGGATGAAGGCCCGTTCCAACCAGCAGTGGAACGGGCCTTCGATTGTTGGAGAGTGCGCTACATGGTTCCTTCAAGTTGCCGCCACACCTCCTCGATCTCCCCCCAGTTCTCGAGGATTGCATTGGCACACGTTTCCTCCTCTGCATACTTGTGGGGATGGCTATCACCCCGATAGAGCACAGCGCGCATTCCTACCGCCTGTGCACCGCGAACATCCGTTCGCTCGATGTCACCGATGTGGGTAGCAGCGCCAGGACTCACACCGAGCACGCCGAGCGCAACATCAAACGCGCGCGGGTCGGGCTTGGCTACCCCCGTCTCGTTGCTGAACGACCACGCGCCAATCCATTGACCAATACCTTCTCGATGAAGGAACTCGCGCAGAACGGTTCCAGGTGAGAACGCCGTATCGGAGATCACTGCCAGCCGCGTGCGCGCGGCGAGAAAGGTAATGCCGTCGAGCACTCCCGGCAACAATGCTGGAGGATGGTTGAGCACACCACGCTCAAATCCTTCGATCACGCCGAGCCGGTCACTGCCTGGAAGCACGACATCCAATTCACTGCAAAGCCTGTCGACCATCTCCTCACTGTCCGGTGTGCGACGGGTTTCGAGCCAGTGCACATCGAACCATCCCCACAACTCACGGTAGATACGGCCGCATCGTTCGTGGTCCCAACGATATCCACTCCGCTCCATTGCTTCGCGCAGCAGACGCTGGCGTTCGATGTTCCGGTACTCTCCACCCGAACTATCGACAAGCGTGTTCCAGAAATCGAGGGTGACGGCAGCAGGCTTCATACCTCCTCCAAAACGATGCACCCTCCGCAGAGCAATGCGAAGGGTGCGTTGTGATACTTCAACGTTATGCTCTTATCGGTAGAAGAGCGGATAGCGCGAGGGATTGCTCTCGTGCATGATCTCGTAGGCTGCTTCGAATATGCTCTCCGCATTCGGCTTCGCCCAGTAGTTGCCGTCGCTCCCGTACGGAGGACGGTGCTCTTTTGCCGCAAGGGTCTTGGGCGCCGAGTCCAGCAACCGCCACCCCTCCTGCCGCTCCAGCACCTCACGCATCATGTACGCGGTGGTTCCGCCCGGCACATCCTCATCAACGAAAAGGATGCGCCCGGTCTTGCGAATCGACTCGACGATGCGACCGCTCAGATCGAAGGGAAGGAGCGACTGAACGTCGATCACCTCGATTTCGATTCCAGTTCCAGCCAGCATCTCCGCCGCCTCCATCACGATGCGGCAGCAGGCACCGTACGTGACAACCGTCAGGTGCTCTCCTTCGCGCATCACATCGGCAATCCCGATGGGGAGGGTATACTCACCGATATTCGAAGGAAGTTGTTCCTTGAGACGATAACCGTTGAGCACCTCAACAACAAGCGCCGGGTCCTCACCGAGCATCAGTGTGTTGTAGAAGCCGGCGGCACGAGTCAGATCGCGCGGCACCAGCACGTGCATTCCACGCACCAGATTGATGATACCTGCCATGGGTGAACCGGAGTGCCAGATACCCTCAAGACGGTGACCCCGTGTGCGCACAATCACCGGCGCTCGCTGCCCCCCCTTGGTACGGTACTGTACCGTAGCAAGATCATCAGACATCAACTGCAATGCGTAGAGCAGATAATCCAGATACTGAATCTCGGCAATTGGCCGGAGCCCACGCATTGCCAGGCCAATTGCCTGCCCAACGATGGTACACTCCCGGATGCCGGTATCCCCCACACGCAGTTCGCCATACTTTGCCTGCATTCCCACCAATCCCTGATTCACATCCCCAAGTTTTCCCACATCCTCACCGAAGGCTATTACTCGCGGGTTGCGTTCGAGCAGCGCATCGAAGCACGCGTTGATCACCTGCGATCCGTTCACCCAGCTTGCATTCTCCCCATACAGCGGCTTCACCTCCTCCACGTCCAGCGCGGAGTATACAGGCGTATAAAGATGGGAGCCATACTCCTGCTCCATCGTTTCGTTGTAGCGATTCCGCCACTCTACAAGCTCGCGCGCCGATACCGGTGCCTCATCTCGCACAAGGAACAACACCCGACTTGCCGCTACCACTGCGTCCTTGCGTGCAGGATCGCGGATGGATTCGAGTTCACGCACAATCTCCTCGATCTGCTGAGCCGCCTTCGATTCCTCGGCAACCTTCTTCATAAGGCGCACCGCCAGCACCACGTCCGCACGGATCGGCACGAGATAGGCGTCAAGGGCTGCATCCTTTGCATCGATCGCTGCCTGTGTTTCCTCCTGCTCCCACCGATCAATCTCCTCCTTCGTGGCGATCTTTCGCTCGATCATCCACTCCCGCATCTTTACCAGACAGTCGAACTCACTCTCCCACTCAAGTCGCTCCTTGCTCTTGTAGCGCTCATGGCTGCCGGATGTTGAGTGTCCCTGCGGTTGTGTTACCTCCACGACGTGGATAAGTGCGGGGATATGTTCATTCCGTGCCTTCTCCGTCGCCCTGGCGTAGACGTCAACCAATGCTTCGTAATCCCAACCCTTCACCGTGTACAGGTCGAACCCGCCCTTCTCTCCCTTGCCCCGCTGAAATCCTGCCAGCAATTTCGAGAGATCGCCGCGTGCAATCTGATAGTCGTTCGGTACCGAGATGCCGTAACCGTCATCCCATATCGAGATGACGGTTGGCCCGCCCAACACCCCTATGGCGTTCACCGACTCCCAGAACATTCCCTCGGCGCAGCTCGCATTCCCTATTGTGCCGAAAGCAACCTCGTTTCCTTTCTTCGAGAACCGTGCCTGCTCGGAAAGCTCTTCGAGACGACGATAGAGAACCGAGGCATAGCCAAGCCCGACAAGGCGTGGCATCTGCGACGCTGTTGGCGAAACGTCTGCCGAAGAATTTTTCATCGATGCCAGATCGCGCCACTCACCGGCATCGTCCAGACTACGCGTTGCGTAGTGTCCGTTCATCGACCGCCCTGCGGAACTGGGTTCCGCCACAACCGAGAGATCGGCATACAGCTGCGCAAAGAATTGCTGTACCGTCAGCATTCCCGCGGCAAACATGAAGGTCTGATCGCGATAGTATCCCGAGCGCACATCACCAGCCTTGAACGCACGCGCCATTGCCAGCTGTGGCACTTCCTTTCCATCACCGAAGATTCCAAACTTGGCTTTCCCTGTCAACACTTCGCGCCGGCCAATCAAACTTGCCTGCCGACTCCTATAGCCAATGCGATAGTCCTCGATGATCTCTTCAGGAGATACCAGCGGACGTTGTTCTCTGCTCTTCCTATCGAGGATTGTACTCTTGTTCTTGCTCATTGGCTGTCCTCTATTGCTGCAACAGGTTCGGCTGCAATCTATCGGTTCCGCATCTATATCACGTCAAGTTATCAGCGTCCCCTCTTCGTCTCAATATCAAACTGTTCTCCTCAATACAGAGGCGCATCCACTTTCGCGGATGCGCCTGCCCATCTCCTTCCCATAGATTTCTTCCGCCTACTCTCCAGGTTCCATCCTTCTATCTAAAAAGCTCCTTGATCATACCCCACGACTTCTTTACACCTGCAACCTCAAGCGCTACGGTCATTATACTTGAGTAGACTTCATTTCCACCAACGGCTCGTATTCTATACTGGTATTGCCGAGCATCAGCCGTTCTGAAGAACGCGCTGTTATCAACAAAACTGTATTGGGCGCCACTCCCCTTTGGAGCAACTCTGCCAATCCTGCGGTACACTCCCTCATTCACTCCCTTACGTTCCACATCGAATGCGGCAACGCTCGTCTCCTGCACCGTCTGCCATTGCACGACCACCTGATCACCAGTGACCCGGGCATAACACGCTCCGAACGAAGCCCCCGCCGTTTGCGACCTACCGGTAACGGTCGTGGCCAGACCGACCGCAAGCAGGAGACCTATCCTAGTATACACTCGCGTCATCTCAATCTACCTGTGTTGCCTCTTTTGGGAGCAGCAAATCTACAGCATTCCGAGCGCTTTCCACAGTGCATTTTTTGCCCTCTATAGCACCAACTCCAACCATATGGACACGGTTAATTCCACCCTCCTGAGCGAATACACTCTCCCAGACTTCTTGCCTGATACCCTACATCGCTAACTGCACGGGTCGAGATGAGACCGGAATTTAGTGGACGCTTTGCTGCCCGCTGTAGCTCAGCGGATGTGACAGGAACAAGTAAAGTGGCATCAAGTTTCAGTCGATCGGTGATGAGTTGTGCCATCTCAAGCCGTGTCATCCGTTCTCTTCCTGCTAGGTGCAGTGTGCCGCGCACATTTCTCTCAATTGCCGCAATGATACCCCATGCAAGATCCTCGTAGTGTGTTGGATTCCCTACTTCATCATAAGCGACCTTTACTGCCTTCCCCGCCTTCATTTCCGCTACAAGCCACTCAACAAATGCCAGTCGTGTTGTTGAGCCATACAACCACATTGTCCTCACAATCAAGGACTCTATCTCTGTTGCTCTGCACAGATTTTCGGCAGCAAGCTTTGTGCGACCATAATAATTGACTGGATGCGTTCCAGCTTTTTCATCGTAGGGTCCATCCTGTCCATCAAATACATTATCGGTTGAGCATTGCACCAGCTTTATGGTATTCAGCAGGCAGTAACGTGCAAGACGTTCGACAATAACCACGTTTGTTTTCCACGCTTGTTCCCTCTCTACCTCACACCGATCAACATTTGTCAACGCCGCCGTGTTGATAATGACGTCCACTCGCAGATCCAGCTCCTGTTTGACTCTGTCGTAGTCTGCTGCCATCAACATCTCCATCACTCTGCTCCCCTTCGCTATTCCTATAACATTCCATCCCGTCTCCCTTTTAATGAGCGCCAGTAAGGTTTGTCCCAACGCTCCTCCAGCACCCACAACGAGAATATTCTTCATGGTATAGTCCAGTTAAAGTTTCACGTGGAACTATTCATGCTACAGCGTTATATACTGAACACGGTGTTCCACGTGAAACGCTTCCCTAAAAGAGACCGGGTGCATGACTGTAGTCATGCACCCGGTAAGAATATAGAAGATTCAGAACCGACAGACCCTACTTGTCATCAACGATGGTGTAGTCGGCATCCTGAGTATCGCTAGTGTGCGCAGACGGCTCTCCAGACTGCTGGGTTGTGGAATCAGATGGAGTCGAGTAAAGCGCCTGCGACACTTCACTCCATACACGATCGTGTTCGTCCTTCGCCTTGCGAACAGCATCGATATCGCTTCCACGCAGCGCTTCTTCAAGCGCTGCGATAGCAGCTTCGATCTTACCCTTTGCCTCTTCGGAGAGACGGTCGCCCAGATCAGCAATCTGCTTCCGTGAGCTGAACACAGCATGATCTGCTTGATTGCGGACTTCTACCTCATCCTTGCGCTTCCTGTCAGCAGCTGAATTCTCCTGGGCTTCACGCTTCATCTTTTCAATTTCGTCCGGTGCAAGGCCGCTCGACGCAGTGATGCGAATCGATTGCTCCTTTCCAGAAGCCTTGTCCTTGGCAGAAACGTTGAGAATGCCATTTGCGTCGATGTCGAAGGTTACCTCAATCTGTGGAACACCACGAGGAGCAGGAGGAATCCCATCCAGATTGAAGACACCGAGTGACTTGTTATCGGAGGCCATCGGGCGTTCTCCTTGCAGGATATGGACCTGAACGCTAGGTTGATTGTCCGAGGCTGTAGAGAACGTTTCGCTCTTCTTCGATGGAATCGTCGTGTTGGAGCTAATCATCGGAGTCATGACTCCTCCAAGCGTCTCGATGCCCAGTGTCAGAGGCGTTACGTCAAGAAGAAGGATATCCTGCACGTCGCCTGTAAGCACACCACCCTGAATTGCTGCACCTACGGCAACCACTTCGTCAGGATTGACTCCCTTGTTCGGTTCCTTGCCAAAGAACTCACGGACAAGCTGCTGAATCTTGGGAATGCGGGTTGAACCGCCAACGAGGATAACCTCATCAATATTCTGCGGTGTCATTGCCGCATCGTTGAGAGCCTGCTCGCAGGGCGACAGCGTCTTGCGGAAGAGATCCTCGCAAAGCTGCTCGAACTTGGCACGGGTGATGTTAATGTTCAGGTGCTTCGGTCCATCCTGCGTGGCCGTAATGAAGGGAAGGTTCACATCGGTCTGGAGCATCTGTGAAAGCTCCATCTTTGCCTTCTCAGCCCCCTCCTTCAAGCGCTGAAGCGCCATCGGATCGGCACGGAGATCAACACCCTCCTGACGCTTGAACTCATCGGCAAGAAAATCAACCAGTCGCTGATCGAAGTTATCACCACCAAGATGAGTGTCGCCACTCGTCGACTTCACTTCAAACACACCATCGCCAAGCTCCAGGATCGAGATATCGAAGGTGCCACCACCGAGGTCATAGACCGCAACCTTCTCATTCTTAGCCTTCTTATCCAGACCGTAGGCAAGTGCAGCAGCCGTCGGCTCGTTGATGATACGCTTGACCGTAAGGCCTGCAATTTCGCCAGCATCCTTTGTAGCCTGGCGTTGCGTGTCATTGAAGTATGCAGGAACAGTAATTACAGCTTCCGTCACTTTCTGCCCGAGATAATCCTCAGCGGTCTGGCGCATCTTCTGCAGAATCATCGCCGAGATTTCGGGTGGCGAATAGAGACGATCATCGATGCTGATCCGAACCGAATCGTTCTCACCACTCACCACCTCATACGGCACCATCTTCTCCTCCTGCCGCACCTCAGCGTGTGTACGCCCCATAAAGCGCTTGATCGAGAAGATTGTATTCCTTGGGTTGGTCACAGCTTGACGCTTTGCTGCCTGCCCAACAAGGCGATCTCCTGATTTGGTAAAGGCAACAACGGAAGGAGTGGTACGTGCGCCTTCGCTGTTAGCGATGACAGTAGGATTGGAGCCTTCCATCACGGCGACAACAGAGTTTGTCGTACCGAGATCAATACCGATAATCTTGCTCATGGTTAAAGGGGATAGTGTGTATGACCATTAATGATTGCAGACAAGGCTACGTGCTAAACATATGCCAACAGCATACGCTGCCATAATGGCGCAAGAATGCGCCTCGCTCTAACTTATTCTAAGAAGCTGTGAAACCTAGTCTGGAATAACCGGATTCAGGAAGGACAGGAAGGATCGGAACTATACTATATATATAGTTGGAGGAATAAAGAATAGTAGTAGTAGATAAAGCCTGTTGAAATGTGGGTAAGAGTGTGCCTAAACAGTCGAAATGAGCTTCTAGACTCTAAAAAGCCACAATCGGGGGAGGATTGCCCTTGTCGATAGAAGTGTGGATAGCTTCAAGGTTAACCACAGGTATCCGTGGAGGTGAGGAGATCAAGAGAGACGGGAGGTGTTGTCAAGGTGCTGTACACGGAGTATTCACCAAACAAATGTGGAAGTGTGGATAGGTGTGTGGATAACGTGGCCTTGTTCTATGCAGATTTCGCCAATAGTTAACTATACAGCAAGTAGAGGGGGCGTGGAACATGAATAAGAAAGAGGGGACCGCTGTGGTCCCCTCTTGATTTCTGCCGGAAATAGGTAAGCCCTCTTATGAAAGTCCCTTCCACTGGCGAAGGAGTTGGACAAGAAGGCGAACGCCAGCTCCTGTACCACCACGATTGATGTAGCCGGAGGCCGCCGCCGTCATACCCGTACCGGCGATATCGATGTGCGCCCAAGGGTACTCGCCAATAAAATGCTGAAGGAAAAGAGCGGCAGTGATTGAACCCGCACCTCTTCCACCTGAGTTCTTTACATCGGCGATATCACTCTTGATCAACTCCTCGTATTCCTCGTGAAGAGGAAGTTCCCACACACGGTCGTAAGTCTGGTTGCCAGCGTTGGCCAGCGACTGTGCTAGTGCGCGGTTATTGGAAAAGAGTCCTGATGCAGTATTGCCAAGAGCAATGACAATGGCACCTGTCAGTGTTGCAAGATCAATGACTGCTTGGGGCTTATAGCGCGAGGCGTAGGTAAGAGCATCGGCAAGGATAAGGCGGCCTTCGGCGTCAGTGTTATCGATTTCGGCTGTTTTGCCGTTCATGAATCGAATGACATCCCCTGGCTTGTAAGCACTGCCCGAAGGCATATTCTCGGTTGTCGGGACAAGGCCAATGACGTTAAGGGGGAGTTTCAGTTCAGCAATTGCGCGCATTGTGCCGAGCACGGCCGCTGCACCTCCCATGTCCATCTTCATATCGCCCATCCCTGCACCCGGCTTGATCGAAATACCGCCGCTATCGAAAGTAATCCCCTTCCCTACCAGCACAACCGGGGCGGTCTTTGCCTTTCCGCCATTCCATTCCATGATAATGAAGTGAGGAGGGCGAACGCTGCCAAGATTCACGGCCAGCAAGCCACCCATACCGAGCTTGGTGATCTGTGCCTTGTCGAGCACTTTGACCTGCACACCAAGTGAGCTAAGCGATCGTGCCTCCTGTGCAAGTGCAGCAGGGTCGAGGTCGTTGCTCGGTGCATTTGCCAGATCGCGCGCGAAGGTAACGCCGTTGACGATGGCCGAGCCAGCGCGTGTGGCAGTCTGCACAGACTTCAACGAACCTTCATCAGCTACCAGAAGAAGAACTTCGGAGAGAATCTTCTTCGGTGCAGGCCGCTCGGTGAAATACCGGTCGTAGGAATAGGCACCAAGCCCCGCCCCTACGACGATAGCTTCTGCAACTTCGGCAGAATCCATATCGAGTTCGGGGAGGACAAAGGCGATGCGCGAGGAGGGAAGACTCTTGGAGCGCTGTGCTGCAAGAGCTGCAGCACGGCGGAGACGTTCGGCATCAACCTTGCCAGACTCACCCAGACCAATCACGATTGCGCGGGGAGACTTTTTTGATCCGGTGTAGAGAAGAGTACTCTTGTCGCGCGATCCATCAATGTCACCGGAGTCAAGTGCTGCCTGCGCAGCGGGGTAGAGAGCGACAAGGGCCTGGCGAGCAGCATCGCGTTGTGCAGCGTCGGCAAGGATGAAGTGGATGGTGGCATCCGCAGTGTGGCCGTCGGCCTTGAATCGCTGAGCCGTGAATTTCATTGCAGAGTCTGCTAAAGGGTGCTTGAAGTATTGAGGCCGGTTTACTCCCACTCAATCGTGGCAGGAGGCTTCGAGCTTATATCGTAGGTAACGCGGTTGATACCGCGCACTTCGTTGATGATCCTGTTGGAGACACGGGCAAGAAGATCATAGGGGAGTCGTGCCCAGTCCGCCGTCATGCCGTCGGTGCTTGTAACGGCACGGATCGAGCAGACATTCTCGTACGTTCGCTCGTCCCCCATCACTCCCACCGAGGAGACAGGGAGGAGAACGGTAAATGCCTGCCAGACATTATGATATTCGCCGGCGGCGCGAAGCTCCTCGATGAAGATGTGATCGGCCTGCCGCAGGATGTCGCAGCGTTCGCGTGTTACTTCGCCAAGTACGCGAACGGCCAGGCCGGGGCCGGGAAAGGGATGGCGGTCGATGAATTCCTCGGGGAGACCCAGTTCACGGCCTACGGCGCGGACTTCATCCTTGAATAGTTCGCGAAATGGTTCGATGAGTTTCAGGTTCATCCGCTCGGGAAGTCCACCGACGTTGTGATGGGTCTTGATGGTTACCGAGGGACCCTTGAACGAGACGGACTCGATGACATCGGGGTAGAGCGTTCCCTGTGCAAGCCACTGTGCGCCGGAGAAGTTCTCGGCTTCGGGCATGAACACATCAATGAAGGTTCCACCAATGGACTTGCGCTTCTTCTCAGGGTCGGTAATGCCGGCAAGCCGCGACAGGAAGAGTTCGCCAGCGTCGACCAGGGTAATAGGAATGTGGAAGGCGTTGCGGAACAGATCGACGACCTGGCGCGACTCATCCAGCCGCATCAGGCCATTATCAATATGGATGCACCGTACCTGCTCACCAATTGCCTTGTGCAGCAGCACTGCCAGTACGCTCGAGTCCACTCCGCCCGACAGTGCACAGATGACCCGATCGGTTCCAACCGCGGTGCGGATATCGTTGATCGCAGTCTCGATGAAGGAGTGAGCGTTCCATCCACCCGTTGCTCCGCAGATACCGAAAATGAAGTTGTGGAGGATCGTTCTGCCATGTGCGGTGTGCTGGACCTCAGGGTGAAACTGCACACCGTAGATTCGGCGGGTATCGTCCGCAACAGCACAGATTGGGGAATTGTCGCTGTGGGCGATGATGTGGAATCCTTCGGGTGGAGCCGTCAACGAATCGCCATGGCTCATCCACACGAGCGAATTGAGGGGAACGCCGGCAAAAAGGCCCGCCCCCTCCTCATCCAGTAGGAGCGTTGCAGGCCCGAACTCGCGCCGTGCAAAACGATCGACAGATCCGCCATTCTGGTAGGCGAGCAACTGGAGACCGTAGCAGATTCCCAGTACCGGTATACCGAGAGCAAAAAGGCCGGGATCGCTGTGTGGAGCATCCTCGCTGTAGACGGAGGAGGGGCCACCGGAGAGAATGATGCCAATCGGAGCAAGCTCACGGATGGCGTCGAGAGGGATATTGAAGGGGTGGATCTCGGCATACACGCCAATCTCACGCACCTTGCGGGCAATGAGCTGAGTGTACTGCGAACCGAAGTCGAGGATGAGAATACGCTCGGTGTGTGTCACGCGATCGCATGCGGTTCGTGAGAGGATGAACGCGGAGTGATGGGGTCCTACGTTCTGCGGGGAAACCGCAAAGATACCGGTGCCGCGTGAGGTAGCTGGATAAAAAATGTTCTGGCGCTATCCGGCCTGTTCGTGCTAAAAACGAAGCGGCGTCCCCTCGAAAGAGGGGACGCCGCTGATTACTGAACGGGTGCCTGTTACCGATTACCGCCGCGTCGGTCCCCGCCACCCCGCCGATCACCACCGCCGCGTCGGTCTCCGCCACCCCGCCGGTCGCCACCGCCGCGTCGATCATCACCGTTCCGTCGGTCGTCATCACGGATCTCCATGCCTTCGGGAACCGGAAGGAGTGCCTTGCGGCTAAGACGGAACTTGCCGTCGTTGACTTCCAGCAACTTCACCTTCACGCGCTCGCCGACCTGCAATACGTCCTCCACATTCTCCACGCGGCGGTGGTCAATCTGCGAAATGTGGAGCAGGCCGCTCTTCTTCGGAAGGAACTCGATGATTGCGCCAAGACCCTCGCGGATCTGTACCACACGACCCTCGTACACCTCGCCAACCTCCGGTGCCTGGGTGATCTGGCGGATCAGTTCGATTGCACGCTGCGACGACTCCTCGGATGTTGCGGCGATCGTGACGGCGCCGTCATCCTCGATGTTGATCTCAGCGCCCGACTCCGCAACGATGCCGCGAATCGTTTCACCACCCGGACCGATCAGAGCGCCGATCATGTCCACAGGGATGTACACCGTTTCGAGGCGCGGAGCGTAGGGCGAAAGCTCGGTGACCGGCTCGGCAATGGTCTCCTCCATCACGTCGAGGATGTGGTAGCGACCCTGCTTGGCCTGTTCGAGAGCGGTGCGCATCACCTCCATCGAGATCCCCTGAACCTTGATATCCATCTGGCAGGCGGTGATGCCATCGCGTGTTCCCACCACCTTGAAGTCCATGTCGCCGAGGTGATCCTCGTCGCCGAGAATGTCGGAGAGGACGGCAACACGGCCATCATTGCCAAGGATCAGACCCATCGCGATACCGGCAACAGGCTTGCGGATCGGTACGCCGCCTGCCATCATGGCAAGGGTGCCGGCACACACGGTGGCCATCGAGCTGGAGCCGTTGGACTCGAGGATATCGGAGACGATACGGATGGTGTAGGGGAAGGCCTCCTGCTCAGGAAGCACCTGCTGCAAACCGCGTTCGGCAAGATTTCCGTGGCCAATCTCGCGACGCGAGGTGGAACCGAAGCGGCCGGTTTCACCCGTGCTGAACTGCGGGAAGTTGTAGTGCAGCATGAAGGTCTTGTCGTGCTTCGGCAACAGACCATCGATGAGCTGGCGGTCGCTCTTGGTACCAAGGGTGAGCGTGGTGAGCGACTGTGTTTCGCCGCGCGTGAAGAGCGCCGAGGAATGGGCGCGTGGCAGCACGCCGATTTCGCACTCGATGGGGCGGATTTCGGTGGTGGTGCGGCCGTCGAGACGAATCCCATCATCAAGAATCATGTCGCGCATTGCGTCAGACTCGAGGTCGTGCAGCACGCTGCCAACGATCTTGTCCACCTCCAGTGCGGCGTGCGACTCACCCGAAAAATTCTGTGCCACAAGCGTGGCGATTTCATCGCGCAGCAGGCGGTAGCGCTCGATGCGTCCCTCCTTGCTTGTGGTCTCGCGGGCGTGCTTCGCAATGCGCTCCGAGGCGTGAGTGCGGATGAAGTCATTCACGTCATCGAACGACTTCTTCTCCGGCATCGTCAGTGCTGGAACGTCGCACATGGCAACGAGCTGGCGCTGCAGGTCGTTGATCTGGCGGATATAGTTGTGGCCGAACTCCAGCGCCTCGATGAACGTCTGCTCGTCGATCTCCTTCGACTCTCCCTCCACCATCACAATCGAGGTGTCGGTGCCGGAGACGACGATCTCAAGCTGCGAACGCTCGAGCTGAGCGTAGGTCGGGTTGATCACGAACTCGCCATCGACCTGGCCAACGCGCACATTGCTGATCGGTCCGGCGAACGGCATACCGGAAATCATCAGGGCGCACGAGGCACCGATAGCGCCGAGGACGTCGGCATCGTTCTCCTGGTCGAAGGAGTAGATCGTGCAGATAATCTGTGTCTCGTAGGTCCAGCCCTTCGTGAACATGGGGCGGATCGGTCGGTCGATCAGGCGGGCGGAGAGAATTTCGTTCTCGGTCGGTCGCGCCTCGCGCTTGAAGAAGCCGCCGGGAATCTTGCCGGCAGCCGCGTACTTGGCACGATACTCAACCTGTAGCGGGAGGAAGTCGATTCCCTCGCGGGGGGCACTGCTTGCAACGGCAACGGCGAGGAGCATGGTGTCGCCGTAGCGGACCATCACCGATCCGTTGGCAAGCTTTGCAAGGCGGCCGGTCTCAAGCGAGAGGGTGCGGCCACCCAGTTCCATCGATACTGTTTTCTTGTTCTCGTTCATCATCAACAATGATATGGGCGGCGGGCGGGCGCTGTCGACGGGTGATGGTTGTCGTTCGCACCGCTTGTCGCGGCCGGAGTGATCGCGCAGATCGATTCGTCAGGGTCGACCTTCGACCATGAATCGCTGCGGAATAAACGGAAGCGCCGTGATGTCTGGTGACATCACGGCGCCCCTTGCAGCTATTATCGGCGAATGCCGAGCTGGGAGATGACCGTGCGATAGCGCGCGATATCCTTCTTCATCAGATAGTCGAGAAGGCTGCGGCGCTTGCCGACCATCAGCATCAGTCCGCGCAGACTATGCTTGTCCTTCTTGTGCTTCTCCAGGTGCGGAGTCAACAGATTGATGTGCTCGGTCAGGATTGCGATCTGAACCTCCGGCTTGCCGGTGTCGTTCGCGTGATCGCCATAGGTGCGCACGAGTTCAGCCTTGCGCTCACTGGTCAGTGCCATGGGGCAACCTCAGGTTGGATTGTATGGTGCGTGACGCTATACCGTGGTCGGCTGTCACGCTCGCCGACCGGAGGGTGTGCCCTCCACCGCAGCCTGTCTGAAAAGGCCGCGGATTTCGTTCACTGTAGCGACGCCTCGCTTTCGCACGCAGCACGATCCAGCGCAAGCTGCGCCAGAAAGGCTTGTGGACCGTCGAAGGTTTGCTCGGAACGGACAAACCTACGGAATCGGAGCGTGATAGATGTGTGATAAATATCGTGATCGAAGTCGAGCAGATGGGTTTCGATGGTTCGGATCCTTCCATCGGTGAAGCTGGGGCGCACGCCGATGTTCGTCATTCCGCGCGCCTCCTCTCCTTCCACCTCGACTGTCACGCAGTAAACGCCGTTGCTCGGAACCAGCTTGGCTGCGTGATCGGGAGCAATGTTGGCTGTGGGGAGACCAATCGATCTGCCGCGCCCATCGCCACGAATCACTGTTCCACTCAATGTATAGGGGCGCCCAAGATAGTGTGCTGCAAGGGCAACATCGCCTTCAAGGAGCGCAGCCCGAATCTTTGTGGAGCTGACGGTGACGCCATCAACGAGCAGTGGTCCGATCTCCGTTACGGCGAACCCTTCTGCTTCACCCGCTCTACGAATCACCGACGGTGTTCCCTCGCGATTGCGACCAAAAGCGTGGTCGTATCCCATCACGATTTCGGCCAGACCAAGCTGCGACTTGAGTGTATCGAGGAAGTTCCGCCACGAAGTTGCCGCGGTTTCGGTGGTGAAAGGGACCACAACGAGCAAGTCCACGCCAAGCCGTTCAAACTCTCGAGCACGCTCCTCAAGCGTTGTCAGGATTGAGACGGTGGTGCCACCGCGGCGGAGCACCTCCTGCGGATGAGGATCGAAGGTGACAACGACACTTCGCCCTCCGATCTCTCTCGCCTTCTCCACCAGGTAACCGATGATTTGCTGATGCCCGCGGTGGACGCCGTCGAATGCACCAACAGTGACCACAGAGCGAGGATTGGGCTGAAGGTTCTCGAACCCGTTCGAGCGGAGCATGGCAGTGGGATGAGTGTCGTCGGTTATTCGTCGTCGCGCGGGCGTAGTGTGCGGATGTCATCGATGCTGAGAGCGCTATCGACACTGAATGACCCGCTCTGCGAGCGGCGCAACGCCGTCAGGTGGGCACCGGTATCGAGTGCCGTTCCGAGATCGCGAGCAAGGGTACGAATGTAGGTGCCCTTCGAGCACACGACACTGGCATCGAGTTCATCGGGAAGGCGGAACGCAACGGGTGTGAACTCGTAGATCGTCACCGGCCGTGGCTGGCGCTCAACCTCCTCACCACGGCGTGCGAGTTTGTAGAGACGCTGACCGCCAACCTTGCGGGCGCTGTACATCGGTGGAGTCTGGAGGGTCTCGCCCAGGAACGTCGTCATTGCTGCAACGACGCTCTCCTCGTTCAGGTGAGCCACAGGAAAGTGTGCGTCAGGCTCGGTATCCGCATCGTCGCTCGGCGTCGTTGCGCCGAACCTGATCGTTGCCAGATACTTCTTCGTCTCTGCCTGATAGTGTTCGGCAAGGCGTGTGGCGGGGCCGAGGCAGAGAATCAGCAGGCCGGTTGCCATTGGGTCGAGCGTGCCGCAATGCCCCACTTTTCGTACGCGCATTCTGCCGCGCACAAAGGCAACGACGTCGAACGAGGTCCACCCCTTTGGCTTGTCAACAAGCAGCACACTGCCGGTTCCGGGATCAAAGGCTGGGTCTCGCAGCTTTTCATACGCAGCAGCGCGATCAAGCAGAATCGGTTCAGCCTTCGTCGGATCCATCATCGCTGTTGGGTGGAAGTTCTCCCCGCAGGCGGCGCAGTTCCTCGTCCTCCGCCTGTGCGTTGCGGAGCACATGCTGAATCTGATCGACGGCATCGAGCGTGTCGTCGCGGAAGAAGCGCAGTTCCGGGAGCACGCGCAGACGCACAAGCTGCCCCAGATCGTACCGCAGTTCACGGGCGTGGGTGTTCAGCCGCTTTACAAGGATGTCGGGAGTTGTCGCGCTTCGAAAAAAGCTGACGTAGACGCGGGCAATGCCGAGGTCGGGGCTCATCTTCACGGAGGTGACGGTCACCATGCCGTCCAGATAGTCAGGAAGGGATCGTTGGAGCATTGAACTGAGTGCCTTCTGAATTTCGGCGCTCACCCGTTCGGTGCGTATCGACATGGTACAGAGGGATAGACGAAAGGAGAAAACGAAGCTGATGGGGTGACGAAACGGCCAGACCGCGCAGTGCAGTCTGGCCGTGATTCCCTCCCTGGAGCGAGTTGGGTCAGGCCGCTGTTTCGAGCTTGCGCTTGACTTCGACCATTGCGTAGGACTCAATGATATCGCTCACCTTCACATCGTTCATCCCTTCAAGGGAGATACCGCACTCGAAGCCCTGCTCCACTTCGCGCACGTCGTCCTTGTGGCGGCGCAGCGAGGCGATGCTGCCATTCCAGATAACCAGGCCATCGCGCAGGAGGCGGACCTTGTCGTTGCGGGTGATCTTGCCATCCTGGACGTAGCAGCCGGCGATGGTACCGAGCCGCGAGATCTTGAAGACGTCGCGAATCTCCACGGTGCCGGTAATCACCTCCTTCTCCTCCGGCTTCAGCATTCCTTCGAGCGCCAGCTTCATATCGTTGACGGCATCGTAGATAATCTGATAGGTCCGAATCTCCACCCCTTCGCGCTCCGCAAGCTTGCGTGCCTTCAGATTGGGCCGCACGTGGAAGCCGATCATCACAGCGTTCGATGCCATCGCGAGCTGTACGTCGCTTTCGGTGATTTCGCCGACCGACTTGAGCACCACCGACACCTGCACTTCGCTTGTGGAGAGGCGCAGCAGCGAGTCGGCAAGCGCCTCCACCGAGCCGTCCACGTCGCCCTTGATGATGAGCGGGAGCTGCTGCACACCACCCTTCGCAATCTGCTCGGAAAGATCGTCGAGTGAGAGGTGGCGGCCCCCCATCTTCGACTCCTGTTCGCGGCGCATCTGCTGGCGACGCTGCGCGATCTCACGCGTCTCCTGCTCGGTCTCCATTGCGGCAAGAACGTCTCCTGCGGTGGGAACGCCGTCCAGACCGAGAACCTGGGCCGGCTCGGAAGGACCAACCGACTTCAGGCGATGACCGCGCTCGTCGAGCAGCGCACGGACGCGACCCGCGTACTGTCCGGCAATCAATGGATCCCCAATCTGGAGGGTTCCCTTCTGCACGAGCACCGTTGCCACCACTCCCTTCCCCTTGTCAATCTCCGCCTCGATGATAACACCCCGTGCCTTGCGGTCCGGGTTCGCCTTCAGGTCGAGGATTTCAGCCTCGAGCAGGATGCCGTCGAGGAGTTTGTCGACGTTGAGGCCGGTCTTTGCCGACAGCTCGACGCACTGATACTTGCCACCCCACTCTTCAACGAGAATGCCGCGGTCGGCAAGCTGCTGCTTGATACGCTCGGGGTTGGCATCGGGCTTGTCGATCTTGTTGATCGCGATGATCATCGGCACCGACGCGGCCTGTGCGTGGCTGATTGCCTCGATCGTCTGCGGCATCACTGCATCGTCTGCAGAGACGGTGAGCACAACGATATCCGTGATCTGCGCACCACGCGCGCGCATGGCGGTAAAGGCCTCGTGGCCCGGTGTGTCGAGGAAGGTGATCTTCCGGCCATCGGGGAGCGTAACGGCGTAGGCGCCGATATGCTGGGTAATGCCGCCCGACTCGCCGGCAACAACGTTCGCGCTTCGGATGTAGTCGAGCAGAGAGGTTTTACCGTGGTCGACGTGGCCCATGATGGTAACGATGGGCGCACGCATCTGGAGCGTTTCCGGTGCATCCTCCACATCGGCCAGCAGATCCTCCGCCACATCCTCCATGAACTCCACGGTGTAGCCGAACTCATCGGCGACCAGCTGAATCGTGTCCTTCTCGAGGCGCTGGTTGATCGACACCATCAGGCCAAGGCCAATACACTTGGCAATTACCTGTCCTACATCGACCCGCATCAGGCTGGCAAGTTCGGCAACCGTTGCAAACTCCGCGACGCGCAGGACTGTGGAGTCAGCCTGTTCCTGCTCGATCTCCTGCTGCCGTTTCTCGGCGTGCTTGTCGCGCTTCCCCTTTCTGGACTTCTGACCGAAGCCACCGCCAGCACTGTCAGCCATGCGGGCACGGGTGTCGCGCATGGCGCGCTGGACGGATGCCTGGTCGACGATGATGCCACGCTTGCCACCGCGCTGCGGTCCCTTCTTGGCCGCTCCAGCTGTACCAGCGCCGGTTCCGCCGCCGGCGCCCGGTGCCACACCGCCACGTGCCGTGCCACCGGTGGCACCTGCTGGACGCGCCGTGCCGTCACCCTGCTTCTTGGTCTCTGCGTCGATGTTGATCTTGGTGCCGCGAGTGCGGGTGCGCCGTGCGGTCTTGTCGCCACCAACGGCAATTTTTCCAAGAACGGTGAGACCCTGGAGCTTGGGAGGGTCGATAACGATCTTCTCGCTGACAGGAGGGGCTGCCGGCACCTCGGGTACCGGTTCTGGAGCGGGTGGCGGTGCCGCAGCTTCGGCTGGCGTCTCCTCTTCACCACGGGCCTGACGAACCACATCGCGCAGACGCTGTTCGTTATCGCGCCGCGCAATCTCCAGTTCCTCGGCGGTAAGAGAACGGCGAAGTTGCGATACCGTATCGATGGTGGTGGGAGCGGGAGTTTCGGCTGCCGGCTCCGGTGCCGGGTTCTCGACACTCTCGGAGGGAGCTTCCGGCACTGCTCCGGCTTCGATCGGGGCTGCTACCTCAACCGGAGTTGCAGGCATTTCCACCTCGACGGGTGCAGGAGTCTGCTCGGCGGAAACTTCAGGTTCGGGTGGTGCAGTGCTGGTGGTCTGGTGCGGCGCCGGGGATTCTTCCTCAGGCTCCTCCTGACCAGGGCGTGTTGTCCGCTTGGTAACGGAGGTATGGTAGGCTCCGACCTTTGCACGCTGCTTTTCGACCAGCTTGTGCTCGCGCTGGAATTTATCCATCACGACATCGTACATCTCCTGCGACAACTGGGTTGTCGGCTTGTCGGAGATCTCGAAGCCCTTGGTGCGAAGAAGCTCGACGATGGTCTCCTTCCCGAGGTTCAGCTCGGAGGCTACCTTGAACAAACGATACGTGGGTGCTTTGGACGATGTCGCTGGCATTCGCGCAATAAGTGATAAGTCGTGCAGGACTTGGCGCAGGGTGCGGAACAGCACCAACTGCGCGGCAACTGGCACAGCGACGGAAGAGGTCACGCAGTTTACATGACGTCCAGCTCCGTGGACTGTACCCTGATGGTGTGGCGGCGGAAAATCATTGTTCCAGCCACCTAGGTCGTCTGCTCCGATGCGGAGCCTTCTACAACAGCCGAGGCAGAGCTTCCTGCCGCTGCCGCCTCGGGGAGGCGCACGGCAGGACGGCTCGCGTACAGTTCGCGCAGTTCCTCTTCGTCGAACTCGGCGCTGATCACACGACGCAGATCGGCAAGGGACTCAGTTGTGAGGTCACTCCCACCCAGCGCGATCAGAGCCTCGTCATCCTGCAACAGGAACTCCTTGGCTGTTGTGACACCTGCGCCTGCAAGCTTTGCGTAGAGATCCTCGCCAAGCTCGGCGGTGAACTCTGCAAGTTCGATGTCCTCTCCGCCCTCCTTCACAAGGTCAATCGTGTAGCCGGTCAGCTTCATTGCAAGGCGGACGTTCTGCCCCCCCTTGCCGATTGCCAGCGATACCTGGTCGTCGGGGACGAGCACCGTCGCGGTGCGTGTTTCCTCGTCGATGGACACCTCACGGACCTTTGCCGGGCTGAGGGCGTTCATCAGATAGCGCTTGGTATCGGGATGCCAGTAAACGACGTCGATATGTTCGTTGGCAAGCTCACGGACGATGGCGTGGACACGCACTCCCTTCATGCCGATGCAGGCACCGGCGGCATCCACACGGTCATCGTGGCTGAATACCGCCACCTTCGCGCGCTCCCCCGGCTCGCGGGCAATTCCCTTGATCTCGATGATGCCGTCATAGATTTCCGGCACTTCGATCTCGAACAGACGCTTCAGGAACTGGGGATCGCTGCGGGAGATGATCACCTCCGGCTGGGCGCTGGTGGAGTCGTTGTTCCGCACCTCCTTCAGAATTGCCTTGATCGTCTCCCCCTTCTTGTAGCGCTCGCGCCAGATCTGCTCGGAGCGGGGCATCCGCAGTTCGATGCGGTTGTGCATCACGTACACGTCACTGCGGCGTACTTGATGCACCTCTCCCACAATAATCTCGCCTACCTTCGATCCGTACTCGGCGAGAATATTGTGCTTCTCCACCTCGCGGATGCGCTGGTTCAGCAGCTGTCCGGCCATGATCACCATACGGCGACCGAAGTTCTCCGAGAGGTTTTCAAGGTTCAGTTCGGTCAGCGCCTCATCCCCGATCTCGTACTGCTCCTCTCCGGCGTTCGCCTCCTCCAGAGCAATCTGAAGGTTCGGATCCTCTACCTCCTCCACTACTTCGCGGATCAGGTAGATTTCGATATCTCCCTTATCCATGTTCACCACAATGTCGAAGTTGGCGTCCGGGCCATACTTCTTGTTGACCATCTGCGAGAGCGTTTCCTCGATGATGCCCTGAAGCAGGTCGCGGTCGATATTCTTCTGGCGCGCCATCTCGGCGAACGCCTCGATGATCAGCTGCTTGTTGGCCGAGGATTTCTGGTTGCGCTTTGCCATGGGTATCGATGCAGAGAGGTCAGTCGAAGGAAGATGTGCCGTACAAACTACAGTTCCGGTTCAACGGTAGCGCGTTCGACATCCACGAGGGGAACCGTAATCAATGCAGGTGTGGTCGGACGCTTTCCTCCAGAACGAGCTGGGGCAAGCGTGAGAGTGCCGCCATCGACTGCTTGTAGACGATACAGGTCGGTTGCTGGTGTACCGTCCGGGCCGGGGAGCCGTACACGGAGGAGGCGACCGACGTTCTTGAGATACTGCCACGGATGTTCCAGTGGCCGGTCCAGACCGCCGGAAGAGACTTCGAGGCGATAGCGTGAAGGAAGCTCTTCAGCGTGTTCGTCGAGAAGCTCGCCGAGGGCTCGGCTGAGCGTGCCAAGTTCGTCCAGCGTGACGCTTCGTTCCTCGGCGTCAACGACCACTTCCAGAACAGAGGTGCCTCGTGCACCTCGAAGCCGGAGTTCAAGAAGGTGCAGACCCTGCCCCGCAACAACGGGCGCGATAATGGGGGCGATGGAGTCAGGAATGGGGCTCAAGGGACTGACCTCCGCTCCGCACGAAAAAAAAGTGGGCGGCGCTGCTGCGATGCCCACTATGTCGCCGGAGGCTTCGATAGTAGTGAGGCAAAGATAGGCGTGCCGGGTCTGGCTGTGCAATGGAAATATCGTGAGCAAGGGTAGGAGTTGGCTGGTTGTCAGTGGCTGGTTGAGCCGGTCTTCCTACTTTCGCTTTTCCCTTCTCCACTCTCCCCCTCTTCCTGTGAGCCTTGTTGAACTTGTCGACGTTGTGAAGGAGTATCGAATCGAGCAGCGCGCGCTTCGTGTGCTGCGCGGCGTGACGATGGAGGTTGGGCAGGGGGAGATCGTTGCCATCACTGGCAGTTCAGGTGCCGGGAAGAGTACGCTGATGCATATCGTTGGTGGATTGGATACCGTGACCTCTGGAACCGTGCGGGTGGATGGCACCTCGCTGGATTCCATGAATCCGGCGCAGATGGCTGACTTCCGCAATAAAACAGTTGGATTCGTTTTTCAATTTCATCACCTCCTTCCCGAATTTACGGCGGAGGAGAATGTGGCGATGCCGCTGATGATTCGGGGAGTTCGAGCGCGTGGGGCGATCGACGCGGCACGGCGATACCTGAAGTTGGTAGGGCTTGCCGAGCGGATGCATCACAAGCCGGGCGAACTGTCCGGTGGCGAGCAGCAGCGTGTGGCGGTGGCACGGGCGCTGGTGCATGAGCCAAAACTGGTGTTGGCCGACGAGCCGAGCGGCAATCTCGATAGTGAGACGGGCCAGCGGCTCCACGAACTTCTCTGGGAGTTGAGTCGTACGGATGGACGGACCTTTATTATCGTCACCCACGATCCTTCGCTTGCCCATCGTGCGGACCGTATTCTTCGGATGCAGGACGGGGTGATCGTTCCGGGAGAGTCTGGAACAGCGGTGCCGGCAACCTAAGTGTGGCCTGACAGGTATCTTGAGATGTTCACGCAATACATCCCTGACCCGCAGTACCTCGTGTGCAGAAGCGTATGAGGTAAGCACACACCACATCCGAATCCAATGAAAGTAGTATGAGTAGCATGAATAGTCTCCAGGACCTTCCGCACGATCAGCTTGACACTGTCACCTTTGGAGCTGGCTGCTTCTGGTGTGTCGAGGCGATTTTTCAGCGGTTGAAGGGAGTGGTGGCGGTCCGCAGCGGATATTCCGGTGGTGCTCGTCCCAATCCAACCTACGAGCAGGTGTGCTCCGGGGCCACCGGCCACGCCGAGGTGTGCCAGGTGATCTACGACCCCAGCGAAATTTCCTTTCCCGAACTACTTGAGGTGTTCTGGGGCACGCACGATCCTACAACCCCCAACAGGCAGGGAAACGACGTTGGAACGCAGTACCGTTCGGTGATCTTCTACCATAGCGAGGAGCAGCGGCGGCTTGCCGAGGAGTACCGGCGGAAACTTGATGAGGCTATGGTATTCTCCGACCCTATTGTAACGGAGATCGTGCCCTTCGCTATGTTCTATTCTGCGGAGAACTATCATCAGAATTACTACAATCAGCACGGCTCACAGCCCTACTGCTCCTTCGTGATCCAGCCAAAGGTGGAAAAATTGAAGAAGGTTTTTGCCGAAAAGCTGAAAAAAACAGAGGAGTGATGCTCTGATAGCACATTTATCCCTATTCTTGCGAACTGCTTGAAACTTTTCACACGAATGCTGGGTCATTCCCTTTGCTGCACTCTAGACCGTCCCGTCTTGCCCTTCTTGTAGTGCAGATTCTACGCGGTTTATCCCCCCTGCGGTTTTCAATACTGTCCCTTGCACAGCTATAGAGCCGCGTCTGGATCATAGATATCAAAATCTCAGGCCGTTTCCATTTTATCCGTGAGTCGTTATGCGCACTCTGCGTCACCTTGCACTCTCGCTCCTGGCTCTGCTGCTGCTCGGCGCACCCGCCAGCGCGCAGGAGGAACTCTCCAACAAGTCCATCCCGAACTTCCCCGTCCCCTTTGGGCCAACCAATGCCGGACGTGACTTCTGGATGGCCTTCCCTGCAAACTGGGACCTTCCATCGTCCCAGTACTACTACACACGTCTCTATATCTCCTCGGGAGTGCAGACGACGGTGCGCATCTACGCTCTCGGTGGTCTTCTCAAGACCATTCAGACCGTTCCCTATGACGTCGTGACGGTGGACCTCAGCCCGATTCAGGCGCAGATGTTCACCCGGACCGACCAGCAGACGCCGCCGAATGACCAGATCTATCCGAAGCGGGGCGTGCACGTCGAGGCCGATGCACCGATCATCGTCTACGGCATGAACCGCACCTCGGCCACCAGCGACGGCATCCTGGCGCTGCCAACCAACGCCATCGGTCGCGAGTACGTCGTCGCCAGCTACGGCTCGGTCGTCGACGACTCCTTCCAGCGCCTCCCCTCGCAGTACATGATCGTTGCGCCGTACGACGGCACGGTCGTGCGCATCACCCATCCCTGGGTGACCTACGGACCGAACGCTCCGGGTCAGGAGTTCACGATCACGATGAACAAGGGGGACGTGTGGTCGGCGATGAGCAAGTTCTACAACGGTGACCTCAGCGGCACGACGATCTACGCGACGAAGCCGGTCTCGGTGATCGCCGGACAGAACTGTGCCTACATCCCGAACACCCTCGACTTCTGCTGCTGCGACCACATCACGGAGATGATGCTTCCGGTGACGTCGTGGGGGAACTTCTATCAGGCCTTCCCCTTCCGTCGTCGCACCCGCGGTGAGATCTACCGGATCTTCGCATCGCAGCCGAACACGCACGTGTCGATCAACGGGAACCCGTACACGGAGTTGTCGCAGCGCGGTGGTGCCAGCGGTGAGGGGTGGTTCGAGTACGCCACCGGATCGAAGGATATCGCTCTTGAGGTGACCGCCGACAAGCCGATCTATGTGGCGGAGTACAACCCCTCGGCCTACTACGACGGCAATACGAACACCGACCCGTTCTACTATGTACTGACGCCGGTGGAGCAGTATCAGACGGCTGTGGTGTTCAGCACTCCTGCAAAGGACTACCCGGAGAACTACCTCAACTTCGTGTGCGACAGCGCAGCGTGGTTCGAGGTGGAGATCGCTCCCGGCGGCACCAACGACTGGAAGAAGCTCTACACCGTCGCGGCAGGTGCCGTGCCGAAGTACTACCCCACCATCGTCAA
>Ga0206107_1000027_pt1 | contig 186132 bp, 142 predicted proteins | sample 2B0metagenome_FD_148652 | JGI IMG/M metagenome (GOLD analysis project Ga0206107, IMG submission 148652) | Enriched microbial communities from leaf-cutter ant dump, University of Wisconsin, Madison, United States - 2B0 | ecosystem: Environmental > Terrestrial > Nest > Insects nest > Nest dump... | reverse complement strand
GCTGCATGAGTCTCCGCAGGTACTCACGATCCCCCTTCCTGAGGCGGTGCTGCTCGTCGTTCCGTTCCATCTCCGAACTTCGGCCAGCACTCCTGACCTGTCAAAGAACTTTTGCCGACCTACTTAGGATTTGAGTGCGCCCAGCACAACCCTGCAAAAGCTCTATGGTGCAGGCCGCAATCCTGTGTGCCAATACAAAAGCAGAGCCAGCGAGTGATGGGGATGAGAGGGTGGCCCCGCCATCATTCCCATCGGCGGACACGGCTAGCCCTTGTGGTCCGGGTATTCTATGGTTACCCCCCGATGCCGCTGGCATCGGGGGGCTTGTGCAAGCAGGGTTCCTGAGGAGCGGGAGTGCAAGAGCCTCTGCCAGATTACTTAAGCTCTTGCGTGCAGTCCACCTTCACGCTCTGGTTGCAGATCACGTTGCCGTCGACGTCGAGGAACCGCACGAGCACCGTATAGGTGCCCGGCGAAGAGAGAGTGATCGATCCAGCCGTCAGGCCCGATGCCAGGGACAGCGGTGCCGGGCCGGGCGTAGCGTGGTCCGACATTCCGTCCACAACCTCGATAGCGTAGACGCACTGGAGTGCGGGGTTCTGCGACACCCGGATCTTCCAGGTACATAGGTCCTCGGTTGGTTCTGCGGTAACGTTCAGCCCGTCACAGCAGTCCTGGAGCGACACGTCGTCGATATACAGGTAGTTCGTTCCCTGGATGTAGTAGCGACAGATGCAGCCGCAGGGAGGAGCGTACCGTGTAGTGAGAGGATCGAAGAACCCGATGACGAGGTTGTTCTCGTGTCCCGTTGCCGTGAACTCGCCGCGGACAAGTTCCCATCCATTGCGGCGGGAGATGATGCCGGGGGCGCTGACGTAGTGGTCCTGCGGACGAATGGGGTGGACCATGGTTGTGGAGAGGGGGATGTTCTCGCCGACGATGGCACCGACGTTGCCGGCTGAGAAGGCACTCAACTCCGCCTCACTCACATAGAACTTGAGCACGTAGCGTCTCCCTGTAATCAGGGAGGAGAGGAGGGTCGTGCGGATGTACTCGCGCCATCCAGCGTCGTAGTCGAATTGGGCGATGCCGGCGTATGCCTGGCCGGTGTGGGCCGCTTCCTCTCCGCTGACGTTGTACGGTACTCCACTGTTGCAGGTGCTGGGAGCGCAGCTGTTGTAGTAGTCCGGTGTGCCGAGATTTACATCGTGCCCGTTGATCCAGTCCATCACAACGTTGTTGAAGTAGCTCACGCCGGAGTTGAAGAATCCAGGTGTTTCCGGGCAGGTGTACTTGCACTCGAAGCTGGGGTTGGGGACCAAGTTCCAGTCGCCGAAGCAGGGATTCTCCACCAGCGCGACGTCGTCGATGTAGTAGTAGCTCGATCCCGGCTCGAGAAGTATCCCACAGTTTGACGCGGTGAAGTTTACTCTGTCATCAAGTGTGTTTTCAAAGAACCCAATGACAATGACGTTCTCACCCCCCGTGGCACGGAAGTCCCCGGTGACCTCTACCCAGTTGTTCGCGTCCGATATCACACTGGAGGCCTTAATGTATTTGTCCTGTGGACGAATAGGGTGGATCATCGTTGTGGAGAGAGGGATGTCCTGACCGACGATAGCCCCGATCTTCCCACTAGCTGCTCTGCCCCCTTCGGCAAAGTTGACATAGAAGGTGATTCGGTAGTACCTGCCAGCTGTGAGCGGACTTGTCAGTATGGCGCGGATATACTCGCGCCACGGGTCTGGAGCATCATACTGATAGATGCCGGCGTAGGCTTTGCCTTGGTGGGGTGCCTGGGTGCCGAACATATTTGTTGGTGTGCTGGTGCGGCACTCTTCTGCGTCGCAGCTGTTGTAATAGTCGGGTGTGCCGAGATCCGAGCCTGTCATGTGTCCATTCTGCCAGCTGGTGGCAAGTGCAATCTGTGTGAGGCCAGATGGGCAATCTGTTCTGCACTCGAAACTTGGGTTCGGGACGTAGTTTCCGGCAACGTTGCAGGACTGGGCATCCGCGACGTGTGGTGCGAGGAGAAGAAGCGTGGCGAGGGCGATGAAGACCGTGGAGGGCAGTCTTCGAATACTGATGCTGTTCATGAGGGTTTGGAAATAAAAATGAGGGTTGAGGGGGCGGCCACCTGGCCAAATGAGTTGACAGCGAAATGTTGATCGGATACTGAAAAAGTACCGTGCTGTGCCTCGGGGGTCAACCCTATAGAACCTCTATCGGTTCTCGATGGTGAGAACCACCAGCAATGGGGCCGGGGAGGGGCATCGGGATGCTCTCGGGTGTTCCTGATCTCTCCGATCGGGGTCCAGGGCACAGTTCGCTGTAACATCCTGCCACCCTTCGACAGCCTCCCTGCGTGTTGTGCGGTCGGGCATCCGAGCCTATCTTTGCCGTTCTTTCAAGTGAAACCGTCATCATCCCCCGCAAGCGGGGATACACGTTCAACAGTGCCATGACTCCTGAGAAGATGACCGTCTCGGCCAAGGTCGGAGAGGTCGAAAAGAAGTGGTGGGTGATCGACGCCGAAGGGCAGACGCTCGGCCGCCTTGCCTCGCAGATCGCCATGATCATTCGTGGTAAGACCAAGCCGATCTATACCCCGCACATCGAGTGTGGTGATTTCGTTGTGGTGATCAACGCCGAGAAGGTGGCGATTGCAACGCGCCGCGCCGAGCAGAAGATCTACGCGCACCACACCGGCTATCCGGGCGGTCGCCGCGAGATCGGCTACAAGCAGATGCTCGCAACCCACCCGGAGCGGATCATCCAGATCGCTGTACGCCGTATGCTGCCGAAGAACCGCATCGGCCGCAGCATCATCTCGCAGCTGAAGGTCTATGCAGGACCGCAGCATCCGCACGCTGCGCAGAAGCCGGAGACCATGACGCTGAAGTACTCGTAAACCCGACCGAATACACAATGCCGCACTCAATCTCCGTTGGACGCCGCAAGAACGCGATCGCGCGCGTCTACCTGACCCCCGGTTCGGGCGAGGTCACGGTCAACAAGCGCTCGCTGGAGCGCTATTTCCCGAATCCTTTCCATCGCCAGCAGATTCTGTCGCCCCTGGCCAGCGTTGAGATGTCGGGCCGCTTCGACATTCACGTGAACGTCAACGGTGGTGGCCTGAGCGGCCAGGCCGGTGCGGTACGCCACAGCATCGCCCGCGCTCTGGTGGAGATCGACGAGACGCTGAAGTCCCCGCTCCGCAAGGACGGCCACATGACGCGCGACCCGCGTATGGTGGAGCGCAAGAAGTACGGGCAGAAGAAGGCCCGCAAGCGCTTCCAGTTCAGCAAGCGATAAGCCGTTCACACGGTGCGCGCGATGCGGGGCAGCATGTACTGTTCCGCATCGTGCCGTTTACAAGAATGTCCTTCGTCCTGCGGATTCTTTTGAGTTCCCAGGGACTCGTGACAAGCACTCTTCCTATCACACATACCCTCCGATCCACGGTGTGTGTCCCGATCGTTCGGGATGGCCGGTGGAGAGGACGAGGGTAGAGGTTCTCAACACACAACCCTATTCAACACCATGGCAGCCGTTGAAATCGAAGACCTGCTGGCAGCAGGCGCCCACTTCGGTCACCTGACCCGTCGCTGGAATCCGTATATGCGCCCCTACATCTTTATGGAGCGCAACGGCATCCACATCATTGATCTCAAGAAGACGCAGCAGCTCGCCGAGGAGGCGCGCAACGCCGCCGAGCGGATTGCGGCCGAGGGAAAGCGCGTGCTGTTCGTTGGCACCAAGAAGCAGGCGCGCGAGGTCGTGCGGCAGGAGGCCGAGCGCATCGGTGCCAACTTCGTTGTCGAGCGCTGGCTGGGGGGCATGCTCACCAACTTTGCCACCATTCGCAAGTCGATCAAGCGTCTCCAGGATATCGAGAAGCAGGAGGCGGACGGAACGATCGAGCACTACACGAAGAAGGAGCGCCTGATGATCTCGCGCGAGAAGGATCGTCTGGTGCGCGTGCTCGGCGGCATTGCCGACATGAACCGTCTGCCCGGCGCACTCTTCATCGTCGATATCAAGAAGGAGCACCTGGCGGTCAAGGAGGCGAAGACGCTCGGCATTCCGGTGATCGCCATCGTTGACACGAACACCGACCCGCGCGACATCGACTTCCCGATTCCGGGGAACGACGACAGCCTGAAGACGGTGGCCCTGCTCTCGAAGGTGGTGGCCGACGGTATCGAGATGGGTCAGGCCGCGGCCAAGACCCGGATGGCAGAGGAGGGGAGCGCGGATGATCGTGAGATGAAGGAGCAGGGACGCGAGGGCGCTGGCGAGGATGTGCGCGCACGCCGCCGCACCCGCACCCGCCGCGGTGGTTCTGCCGGTGAGTCCCCGCGCGACGAGGCCCCTGCTGCTGCGCCTGCTGTCGAGGCGCCGGCTGCCCAGCCTGCCGTTGCTGAAGCTCCCGCAGAGAGTGCTGCACCCGAGGCACCGGCCCCCAGCGAGAATCAGGCATAGTCATCCACAAGACAAGTAGTTATTCAGGAGTATAGAGAATCATGGCAGTATCAGTTGAAGATGTGAAGCGCCTGCGCAACCGTACCGGTGCGGGCATGGCCGACTGCAAGAAGGCGCTCGACGAGGCAAACGGCGACATGGAGGAGGCAATCGAAATCCTTCGCAAGAAGGGTGCCGCCACCGCTGCAAAGCGCGCCGATCACAGCGCCAACGAGGGCGTGATTACCACCGCTACCAGCGCCGATCATCGCAGCGCAGCGATTGTGGAGGTCAACTGCGAGACCGACTTCGTTGCCCGCAACGAGGGGTTCACCGACTTTACCCGCAAGCTTGCCGACTACGTGCTGGAGAGCAAGCCCGCCTCGATGGAGGCGCTGCTCGCCGGCACCATCGACGGCACAACGGTGCAGGATCACCTGAACGACCTTCTGGCGAAGTTCAGCGAGCGTATCGAGATCCGTCGCTTCGAGGTGCTCGACGCCTCGAACGGCGTGGTTGCCGACTACGTGCACAACGGCGACAAGCTGGCGGTGCTCGTGGAGTTCAGCGGCGAGGGTGATCTGAGCGGCCTGACCGGGCTTGGCCGCGACATCGCGATGCAGGTGGCGGCGATGAACCCTGCGTTCGTCAGCCGTGAGTCGGTGCCGGGCGAAGTTCTTGAGAAGGAGAAGGAGATCTACCTGGAGCAGGTGGCAAACGAGGGAAAGAAGCCGGAGTTCGCCGACAAGATCGTTGCCGGCCGCATCGAGAAGTTCTTCACCGAGAGCACGCTGCTGGAGCAGAGCTACGTAAAGGATTCCAGCAAGCAGGTGCGCGAGGTTCTGGCAGAGGCGGGCAAGGAGATCGGAACGCCGGTGAGCGTTGTCCGCTTCCTCCGCTACAACCTCGGCGAGCAGAACTGATCGCTCGCAGGGTCAACGATCCCGAAGCGATGCGTTGACGCACAGCGCCTTGTCCGCAGGTCGGCGAGTGCTCTGTTGCAACATTCAGGTCCCGCGACCTCCCCGGAGGCCGCGGGACTTTGTTATGTTTACGCCGCATCGTCCATCCCCCAGCAATTTCATTTCCCCATGTCCCTGGAGAATCGCCCTGCACTGCGTCGTATCCTTTTGAAGATCAGCGGCGAGGCGCTGATGGGGGAGGCCGGCTACGGCATCGATCCAGAGGTGCTCGAACGATTTACCGAGGAGGTGGAGTCGATTCGGGAACTCGATGTGCAGATCGGGGTGGTGATCGGTGGTGGCAATATCTATCGTGGCGTGCAGGCGGTTGCGCAGGGCATCGACAAGGTAACGGGCGACCACATGGGGATGCTCGCCACGGTGATCAACGCGCTGGCGCTCCAGAACGCGCTGGAGAACAAGGGGATCGCGACCCGACTCCAGTCCGCAATAAAGATGGAGCAGATCGCCGAGCCGTTCATTCGGCGCCGTGCGGTCCGTCACCTCGAAAAGGGACGCGTGGTGATCTTCGGTGCCGGCACCGGCAACCCGTACTTCACCACCGATACCGCCGCTGCGCTGCGCGCAATCGAGATCGACGCCGACGCGCTCGTGATGGCGAAGAACGGCGTTGACGGCATCTACGATGCCGACCCGCGAGTGGTGCACGATGCGCGCAAGTTCGACACCATCACCTATCGCCAGGTCCACGAGCGCAACCTTCGGGTGATGGACCTGACGGCAATCACGCTCTGCCAGGAAAATCGACTGCCGATCTCGGTGTTCGACATGAACGTGAAGGGGAACCTGCGTCGGCTGGTGCTTGGTGAGGCAATCGGCACGATGGTGTGTGCCGAGATGGTGGAGGAAGGATAGGGGAGCGCAGACCGTGTGGAGGTTTGTGTGGGCACTTCTGGTGCGCTCGGTGCGTAGCAGCCACGAACCGCAACAGCGCAGGCTTCGCCGATGCAACTCGCTCTCTTTCCCGATGATCCCCTCGTCCGCTTCGAGCCGTCAGGTGCCAGTGTGCGCGTTCCTCCGGGAACGCCGCTGATCGATGCGGCGGAGCGGGCCGGCCTTCCGGTGGCGCAGTCGTGTGGACGCTGGGCGGTGTGCGGGTGGTGTCGGATGGAGATTCTTGAGGGACTTGAAAACCTTTCCCCGGCAGATGATGTGGAGCAGCGCCTTGCTGTGCGGCAGCGGTTCGCCCCGAACGTTCGCGCATCGTGCCAGGCCACGGTGCTCGGCGACGTTGTAGCGACCGCCTCCTATTGGTGACGCCGAGGTTTTCCCTGACACGAGCAGCGCTCTGGCGAGATGTTGACGGAGCTGATCTCCGCGACCGCCGTATCAACCTGACAGACCTGTGACTTCCGCTCCATCGTTCATGAGCCATCCCCGTCTCCGCTCGTTTCTGTTGGCCGTTATTGCAATCCTGCTCGTTGCCGCGCTCTGGGGCTGTGCCTCGCGTACGGAGGAGGGGGTGCGCGACAACGGCGATAGCGCGCGCCGCCTGCGTATGGTGCTCGTCAGCGTGGAGGCGATGGACAGCGTGCGGGCGGTCAACACGTTCTATGTGGACCAGGCAATCCGTGCCGCGCTCGACTCGGTGCCGCAGGCGCAGTACCTCACCATCAACGTTCGCGACTCGGTGGCGGCGATGGGGGGAGATAGTGGAGTTGACCTTGCGCGGATGGGGGAGATGCTCCGCCTCGACGAGGCTCTCGCCGTTCGCGCACAGCGCTTCGGTTCGGTTCTGGCCGTCGAACTGCGCGCGCTCGACCCGCGCAGCGGCAAGGTGAAGTGGCGCGATCTCTCCTTCAGCTTCATCCGCTATCGCGACACCGCCGGCACGATGATGCTCGGCCCCACTCTCTACGATGCGCTTCGCAAGTCGCTCTGGAAGCACTTTGGCATGAAGCACACTCCCGAGCAGCCCGTTGCCTCCGAGCCGCTGGTTGTGACGAGTGTGGTGATTCCGCGCGACTCACTGCTCGGTGCCCGTATCGTCAACGACCGCACACGCATCGCGCTGGAGGGAGTCAAGGCGCTCGGTGAGCTTGCACGTATTCGGCATGCGGAGATCGTGGCGTTCGATGTCACCTCGCGTGCCCGGCTCTACTCGCTCGCCGGTATCGCTGCGGTCGAGGATTTCATGCCCCTCGGCAACCGTGAGCGCCGCGTGATGTTCGATGTCGGCATCGAGCGCTATCTCACCGCAGCGATCCGTCCGGTTGCACAGCAGCAGATCGAGTTCAGCGTCGAGCTGCGGCATATTGTCAGTCCAACGCTCGATTCGCTCGTGGACGTGGAGAAGCAGCTGCTCCCCGCCTCGCAGTACGTCTCGCTGAAGGCGGGTGAGGAGGCGGTGATCAAGCTGATCGACCTTGCCGAGCCGTTGCTCAAGCGTGAAGCCGAGCGTCTGGCGAAGCAGTACGGGAAGTAGCGAAGGAAGGGAGCGTTCCATCGACTGCGACCGCAGGGTGGGAATTCTGGGGTGAGGCTGGGAAGGGAGGCGGTAACTCTGCCAGGACAGACCCTCGATGCCGATACTTTTGTCGAGATGACCAATGGCCAACAATATCGAACTCTACGTCTGTAAGGGCTTCAGTGGCGAGATTCACCGTGTGCGCGTTGCGCTGGGCGATACCGTTGAGCAGGCGCTGCCCACGATTGCCGACCAGATCGGCTACTACACGCCCGACTACGACAAGATCGGACTCTACAATATGACGCGCGACTTCGAGTACCGCATGGAGGAACTTCTTGCGGCCACTGCAACGATGCCGGGCGATCTGATCATCATGGCTGACGGTGGCGCCTGCCACAAGCATGCCTGATACGCTGCGATCATCCCCTGGGAATCTGCCGCGCGCATTCGTCTTCCCCAGGATCTTTCACTCTCCAGTGCGGGCGTCGACCCTGACGCCCCTGCAACCATCTCCACCCCATGCGTTACGAACGGCACCTCTTTATCTGCACAAACCTGCGTGATCCCGACGCAAAGCGTGGAAGCTGCGCACGATGCGGCGGAGAGGAGGTGCGCGAGAAGTTCAAGAAGGAACTGAAGGCACGTGGCCTCAACGGGCGCTTCCGCGCAAACGGTGCCGGCTGTCTGGACGCGTGCGAGCATGGCGCGGTGGTGGTGGTCTACCCCGACGCCGTCTGGTACGGTCCGGTCAAGCCCGAGGATGTGGGGAGGATCATCGACGAGCACCTCGTTGGGGGGAAGCCGGTGGATGATCTTCGGATACAGCATCCGCGTTACACCCCTGACGCTCTTCTGAAGGGAGATGGCACACCCTCTGCGGAAAACGAACCCCGATAGGCAGCCTGTGCGCCGCGCTCTCCATCTCACGGTTGTCTCGGTTCTCTGCGAACTGCTTGCTGCTGCTGTGCTGTGCGCGCAGCCTCCCGCAGACACCGCGCGTCCGGTGCCAACGCCGCCTCCCGACACGCTCGCTCCCCGTGCTGACAGCACCGTCCGCCCGCTTGCTCTCCCCCAGCGCTGGGTTCTGCCGCATGGAGCAATGCTGGGGCGTGAGGAGCCGGGCGTTATCGACAAACGGGCGATTGTGCGGAGCCGCTACCACACCCTCTACGACATCCTGGTTCCGGTGCTTCCGGCACAGCGCCTCTCGAACGGTACGCCCGGCGCGCGCCGCGAGCTGACGATTGCCGGTGCCGATCCCGCCACACTTCCCATTCAGTTTGATGGACGCCCGCTCTCGATGCCAGCCGAGGCGCCGTGGCTGCTTGAGTGGTACCCCACCGAGTATCTGGATCGTGCCGAGGTGGTGGATGGTGCGCGGGCATTTCTGCTGGGGGGGGGACGTTCGCTGCGGCTTCTGAACCTCGTCCACCCGCGCTTCGATGTGCAGGGGAGCTACGCGCGTGCCGCCTATGCGCAGGGGGAGAACAACACCACCGTTGGCGACATCACCTATGCGCGGAACATCGGCAGTGAGGTGGCGCTCACCGCTGGTTTCCGCCGTATCTCCTCGGATGGATCGCTGCCGGGGCGGAACAGCAACGCTTCGCTGTGGAACGCGAGGTTCGGGGCGACGTGGTATCCCTCCGAGAAACTCTCGATTGCCCTGAGCGAACTCTACACCGATGCCTCCTACGGCAACAATGGCGGTCTGGTGCCGACCAGCAGCCGTGTTGCGGCGCTGGCGGATGTGGTAAACGATACCCTCGTCGAACGCACCGTGCGCCACGACGTTACCCTCTCGGCGCGCCTGCTGCTCGCTACGCCTCCTGGAGATAGTGCGGTGGCGGGACGGGGTGAGACGATGCGGCTGGAGGGGATGGTCTACTACACGAGCAACGATCCACGACTCGAAGTGGGTGGACGCCTCGCGGACGGACAGGAGGGGCGTGACCTTCTACCGGAGGACATCGTCGGGCTGCGGGCTGCCGCCGTGCTTCCCCTTGCACCGTCGCTCTCGGATGGCTCGGTGCCGGTTTTCACCCACCTTCTCGCCGACGCCCATGCGTCGGCTGCGGGCCTGACGCTGGAGGGGAGCGGACTTGTCGGCTTCGCCCTCGGCGATGCCGTAGCGCTGCGTGGCGGTGCGCTGCTCCGGCTCGACAATGCAGCGTTCGGGTTCGGTCTTGCGGGCGATGTGGCACTGCGTGTTGGTGGAGCAGAGCTTGCCGGATCGCTTGCACTCCCCCTTGCCCTTGCTGCTGATCCACCACCATCACGTGCAGACACTGTCTCTATCGAAAGCGAGGTGACGCGGTTGTTGGGTGAGGCGCGTGCCGGATGGAAGGGGGAGGGGTGGAGGGTGGAGGCGGGGGGGATCGTGCGGCTCGTCGAGCGGAGCAGCGGCAGAGTTACCACGGTGGTTGCCCCGAACGCCACGGTTGAGCTGCCACTTCCGTGGAATCTCGCGGTGCGATTCCGTGCCGTTGGCACAATCGACCCGGATCGAAAGAATGTGCTTCCGCTTGTCAGCGGAACGGGCGATCTGTTCGGAACGTGGCAGCTCTACGGGGGAAATCTTGATCTACAGCTGGGGACAACGCTGGAGGGGCGGAGTGCGGCGCAGTTGTGGGAGCTTGACCCTGCGCGTGGCGATCTCTTCACGGTGACCTCACCTGCACGCGATGCGGTTCAGCCGTTTCCGCTCTGGAGTGTGTGGGCTGTCGGGCGGATTGGTTCGGCGTTCATCCGCGTGGAGTGGCGCAACCTGCTCGATGTGGAGTACACCACCATCTACCGGCATCCAGAGTTCCGCCGCGAAATTCTCTTCGGCTTCAACTGGGCCTTTATCGATTGAGCAGGGTGGTAACCCGGAGCAGTGGGTCGGTGGGAGCGCAGAAGTTCGAGAAGCCTGACTGGATTACGGCGTCTGCCTTGTACCCTCCACAGCAACAATAGCTCCACCAGCGCTTGTGCCGATGCGCGTTGCTCCCGCCGCAATCATTGCCAGCGCCGTTTCCCTGTCCCGAATCCCACCCGATGCCTTGACCTGCACTTCCGGCGGTGAGAGTCGACGCAGAAGCATGACGTCCTCCACCGTTGCGCCACCTCCGGCAAAACCTGTCGATGTCTTGATGTAGTCTGCTCCCGACTCGCCGACGATGGCGCAGGCGCGCCGCTTTTCCTCCTCGGTGAGCAGGCACGTCTCGATAATCACCTTGACGAGCGCCGACCTCCTGGACGCCTCCACTACCACCGCGCGAATATCCTCCAGTACGTGCGCGTCATCTCCCGACTTCAGCGCGCCGACCGCCATCACCATGTCGATCTCGCGTGCTCCCTCCGCAATTGCCAGCGCTGCCTCCGTCACCTTGCTCCGGGTTGCGTGGTTGCCGTTCGGAAATCCGACGGTGGTACACACCACAACGCTCGACGCGAGGGCATCGAGCGTTCGGCGTGCAAGGGATACCCAGAGGGGCATGACACACACGGAGGCAAAGCCGTACCGGTGGGCTTCACGGCAGAGCGTCTCGACCTGCGCCGACGTTGTCTCGGGCTTGAGCGCCGTGTGGTCGATGACCGGGGCAAGCAGGTAATTGTCCATGGGAGCGGACTTACGGCACCACCGTTACAGGGGTGGAGACCGTGCCGGAATCCGTGGAGAGCCGGAGGATGTAGTGTCCCGACGGCACCGTGTCGGTGGGGATCGCTAGCTCGCGATGATTTGATGTGCCGCTGGTGATCAAGCGTCCCGAGAGGTCTACAAGAGTATACTCCACGTTCCTGTCCCGCACGCCCTCGATACGAATCTTCAGCTGTGTGCCCTGCATCACGGGGTTGGGAATCGCCGTGATGGAGAGTGGCGAGGAGATTCGAGTGATGGGGGTGGCTGCGAGCGTTCCCACCTTGAGAAGCGCACGGAGGCTTGGACCCCTGTTGACGGTGATGCTGGTGTAGTCCGGGATCGAGTCGAGGGTGACCAGCGTGAGAGAATCGCTGGCACGGACGACACGCGAAGCAACCGCAGCGCCATTCTTCATGAATGAAAGCTCCACCGGCACGTTGCGGAAGAGCGAGTCGCCTGCGCTCGTCTGGCGCAGCATAACCGTCACGGCAAAGAGATCGCCGCCGGCTGGCTGGCGTGTGGTCGCGATATCGAAGATCGGCCAGCCGCGCCAGCGTATCCACTGGTCGAAGAACCATCCGAGCGAGCGCCCTGCGTGGCGCTCCATCGTTGCCTGCATCGAGTCGGTGACGGCGGTGCCGTAGGCGTTTGTTGTCAGATACTCGCGCAGCGCACCGTAGTACGCGCTGTCGCCGATCTCATAGCGGAGCATGCCGAGCACAACGGCCCCCTTCTCGTAGATGGTGCGGGGGTAGTTCGAGCTTGGCCGGGCGCGAGGGAAATCATAGATCGGAAAGATTCCCTCCTGCGTTGCCGCAGTGAAGTAGGAGAACGCCTTCTGTCCCTGCTCGTCCAGATACGCGGTGAACCCGCCGCGCTCCTCCTCCCACTCCGATTCTGCATGGGTTGCAAAGCTCTCCGTCAACCAGGCGTGCCGGAAGTCGAGGGGACTGACGAGATCACCAAACCACTGGTGTGCAAGCTCGTGCAGCGCTACGCTGTTGACGGTGTCGCCGCTGCGTGAGAGGTGCGTGGGGTAGCTCACCATCGTCTGGTGTTCCATCGCCCCAATGGGTGTGTTGACGTAGCCCACCTTCTCGAACGGAAAAGGGGTGTAGCGCTTCTCCAGTGCCGCAATCATCTGTGGCAGGAGGCGGAACGACTGCGCCGTCTTTGCGCTGTCGGCCGGCAGTGTATAGAGTATCGTGGGTAACCCTGTGCTGCCGCCCCTGATGGTTGTGTACTGGTCGACGGCAAAGGTGAGCAGGTAGGTAGCAGTTGGTATGTCGGTGGACCATGGGATGATCCACGTACTGTCCGTGTCGAACACCGGCTGGTCCTGCAATCCATTCGATGCCACGGTTCGTTCGCGCCTGACGCGGAATCGTCCACGGAACGAGGCCTTGTCGGAGGGGTGATCGTAGCAGGGGAGCCAGTGCCGCGTCGTGGAGACGTAGGTGGTGCTGAAGCCAACGCCCATGGCGTAGAGAATCGACCCGGTCGAGAAGACCCCGCCAAAGCTCGACGTCCCCGGCTCGTGCGTCATGGTTCCGCTATAGACGATCCGCACCTGCACCGTGTCGCCCGCCACCACCGACGTGGGAGGGGCGATCTGGTAGTGCGCGCGGAGTGGGTCGGCGCTGTCGATCTGTACGGCCTGCACTGCCACACCCTCGTAGGAGGCCGAGTCCACGGCGAGCGAAGCGAGATGGAAGCGGAAGGGACCAGGCCCGCTCACACGCCACACCAGGGTAATGGTGCAGTTCCCCTTCATGGCCGGCGACGGCGCGTCGGTGAGGTCGAGGGCTGCATCGTAGTGCAGCACGTCGAACGGCTGGGCTTCGTAGTGCGTTGCCGTGGCGATGTCTCCCGCGCTTGGCCGTGGCGGGTGCGAGACGCTCTGCGCTGTGAGAGCAGAGGTCCATAGAACTGCCAGCAGGGGCGTTGCTGCAATCAGCTGTTGAAGAGAGGAAGAGAGCAAGGGAGTGGGAAGAGAGAACGTCGTGGAAAGGAGGAGTGCGCTGAACTATCGCAGGAGGAACGTGCTCCTCTTCGGGCCGTTATTCCACGGGGAGCGCCGGGTTCCTTCCACGACGCAAGGCAGCGGAGGGAGGAGAGCGCACCGGGAGCAGGCGTGCCGGAGGAGAGGCAGCAGGGGAACGGGCGGCGGGCCTCGTTGCTCCTAACTTCTGATAACCGCGTACATCTTCATGTCGCGTGGTGCACCCTTCACCTGCATCTGTCCGCGGAGCGTTCCCTCGTACTGCATCCCGGACTTCTCCATCACCCGTGCCGAGGCAAGGTTCTGTGGATCGCACCGCGCCTCGATGCGGTGGAGCTTCATCTCGCCGAACCCATACTCGATCACGGTGCGCGTTGCTTCGGTGGTCAGTCCACGATTCCAGCAGCGGGGAGCGAGCGCATAGCCGATCTCGGCACGCGCGTGCGAGGGCCATATCTCTACGAACCCGACCGTTCCTATCAACTCGTTGCTGCTACGATCCACCATCCCCCACGGCGCCGCATCGCCAGCCGCGTAGCGTTGCAGTACGCCGAGCAGGTAGAGTTGCGATTCCGCAATGGTTCGATGGTGCTCCCAGACGACGTAGCTGTCGATGCGAGGATCGGAGGCATAGGCGAAGATCGCCTCTTCGTCCCCGCTGTGCAGCGGGCGGAGCAGGAGCCGCTCCGTGAGAATCTCTGGAAGATCGCTGAAGATGGGGTGCTGCATGGCAGCTATTGCCCTGCGGTGCCGGGTGTGGGCGCCGTGCTCGGCGCTGCCGTCTTCTGTGCGTTGGCAACGCGGTCACCAAGGGTCATGATCGACTCGACGTAGGCGCTCGAATTGTTGTAGCTGCGCAGTGCCTTGCTGCGTGCACTGGAGCTTCCTGTACGATACCCTGCCTTGTGGAGATAGTTGGCCGTGGAGTGGATGGCGTCTGCCGGATCGAACAGATCGACCTTCCCATCACCGTTTCCGTCCACCGCGCTCCGCAGGTAGCTGGAGGGAAGGAACTGCGACCAGCCGAATGCTCCGGCCCACGAACCGCGCAGCGCCATTGCGTCGCAGCGGCGCGACTGCTCGATCCGCAGCAGGTTCACAAGCTCGTTGTACGCCCATCCGCCGCGGCTTACTGCGCGGTTGCGGATACGCTCCAGCTCCTCGCGCTCCGTTGCCGCGCTCGCGTTCCGTTCGGCGAGCACGCTGCGCGCGCGGGTAATGTTGCTGTCCACCCACTGCTTCTCCGGCATCAGGGCCATCGACGCGTAGACGCTGAAGACGTGATAGGTGCCGGTAACGCTGCCGTGGCGCGTTTCGCAGCGAAGGAGTGCGGCAATCGTCTGGCGATCCACGCCGTACTTCTGCTCGACATCGGAAAGAATCGAGGAGTACTTCTCGATGAAGGTGCGGCAGGCGTCGGTGGATTCGTCGGTGTACATCCAGGAGTAGGCGGAGCCGTCGCTGGAACCGGGCTTGCGCACGTTGATCGCCACCATCTTTGGAAGGAACTCGACGCGCCTGTCGCTGAAGCGGCTCTCCACAAACGAGCGGTCCCAGCCGTCCCGTATCAGCCGGTTGACAACCGGCCGAAACCGTTCGTCGACGCGCACCGTTTGTGTGGTGTCCTCGCGCTTCGTTGTGCCGTTGGTGTGCTGCGGAACAAGCGGTGTGTGCGCGAGCATCAGCACCGCGGCGGTGAGGATTTGAACGATATACGGCATGGCTCGAAGGGAACAGGGTGAGAGTACGAACGCCGACAGTATAGGGCGCAGCTCGTCGCGCTGCAAGGCGTCCGGCACGGGACGACACGTTTCGTCGTGAATGGTGTAACGAGCCGGACGTGAAGGATGGTTCCGTGGAGTTCTACGGTGTTTTCTTCGGATCTCCCGCGTGCTGCTTCGGCTGTTTCGGCTCAACCGGGGCAAGCACGCTGTCCTCCCCCTCGGACTCTTCGCCGATTCCCTGCATTTCGTCGGGACTGCCGCTGACGGTGATGTCCACCGCGGTGCCGCGCCCCACCGGGGCGTAGGGCGCAACGCTCTGTTCAAGAATCGAGTTCTGCGGGAAGCTCTTGTCCTCGCGGGCACGAACGATGCCGAGCAGCAGACCCGCCGCCTCCAGCCGTGCCCGTGCCTCGTCGATGGTGAGCGAGAGAAGGTTGGGGGTGAGCACTTGGCGATTCCGCGGCCCGCGGCTGATCATGATGTCGATGGTGGTGCCGGGCTTCATGCCGACGCGTGGCGGGAGGCTCTGGGCGTAGACCAGATCCTTCATCACGCTGTCGTTGTAGTCGTAGGTGACCTCCCCCAGCTCGAACCCGTCGCGCACCATCGAAATCCGTGCCTCACGCACCGGCGTCCCGATCAGGTCGCGCACCGGGATAAGCTCCGTTCCGCGGCTCACCGTCAGGTAGATGCGGCGGCCCTCCTTCGTCTCGGCACCGCCGTAGGGGAGCTGCATCATCACCGCCCCCGCAGGAAAGGTATTGTCGAACCGCGACTCGTTCTTGCGGACCTGGAAGCCGAGCCGTGCCAGCCGCACTCTCGCCGAATCGTAGGGGAGGCCCACAACGCTGGGCACCTTCGCCACGGAGTCGAGCTTGACGTACCACGGCATGACGTAGCGGTCGATCAGCACAATTGCGATGATCAGCACCGCAAGGAACCCGAGCGCCCAGAGCGATATCCTCCCCCAGCTGACGATTGGTTCGTTGCTTGCGGCTGCGAAATCCCGCTCCATCGCCAGATCGGCCGCGCTCCGGGGCGGCTCGTCCGAAGGGGGTGTGGGGACGGAGGAGGAGTGAGTGTTCTCGTCGTTCATCGGAATGGTCGGGGAGAGGCTGCGGCGTGCTGCCGTTGACGCCGGAGTGCAAACATACAAAACCGTGGGGCGGTGCTCCCGTGCCGGTGTGCTTCTGATCGCTGGGAGTTCGTGTATCTTGATCGGGAGCAACCACACGCTGAAAGAGCGCGTGCGCCGTTCCGCCGCTGCACCACACGCAAACTCCCAGTCCACGCATGGGGGAGAGGTGAGGCAATAAGGGATACAGGACCAGGAAGGTTAGAGATGAGAACCCGCCAGCTTCGCGACATCATCGAGAACGGCGAGAGCGACACCGTCGAGTTCAAACGCAAGTTTACCGAGTACGAAAAGATAGCGCGTGAGCTTATTGCCCTTGCCAACACGCGCGGCGGGTATCTGCTCGTTGGCGTTGACGACGACGGAACGGTTGTGGGGGTGGAGAGCGAGAAGGGAGAGATGGAGCTGCTCGACACCGCCGCACACGGCTTCTGTGAGCCGCCGGTGGAGTTCGAGATGCACGTTGTGCCGATAGACGGGGTGGACGTTATCGTCTTGGAGATCCCGGAGAGCCGCACCAAACCCCACGCGCTCATGATTGCCGGGGCACCCCGGCCCGACACGCGTGATGGCCGGGTGTACATACGCCAGGGGGAGAAGAGTGTGGTGGCAAGCCGTGAAGTTGCGCGTGTGCTGGCCGCAACCGCTTCCGACGCTCCGCCCCTGCGCCTGGAGATCGGCAATATCGAGCGGGAGATTTTCTCCTTCCTTGAAACGAACCGCCGCATCACACTCCGCCAGGTCCGGCAGCTCCTCAACATCTCCGAGCGTCGCGCCAGCCGCACGCTGGTACGTCTGGTGCGGGCCGGTATGCTGCGCATCTTCACGAACGAGGCGGAGGATTACTTCACGCTGGGGTGAGAGAGGGGGCCGGTGTTTGCCGTTGGTCGTGGCGTGCTGGACCGGCAGCCGAAAGGCTATTCCTGATCGAACTCTATCCGTCGTCCCTGGAGGCGTTTCAGGAGGAGTGCCCGTGCGCGAAAAAGGTGGGCCTTGACGGTGCCGAGCGGAAGCCCGAGTCGGGCGGCGATGTCGGCGTATTCGAGTTCGTGATGGTGGCGTAGTTCGATCACCACGCGGTACTTCTCCGGCAGGTTGCGGATGGCTTCCTGCAGGATTGTGGCGCGCTCGCGTGCGGAGATGGGGGCATCGGGACGTTCGGAATTCGGGTCGGCGATCTCCATCGCCATCTCCCCCTCCGATGTTCCTACCGGAGCGTCCATCGAGATCGTGCGCAGCCGTCGCTTGCGGAGATAGTCGATTGTGTGGTTGGAGGCGATCTTGTAGAGCCAGGTGCTGAAGGCGTATTCCGGGTTGAAGGTTGCCAGCGATGCGAACGCCTTGATGAACGCCTCCTGTGTCAGGTCCTCCGCGTCGGCGGGATTGCGAATCATGCGCGCCAGCATCGTCTCGATCGAGCGCCAGTACTTCGAGCGCAGCCGGGCAAATGCCGACTGATCTCCAGCACGTGCGCGCTCTACCAGCGTGTAGTCCTCCTGGCGACTGCGCTGGCGGCGCTCCTCCTTCGTTAGGTTCCCGGATGTGGACATCGGCAGCAAAGGTAGCGTTTTCGTCCCGTCCTGACTGTTCTTCCGCGTTCCCACACCTGATCGGGGAGTGCGGGGAACTTTTGCAATTCCCTGCGGAAGTCGCGATAGACTCTGTTCCTCCTCTCCCGGCATCATGCACCATCAACCATCATCAATGCTGCACACACACTCCGTTCGTCGATTGCTTCGTTCCAGCTCGCTGATCGCCGTCGTTCTTCTCGCCGGTTGCGCCGGTTCGAAGGAGGGAACCACCTCGGAGGGCATTCCCTCCGCCACGCTGGAGGCTGCCCAGGTCCGTTGGGCCGACGCCACGGTGGAATCGCTGGAGCAGGGGCGCCATATCTACCTCACCTCGTGCAACCGATGCCACGCCTATCCCGACATCGGCAAGTACAGCGAAGAAAAGTGGCCACACATCATGAAGTCGATGGGAAAGAAGTCACGGCTCACCGACGAGCAGACACAACTGGCGGAGCGTTATCTGATTGCCACGCACGTGAGCACTGCTGCGAAGTGACGATGTGACTTCACACGCACAATCGCCCCCATGGGTTGCACCATGGGGGCGATTGTGTTGTGCGCCCGCGTGTGAGGGATGCTACCGCGAGAGGGTGATGGGCTGTGCCACCGCCAATCCGTTCGCGATGACTCGGCACAGGTATACCCCTGCCGGAAGGGTGCTTCCGTTGAAGCTCACGCGGTGGCTGCCCGCTCCCTGCTCCACATCGTCCACCAGCACCGCCACGCGCTTTCCGCTCGGGTCGAACACGTCAACGATCACTCGACCAGCGCGCGTCAGGCTGTAGCCGATCTCCGTCACACCGCTGAAGGGGTTCGGGCGGTTCGGCCACAGCACGATCTCTCCCGCCGTCTCCCCATCCTGACGACGGGCGATGATCTTGCCGCCGATGCAGCACCCGCCGCCACCGCCATCCCCCGGCAGTTCGCTGTCATCCGCGCCGTAGTAGATGCCCCGCTCCTCGCTGTTGGTGCTCAGCTTCCCGGTGGAGTCGAACGCACGAATCCTGTAGTTCACCGAGTACATGGCGTACGCCGTATCAACGCTGTCGACTTCTCTGTCAACGTAGCTGGTGGCGGTGCCACCCACCGAGTCGATCAGCGTCCACGTTCCGATGGGAGCATCGGCGGGACCGAAGCGGCGCCAGATTTCGTAGCCCCCGCCGTCGAGAAGGTCGGGTTCCAGGTTGCCGTCCCAGGTGAGGTGCGGGTAGGAGCCGGAGGAGTCGGTGAACGCCCAGACGCGGAGATCCTGGGGACGTGCGGGGGGACCGTTCTGCGGACTGGTCGTGTAGAACCTGACGTTGATGTTCGAGCTTCCGCCCCCCGCATCGCTGACGATTTCGACACCCACGTGGGAGGTAGCGGTGTCGAGGTGGCCAACGGCCGAGGAGGGATTGCTCCACGGTGAGAACATGTTGGCAACGACGGTGTTCCACACGTCCTTGCCATCGCCGAGCTTGCGCGCGCCGGTGGTGGCGTCGCCACTCCGCTCGTCGTTCCACGCGTAGATGAACTCCGTTGCCGTGCTTCCACGCCATGGCTTGTTGAAGGGTATACGCTCGCGGTCGGTCAGGCCGTCGTCGCGCATTACGCCGTTGCGCTGGTAGAGTGGAATATAGTTCCCGGCTGCCCAGGGATTCTCTATCGAGTCGGGGTTGAGCCAGCTCCAGCGGCCGTCGGCGTTCATCACCTGGATCTGCTTCTCGGGGTCCGCTGCGAAGCTCTTGCGCAGGATGTAGATGCCCCTGGCCAGGGTGCCGTCGACGAAATCGTACTCGTTGATCCCCTGGTGGTTCTCGATGAGGAACGTGGTGTTGGAGCCGGGGACGACGAGCCGATAGGCCGCGCCGGTGGTGGCGAAGTCGGGAATGGAGGCGGTGGTGCCGTCCACGGTGATGTCGGTGAAGGTGATCCACCCCATCTGTTCGCGCTCGAACGAGTTCATGCAGTAGCTGACGTTGCTGTTGCGCTGCCCCATCAGCGACCAGACGCCGCCGTCGTACTGGTGGGGGAGACCGAGGTAGTGGCCGAACTCATGAATCGGTGTCTCGAAGCATGAGGGATACTCCATCATGCTGACACAGTGGACCCCAGAGAAGCTCGTAATGGTTCGTGCGCCGCCATCGAGGGTAAAGCTCGATCCTCCTGACAATAAGGACCAGCCCTGCGCACGAAATCCACCTTTGAAAGCAAGACCGTCACCATACCATCTTCTCCAGCAAACAGCGATGAAATCAACCTTGCCATCTGGGATGTTGACGTGATTGTAGGCCGATGGAGTCGTCCAGTTGTCGTAGTTGCTGAAGTCGACGTTGTACTCGGATGCCGTGTCGATATACTCCAGTACATGCCGGGCTGCCCAATAAGGAATCTCGTCTCTATATGCAAGGTTGGCAGCGTACCATGACAGGGGATGCAGCGCCTGTTTGTACACCACATCTCCCACCACCTGAAGGTTGCCGAAGCTCTGCTGGTCGAAGTAGTTGGTGATGTTGTAGTGCTGGTGCGAGACGTGCGAGGTGGCCGAGTCGATGATGGTGCGGCGATAGGACGGACCGCCCATCGGGGTCGGACTTGGCGAGAGAGGCCACGCCGCGTTGCCGGGATCAAGGGAGTCATCGGGAAAGTCGATGAACAGCATCAGGATACGGATCGTCCCGACGGACGGAAGCTGATATCCGCCGACTTGAACGCTCACACTCGAACTCTCTGGACAATAGGCCGAATCGGGAATGCCGGTTGGGAGGCCAAGCGGCTGTGCAGAACATCGGGTTCCGAGTGCGAGCGCCACGAGGAGCGGTGCAAGAAATCCACCGAATCGAAATCGACGATTCATTGAATGTCTCCTGTAGAGAATGAAATGGATATGAGGGTGGCTATCGCAGGCGGCAGTGCCTGCGATGGACAGAAGAATCAGCGTGTGGAGTGTGCGGCTAGGGCTGTCGGATCAGCGAGCCGGAAGTGGTGTATCTGAGAGTGCGGAGCTGGTAGAAATACGTGCCTTCTTGCAGGTTGCTGCCGTCAACGCTCACGGTCTGTTCGCCTGCATCCTGGAGTTCATCGACGGGCGTGGCAACGACGCGCCCGAGTGCATCGGAGAGCGTGAGCCGAACGTGCTGGCGGGAGTCGAGGCGGTAGGAGAGTGTTGCTCCTGCGCTGAAAGGATTGGGAACAACCCGCAGCGGGGAGGGGCCAGCGGTGGAGCGCTCGACACCCGCGACCATATCGCCGTAGGTCTGTCCGTTGATGCTTGCGCCGGAGACGTAGAACATTGCATCGGGTTCGTAGAACTGCTGCACTTCACCGAAGCCGCGAGCGATCCAGCGCGTTGAATACCATACGGAGTCCGGCCCTCCATCTGCCGACCCATCGAGCCAGTAGTGGAACTCCTTGACCATCCTGATCTGGCCATGGACGTTCATCGGATAGATCGCCGCACAGGTGGCGTAGTCTATCGAGTAGACGTTGGCCGGGCTGATCTTCCATCGATCTCCTACTCTGGCTCGGAGACGGTACAGTACTTTCGTATACATACTTCCCGACGTACTCAACACATCTCCGGCTGTGTCGATCATGAATTGCTCATCGTCAATCAGGAGATAGAGATTGGAAGAGCCATCAACGGAGTCGTGGAGCACCCGAAACGTGTGGTCTTCCTTCTGTGTGTCGGCATTTCGTACACGCCACGTGTCGCCTACTCGATACGGGAAGTAGTCGAGCGAATCGTTGGAGGGTGATTGCGCATCGAGCGCGTGGCTGCCGAGAAGCAGCACACAGAGGGTCAACGAAAAACACCGCATGGAATGGAGGGAAAACAGAGCCATTGTCTCTTCCGCCTGGTTCGTGTGTGATCGATCGATGAGAGTTCACACGAACATCGGTATATGCATTCTTGCGTGCAATTGCACGCAAGAGTACCCTTTGGCTTCCGGGTACCTTCTGGGCGTGCCTCCCGTTCGCCCAAAGAACGCCCGTTCGAGCACTTCGCATGCTCGCCACGATCCACTGCTCAGCGCAGCAGTGGGGGGCATTCTGCGGGACCTGCGCCTTTCGCGTGCCCTGACGCAGGAACAACTGGCGTGGGAGACCGGAATCGAGCGTGCCTTTATCTCGGAGATCGAGCGTGGCGTGAAGGGCGTTAGCCTCACGATGCTCTATCGTCTCGCTGTTGGCCTTTCGGTGAAGCCGCAGAAAATCATCGCTGCGCTCGACGCTGTCATGTTTCCGAAGAAGAAGTAACCACCGCCTCACCCTTCCTTCCGCTCTCCTGTTCTGCCGCCGGGGCAGATCCTCATCTCCATCACCGTGAACGTCGGCTTCACGTCAGCCGCCGGGCCGTGGTGTGGAGGGAGCGCGTGCTTCGCTTCCAGCGTGCCGCCGCTCCTGGCAGCCCACAGCCTGCGTGTGCAAATTCGGGAGAGAGTGGAGGGGGATCGCTACTCAATTTCTACTCAACCACTACTCCATTTTTACTCAATCACTACTCTATGTCCCTGCCGGGTGGAGGCGAAGGGTCGGCAGGGGGGTGGGGAGAGCGGGGAGGTGCGATGAGCGGGAGCGCCGCAGACGGCGCTGACCCGCTCCAGCCTTGTGCCTTCTCTTCGTGCAGTTCCAACACGCTACGATGCGGACGACGCACACAGGCCCCGCGCTCGTTTTTCGTAGCTTGCCCCGCAACTCAGGGGTGTGGCAACAGTTCGGTGCCCACCATCTCCTTCCATCGAATCTCACTCCGCACATGGCACAGCAGGCCAGCTCGGGCGACACAGTCGCAATTCACTACACCGGACGCCTCAACGACGGCACGGTGTTCGATACCTCCGAAGGACGCGATCCGCTCGAATTCACGATCGGTGCGGGAGAGGTGATCCCCGGCTTCGACACGCTCGTTACCGGCTTGAGCGTGGGGGAGAAGCGGACCGGGACAATCCCGGCGGCGGAGGCCTACGGTGAGCGCCGCGACGACCTGATGATGGAGGTGGAGCGCTCCAGCTTCCCCGACGATATGGAGCTGGAGGTCGGCATGGAGCTGTACGCGCAGTCCGAGGACGGTGTTCCCCACGCCGTGGTGGTTGCCGGCCTCACCGACACGCACGCCGTTGTGGACTTCAACCACGTGCTGGCTGGCGAGGACCTCACCTTCGACGTGGAGCTTGTGGAGATCAAGGGGGGGGAGAAGAAGAGCGGGTTGATCATTACCGATTTCTGATCGAGTCCGCCGGTGGCGAGGCAATGGAGATCCGCTGTCCGCAGTGTATGTGGAAACCGCAGGCGCACAGCCGTTGGGAGTGCACCTGCGGTCACGTATGGAACACGTTCGATACGGCGGGACGCTGTCCCGCCTGTTCCTGCGTCTGGCGCGCGACGCAGTGCCCCGCGTGCCAGCTGTTCTCGCCGCACCATCGGTGGTATCACGATCCTTCCCCGGTCGATATCGACGCACTTCTCCGTGATCAACCTGCCGTCGCCTCTGCTGCACCGTCGTGCTCGACCGCTCCGGCTCGCCGTCGCCGTACTGTTTGCCTGTCTCCTTCATGCCTGTTCCTCGGGCAACGGAGCGGTGGCGCAGGGTGGGGCGCGGGCAGAGCTGGAGCAGTGCGGCCAGCTCGTGCTGGTGGTGGGGGATGGATGGAACGGGAGCAGCGCCACGCTCGTCCGCTATGTCCGCACCGAGTCGGGCTGGAAGGGAGTGGGTGATCCGGTTCCCGTGGTGCTGGGTCGCAACGGACTCGGCTGGGGGCGTGGTCTCCACGAGCCGAGCGCGACAGGCCCGCAGAAGCGGGAGGGTGACGGCCGTGCCCCCGCCGGACTCTTCCGCATCACCAGCCTCTTCGGTGTTGCGGCCGCGAAGCCGGCGGAGTTCCATATGTTCTACCAGCCGCTCTCTGCCGGCGTCGAGTGTGTTGACGACACCGGCTCCCGGTTCTACAATCGTACAGTCAACGCTGCGGATGTTGAGGTGGACTGGAGGAGTTCCGAGAAGATGAGCCGCGTGCTCCCCTTCTATCGCTGGGGGGCAAACGTTGCACACAACACCAGCCCTGCTGTGCCGGGTGGCGGCTCCTGCATCTTCCTCCATATCTGGGGTGGGCCTGCGGTGCCTACGAGCGGCTGTACGGCGATGGCCGAGGAACAGCTTCTCGACCTGCTCCGCTGGCTCGATGAAGCAAAGAACCCGATGCTCGCGCAGCTTCCTCGCGAAGAGTACCCACGGCTTCGCGCCGAGTGGGGACTGCCGTAGCAGGGTCCGCAGAGGAGGAGTGGTGGCGTCGGGTATCTGCTGGCTGCCGACACAGACTCCGTTGCCGTTCGTCGTTGCTGACGAATGAATGATGACAAGGAACGAAAGACCTATCCCCGTATGACTTCAACCACATCCTCGTTATCGCGCGGACGCTGGGCCGGCATGACTGCGCTGGGCACGCTTCTCGGGCTGGTTCTGATGGTGGGCGGATTCGTTGCCTCTGTCGCCATCGCCACGGCGGTCATGCCGGGTGGCGGTGAAAGTGCCGAGAGCAACCCGCAGGCGGAACTCACCGGCTATCTCTGGCCGATCATGTCGGGCCTGGGGCTTGGACTCGGACTGGGATCGTTCCAGGGAGGGGTGCTCCAGCGCATCGTAGGCAACGGAATCACCGGGCGCTGGACGGCGGCCACGATGGTGGGTTCCATCGTCGGCCTTACCCTGATGTCGCGCCTGATGGACCTGTTCGAGCGGGAGATTGCGTCGTTCCTCGAACCGTTCTTCATGGAAGAGAACATCATGCCGGTGATCGTCGTTGCCCTTGCGGCGGGGATGGTGGTCGGGCTTGCAATCGGCGTTGCGCAGGCAGTGATCGGCCGCGTCGTGACAGGTGTCTGGCCCGCGATCTCCGGCGTCGTCTGGGGATTCGGGTTCGCGGTCCCGGCAACGATTGCCGCATCGGGGGCCTATCGGCAGACGCTGGGCACCTTGGTGCTGGCTCCCGAAGCCGCCACCGTTGGTGAAATTGCTGCTGCGGTTGCGGTCATCACCCTGGCGATGGCGCTTGCCACGGCTCTCGTCTCGTTTCTCCTTCCCCCACGTCTTCGCTCCCTCCCCTCCTGACCTCCATGCTTGCCGTTGCCCTGCACCGTTTTCGCTTTGCCATCCTCCTCGTCACCGTGCTCGTGTGCAGTACACTGCACAGCCGTGCCCAGGAGCGTCCGGGACCGCGCGCGCTGATCGTGATCGCCCATCCAGACGATGAGACGGGAGTTGCCGCAACGGTCTACAAGATTACCCACGACCTGAAGGGGACGGTGGATCTGGCGCTGGTGACGAACGGCGAGGGAGGCTACAAGTACAGCACACTCGCCGAGGCGTACTACGGACTGGAACTCACAGAGGAAACGGTGGGGCGCGCGCACCTGCCGCGCATCCGCAAGCGCGAGTTGATGAACGCCGGGGCAATCATCGGCATCGGCAACTACTTCTTCTTCGATCAGCAGGACAACGCCTACACGCTCAACGTCGATTCGGTGTTTGCGAACGTGTGGGACACCGCAGCAATTCGCACGCGGCTCGTGGGCATCATGGCGCGGGGGCGCTACGACGTGGTGTTCTGTCTGCTCCCCGTTCCTGAAACCCACGGTCACCACAAGGGCGCAACGATCATGGCGCTCGATGCCGTGCGCAGCCTGCCCCTATCGCAGCGCCCTGTGGTGCTGGGGGTTGGCGCAGGGATGAAGTCCGACACCGCCCCAACGCGATTCTCCGTGCTGGCCGGACACTCTGAAACCGCTGTTCGCCCGAGCGGTCCGCACTTCCAGTTCGACCGCACCGTGAAGTTTGGCTTCCGCGATGCGCTCGACTACCGCATCATCGTCAACTGGGAGATTGCCGAGCACAAGTCGCAGGGGACCATGCAGACTCTGATGAACCGCGGCGAAATTGAGCAGTTCTGGTGGTTCGAGCTGAATGATCCGGCGCGATTCAACGGCGTGCGGCAACTCTTCGAGCAGCTTGCCGTTGTACGGTATCCCAGGAAGACGTATTGAGCAGAGAGGGCTGCTGGTCCCGCTGATACACCACGGCCTGTGCCGTTTGATTCTGTTCAGAGTCCGGGTGCGGTCGATCCGTGGAAGGGCACCTGGCTTCGTTCGTTCCTGTGTCGTATCTCTTGCTTCTCACTTCTTCATGCGCGTCGCCATCCCGTCGATCCTCGTTGTCCTGGTGCTTGCCGTGCTTCCGCTCCGTGCCCAGCTGTCGTCGCTGGCCGGTGAGTGGAGGGGGCGCATCGTTGTGCCGGGTGGGGGACTCGACGTCGTGCTCTCGATTCAGCAGGGGGGGGATGGGCTGGCCGGGACGATAGACATTCCCGAACAGGGTGCCCGCGCCCTTCCCCTCGTTGGTTTCTCCTCCGTCGGGGACACCCTTCTCTTCACCATTCGCGACGTGCCGGGGGACCCGACCTTTCACGGGCGTTTCAGCAACGCTGCCGATTCGCTCGCCGGGGCGTTCGTGCAGGGTGGGGTGCCGATGCCCTTTGCGCTGGAGCGCACCGCAGCGACTGCGGACTCGACGGTAGAGCGATTGCGGGCCGAGCTTTCCCGCATCCTTGAGGATTCCCGCGTTCCCGGGATGGCGGTAGCGGTGGTACACAAGGGGCGGGTGCTGATCCGTCAGGGCTTCGGTCTGCGCGACCGTACCCGCGCGCTGGGCGTGACCGATACCACGGGATTCCCCATCGGCTCCTGCACGAAAGCGTTTACCGCAACGCTGCTGGGGACACTTGTCGATGAGGGGAGGCTCGACTGGGATACGCCGGTACGGAACTATCTCCCCGACTTTCAACTCTACGACGGTTACGCCACATCGCATATCACCCCGCGCGATCTCCTTTCGCACGTGAGCGGACTGCCGCGCTACGATCTGCTCTGGTACGGCAACAGCGACCTTACCCGCGCCGATCTCTACGACCGTCTCCGCTATCTGGAGCCAACCGCCGATCTGCGGCAGGAGTGGCAGTACCAGAACATGATGGTAATGGTGGCGGGCTACATGGCCGAGCGTCTGCTCGACACATCGTGGGAGGATGCCGTGCACAACCGCATCCTCCGCCCACTGGGGATGAGCCACACGACCCTCTCGATTGAGGCGATGCGCGCCGACAGCAACGCGTCGTTCGGCTACGAGCGTCGCCGTGATTCGATCTTCCTTCTTCCCTACTTCACCGCAACCAGCATCGGTCCGGCCGGAACCATCAACTCCTGCGCGCGCGATATGGCCCGCTGGCTGCTGATGAACCTGAACGGCGGGGTGGTCGATGGCCAGCGTGTGCTGAGCGAGGGAACTCTTCGGGAGATTCAGCGTCCGCAGGTGGTCATCGACGGTGGTGGGGAGGATGGAGGGACGGAGCAGGTGTTCGATCTTTACACTCTTGGCTGGGGCGTTCACACCTGGCGCGGGCACAAGATGATGGAGCACGGCGGCAATATCGATGGCTTTACTGCGCAGATAGGGCTGATTCCGGGCGAGGGCATCGGCGTTGCGATTCTCTCGAACGGCGATGCCTCCGAAATGCCGACTGTTGCCATGCGCACCGTGTTTGATCGTCTGCTGGGCAACAACGAGAAGGACTGGGGCGGGGAGATGGCGCGCCGTATCCGCGCCGCCGATGCACAGAGTGCCGCGATGAGTGAGGAAGGAGAGGAGGATGAAGAGGGCGGGATGCGCGTGCTGGGAACCTCCCCCTCGCATCAGCTCGACGAGTACGCTGGCTTCTACGAGCATCCTGCGTTCGGCACGGTTGAGATCGAGCGCGAAGGATGCACCCTGCGCCTCCACTATGGACGGGTCGACACACAGCTGGAGCACTTCCACTACGACGTGTTCCGCACCCGCGCCGATGATGCCGCCAGCGAGTGGTTCGACCACGTGCGCCTGAACTTCCGCAGCGATGTGAACGGGAGGATCGAAGGTTTCGAGGCGCGGCTCGAAACCACCGCCTCCCCCGTTTTCTTCGAACGCCGGCCTCCCCCTGCAATGTCCGATACGGTGCAGCTCGAACGCTATGCCGGACGCTACAGCCTCTCCGGTCGGATCGTCACCGTTCGCCGCGTTTCCGGTCATCTTCTGATGAACGTGCCCGGACAGCCGGAGTACACGCTCGATCCGCTGGAGGTGGACCTCTTCGAACTGCGCGACCTCGACGGCTTTCAGGTGCACTTCGACATGAAAAGGAATCGTGCGGTTTCGGTAACCTTTCTCCAGCCCAGTGGTACGTTCGTGGCGAAGCGGGTCGAGAGTGAGGAGTGAGCGGGGTGGAGGGCCACGGGTATTCCATGGCCGCAATCAGAACGGAGCTTCCCTCCTGTCACTCAGGTGGCAGGGAACAAACAATGCGGGGTGGCCTGGCGCATTCTGCAGCATTCCCGATCTCTATCTCGACCCGACTCGATGTTGTCACGTAGAACATTCGTCCCCTGGTGTCTGCTCCTTGCACTGGTACTTGTGCTGTCGCACACAACCGTGCAGGCGCAGCCGCGCCGCCGCAACGACACCACTCGTCCCGATGGGGCGTCTCGGCCCGAGAACCTCGGTCCGGCCATCAACAGCAAGTACCAGGAGGTGGCGCCGATCATCTCCTACGACGGCCGCACCCTCTACTTCCACCGGTTCAGCCATCCCGGCAACGTGGGGGGAATCAACGATGCAGAGGATATCTGGTACTCCACGCTTGGTCCCGATGGACGGTGGAAGCCCGCTGTCAACATGGGCGCGCCGCTGAACAATGAGAGTGCCAACTTCATCTCCGGCGTTACCCCGGACGGCAACACGCTGCTGGTGGGGAACATCTACTACCCTGATGGACGGTTCGCGCGCGGCATCTCGATGTCCCACCGTACCCGCACCGGATGGAGCTTCCCCGACTCGCTGCGGATCGAGGGGTACGTCGATCTGGGACGGTGGCGCTACTTCTCGCTCAGCCCCGACGGGCAGACGATGATTATTGAAGTGGTGGCCTACGACACGCGCGGCGAGGACGATCTCTACGTCAGTTTCCGGCAGCCCGATGGCAGTTGGTCGCGACCGCTCAATCTGGGTGCCGACGTGAACACCAGCGCCAGCGAGATCACGCCGTTCCTTGCCGGTGACGGCCGCACCCTGTACTTCTCCTCGAATGGTCACGGCGGCTACGGGGACATGGACGTGTTCGTCACCCGCCGCCTCGACGACAGCTGGACGAACTGGTCGAAGCCGGAGAACCTTGGCCCGACGATCAACTCGCGCGGGTGGGATACCTACTACACCGTGCCGGCTTCGGGGGAGTACGCCTACTACGTCAGCAACACGAACTCGCTGGGCCAGGAGGATATCTTCCGGGTCAAGCTGCCGCCGGAGGCGCGTCCCAAGCCTGTGGCGTTGATTCGGGGCCGTGTGCTCGACGCGCGCACGCGCAAGCCAATCGGCACGGCGGTGTACTACGAGACGCTGCCGAACGGTCGCCGTGCCGGTATTGCGCAGAGCGACAGCACCACCGGCAACTATCAGATCATTCTCCCCACCGGCTCGCTCTACGGCTTCCGTGCCGAGGCTCCCGGCTACGTTCCGGTGAACGACAACCTCGACACCCGAAAGCTGACGGAGTACACCGAGTTGGAGCGCGACCTGCTGCTGGTGCCGATTGCGCAGGGGGAGACGGTTCGCCTGAACAACATCTTCTTCGACACCGGGAAGTGGGAGCTGCGCGACGAGTCGCGACCGGAGCTTGACAGACTTGCGGCCTTTCTGAGGGACAACCCGGAGGCGCGGGTGGAGATTGGCGGACACACCGACAACGTCGGTGCTCCGCAGAGCAACCTGACGCTGTCGCAGAATCGTGCCCAGGCAGTGGTGGACTACCTCCGTTCCGTGGGGATTGCCCCCGATCGGCTCGTCGCGCGCGGCTACGGTCAGCGCAAGCCGGTTGCCACAAACGGCACCGACGAGGGTCGCCAGCAGAACCGCCGTGTGGAGTCCACGATTCTGGACCTGAAGAAGCGATAGAGGTCTGGATGAAGTGGTGAGCCATCGGCGATAGGGCTGCATCTGTGGGCGCACCTGGAGCACAGGCAGACGGAGTGTGATATGTTCTCACTCCGTCTGTCGTTTCGTGTCCGGGATGCACCGTCCGTCCATCCCATCCATTCCTCTTTTCTACTGCCGTGCTGCTGCGCGCCATCCTTGCAACCCTCGCTCTGCTCCTTCTTGGTCTGGCACAGCCGCCGCGGGCTGAAGCGCGCGACAGCGTTCGTGTCGGCATCTATCTCCTCTCCCTCTACGATCTCGACTTCCCTAACAACAGCTTCACGGCGGATTTCTGGATGTGGTTTCTCTACCGGAACAAGGAGCGTGAGCCGCTGAAGAACGTGGAGATCGCCAACGCAAAATCCTTCAGCTTCGTGCTGCCCGATGTTGAAGAGAAGAACGGAGTCCACTGGGCAACGCAGAAGTGCAAGGCAACGATTCGGAAGGACTGGGACGTGAGCAATTTCCCGTTCGACCGCCAGACGCTCGAGGTGATGATCGAGGAGGGGGACGCCGACACCAGCGACGTGTTCTACATTGCCGACACGGCGAACAGCAAGCGCGATCCGAGCGTGGAGGTGGATGGCTGGCAGATCGAGACGTTCAGCGTTCGCCCAACGGTGCGGCACTATCCCACAACCTACGGCGACCCTGAACTTGCCGGGGGAGGAGGGAGCGCCTATCCCGGTGTGATTGCGTCGGCCACGCTGCGCCGCGACGGCGTCGGCCTCTTCTTCAAGCTCTTCACCGGCGTCTACGTTGCCTTCCTCATCGCCCTGCTCGTGTTCTTCATCCACTCCGAGCGGCTCGACATCCGCACGGGATTGTCGGTGGGCGCGCTCTTCGCAACGGTGGGGAACAAGTATATCGTTGACTCCATTCTTCCCGACTCCACCTCGTTCACGCTCGTCGATGCGCTCCACACCGTCACCTTCGCCGCAATCCTGCTGACCGTCGTCATCTCCGTTATCTCGATGTGGCTCGCCTCGATCAACCGTGTGCGCACCGCCCACCTGCTCGACCACATCAGTGCTGCGGTACTTGGCACCACCTACGCAACGTTCAACCTGCTGATGATCGTGCGGGCGACGACGTCATAGAAGCGGGGAACGGGGAGACTCGCTACATTGCTGCGGCAGAGGCTTCTCCTCGTTTCTCACTTCTTCCTACCCGTCCTGACACCATGCCCCATTCCGGTTACAACTGCCTGAAGTGCATCGGCTACTGCTGTGCGATCTACGAGCGGGTGGCGGTGAGCAACACCGATTTGCGGCGTCTTGCACGCTACTTCAAGGTGAGCGTGGAGGAGGCGGAGGAGCGATATACTACCGTACATCCCGTCAGCGGTGATCGGGTTCTGAAGCGTACGGCCGACCCGATCTTTGGTGCCTCGTGTATGTTCCAGCATCCCGAAAAGCGGGTCTGCACCATTTACGAAGGCCGCCCTTCGGTGTGCCGCCAGTACCCCAGCACGAAGCGCTGCGTCTACTACGACATGTTGCAGTGGGAGCGTCGCCAGCAGGGCGACCACCACTTCGCCCCGGTGGTGCAGATCACCTATCTGGAGGACGAAGCAAATGACGGAGAATGAGCAGTGGAATGGTGCAGGGGAGCGTGCCTCCGGCCCAACCGTCGGCCTCGTCCCCTAGTCCCTTCTCTGCCACTCGTTGTTGATGCCGCACTTCTCCCCAGCCTTGACCGTCTGTATCGAGCCTGCTGCACCGCACACCCCGCCGGTTGCGTAGATTTGCAGGAGTTCAACAACGCATACCACACCCATGTACGGCAATATTTCCGTCACCGACATCAACGGTCCCATCGGGCAGGACGAGGACCCGGAACTCCTTGCGGAGTTCGAGGCGCGGATCGAGCGCGGGGAGAAGATCGAGCCGAGCGACTGGATGCCCGCGGAGTACCGTCGCCAGCTGATCAGGATGATCGAGCAGCACGCCCACTCGGAGATCATCGGCGCGCTGCCGGAGGGGACGTGGATTACCCGCGCACCGGGTTTCAAGCGCAAGATGGCGCTGATGGCGAAGGTGCAGGATGAGATCGGCCACGGTCAGCTTCTCTACAGCGCCGCCGAAACGCTCGGCAAGTCGCGCGAGGCGATGATTGCCGACCTGATCAACGGCAAGTCGAAGTACTCGAACGTTTTCAACTATCCGGCAGTGACGTGGGCCGACACTGCGGTGATTGCGTGGCTGATCGACGCCGGCGCAATCATCAACCAGGTGACGAACGCGAAGGGATCGTACGGCCCCTACTGCCGCGCGCTGGAGCGGATCTGCGCCGAGGAGTCGTTCCACCTGAAGTACGGCTACGACAACGTGGTAGCGCTCGCCACCGGCACGCCGAAGCAGCGCCAGATGGTGCAGGAGGCGCTCAACCGCTGGTGGATGCCGATCATGCACTTCCACGGTCCCCCCGACAAGGCGAGCCAGCACACCGAGAAGCTCGTGAAGTGGAAGGTGAAGATGGCAACGAACGACGAGATGCGGCAGATGTTCCTCGACCAGTACGTGCCGAAGATCTGGGAGCTTGAACTCACCGTTCCCGACCCCAACCTCCGCAAGAACGAGGAGACGGGGAAGTGGGAGTTCACCGAGCCTGACTGGGCCGAATTCAAGCGCGTGATCAACGGCGACGGGCCGTGCAACCGCGAGCGCCTTGCGGTGCGACGCATGGCCGAGGAGCAGGGGCGCTGGGTGCGCGAGGCGCTGAAGCGCCACAGTCGTCCCTACGTCGCTCCGCTGGCATAACCTTCCTCCGATTCCATCCAACACCACCCCGCGTCTGCATCCGCAGGCACGGGGTGGCGTATTTCTCCCTCTATACCCCTTTGGTGCCCATGTTTACCAAGACACACCTGCTCCTGCCCGCGCTCATGCTCGGTGCCGCCGCACTGTTCGGCGGCTGTTCCGAAGAGACTACCAATCCCACCTCTCTGGCCAAGACCGTCTACGGCGACACGGCGACCATTGGCAGCGGCCGTGCGGTGAGCTGGATCAAGCTCGACGACGCAGGGAAGCCCACCTCGCTCGGCGTGACAATCGACAGCGCGGGGCTTGCCGCCCTTCCGACGGCGATGACGGCCTATGCACTGGCACTTCCTGCCGAGGCATCAACCACCGGCTACGACCATATCAGCCTCGACTGGAATCCAGAGGGGCACGAGCCAGCCAACATCTACACGCTCCCCCACTTCGACAGCCACTTCTACATGATCAGCGAGGCGGAGCGGAACGGGATCGTTCCAACCGATACGGCGAAGGCCAACGCAACACCGGGCACCGACTACGTCCCGGCTGGATTTACCCGCGCTCCGGGACCAATCCAGATTGTGCCGGCGATGGGCGAACACTGGCTTGATCTTTCCAGCGGCGAGTTCCACGGCAGCACCTTCGACCACACGATGATCTTCGGCTACTGGAACGGATCGATGGTGTTCGTGGAGCCGATGTTCACGATGGACTACCTCAAGACCAAGCCCTCGCTGAGCCTTGCGCTGCCGCAGCCGACGAAGTATCCCAAGACAGGCCGCTACTACGGAACGCTCTACTCCATCCGCCACGACGCGGCGACGAACACGTGGAGCGTCTCGCTCGACGGTTTGACGATGAAGTAACGAGCGGCAGACCTGGAGCGATGGAGGGGAGCGGGGAAGACTCCGGCAGGTATTCGGGTCTTCACGCTGCATCCCCGTCCCCAGTGCCCGGCGCACCGGATGTCACAGCGCATCGGTGCGCCGGATCGTATGTTGCCGGTCAACTCTCAAGCAACCTCCGCATGAACACGATTCATCCGAAGATCCTCGACTCTCTCGACCCCCGCATTGCCCGTGCCGGGATCTCCGCCGAAACCGACGCACCGTTCGAGGCACCACCCGAACTCGACCAGTTCGAGACGTGGGAGGTGTTCCACATGGCGAAGCGGGGCGAGCGCGCGGAACACGTTGGCAGCCTTCACGCGCCGAACGCGGAGATGGCGCTGGTTCTCGCCAAGGAGCAGTACGGTCGCCGCAGCCGCACCGTGGCGATCTGGGTGGCGCGCACCAGCGACGTTCACGCCATCACCGTTGACGACGCCGACATTTTTGAGACCACGCCGGAGAAACTGCACCGCGAGGCTCGCGGCTTCAGGGTGGGAACGCGGCTGACCGAGTTCAAGCGGGCACGGCGCGCAGAGAACGAGGGGGCGGCGGAGGCGAAGGAGGGGGAGGGATGAGCAGCACCCCGCACATCAACGACCTGCTCTACCGGATGGCGGATGACGCGCTCATCATCGCCCACCGCAACTCGGAGTGGACCGGGCTGGGTCCGATCCTCGAAGAGGATATCGCCTTCAGTTCCATTGCGCAGGACAAACTGGGGCACGCGCAGGCGCTCTACGGCATGCTGCACACGCTCGGTGAACCAGAACCCGACCGCAACGCGTTCAATCGGAACGAGCAGGGGATGCGCTGCTGCCACCTGGTCGAGCTTCCCATCGGGGATTACGCTTTCAGTCTCGTCCGCCACGCTCTGTTCGATGTTGCCGAGTCGCTCCGCTACGAGATGCTCGAGCGCTCCTCATTCGAGCCGCTGGCGAAGCTGGCGGCGAAGGTGCGCGGGGAGATCAAGTACCACGTCTTCCACGCAACAACGTGGCTTGAACAGCTCGGCGCGCGCGGGAACGAGGCAAGCCGTGCCCGGATGCAGGCAGCAATCGACGAGTGCATGCCCCTGGCGCTCGGTATCTTCGAGAAGACCGAGCATGAGGAGCGAATCGTTGCCGATGGGGTGTTTGCTGGAGAGGAGGCGTTGCAGACTCGGTGGCTTGAGACGATTGGTCCGGTTCTCGAACGCGCTTCGTTCGTGATGCACGACCCCGCAGCGCTGACTCCGGCCTACGGTGGACGCCGCGGCTATCACACCGAGCACCTCCAGCCCCTCTTGGAGGAGATGGGGGAGGTCTTCCGCCTCGATCCCGACGCGGAGTGGTGATGGAGAGGAGAAGGCGCTGGCGAGTGGCAGAATAGGGAACGGGACAACGAGCCACACTCGTTGTCCCGTTACAATATACTCCTGTAGTGCACTGAAAATCTGGGGGAGAGGGGTACTTTCCGCTCGATCTTTTCTCCAGATTCTCCTCACAACCATCCAGGAATGAACTCCTACCGTTCGCTCGTTCGGGCAATCATGGTCCTGGTGCTCCTCTCCGGCGCGTCGCTTCGAGCACAACAGCCTCTCTCCTCCGTTGACACCATTCCGCCAACGGTGCGGCTGCTCGATTACCACACGGGGGGGGCGCTCCAGGACAGCAGTTCCTTTGTGGGATTCAACAACGACTTCCCGATCATGGCGGAGGCCGTTGACGACGATTCCGTGCTGTGGGTGCGGTATATCGTTGACAGCGTTGAAACAGGTCCCACGGTAGGAACGCCTCCCTATGCCGCCAGCCTCTCCATCCCCAAGGTGAACTGGATGGAGGAGAATCCCATCCCTGTAACCCTGAGCGCTTTGGCAATGGATCGATCCGGGAACATCGGAAGGTCGGAGCCGGTGACAGTGCTGGCCTACACGGTTGTTGGCAGTGGGGTCGATCTGCCAGGGAAGGAGCGGCCCGCAGCGCTCTCGATCACAACGGTACGGTACCGGGAGGCTGCGGGAACGGTGCGCATCTCGTTTGCAACGCAGCGGGAGATGCCTGTCACGGCAACCATCAGCGACCTCTCGGGACGGACGCTCGCGACGGTGCGAGGTGATAGAGAGTATGAAGGATCTGATTGTGTGCTGGAGGTCGATGCACGATACCTGCCCCCCGGCGGATGCGTCGTCCAGCTCCAGGCGCGCGACGGAAAGGAGCGAGCGGGAGGAGTCTTCATGATGCCACGATGGTAGCTCGGGGGGAGAACAGACACACGGGAACGGATACGGGAGGGGAGAGCACAGTGGTGTGCTCTCCCCTCATTGCTGTGCTCTCTCAACGGAGATTTAGTGTGTCTCCAGGTAGCGATCAAGCTCCCACTGGCTGACGGCGATGCGGTAGCTGTCCCACTCCGCCATCTTCGCCTGATGGAACTTCTGGAAGGTGAACTCGCCGATGGCGCCGCGCACCACATCGTTCTGCGACAGGGCTTCGAGCGCATCCTGGAGGTTTGCGGCAACCGAGCCGATACCGCGCTCCCGAATCTCCTCCGGCGTCATCTCGAAGATGTCGTCCTCCACCGGCTCCGGCGGGGTCATCCTCTTCTCCACACCGTCCAGGCCAGCGGCAAGGAGTGCGGCGAAGGTGAGGTAGGGGTTTGCTGCGGGATCGGGGCAGCGAATCTCCACCCGCACTGCCTTCTCGCGGCCCGGCGTGTAGCGTGGCACGCGGATCAGCACCGAGCGATTGCGCTGGCCCCACGCCACGTTCACCGGTGCCTCGTACCCCACCACCAGCCGCTTGTAGCTGTTGATCGTTGGGTTCATGATGGCGTTCAGCGCCTTGATGTGGTGCATCTGGCCGCCGATGAAGTAGCGTGCGAAGTCGCTGAGGCTGTAGACGCCGTTGGCGTCGAACATCATGTTCTTGCCGTCCACCGTGAAGAGCGACTGGTGGACGTGCATGCCGCTGCCGTTGATGCCCGCAATGGGCTTCGGCATGAAGGTGGCGTGCAGCCCGTGCCGCTCGGCAATCGACTTGAAGGCGTAGCGGAGCGTGACCGAGGCGTCGGCGCCGGTAAGCGCGTCGCAGTAGCGGAAGTCGATCTCGTGCTGGCCAATCGCCACCTCGTGGTGCAGCGCCTCGACATCGATGCCGAACTCCTGAAGGGCGAATGTCATCTCCTGGCGAATCTCGGCGGCGTGGTCACCGGTCTGGTCGAAGTAGCCGGCGTCATCGCTTGGAAGCGTCGTCAGCTTGCCGTTCTCGCGCTTGAAGAGGAAGAACTCCAGCTCCGGCCCCACGTTGAACACGTAGCCCATCTGCTTCGCGCGCTCGAGCTGGCGCTTGAGGATGTAGCGGGGGTCGCCCTCGAACGGGCTGCCATCGGGCATGAACACGTCGCAGATGATGCGGGCGAGCGTTCCGGTGCGGGCGTTCTTTGTCCACGGAATCACCGCGAAGGTGGCAAGGTCGGGCTTCAGGAACATGTCGCTCTCGTGGATGCGCGTAAAGCCCTCGATGGAACTGCCGTCGAACCACACGTTGTTGTCGATTGCTTCGGCCAGCTTCCAGGCCGGGATGGTGACGGCCTTCAGCGTGCCGACGATGTCGGTGAACTGAAGGTTCACGAACTGCACGTTGTTCTCCTGCGCGAGCTGTAGAACCTGTTCCTTGGTCATTGGGGAAAGGGGATGTAGGGATTATGGGGTATCGGAGATACGCTGTCTGTTGTCGCAACGGTTGTTCGAGCGCCTGCCTCTGGTTCCTCTTCTCTATCCTCGTCTCTGGCCTCTTGCTCCCCGCTCCTGCTCCACGATGTCGGCGATGTGGGTGTAGGGGAGGAGCACGGTTTCCTTGTGGGTGCTGAGCACCAGACTGGTTCGGGTACCGATCACGCCGGGCCACCGCTGGATGACGCCAAGAAGTGTTTCGAGTGTGGCGGTGTTGCGCGTCCGTATCTTCAGCAGATGGCTGGCATCGCCGGTGATGGCGTGGCACTCCAGCACCTCCGGGTGCTCCGCCACCTTCGCCAGAAACTTCGGGTAGTGGGCCGAGCTGTCCACCCGCACCATGATGAACGCAGCGATGTCGAGCGCGAGCGTCGCCGGATCCACCTGTGCTGCGTAGCCCCGCACAACGCCCCGTTCCTCAAGCTTGCGGAGCCGTTCTCCGGCCGCAGGCGCCGAAAGCCCGACCTCTTCCGCAAGCGCGCCGATCTGCATCCGGCCGTGCTCCTGCACGAGCTGGAGCAGCTTCAGGTCGATTGCGTCGAGATCGGAGGAGTAGCGCATGGCTGCCTTGAAAAACAAAACTCGGCGGCAAACATACGCACGAATCGTAGGTCTCTTTTCGCTTGTGCAAACTTTTCACAAGTCCATCCCTCATTCCTGGCTCTCTATACCTGACTTCCACTCTTCATGATCGAACGCTATACACGCCCGCGTATGGGCGCCATCTGGCAGGATGAAAACCGCTTCCGCATCTGGTTGGAGATCGAGACGCTTGCCGTTGAGGCACGTGCCGAGATGGGCGAGGTGCCGCCCGAGGATGCGCGCGCCGTTCGCGAACGTGGCGCGTTCGACACAGCACGCGTGCTGGAGATCGAGGAGACCACGAAGCACGACGTGATCGCCTTCCTCACCAACGTTGCCGAGTACGTGGGCGAACCCTCGCGGCACGTCCATTTCGGCATGACCTCGAGTGACGTGCTCGACACCTGCCTTGCCGTCCAGCTCAAGCAGGCGGGGGAGATTCTGCTGGAGGACCTGGAACGGATGCGCGACGTTCTGGCGCGGCGTGCACGGGAGTTCAAGTACACCCTCACCATCGGACGCTCGCACGGCATTCATGCAGAGCCAACCACGTTCGGACTGAAGCTCGCACTGTGGCATCAGGAGACGGTGCGCAACATCGAGCGGATGCGGCGCGCGGTGGAGACGATTGCCCACGGGCAGATAAGCGGTGCGGTGGGAACGTTCGAGCACCTGAGTCCGCAGGTGGAGGAGTACGTCTGCGAGCGGCTGGGATTGAAGCCCGACCCCGTGACGACGCAGGTGATTCAGCGCGACAGACACGCGGAGTACATGGCAACGCTCGGCGTGATCGCCGCAACACTGGAACAGTTCGCCACCGAGGTTCGCCACCTACAGCGAACCGAGGTGCTGGAGGCGGAGGAGGAGTTCACCGCTGGACAGAAGGGATCGAGCGCCATGCCCCACAAGCGCAACCCGATCATCTCGGAGCGTGTGTGCGGCATGGCCCGCATCGTTCGCGCCAACGCGCTGGCGGCGATGGAGAACGTGGCGCTGTGGCACGAGCGCGACATCAGCCACAGTTCCGTGGAGCGTGTGATCTGTCCCGACAGCACCATTGCGCTCGACTATATGCTCGACAAGATGACGACGCTCATCGACCGTCTCGTGGTCTACCCCGATGCAATGGACCGCAACCTCCGAATCACCAGCGGACTCCACTTCTCGCAGACGATACTGCTTGCGCTTGCCGCACGGGGGATCAGTCGCGAGGATGCCTATCGCCTGGTGCAGCGCAACGCGATGGAGGTGTGGCGCACGCGCGAGTGGTTCCCGGACGTGCTGAAGCGCGACGCCGAACTGACGGCGATCATTCCCGCCGATGAGATCGACGCACTCTGCGATCTACAGAAGTCGATCCGCCACGTTGAGTACATCTTCAAGCGTGCAGGGCTGGAGTAGCACGCTGCCACCGTGCCCGGTGGTGGAGATGCCGGGGAGTTCTCCCTGTCCGGTGGAGCGTGCAGTGCTATCCGGGCGGCCGGATGCCTCTCTCCAGGGATGAGGGACCTTACAGGCACTGCGTCTTCACCCTGCAAGAACGGAAACCATCTGCCCATGCACACTTCGATCAGCGGTGAGGTTCTTCCCGATGTCGCAACTCTCGCACGCCTCGTTGCCGAGGCGTGCCCGGAGCTTGCGGGTAGGTCGGTACAGTTTCTCGCTGAAGGCTGGGATTTTGCGATGTACGAGGTGGAGGGCGGGTGGCTGTTGCGTCTGCCGAAGCGAGAGGAGGCGGAAGAGGAACTGGCTGTGGAGGCTGCACTGCTTCCGCAGCTTGCTCCGCTGCTCGGTGTGGCTGTGCCGGAGTTCACCTGCGTTGGCGCGGCAGAGGAAATTCTTTCTCGGCCCTTTGCGATCTATCGACGGATCGAAGGAGTTGCGGCACGCAGCGTGGAGTGTACGGGTGCGTTGATCGCTGCTCTGGCCCCAACGCTCGGATCGGTGCTCACGGCGCTCCATCGCTTTCCGGTCAACAGGGCGATGGCCTGTGGTGTGGCCGCTGCATCGACCAGCCTTCAGGAGATGCGGCGCACGGCGCTGGAGCGGCTTGGCTCCATTGAGGAGCGGCTGGACCCGGAGCTTGTGGTGGGGTGCCGTGCGGTTCTCGTTGCCGATACTTCCTTCTCCGAGCTGTCGGATTCCGTGCTCCTCCACGCTGATTTCAACGACGAACATCTCCTGCTCGATGGTCGGAGCCATGCCGTTGCTGGGATCATCGACTGGAGCGATCTACAAATCGGCGATCCCGCTGCCGACTTTGCAGGGCTGTACGGGTGGGGTGGGGAGGCGCTGGTAGAGGCGCTCCATCTCCACTACGGCAACCGACGTGACGGTGACGGGATCGTGAAGCGCGCACGCTTCCGGGCTGCGTGCGCCGAGCTTCACAACCTCCAGTACTGGCTCCGAGTCGATCACACGGCGTATGCCGCCAGCGCACGCGCAGCGCTCGAACGGATCGCACAGCACTGACGGTTCCTAGCGGAGAAGCACCACGCTCCGCACTGCTCGCATTCCACCACCCTCAACCGTTGCGTAATAGACGCCCGCCGGAAGGTCGGCCACATCAAGCTCAATCGACTGTGCTCCCGCAGCGAACAGGTGCGTGGGGTTCGAGCGGACGACACGGCCATCGCTGGCGCTGAGCGTGAGCGAAATCTGCGATGGTGCCGCGAGACTGAAGGGAATGCGAACGCGGTCTCGCGCAGGATTGGGCTGCGGCTGTGCAAGGGTGAGCGCGGCTGCGCCAGCCACCGCAACGTCGCTGACATCGCATTGCACCGTGATCCTGCGCTGTGAGACGAGCGTCCCGGCGGTGTAGCTGTCGAAGCGGAGCGTGATCGGCAGTCCGTTGCTCGAATCGATCTGGAGGGTGAGCGTGTCGAGTTGCGCACCAGTGGCGAGCGTTCCGCCGGCAAAGGTGATGCTGTCCGAGGTGACGGGCTGGGCGCTCCATCCCGTTGCGTTGGTCCCGTGTGCGTCGGCGTCGAGAATCCTGCCCTGTCCCGACTCGATGGAAACGGCAACCAGATCGAGCGAACCAGCAGGGGTGTGGGTGTTCTGTAGCGCGAAATTGTAGCCGCAGAAGTCGTCCGAGAAACTGGAGAGGAGCACCACACGGTCGCTGTCCATTGCCGTTACCACCGTGTCGATTCTGGCCTGGATCGTGCCGGTGCAGAGAGTCGTGCTGCCGTTGAGGGTGCTCCAGCGCACAGGAATGGACGCCGGGAGCGTCTGGAGAAGGCGTGTGTCGAGGCAGAACTCGAACGACGAGTCGATACTGTTCGGCGCGATCTCCCCACCGGCGTAGGCGATGTTGAATGTGGGGAACACTCCCCCGTAGTCGGCTGTCCAGGGCGCGTTGGCGTCTGCCCCGTTGAACGCCGTGTTTGCGGAAAAGTCGACGGTGACGCCAACACGGTTCACCGTCTGCGCGGTGGTGTTGTGGTTGGCAATGTGGAGCCTGAAGCACGAGGTAAGGGGCGCGATTGTGGGCACCGCCGTCAGCCACACCGAATCGCAGCGGATCACCGGCGGACGGAAGCCCGCGTTGAATGTCACGACGCCGTTGCAGACGTCCGATGCTCCCTCGCCCGTGGTCCACGTCATGCTGACCGGATCGTCTGCGGTCGTGTCGCTGTTGTCGAGACAGATGATGAAGCCGGTTGTGGTTTCTCCGGGGAGCAGGAACCCTGCAACGAACCGCGCGCTGTCGCCGCCGAAGCTGCCGAGGTTCCATCCTGGAGGTGCCTGTGCGTCAACAACCCGCCGCCGCGCTCCGGGGTTGGTAAAGTGGAGCGTCAGGGTTTGCAGCGTGATCGTGCGGGAGTTCATGTTGCGCAGCGCCACGGTGACGCATCGGCGCGTGCCGCTCTGCGATGAGTCCACCCGCTGCACCCACACCGAATCGCACCGTGTGAGCGGGCGCGGGCAGACGATCAGGAAGTTGTTCGTGTCGATGGGCACGCCCTGCGCCGCCCACGTCTCCACGCGTAGCCGAACGCTGTCGCTGGAAAGGGCTTTGTTATCGACGCAGAGACCGCTGAAGATGGCGGCGCTGTCGAACGGAAGACCTGCGGCGAGCGTGAACGCCATCGAGTCGCGCGCGGTGTTGAACGCGCTGACCTTCCAGTTTGCGGGAAGCCCCAGCGTGTCAACGATCTGTGCGCCGGGCGTCGTGAGGCGCACCACCACCGTGGTAATGGGTGAGCTTGGCGTGTGCGTGTTGCGCACGCGCAGATCGCGGCAGCAGTTGTCCACCGGCAGCATGCGCACGGTATCCCGCCGCGCAAGGCCCCAGCGGAGCGTTGCGGTGTCGCGGCAGAGGAGCTGGCCGAAGCTCGTGGTCCACCACTCGATTCTGTAGTTGCTGTCGCGCGGAACGCCGTTCATCTGCACCCGGAATCCTTCGGCAAACTCCTCGATGGTGCGCAGGGGGTGGGTCACGGTCTCCCAGCTGACGGTGTCAACGCGGGTACGGGTGCGCAGCCAGCCGGTTGCGGCGAGGATGGGTGCGGTGATGGTAAATCGCGCCGTTCCGATCGGATGGAGGTGGAAGTCGTTCACCATACTCCCCAGCGGATTGCCCCGCACGATGTCGATCGCCACGATTGCCGCGATGTTGCTCGGCTGGACCCTGAAGAAGCTTTCGTCGCAATCCTTTCCGTGGCAGGCGTAGGTAAGGGTGTCGCGGCTGAGGAGACTATCGATGCTGTAGGTCTCCCACACCATGCGAAAGACGCCCGTATCGCGCACACAGAAGTTGAAGGTGCCGCGTGTTTCACCGGAATGGATGTCGGCACTGGCGGTGTTGCTGTAGAAGATGATCTCTCGGGAGGTCTGCCCAACCAGCGTCCACTGGAGGGGGGAGCTTGTCGATCCGTCGTCGAACGACGCCGGACCGGAAACGATCCGCATCCGCACCTCCTGGATCTGCACCGTGGTGTCGGTGTGGCGGTTGGTCACGGAGAATGTATAGCAGCAGATGTAGGGAATGCCGCTGGCGGTCTGGATGACGCTGACCGTATCGACCGGGCGCGCGCTCGTGCTGCCGAAGGAGAGGAGGAGGGTGGCGATGGCGAGCAGTGGAAGAAGGAGCAATCGTGGCATAACTCTCTGGGGTTGATGAGTCGTTCGAACGGTAACAACACCGCGCAGCCGGGCAAGTTCCAACGGGCGCTCGTCGAGCGTGGCCGTGAACGGCTCCTATGCTATCGAGCGGAAAATCCACCAGCCCCCTCCCAACTCTTCGAGGTAGATATACTCGTCCCGGCTGATCCGTGGAAGTGCACCGCTGGGGGAGTAGATATAGCCGAGAGCAAGCCCCTCCCTGCCGGCAACCGTGAACTGCACGACGCCATCCGCCGGCAGGTCCGCATTCACGAACTGGATGCGGAGTGTGTGCATCAGGTCGATTGCCGCGCTGACGCGTTGCGGGGTGAGCTTCTGCCGTGCGATAACGGATCGCAGCGTGTCTTCGCCGATCTTCCGCTGCTGATCGACGGCCGCGATCTGCGCTCGCAGTGCGCGCTGCTGCTCCTTGGTGGCGGTGCGCATGTACTCGTCAATCGCCGACTGGGGAACGATCTGCGCCGCCGCACCCCAGTAGATGCCCACGTTGTTGATCTGCGTTGGTGTGTGGTCCTCGCGTGCCAGCAGCTTCAGCTTTCGGTCGCCGGCAAACATCTCGGCCAGTTGCGCAAACTCCGCACGGTGCTCGTTCAGGTGCGCACGAAGCTGTGCGTTGCTCAGCAACAGCGCCCCGATTTCGCGGGAGATGAGGGGGCGAATCGAAGGGGGGTATTCCCGTGACGTGTCGACCAGGTGGAGTTGCGCTATCGCGTTGGTTATGCGGCGCTGATGGTCGTAGCCCTCGATCCGCATCCCCTCGTCCGTCCGGCGCACGAAGAAGACGGGGTCCAGCATCACAACTCCGGCGTAGGGAACCGAGTCGATCTCCATCGTGGTGGTGACGAGCACGAGGCTGTCGTCGGGACGGATTGCCATCGCGCCGAGGATGGTGGGCCGGAATCGCTGGAAGAGCGACGCGATGAGTCCCTGCTTGCTGGTGATGTCGCTGGCAAATTCGCCCGTTGTCATCGCCGCAACCTCGGCGTTGTCCAGGCGGGTTCCGGGCTGGAGGGCCACATACCGCTGCACGACAGCGATTGCTTCGAGCGAATCCTCCGTTCGAGTGAACGGATAGAACGGCTGGGCGTGGAGCGCCGATGCGGTGGTGCAGAGGAGGAGAAGGAGAAGAAGTCGAACGCGAATCATTGTGTGCTGCGGGATGAGGAGGTCCTGTCTGTCCGGGGCCAATATCGCCCTGTCGGGTGGTGTTGCAAGGGGATGATTCCGTCACTTCGGACGAAACGTTGCGGAGACGCCCTCCCGATCCACGGGCGGATCGGGAGGGCGCTGGTGTGTTCAGGGGAGTGGTCTAGAGGATCAGCATTGCGTCGCCGTAGCTGAAGAACCGGTATCCCCCCTTCAGGGCCGCCTTGTAGAGCTTCAGGATGCGCTCCCGCCCGGCGAAGGCGGCAACCATCATCAGCGGCGTGCTCTCCGGCGGGTGGAAGTTGGTGATGAGGTGGCTCACCACCTTGAAGTCGTACGGTGGGTAGATGAACTTGTCGGTCCAGTTCAGGTGGGTTTTCACCGTCCCGCTGGTCAGCACCGAGCTTTCCAGGGCGCGGACCACCGAGGCACCCACGGCAAAGATCTTCCCCTTCGCCCGAATCGTCTTGTTGATCGTCTCGGCCGCCTCCGCCGTGATCTCGAACTGCTCCGAGTGCATCTTGTGCTTCGTCAGGTCCTCCACCTCCACCGGGTCGAACGTCGAGCGGTTGATGTGGAGCGTCACCGAGGCAACGCGCACCCCTTTCTTCTGGATCTTCTGGAGGAGGCGCTTCGAGAAGTGGAGTCCGGCGGTGGGGGCGGCAACCGAGCCGTTGTTCTTGGCGAAGATCGTCTGGTAGTACTCCCTGTCCTCCTCACCCGCCTCGCGACCGATGTAGGGGGGGAGGGGCATCTGGCCGATGCGCTCGATGGTTTTAAAGAGGTTGCCGGCGTGGTTGAACCGGACGGTGCGGCCCCGCGAGGTGGTGTTGTCGATCACCTCGCAGTAGAGCTTGCCGTCGTCGAAGTAGATCTTGTTGCCGATGCGCACCTTGCGCGCGGGGTCCACGATCACGTCCCACAGACTCGAACTCTCCTTCTGCGCAAGCTCCCGCAGGAGCATCACCTCGATCTTGGCGTTCGTCTTCTCCTTCTTGCCGAGGAGGCGTGCGGGGAACACGCGGGAGTCGTTCACCACGAGGCAGTCCCCCTTCTTCATGTAGTCCACCACGTCGCCGAAGACGCGATCCTCGATCTCCCCGGTCTTGCGGTCGAGAACCAGCAGGCTGCACTCGTCGCGCGGCTCGGTGGGGTACTTGGCAATGGTGGACTTGGGAACGGTGTAGCGGAAGTCGGATAATTTCATGCGAGCGTGGGCGGCGGGAGGGCGGGCTGCTTCGGCAGAAGGAACGCGTTTCGAGCGGTCGGAACTTGTGCCGGCAGGAGGATTGGTTTTGTGTCGAGGGAGAAAAACCCTCGTTAAGGGCTGAAAATACAACAGCACGGGGGGGGAGCGCAACGGGAAAGACGTTCCCACCGCTCTGGACGGTTCTACAGAACGATATTCGGCGGTTGTGTGCGGAAAAAACCTTTTCTGATTCCCCCTTTTCCGGGTGGGCCGGGTGGCTGCCTGCGTATATTCCCTTCCCCGACCCCCTCAACACTCTGTAAAAAGGTGGGGAGGTTCGCCCGAACGCACGCCACCTCCCCAGTCGGGAGTGTCCTCCGCGAACGGCTCGGTTCCGCCCATTCCACACACCTACTCCACGCAGGCTCCCGATGAAGGCAGTGATCATGGCCGGCGGTTTCGGTACCCGACTCCGCCCCCTTACCTGCACGGTTCCCAAGCCGATGGCCCCGATGGTCAACAGGCCGATGATGCACCACATCGTCAAGCTCCTCACCGGCATCGGCGTGCAGGAGGTGCTCTCGCTCCTCTACTATCAGCCGGAGTCGATCATGAGCTACTTCGGCAACGGGAGGAGTTTCGGCATCGACATGCACTACGTGCAGTCGGAGGCGGACTTCGGCACCGCCGGCTCGGTGCGGAACGCCTACGAGTTTCTCGACGAGCGGTTCGTCATCATCTCCGGCGATGTGCTCACCGACTTCGACCTTTCCAGCGCGCTGGCCTTCCACGAGGCGCGGGGCGCGATGGCCACCATCGTTCTTACCCGTGTGCCCGACCCTCTCAGCTTCGGCGTGGTGATGACCGACGCCGAGGGGCGCATCACCCGCTTCCTCGAAAAGCCGCAGTGGGGCGAAGTCTTCAGCGACACCGTCAACACCGGCATCTACATTCTTGAGCCGGAGGTGCTCGACCTGATCCCCTACAAGGAGGAGTTTGACTTCTCGAAGGACCTTTACCCGAAGATGCTGCGCGAGGGGCTGCCGCTCTACGGCTACATCGCCGACGGCTACTGGCGCGACATCGGCAACCTGACGGAGTATCAGCGCGCCCACATGGATGCGCTCGCCGGGGATGTGAAGATCGAGATGCCGGGGCGCAATCGGGGGAACCTGTTCCTCGGCGAGGGGAGCGTGCTTGCCGACGACGTGCAGATCGAGGGGAACGTGGTGATCGGCGACAAGGTGACGGTGGGGCGCGGGGCGGTGCTCGTGGACTCGGTGATCGGCGACGGCTGCACGGTGGATGCCGGCGCACAGATTCGCAACAGCGTGCTGTGGGCGCACACACGGGTTGGAAAGGGGGTGCATATGACCGACGACGTAGTCTGCAACGACGTGGAGATCGGACCCGACGCGACGATCCACGAGAACGTGTTTATCGCCGACCGCTGCCGGATCGGTGGCGGGGCGCGGCTGATGTCGAACATCAAGCTGTGGCCCGACAAGGAGGTGGAGTCGGGCGCAACCCTCTCGACGAGTCTTGTGTGGGCCGACCGCTGGACGCGCGAGCTTTTCACCGACGCGCGCATCACGGGGTTGAGCAACATCGAGATGAACCCGGAGTTCGGGGCCAAGCTCGGCGCGGCGCTGGGGGCGTTCGCCGGGCGTGGGCGCGCCGTGGCAATCAGCCGCGACGCGGACAACGTGTCGCGGATGATCCACCGCTCGATCTCCGTTGGTCTGGTCAGCGCCGGGGTACAGGTGAACGACCTCCAGACCACGCCGATTCCGATCACCCGTTCCGAGCTGCGCAACGGCAGACAGGCTGCGGGAGTGCACGTGCGGAAGAGTCCGCACGACCGCCGCAAGACCGACATCATCTTCTTCAGCGCCGACGGCAAGGATATGCCCTCGGGGAAGACCAAGAGCATCGAGCGGCTCTTCTTTGGCGAGGAGTACCAGCGCGCACCGTACGACGAGGTGGGAACCATCACCTTCCCGGAGCGGACCAACGAGGCGTACATCGCCCGGTTCTTGGAACACATCGACGAGGAGGCGATTCGTCGCTCGCGCTTCAAGCTCGCGCTCGACTACTCGTGGGGTGTGGCCTCCACGCTGCTGCCGAACATCCTCGGTGCGCTCGGCCCGGAGGTGGTGTCGCTGAACGCCTACCTCGATCCCCGGCGGATGGCGCGCGAGCGCGACGAGGTGGAGGCGGCACAGCGGAAGCTCGGCGACGTCGTCACCTCGCTCGGCTACGACGTCGGGTTCCTCATCGATCCCGGCGCGGAGAAGATCAGCGCGGTGTCGGAGGAGGGGGAGCCGATCCACAACTACCGACTCCTCACGCTCGTCACAAAGCTTGTGCTGGAGACGGGGAAGGGGAGGATTCGGAGGCTTGCGGTGCCCATCGTTGCCTCCAGCGAGGTGGAGATGGTGGCGCGCGAGTACGGCGTGGAAGTCGTCTACACCCGCAACAATCACTCGGCGATGATGGAGACCACCGGGGAGCGGGACATCGCGTTTGTGGGCGGCACGCGCGGTGGCTTCATCTTCCCGGAGTTCATCTTCGCCATCGACGCCATCTATTCTGTGGCAAAGATCCTGGAGATGATGGCGCACACCGGCACCACGCTTGGGGCGCTCGACCGCGAACTGCCGCGCCGCGCCGTCACCGAGCGGACAATCGACTGTCCGTGGGAGGCGAAGGGACGGGTGATGCGCCACGCGATGGAGCACAGCGAGGGGATGGAGCGGGTGCTCGTCGATGGCGTGAAGATCTTCTTCGAGGACGACTGGGTGCTGCTGATTCCCGACAAGGAGCGCGCACGGTTCCATGTGCTCGTGGAGACCGACAGCCCGGAACGTTCGCTGAACCTCGCGCTGGAGTACGAGCGCCTGGTGCGCGAGTGGAAGGAGGATCGCGGAGGAAGGAGCGAGGAGAAGTCGGGAGCGAAGAGTGAGGAGTCGCAGCCGAAGTAGCCGGGCAGCGCTCTCCGGCATCGATAGATGGGGACGCACAGATTGCTGTGCGTCCCCATTCGTTGTGGGCGTGCTGACTCTTGATACAACGTTTCATCCAATACAGGGGAACCCTGCCACGTCCTGTGCATCTTTTGCGCTCCACCCAGCGTAAGGGCGCCCCAGTCACGGTCCCAACCTCGTTCGTGACGACCAATCACTTCAACACTCTCTTCATGTCTCGTTCGCTTTTTGCTCTGCCGTTGCTGTTCCTTGCCGCGTCCCCGCTTTTTGCACAGCCACGTGCCGGAGGACAGATGCCGGCCGGGGGAACGGTGCAGGGCGTTGTGCTCGATGCCGCTGACGGTACACCGCTGCGCCGTGCCAGCATCACGGTGCGCAACCTCCGCGACAGCAGCGTTGTCACCGGCGTTCTCTCCGACACCGCCGGTGTATTCACGATTACCGGCCTTCGTCCCGGACGGTTCTTCCTCCGGGTCAGCTACGTTGGCTTCGACCGCTACAACTCTGCACCGTTCGATGCGCGCAACGATGAAACGGTCGACCTCGGCACGGTGCGGCTGGCGCACAGCACAACCGGAAGCCAGGTGTCGGTGCAGACGCAGCGCGAGTTCATGACGCAGGAGATCGACCGCACCGTGTACCGCACCGACGAGCTTATCACCGCCGGGGGTGGCACCGCGCTGGACGTGCTCCAGAACATCCCGCAGGTGCAGGTGGATGTGGACGGTGCGGTGAGTTTGCGCGGCAACCAGAACATCACGGTGATGATCAACGGTCGGCCGCTGCCGATCAGCGGCGCGCAGCTCACAACGCTGCTCCGCTCCTTTCCGGCCGGAACCATCGAGCGGATCGAGGTGATTCCGAATCCCTCGGCGAAGTACGATCCCGACGGTGTTGGTGGCATCATCAACATCGTGCTGAAGCAGGGGGGGAACGAGGGGATCAACGGCGGGTTCGACATCTCGGCGGCAACGAACCCCAACGCGAGCCTCAGCGGCAATCTTGGCTATCGCAGCGGGCCGTGGACCATCTTCGGCAGCTACGGCCTCAACTATGGCACGCACATCGGTGATGGCGTGCGCCACTACTTCAACAAGACGGGAACGTCGCGGCTCACAATCGACCAGATTCTGGCCGACACGAACGTCTGGCTGGGGCATTCGATGACCGCTTCGGTGGATTATGCGCTCAGCACCACCTCAACGGTGTCGCTCAGCGCGGTGGGGAACCTCAGCTCCAGCGACCAGCACAACTTCAACCGCTATGCGCAGACCGGCACCGAGACGAGCCGATACAACCGGGCGCAGGATGGGGAGGGAAACGACAAGTCGGTGGACGTCCGGCTCGGCTACAAGTGGGTGAGGGAGACGGCAAAGAACGAGCTTTCGGTCGAGGGGCGCCTCTCACGCAATCGTTCGGAGTCGGCCGATAGCTACGCGCAGGGGAACGAGCCGTCCGACTCGATTCCTGCGCTCCAGCACGTCAACGACAACAGCGGTCGCAACAACTACGCGGTGCAGGCGGACTACGTCGTGCCGTTGTGGGAGAACGCGCGGCTGGAAGCCGGCTACAAGACCGAGGTGCAGCGCTTTACGGGCGAGATCGCCTCGATGCTGTTCGACTATGGAGTTGGAGAGTTCCGCTACGACAGCAGCGTCTCGAACGCCTACGTCTACGACCGCACAATCCACAGCGGGTATCTCACCTACGGTCAGCAGTTCGGCGACTTCGGGGTACAGGCGGGCTTGCGGGGGGAGCAGTTCACCACACGGTTCGACCAGCGCACGCTGGACACGGTGTTCGACAACAGCTTCTTCAATCTCTTTCCCAGCGTCTTTCTCACCTGGCGTCCCGACGAGAACGTCCAGTTGAAAACGAGCTACAGTCGCCGCATCCAGCGTCCGCGTCCGTTCCAGCTCAACCCCTTCAGCGGCTTCACCGACGCGCTCTTCCGCCGCCAGGGGAACCCGAACCTGCGTCCCGAGTTCACCGATGCCGTGGAGTTCACCGCAACGTGGTTCTCGCCCCTAGGCTCGGTAACGGTACAACCCTACTATCGCCACACCTCGGACGTGATTCGCTGGTTCCAGCAGCTCGACACCAGCGGCTTCTCGATCCTCACCTTCCAGAACCTCGCCGAGCAGTCCACGTGGGGCGGCGATCTGATCTGGGCGCTCCGCCTCGGCGACAACGTTACGGGCTTCACGAACTTCAGTTTCTTCCAGATGCAGACCGACGGCAGCAACGTGCAGACCGATCTGGGGAGCGACGCGTTCGGCTGGCGTGCCTCGGCAAACCTGACGTGGAAGCCGCTCGACTGGCTCGACGTGCAGCTCTCCGGCTTCTACAGCGCACCGATGACGGTGGAGCAGGGGAGGATCAGCGGATTCCGTTCGGTCAATCTGGCGTTGCAGGCCAAGGTGCTCGACGGCAGCGGACGCATCTCGCTCCGCATCAACGATCCGTTGCGCTGGCAGGGCTTCGAGGCCACGCGCGACGATGCTCTGTTCCACGAGGAGTTCTCGCGGAAGTTCAACTCGCGCTCGGTTGGGCTTGGTTTCAGCTACACGTTTGGTACGCAGGATCGCCGCCGCAACACCCAGCGCGGAGACGATGATGGCGGTGGCATGGAGATGAACATGGGGCGGTAGGAGGGAGTGGATGACAAGGCGCAGTCTGTCGGGCGAAAGTCAAGGCTGAACGGGGTCCGTCGATACCCCCGTTCGGTTTCTCATCCCGAACTCTCCACGTCCCCTTCGCTTTTCTAACCCCTCGCAACACTTTCTCCTCTTGCGCCTCGGATAGCGCTATGCGTATGTTTGCCGTCCCTCCCAACAGGGAGGAACATTCCGCGATAGCTCAATGGTGGAGCATTCGGCTGTTAACCGAAGGGTTGTAGGTTCGAGTCCTACTCGCGGAGCCGCACAAAAAGGACCGGTCGCCAGATGGCGGTCGGTCCTTTTCTCTATGTCGTCGATCCAACCATCCCTTATCGACGACGTTTCGATACTCCACCCTGTGTGCAGCACTTCTGCCCTCAACGCTTCACGATCATCAAACCTGGCTCGACGCCGGAGACCGGGCATATCAGCGTGGTGGAGTCCGGTGTGTGGCGGGCGGCGCATCAGCAGCAACCGGGCTACCCCGGTTGCATGGCTACCACCACGTTGGCGACCATCGCCAGTGTGCCCGAGCAGGAGCGATAGTCAAGGGTCATGACCTCACACCGCTGCTGGCCAAGTCCGCCACCGACGCGCAGGACTACATCCACTTCACGGACGACGACCTGAGCTTCTATGTTCCGTCTCCGAACCACACCCGGTGCATCGTTCTCTGGTTCGAGTGGCGATGACGGGAGGGTCTACCCGAACTGCACCGACGTCATCGTCAGCGAGCCGCCCACAGCACGATCATTGAAGAACCTCGGCTCCTCCTGCTTCTGCTGAAGCGCGAGAATGTAGAGGAGTGGCAGATAGTGGTCGGGCGTTGGAATGGCAAGCTTCCCGGCAGTTCCAAGCGAGTCGTAGCGGACGAGCGCTTCATGGTTGCGCTCGCTGATATGCCGCTTGAACGTGTCGTTGATCTCCATCGCCCAGTCGTAGCCGTACTCCGGTTCCGCAAGTTTGTCCCACGCCACCATCCGCAGGTTGTGCACCATGTTCCCGCTGCCAACGATCATGACGCCGCGTTGACGGAGGGCTGCAAGCTGCTTCGCGAGATCGTAGTGGTACTGTGCCGGACGGGTGATGTCAATGCTGAGCTGGAGCACCGGAATGTTGGCTTCAGGGTACATCCGCCTGATGATCGTCCACGTTCCGTGGTCAAGCCCCCACTCGTGGTCCAGACCGATCTCGGTGGAAGCAATCAGTCGCTTCGTCTCTTCGGCGAGGTCCGGGCTGCCGGGGGCGGGATACTGCACGCTGTACAGTTCCTGCGGGAATCCTCCGAAGTCGTGAATCGTCTTTGGTTGTTCCATCGCCGTCACGTGCGTGCCGCGCGTGAGCCAGTGGGCGGAGACGACGAGCACCGCACGCGGTGCTGGCAGTTCTGCGCCAAGCCGTTCCCACGCCGTGCTGAACTCGTTCACCTCGATGCCGTTCATCGGCGAACCGTGGCCGATGAAGAGGGTGGGGGTGAGGCGATCCTCCCGATCCAGCTCGTGGGTAAGCCCCTTCAGCGACTGAAGCGACATGACGCCCGCAGCGGCGGTTGCCGTCTTGATAAAGTTTCTCCGTTCCATCATATCGTCCTCCTCCGCCGATACTCGACGGCTATCGGTTGTCTGAATCGTGGTGTTGTGGCTGTGGGCGCTGCCGCACCGTTTCGAGCAGCCGCGTCAGCGTTCGATGCTCCTGAGGGGAAAGATGGCCGAGCCTGCGCGTGTGTTCCTCGTTCAGCGGAGCCTCGATCCGTTCAAGCACGGTGCGGCCCTGCTGTGTGATGCGTGTCGTCGTGCGCCGCCGGTCCTTGCTGTCGCGCTCCCGGCTGACAAGTCCCGTCTCCACCATCCTGTCGATGAGGCGGGTGGCGTCCGGCACCTGCGCCACCAGCCTGTCGCGGATCTCGTTGCGGCACAGGCCCGCCTCCCCTGCGCCCCGCAGGATGCGGAGGACGTTGTACTGCGTCGGGGTGATGTCGTACGGACGCAGCATCTCGCCCATCTCGTGCTGGAGCAGCGACGCGGTGCGGATAATGTTCAGGTAGGTCTCCTGCTCGATGCTGGCGAAGGGCCGGGTTTGCTGGATCTCGTCCTTGAGAGTTGTTGACATGGAACGAACATAGGTGTTATAACACTCATATCCTTCTCCTTCACTCTATGATGCATCGAACGATGAGGAAGAGAGCGAAACGATCACTCCCGGTCATCGAGAGTGATCGTTCCGGCGGTACACGCGTTGTGGCGTGGCAGTGCTACGCTGGAACGCGCGCCCCCAGAGTCCCGGACTCTCTCTGCCGGCTGCGCGCGTCGAGGCTGAGGGGACCTGTACCGAACCACGCGATGAGCAGCGCGCCGCCGGTGATGGCGAGGTTCTTGGTGAACATGACCATATCCATCTGTGCCGCCATCGGATCGGAGATGGTCCAGAACTGGTGCATCATCAGGGTGACGGGAACCATGAAGGCAACGATGAGCCAGGCTCCCCACCTGCCACGATAGCCGAGAAGAATGCTCAGTCCTCCCACAAGCTCCATGATGCCGGAGAGGGGAACGGTCAACGAGGCGAGTGGCACCCCCTGCGCTGCGGCAAACCCGATGGTTGTGGGGGAGAAGTGACCAAAAGCGGACATCAGGAAGATGGACGCGAAGAGCAGGCGTCCCAGGAGAACTGCGTATTTCATTGGAGGTTCGGGTACGATGGGTTGAGGTGATCGATGGACGTGGCCCCCCCCCCCCTCGATCTCCGCGAAGCGCGCGTTCGCAGAGCGACGGAAGGAGTGCGAATCCACCACGACAGAGTGCATCTGTCGAGTATCCACCGAATGATGTGTATTCAACAGATGTTGCCTAACTTAGCGCCCGCCGTAGCGGCTGTCAACCATCAGAATCAGTGTTTCGTCGCTTACCCAACAGAGGAGGCCATATGTCGTGTAGTGAGCTTGTGGATGTGAAGCTCGATCCCCGCGTGAAACGTACCCGCCGACTGCTGATCGAGGCCTTCTTCGAGCTGCTGGGGGAGAAGGGGTTCGACGCCATCACCGTACAGGACATTGCTTCGCGCGCAACAGTGAACCGTGCCACCTTCTACGCGCACTTCACCGACAAGTACGCTCTTGTCGAAGAACTCGTCCGTGAAGGCTTCGGGCGTCTGCTGCAACGGCGGCTTGCGGTGGCTCCCGAAACGGTGGAGGAGTTCCTGCGGCAGTTGTTTCTGGCCGTCGCCGACCAGTGGGGGGAGATGCAGGGGCAGTGCCGTGTGATGTTCCGCACCTTCGAGTCGGTGATGGAGGCGCAGGTCAAGGCGCAGTTGCGCGAGCATATCCGGGCCTGGCTCGTTGCCGACGAAACAACGAGGGGCTACGGACGGGAGCGGCTGGAGATGGTGACGACGATTGTGACGTGGGCGCTCTACGGCGCGGCGATGGAGTGGGTGCAGGGAGGGAAGAGGCTGCGGGCAGAGACCTATGCCGAGCGGGTGCTGCCACTGCTCGTTGCCGCCATCTCCGCCGTCTGAGCTGCTCGATCTGCACTGTCAGGGAATTGCAGAGCAGGATCTGGATAGCATCCCCCTTGCGTGCTGCGGTAGTTTTGCACCACTCCCGATTGTCGGGAGGGGGTGGGTCTGGTGGGCACACCCTATTTCGGTCACCACAATTGCAGAGCGCCATGAGAGAGCATAGGGCAGGAACCGAACCGACCGAAATGAGCGACAGCGAACGGTGGCGTGCCGTCGTGGAGCGCGACGCTTCGGCGGACGGCCGATTCGTTTATGGCGTTGCCACCACTGGAATCTTCTGCCATCCCTCGTGTGGTTCGCGCCAGCCTCTGCGCAACAACGTTCGGTTCTTCGAGAACGTCCAGGCCGCGCGCGAGGCGGGCTTTCGTCCGTGCCGCAAATGTTTTGCCGGGCACTCCATCGACACAACGATTGCCGAAGTGTGCAGGGTGCTCGCCGGGGCAGAGGAGCGAGTGGTGTGGAGCGAGGTTGCCGCACGGCTTGGTGTGAGCGAGTCCTATCTCCACCGGCGGTTCAGGGAGCGGGTGGGGATGACGCCCGGAGCCTACGCGCGGGCGCAGCGGGCAGAGCGCTTCCGCAGCCGTCTGGCCTCCGGCGAGACCGTTGCCGGCGCGCTCTACGATGCCGGCTATGGGTCGAGCGGACGTGCCTACGAACGTGCCGGTGTGGACCTGGGAATGACCCCGTTGCAGTACCGAAAGGGGGGGCGTGATCTGCAAATACGTTTCGCCACGGCTCCCTGCTCGCTCGGCTGGGTGCTTGCTGCACGAACGGACCGTGGCATCTGTGCGGTGGAACTGGGAGAGACCGAGGAAAACGTGCGCCAGCGGCTGCAGGAACGCTTCCCTCATGCAGAGATCGTGGAGGAGGGCACAGCCATGCTCGACGATGTCGTGCAGCAGATCGAGCATCCCGGCACTTCCTTCCACTTGCCGCTCGACGTGCGCGGAACGGCGTTTCAGCAGCGCGTGTGGGAGGCGTTGCGCGCCATTCCTGCGGGAACGACTGTCACCTACACCCGCATTGCCGAGCAGATTGGTTCCCCGGATGCTGTCCGGGCGGTGGCGAGCGCGTGTGCTGCAAACCCTGTGGCCGTCATCGTCCCCTGCCACCGCGTCCTGCGAAGGAACGGTGAACTCGGCGGCTATCGGTGGGGTCTGGAACGGAAGGAGAAGCTGCTCCAGCGTGAACGAGAGGAGGCCGCGCCATCGGGCTGTGCGCCGGTTCGGTCCTGATCGCAGGGATGTAATAGTTCGCCCAGCGTGTCGGGCGTACAGCGCTTCTCCCTACCTTTGTGCGTTAATGCTTCTCGTTTCGGTCAGCGGTAGCGTGTCGATCATGTGATCGCGCGTGTTGGGATCCGATAGAGAGGATAGTTTTCAATCGAGAAGCTGCTCTGCACGAGTAATCGAACTGGAAGACTTCGCTGACCGCCGCCTCGCCGAAGATCGCACAGGTCCTGCTTCACTACTTCTCCAGGATGGAGAGGAGAATATCATGTCCATGAAGCTGTACGTGGGAAATCTTTCCTACAACACAACTGACGAGAGCCTGGCCGAGATCTTCGGCGCCGTTGGCACCGTGACGTCGGCATCGGTCATCACCGACCGTGAGACTGGCCGCTCGCGTGGCTTCGGTTTTGTCGAGATGGCGTCGAAGGAGGAGGGCGAGAACGCCATCCAGCACTTCAACGGCCGCGAGGTTGAGGGTCGCTCCCTTACCGTCAACGAGTCCCGCCCGCGCGAGGAGCGTAGCGGTGGTTACCGTGGCGGCGGTGGTGGTGGCTACCGTGGCGGTGGCGGTGGTGGCTACCGTGGTGGCAACGACCGTGGCGGTTCGCGCTGGTAATCCGGCCTGACCTGTTTTGAGGCGACGCCCGCTGGGAAACCAGCGGGCGTCGTTGCGTTGTGGCCCGTTCAGCAGGGCGCTGAAGAGGCAACTGATCGTTGAACGCTGCCCGATAGAAGACCGCCGACCACCCATCGTGAGGTGGTCGGCAGCGTTGCGCTCCACAGAAATGCGGCGCTGCTGTGCTCACGAAGTGCTGCGGTTCGCTCCACCCCGCATCGCTGCGTCGATGCTCCAGATGCCCGAACCGCGCGCGGCAACGTAGAGGAAGATGAAGCAGAAAATCATCGAAGCCTCGCCGCCGTTCAGCAGCGGAATGAGGCCCTGCGGTGCGTGTGCCTGGAAGAATGCCACGGCCATTTCGCCGCTGGCGATGAACGCTGCAACGGCCCCGAACAGGCCGAGCAGAATCATGGCTCCGGCCACAAGCTCGATGATTCCGGCAAAGCCGATCTGCGACATCAAGTCTCCCACGGGAGGCTTGTCTCCGGGCCAGCCGAAGACTTTCTGGGTTCCGTGCATCATGAAAAGTCCGCCCGCCACGATGCGCAGCAGGGCGTAGGCCTGAGGTTCGATGCGGCCAAGAAGAGGTTTCATAGCTGTAGAGGTTGATGGAAGAGAAACGGAGCCGTGCGTCGAGCGGCGCTCGGCGCGACGTGAAAAAGATCCCGAAGATTAACTCTCTGCATTGGTCGTTGCAACAATCGTTCTTCCGAGCGAGTTCGCAGCCGGGAAGAAAAAGTTGCTTTCGCTGTTTCGTCCCGGCTCTCTATCTTGCTGCATTGATCATGGCCTCCCGCGCACTCCATATCCTCGCCTGCCTTCTTCTGATGCTGCTCGGCATCGGCGAGCGCGCAACTTGTAGCGACGATCACTGCCGCGACGATATGGGGGGCGTCAGTGTCGCGACGATCTGCGGCGCAGAGGAGCACCAGAGCGGCACTCACGCTCCCGGTGATGCCGATCATCACTGCGGCCACTGTAGCTGCCCGTGCCATCTGGCAGCGGTCATTGCTCCGAAGTCCCTGTCCACCGGCGTTCCCAGCCCGGTGCTCCGGTACGGTTCCACCACCCACTTCCTACCATCCGCTCCGGTCGATCCACTCGACCACGTCCCACTCGCCTGACTCCGCAGTGTGCGGTCGTAGTTCCTGCGACTGTGGCAGAGGTGCGTCCCGGCCCGTCGGTGGCTGACGACACACCGTTCCGTTTGCTGCGATATCCCCATTCACAGGGCAAGGAGTCACGTGCATGTTCGACGCGATCATCGCGTTCTCGCTGCGCCGACGGGTTCTCATCATTGTTCTCACCCTGGCGCTCGTCGCGGGTGGAGTGTTCGCCTTTTCGCGACTCCCCATCGACGCCATCCCCGACATCACAAATAATCAGGTTCAGGTTCTCACCGCTGCTTCGGCACTCGGCTCGCCGGATGTTGAGCGGTACGTCACGGTGCCAATCGAGGTGGCACTGAAGTCGCTCCCCGATCTCCTCGAACTGCGTTCGCTCTCGCGTCCCGGCCTTTCAGTTGTGACCGTTGTCTTCAACGACGACGTGGACATCTACTTCGCCCGCGCGCAGGTACTCGAACGGCTGCGCGAGGCCGAGCGGTCGATGCCCGATGGGGTCGAGCGACCGGAGCTTGCGCCGGTCTCCACCGGTCTCGGGGAGATCTTTCGCTACGTCGTTCGCGACACCACGGGGAAACTCTCCCCCATGGACCTGCGCACCGTGCAAGACTGGATTGTGCGGCGCGGGCTGCTCGGCACCGCTGGACTCGCCGAGGTCAACTCGCTTGGCGGCTACGTGAAGCAGTACCACGTCGAGGTCGATCCCGACGCAATGGCGGGCTACGGCCTTACCCTGCGAGACGTGTTCGATGCGGTAGCGCGCACCAGCGGCAATACCGGCGGTGCGTATATCGAAACGGGACCGGAACAGCTCTCCGTGCGCTCGGTGGGGCTTGCCACGTCGCTCGATGATCTCCGCAGCACCGCGCTGCGCAGCACCGCGACGGGGACTCCGGTCCTTCTCTCCGATGTGGCCCAGGTGGAGGTCGGGCCTGCCATTCGCTTCGGCTCCGCGTCGCAGGATGGACGGGGAGAGGTGGTGACGGGCATTGCGATGCAGCTCAAGGGAGCCAATGCCCGCGTCACCGTCGATGCAGTCAAGGAGCGGATCGAGCAGGTTCGTCCCGCGCTCCCTCCGGGCGTTGTTGTCGAGCCGTACTACGACCGCGAAGTGCTGGTGGAGGAGACGGTGGCAACGGTGCTGCGCAATCTCATCGAGGGGGCGCTGCTCGTTGTCGGGGTGCTCCTCCTCTTTCTCGTCAACCTTCGGGCCGGCCTTGTCGTTGCCTCGGTGATTCCCCTCTCGATGCTCTTCGCGGGCATCATGATGAAGCTGACGGGGCAGACCGGCAACCTGATGTCGCTCGGTGCCATCGACTTCGGTCTTGTCGTGGACGGTTCTCTCATCATCGTCGAGAACTGCCTGCGCCTGCTCGAAGAGCGCCTGCACGCAACGGGCGGTGCGCCGCTCACCGGAGGCGAGATGCGCAGCCTGGTCTACGGTGGCTCGACCGAGGTGCGGAAGGCAGCGCAGTTCGGGGAGATCATCATCATCGTTGTCTACCTCCCCATCCTCACGCTTCAGGGGATCGAGGGGAAGCTCTTCCGTCCAATGGCGATGACCGTTGGCTTTGCTCTGCTCGGCGCACTCCTTCTCTCCATCACTTACGTCCCTGCCATCCTCTCGCTCGTGATGAAGCGGTCGGGACGCGTTCGGCGTTCACCGGTGGTCGAGTGGCTTGCACGGCTCTACGCTCCTGCACTCCGGCGTGCGCTCTCGTGGCGTCTGCCGGTGGTTGCCGGAACCCTCGTGTTGTTTCTGGTGGCGGCGGTTGCGTTCACGCGGATGGGAGGTGAGTTCATCCCTCGTCTCGATGAGGGCGACATCGCGATGCACATCATCCGCCTTCCCTCGGTGTCGCTCAGCGAGTCGCAGAAGATCACCACCCAGGTGGAGCGCGAGTTGATGCGCTTCCCGGAGGTGCGAACGGTGGTTTCAAGCACCGGACGTGCGGAAATCTCCACCGACCCGATGGGCTTTGAACTCGCCGATGCGTTCGTGATGCTCCGGCCACGCGAGGAGTGGCGCACTGCGCGAACGAAGGAGGAGCTGATCGACACGATGGAGCGGAGATTGCGGAGGGTGCCGGGCGCTGGATTCCAGTTCCTCCAGCCCATCGAGATGCGCACGAACGAACTGATTGCCGGTGCGCGGGGCGACATGGTGATAAAGGTGACGGGCGAGGATGAGCGCGCGATGTACCAAGCTGCGGCGCAGATCGCGTCGATCATCCGCTCGACGTCCGGTGCGGCGGACGTCACCGTGGAGCAGGCCGAGGGACTGCCGCAGCTGGTGATTCGTCCCAACCGTTCAGCAATCGCTCGCTACGGCATGACGGTGGAGGAGGTGAACGATGTGGTGGAAACGGCGATTGGCGGGCGAACGGCGGGGGAGGTGGCCGAGGGGGAACGCCGTTTCGAGGTGGTGGTGCGCCTGGCCGCCCCCCGGCGCAGCAGTGCCGACGCGGTTCGTGGTCTTGTCGTTGCTACTCCGAGCGGGGCGCGTGTTCCCCTTTCCGAGCTTGCCTCGGTACTCGTGGAGAGCGGTCCGGTGCAGATCAACAGGGAGGAGGGAACGCGGTTTGTGGCGGTCCAGGCGAACGTGCGCGGGCGTGATGTCGAGAGCGTTGTTGAGGAAGCCCGCGCCCGCATCGCGCGCGAGGTGAAGCTCCCGCCTGGCTGCAACGTCGTCTATGGCGGACAGTTCCAGCATCTCGAGGAGGCCTCGGCGCGCCTTCGGATCGTCGTTCCGATTGCGCTTGCCCTGATCTTCCTGCTCCTCTACAGCACGTTTCGTTCGGTGCGTCTCGGGTTGATGATCTTCCTGTGCGTCCCGATGGCCACGATTGGTGGCGTGGCCGCGTTGATGATCGGCGGGCTGCCGTTCTCGATCTCTGCCGGCGTTGGCTTCATTGCGCTCTTCGGTGTTGCCGTGCTCAACGGCATCGTGATGGTTGCGGCGATACGAAAACATCAGGTGGCTGGAGAGGAGCGGCGAGCTGCCGTGCTGGGGGGTGCCGTCGAACGGCTTCGTCCTGTTGTGACCACCGCTGCGCTTGCCGGTTTCGGATTCGTTCCGATGCTGCTGGCACAGGGCGCGGGAGCCGAAGTGCAGCGTCCCCTCGCCACGGTGATGATCGGTGGCCTGATCTCCTCGACACTCCTTACCCTCTTCGTGCTTCCCGCCCTCTACGACTGGCTCGGCGGCAACGCTGCACATGGCGGGGAGGAGTGGAGCGCTCCACCGCGCCGGAACACAGGGGCGCGAGCCGGTGCCGTTCTGGGGGTGATGCTGCTTCTGCTGGCGTGTGGTGAGGCACTGCACGCCCAGACGCGCACGCTTCTCACACGCCAAGTGGTGCGCGAGCGTGCCGTTGGGGTGGTATCTGCCAACCGACGCGCCGATGCGCTCGTGGCCCAGCGCCGTGCAGAGCGTGCCGGCGGATCAATCCTTCCACCAATCGAGCTGTTCGGCGATATCGAGGAGGCGCAGTCGCCGCTGCTGACCGGACGGCCCGACGCACGCGTTGGTCTTGCCCAGACGTTGGCGATGCCCGGAGTCTACAGCGCACGAAGCAGGGCGGCGGAGCTGCGTGTTGAGGGGGCGGAGGCGGACAGATCGGTGGCGATCCGTTCTGCGCAGCGTGCTGCCGATTTCGCCTGGCTTGAGCTTGTTGCCGCCCGTCAGTTGCTCGATCTTGCCGACAGCAACGTGGCAGTGGTTGAGGAATTCGCACGTGCAGCGGCACGGCGGCGAGAACTTGGGGAGACCGGCCCGCTCGAACCTCTTCGGGCTGGAACGCTTCTCGCCAGTGCCGAGCGCCGCCGATCAGAGGCGCTGGTTCGCTACAGCGAAGCGCTTGCTACCACACGCCTGTTGATCAGTGCTGCCGGGGAGGAGGAGCTTGTCGTGGCCGACACGCTGGCCTACCACGCACTTGCTGTTCCGCTCGACACGCTGGTTGCCCGTGCTCTCCGTTCCGGGCCGGGACTGCGTGCGGCAACGCTCGCCATCGATGTCGCGCGGGCGGAGGAGGACGTTGTTGCTGCCGCGAAACTCCCCGAGATAGCGCTGGAGTATTCGCTCCAGACAGTGGACGGGCGGGGTGGATTCTACGGTGGTGGACTGCGGCTTGGCCTTCCTCTCTGGCGCTGGACCAACTCGGCTCCAGACGAAGCTGCTCGTGCCGCAACCGTGGCGCGCGAGACCGAACGAGGCGTTGCCGAACGCGAGCTTCGTGCCGCGATCATTGCCGTGCATACCCGCTACACCGCGTCGCAGAGTCTCGTTGCGGACTATACGGAACGACTGCTGCCCCAGGCCGCCGAATCCTACCGTATCTCCCGTCGACTCTTCGAGGAGGGAGAAGTCCTCTCCCTCGATAGGCTGCTGGCGCAGTCGGCGCTGCTCGATGCACGGTCCGAGTATCTGCTCGCGCTCTACGCGGCAGAGCAGTCGCGGATCGAGCTGGAAAATCTCATCGGGGAGGGCGTGCAGTGAACCGTCCCATCACCACAACTACTCTACGCCGAATGATGCACCTTCTCTCGAAGCCGTTCTTCGTTGCCGGATCTCCGAACCGTTGCGCCGTGCGGCAGCGCGTACACTCCGTGCTGGCTGGGACGCGATTCCTCTACGGCCTGTGCGCTGTACTTCTCGCCTGCGCTGTGCCAGGCTGCGCCGAGGAATCGCGCGCACCGGAGACCGTCCCGGATTCAACGAGGAGCGAAGCGCATCACGAGGAACATGAAGGGGCGGACCACGAGGAGCACGGAGCGGAGGTTGTGCTCGATGCGGAGGCGATCCGCACGGCGGGCATTACCGTTGAGCCGGTGCGCAGGCAGCAGGTGGTGGCAACCTTCACCGCGCCCGGTCGTGTCGTCCCAACACAGGGGGGCCTCGCTCACGTCGGTACGTCGATGGCGGGACGGATCACCCGGCTCTACGTCTCCGAGGGGTCCGCGGTACGCCGCGGAACACCGCTTGCAGAGGTGGAGGCGTTCGAGCTTGGTGGGTTGCGGGGGGAACTGCTGCGCACGCGCGCCGAGGTTGACCAGCGCCGCACCGCGCTCGACCGGCAGGAACGACTCGACCGTGAGGGACTTGGCGTAAAGCGCCAGCTCGAAGAGGCACGTGGCTTGCATCGCCAGGCGCTTGCAGCGCAGCAGGCCGTGGAGGCACGATTGCGCGTCGCGGGTGTGGGAGCTGGCACAAGCGGTTCACGGATGAGCCTTCGCGCACCGATTGCCGGTGTCGTCTCCCGCCGGAGCGTTGCGCTCGGCGAGTACGTCGAGCCGAACACCGACGCGTTCGAGATCATCAATACCGGCACCGTCTGGGTCGACGCGCAGGTGGCCTCGACTGCCGTTGCGGGACTTGCCGTCGGCAATCCGGGGTTCGTTCTCTCGAACGGTGAGCGTGGGACGGGGCGGATCATCTACATCGCACCAACGGTCGATCCCGACTCTCGCACCGTCACCGTCCGGGTGGAGATTGACAATCGTCAGCGTGGGCTTCGTCCTGAAACGTTCGTCACTGTCGAGTTCGAGCGCGGTGTTGCAGGGCATGCGCTTGCCGTGCCGAAGGAAGCAATCGAGAGCGACGGCGAGCGGCACTACGTCTACCGTGAGCACGAGCCGAACACCTTCCAGCGTGTCGAGGTGGAGCGGGGTGCGGGTGGGGGCGATCTGGCGACGATCACCGCGGGAGTGAAGGAGGGGGAGCGCGTTGCCGTCAGTGGCCTGTTCTATCTTCGCTCCGCAGTGCAGAAAGGTGAACTGCAGGAGCATCATCATTGATGTCCATGAAGATTTCCGAGTTCCATATCGAGAAGATGGATTGCCCCACCGAGGAGGGGATGATCCGCAATCGCCTCGGCGCAATGGCCGGGATCGAGTCGCTCGACTTCAACCTGATGGCGCGGGTTCTCACCGTGACGCACACGCTCGACGAATCCTCGATCATCACGGCGATCAGGACGCTTGGGATGGAGGCCGTGTCGCGCAGCGCAGCAGCACAGAGCCTTGCATTGCCGGTGGTGCAGCCATCCATCTGGCGAAGGACGACCACGCTGCTCACCGCGATCTCCGGTATCCTCGCAGTGACGGCCGAAGCCCTTGCGCTCTTCGGGCCGGGTGAGGGGAGTCTGGTTGTGCGGATCCTTGCGGGCGTGGCAATCGTGATCGGTGGGTACGAGGTGGCGGGGAAAGCGTGGCGCTCGGTGCGCTCGCTGACGCTCAACATCAACTTCCTGATGACCGTGGCGGTGATCGGGGCCGTTGCCCTGGGGGAGTGGACCGAAGCTGCCGTGGTGATCTTTCTGTTCGCCGTGGCCGAGATGATCGAGGCGGCGAGTTTGGACCGTGCCCGCAACGCCGTGCGCGCGTTGATGGAGGTGACGCCCGAAGTTGCAACCGTACTGCGCGGTGAAGTGTGGAGCACGGTTGCGGTGGGGGAGGTGCCGCGCGGCGCACGCGTGCGTATCCGTCCGGGCGAACGGCTGCCGCTCGACGGAACCGTTGTTGAAGGATCGAGCGATGTCAATCAGGCTCCCATCACCGGAGAGTCGATACCGGTGGGGAAGGGTCCGGGCGATACGGTGTTCGCCGGAACGATCAACGGACGCGGCACCTTCGATTTCGAGGTGACGCACGAGGCGTCGGAGTCCACGGTCAGCCGGATCGTGCAGATGATCGAGCGTGCGTCGAGCAACCGTGCCCGCGCCGAGCGCTTCGTTGACAGGTTCGCCCGCTACTACACGCCGACCATTTTCGCTCTTGCGATCGCTGTCGCGCTCGCCGGGCCGTTCGTCTTTGGTGGGGAGAGCGCCGTCTGGATCGAACGGGCGCTCGTACTGCTGGTGATCGGCTGCCCGTGTGCGCTGGTCCTCTCTACTCCCGTAACGGTCGTCAGCGGTCTGGCGGGTGCGGCGCGGCGGGGAATTCTCGTCAAGGGGGGCCTCTATCTCGAACTCGGCGCGTCGCTGAAGGGGATCGCGCTCGACAAGACCGGAACACTGACCGAGGGGCGGCCGCGCGTAACGGACGTGCTGCCCCTGGATGGATTCGACGCGGATCACCTTCTCCACCTCGCTGCTGCGGTGGAGTCGCGGTCGGAGCACCCCATCGCCTCGGCAATCGTGGCGGAGCACGAGCTGCGCCACGTCAACGAGCCGGAGGTGCCGGTTGCCGCCTTTACCTCGATCACCGGCAAGGGGGTCGGGGCACTCGTGGAGGGGGAAACGGTCTACGTGGGCAACCATGCGCTCGCTCACGATCTCAACGTCTGCGGTCCCGACGCCGAGCTGCTGCTGGAGCGATTGGAGCGCGAGGGGAAGACCACGGTGGTGGTGATCGGTGGGGAGCGTGTGCTCGGTGTGCTTGGCGTTGCGGACCGTGTGCGCGAGTCGAGCGTCCGCGCCGTGGAGCAGCTCCACGCCATCGGGCTTCGCACCGCGATGCTGACCGGCGACAACGCGACCACAGCCGCGAGAATCGCCGGCGAGGTGGGAATCGACGAGGTGCGCGCCGAACTTCTCCCGGACGGCAAGATTACTGCGCTTGCCGAGCTTCAGCGCGCCTGCGGTCCAATGGGGATGGTGGGGGACGGCGTGAACGACGCTCCTGCGCTGGCCGGGGCGGAGATCGGCTTTGCAATGGGAGCGGCCGGTACCGATGTGGCGCTCGAAACTGCCGATGTGGCGTTGATGGAGGACAACCTTCTCAAGCTGCCCGAGTTCATCCGTCTCTCGCGCCGAACGATCAGGGTGTTGTGGCAGAATATCGTGATCGCGCTCGGCATCAAACTCGCCTTCTTCATCCTGGCGATGCTTGGCGAGGCAACGCTCTGGATGGCAGTGTTTGCCGATATGGGCGCGTCGCTGATCGTTGTGGCAAACGGTCTGCGCCTGCTGGCAGGGGGGCGCACGTCATAGGCCGAAGCTGCCCCTCCATCTCCCCAATCTGTCAGGAATCCCTCCTTCACAACGTCCTCCCTGCATACCTCTTTGCCGTCGCCTGGCAATTCCTGGCACCACCCGGATGGTCGGCCCCGGCATTATTCCTGTTGGTGTCAGTGACCTTGGCGGTGTGTTCTGGTTCTATCTGTACCTCCCATGGTCATCGTGCAGGGGAGGGACGTGCCTTCTTCGGTTGCCACAGGGCAAAACGTCGGGGAGGTTGGCGTGATCGATGGCGGTCTGGTTGGTTCCGTCAAACCCTTCTCTGCACCGTCCCCATCACTTTTCCTGCACGCCGGAGTTCTCCGGCTTCCAAGCTTCCCCGGTCCCGCCCAACTCAATCTCTATCGAGCGGTTCATGATCCTCTGCCACCTCCGTGTCCGCCCGCTTCTTTCGTTTCTGCTGCTTGTTGCCGTTCTGCCCGTGCGTGCGCAGCACAACCACACGGTGAGCAGCGTTGCAGCACCTGCGGCGGGACTTCGATTCCTTCCCAACCTCGGTCAGATCGGCGACGACAAGGGTCGCCTTCGTCCCGATGTTCTCTTCAGCGGAACGACGAGGGAGGGGAGCCTCTTCCTCCTGCGTGATCGCGTGGCGCACGTGCTGGTTCGCCACACCGGGGACTGGAGGGCCTGGCGCGAGTCCGACGGCGTGGTGAACGGGGAGATGGTGCAGCGTTTTCGGGAGAAGTATGGCCGTGAGTTCGTGCCGCCCGGCGTTCAAGCCTATCGAATGGACATGGAGCTGGTGGATGCAGACACAGCCGCCACCGTGCTGGAGGGTGATGATCGGCAGCGTGACAGGAGCATCTTCTATCTGCCGCACTGTCCAGAGGGAGTGCACGACGTTCCCGCCTACGGCACCGTCACCTACCGGAACGTCTGGCCGCACGTCGACATGGTGCTGCGCGCTGCGGGCGATGCCGTGAAGTGCGAGTTCATCGTGCATCCGGGGGGCGATCCCTCCCGCATCCGGTTTCGCTACAACGGTGGGGAGGCCGCAGCAATCACGCCCGAGGGTGGGTTGCGCATTGCCTGTGACCTGGGCGAGATCATCGAGGATGCTCCGGTAAGCTGGAGTGTGGGGGGGGGAAAGGAGCGCGCAACGCTCCAGTCCGACAGCCGCGGGAACGAGCCTGTCGAGAGCCGTTTCGTGGTGGATGATGCCGGCGTTGTGAGCGTTGCCGTGGGTCGGTACGACCCCGACGAGACACTGGTAATCGACCCGACACGGCGCTGGAGCACGTACTACGGTGGCTCCGGCGATGAAACGCTGAACGGCGGCGACGTTACCGAGGTTGACAGATTCGGCAACGCTCTCTTCGCCGGTGGCACCAATGACTACCTGGCATTCCCTGCAAATCTTGGCATGGTCGGTTCGAGCGGAACCTTCAACGATCTCGGCGATGTGATCGTTGTCAAGTTTGACGCCGACGGCAACCGGTTGTGGAGCGTCACCTACGCCGGGAATGGCTACGACCTTGCCCACGGCATCGCCAGCGATCCGCGCACTGCGTCGGTCTTCATCGCCGGCCACACCACGAGCAGCAACTTCCCCACAACGAGCGGAACCGAGCAGCCCAATTACCGGGGTATCAGGGACGCGTTCATTCTCAAGCTCAACTCCGATGGTTCGCGACAGTGGTGCACCTACTACGGAGGCTCGCAGTTCGACGACGGCTACGGCTTTGCCGTGGACAGCAGCGGCAATCCCGCCAACATCATCACCGCGGCGAGCAGCGGCCTTGCCACCACCGGGCAGATGACGAACAGGGGAGGCTCCGATGACGCACCGTACGACGCGCTTGTCGTGAAGTTCGATGGAGCAACGGGGCGACGACTCTGGAGCACGTATCTGGGGGGAAGCTCCACGGAGTATGGGTATGCGGCCGCCAGCGACATCAACGACAACATCCTCGTCAGCGGCTGGACCTTCAGCAGCAACTTCCCGACCATGAATCCGGCACAGCCGAACCGGAACGGAGTCACCGATCACTTCCTCGCCAAGTTCACGAGCGCCGGCGTGGAGCAGTGGGCCACCTACTGGGGTGGTGAGGGGAAGGAGGGTGAGGGAGAGCGCTCTCTGCAGGGCGACGACGGCGTGGCGCTGGCAACGGATCGTGCCGGAAACGTCATGCTCGTCGGCACCACCACGAGCCGCAACTACCCGGTGAAGGACGCGGTGCAGCCGGTATTCAACGGTGGCGGGCACGACGCCGTCATCACGAAGTTCTCCCCCGGCGGCCAGCCTGTCTGGAGCACCTACTACGGTGGCAGCGGCAATGAGACGGGGTTCGGCGCAGCGAGCAACAATGGCGGCAGCGTGCTGGTGTGCGGCCGCACCTCCAGTGGCGCGCTGCCCCAGCTCAGCACCGACGCATTCAGTCGGAGCAACAAGGGGGGGGATGATGCCTTCATCCTCAAGCTCAGCGCCGACGGCTCGCGCATCGAGTTTGCCACGCTCTACGGTGGCAGGGACGATGACGCCGCCATCGGCATCAGCTTCGATCCCCAGGGCTTCGTGATTGTGGCGGGGACGACGACAAGCAATGATTTCCCCACCTTCAACGCCTACGACGCGTCGAGCAACGGCCAGGTCGATGCCTTCCTCTTCAAGTTCTGCGACGCCGACATCCGCATCGAGCGCGCGTTCCCCAGCGACACGCTCTGCCTCGGTGTACAGCAGCAACTGCGCCTGCCGCCAGGGTTGACCGGGTATAGCTGGTATCGCCTGGACGGGACGAACTCCACGCTCGTCTCCAACGATAGCATCTACGCTCCACCGCTGAATACCGACGGGAATTTCTACGTGCAGGTGTCGGGCGCTACCGGCTGCTTCGTCGGCGATACGGTGTTCCTGCGGTACCGTAACACGATCTCCTACGTGATGGAGCCGGTGGGCGACACGGCGATCTGCGAGGGGGATACCCTCGTTGTCAGGCTTCTGCCCGGCAATGCCTCCACCGTGCTGACCAGTGCCACCTGGTACGACAGCGCCCTCTCCGCTCCCGTCCCGGCGTTGAACGTCAGCGGCAACAATGGCCTGACGGTGCGTCCTGCACAGAGCGGAAAGTACCGTGCCATTTTCCACGACATCTTCGGCTGCACCGACACGAGCGATGTGGTCAATCTGACCGTGTACCCGAAGCCAGCGGCGTTCAGCGTGGTGGGAAGCGACACCATCTGCCTCGGTGACAGCGTTACCCTCACCCTCTCACGTCCAGAGGCTGCCGGGGAAACGTTCGTCTGGTCAACGGGCGAGACCGGAGGATCGATCCGTGTGGGTGCCACCGGCGTCTACCGTGCGTGGGCGATCAGTCCCGATAGCTGCGTGCGGGCAGGCGACGACAGCGGCGTTGTGATGGTCCAGGTTGTTCCTCCGTTCACCGTTACCTCCTCGCTCGGCAGGCCGATCTTCTGCGCCTACGACAGCATGATGGTGCTTCAGGCGTCCGGCGCGTTCGTTCGCTACCTCTGGCGGGACGGCAACGGTGATTCGGTAGGTGTGGGAGCCAACCTGACGATCCGCGACAGCGGCACCTACATCTGCGAGGTGTTCGACGGTCTCTGCCTCGGCTGGGACACCACCCACGTGACGCGCAAGGACCCGATTGTTCCGTCGCTCCCGGCAATCAGCGACACGATGGAGCTGTGCGAGGGTGACAGCCTTCTGCTGCGTGGTGATCCGGGCTACCCGCACTATCGCTGGTCGAGCGGTGCCACCACCGAAACCGTGATGATTCGTGCGTCTGGCCGCTACTTCGTTACCCTGGAGGACGCGGATGGATGTATGGGTACAAGCGACACGGTGACGGTGATCGTTCACACGCGACCGGTGGCCGGCATCAACCAGACTGCGCGCGACACGCTGACCGCCGATCCGCCGGGCGTGCTCTACACCTGGACGCTCGATGATGTTCCCACCGGCGACACTTCCCGTTCGGTAGGGATCACCCGCCCCGGACGGTGGAGCGTGATGGTGCTCGACAGCAACGGTTGCCGTGACACGGCGATGGCCGTTGATGCCGGCCCTGCGGTGGCAACGGTCTGGGTGGGCAGCTATCAGGCCGAGCCGGGCGAGACGGTGCCGGTCACCCTCTGGATGCGAGGGGCGCGCTACCTCGCCTGGAACGGCATCACGAGCTTCACGGCGCGGGTGAGCTTCAATCGCAGACTGCTGTGGCCGGTTTCTCCGGTTGCGAAGGGACTTGCCTCCGCGAGCGATACGGTGCTCCTGGTCCGCGCAGCTCTTCCGGCCGACACATCGGACACCGTGGCACTGGCCGTGCTGCCGATGAAGGCAGCGCTCGGCGACACAACGGCAACGCTCCTTTCGCTCGACACTTTCCTCTTCGATCAGTCGCCTGCAACCATCGCCGTCAGCAGTGGCCTGTTCGAGCTTGCCGGGCTGTGTGTGCAGGGGGGAACGCGGTTGATCCGCGCGACGGGTGCCTCCGGCATCAAGAGAGTTTCGCCGAACCCCGCGCACGATCGTGCCGAGCTGGAGTACGAGACGGTTGAGACGGGACGTCTGCGTCTGTCGCTGGTCGATATGAGTGGTCGTCGTCTTCCGCTGTTCGACGGTGCCGTTGATCCGGGACGGTATCTGGTTGCACTCAACCTCGGTACGCTTCCGGCCGGTTCCTACCTGATCCTGTTGGAGACGCCAACCGAGCGATTCACTGCACCACTGCGTGTGCAGCCATAGTTCGGCGTGGCGGGAACAACCGACGAGGATTTCAACGATGCTGGCGGCAACCCCGTGACGACGGATCTCTCCGCATCGGCCTCGTGCGCTGTACGGCGCAGATTCCGGTGGACTACTGCCGGAGTCAGCACCTCCGATTTCCCCGATCTCCCATTCCCCCAATCGGGTTTCGCCATGGTCACCTCTCTTCGGCGTCTGTTCGGTCTGTCCGTGGTCCTATCGCTTCTGTTCGCAGCAGGCAGCGCAACCGTTCGGGCACAGTCCGCTGCCGATACGCTTGCCGCGCTGTCCGGTGCTGTTCCGCTCTTTCGATCAAACGCGGGGCAGTGGCACGGCGAGGTTCTCTTCCGTTCCGAGGCACGGGGGGCCACGCTCTCCTTCCTGCGCAACGGTTTCAGCGTCGCCGCAACGCGCACGCGCGCATTGAAGCCGGGGAAGGGTGTTCCATCCGACACTGCCGCGACAGAGCGTTCGACGCTTGTCTGGAACGTGAACTTCCGCGGTGCAAAGGGCGATGCCTTGCTCGTGCCGCATGAGGAGCGGGGGAGGAGCGCCACCTACATCCGCGCAACTGCTGCCACCTCACACACCCACAGTCCCGTCGACTACTCCGCGCTGCGGTACAACGGCGTCTATCACAACATCGATCTCCTCTTCAAGGCGGACCAGGGGGGACGGATGAAGTACGACTGCCTCGTGCAGCCGGGTGGGAACGTCGATGACGTGGCGATGGAGTTGAGCGGTGTGGAGGGGGTGCGGGTCGAGAGTGATGGGCGGCTGGTGATCACCACGCAGTGGGGGGAGGTGCAGGAGGAAGCTCCCTACGCCTATCAGGTCGTGGAGGGCGTGAAGCGGGAGGTGGAGGTGCGCTACCGGCTGCTCGACGCCACCACCTACGGGTTCGGCGTGGTGGGGGAGTACGACCACACCCGCGAACTGGTGATCGACCCGGTAATCCTCGCGTGGTCAACGTTCGTGGGGGGGAGGAGCACCGACGGCTACATCTACGAGATCGATCTCGATCGCGAGGGGAACGTCTACGTTGCGGGATTCAACGAGCAGGATTTCCCGACGCTCCCCGGTGCCTACGCGCGCTCGATGCGCGGCAGGGGCTGTGATGCCGTCGTCTTCAAGCTCAGCTCCGATGGAAAGCGCCTCCTTGCCTCCACCTTCATCGGCTCGACAGCGAACGATTTTGCCACCGATATCGCCGTTGCTCCCTCGGGAGAGGTGTGGGTGTGCGGCTACACGATGGGTGGAGACTTCCCGCAGACCCCCTCTTCTCCCGTGTGGCGGTACCGTGGAAGCGATGCCGGCATCTTCCTGCTTCGGCTCGACGCCGGCCTTGCCGCGCTCCGCTACTCGACGATTGTTGGAGGGAACGCAAACTATACCGGGGCAAGCCAGGGGGTGGCGGGGAGCGAGGACCAGCCTCGCATCGAACTTGCCGCAAACGGAGACGTTGTTCTTGCCTCAACGGTCTCCGGCCCGATCACCATCGCTGCCGGCACGCCCACGTTCAACGCCGCAGCACAGGGGCTTGGCGACATCCTCGTCTGCCGCATCGGCAACGATGGTTCGCGCCTCGTCTACGCCGGCTATGTCGGCGGCAGTTTCAGCGAGCGGTTCTCCGATCTCGCGCTTGGTGCTGCTGATGATCCCTACGTCGTCGGCTCAACACAGTCCCGCGACATCGCAACGACGACGGGGGCGTACCGCACGCAATTCCCGAATAATCGCCTCACCTGCGGAATCGTTGCCCACATCGCCCCGGATGGACGCTCCATCCTCTACGCCACGATGTTCGAGGAGGCACCGATCACCGTTGCGGTCACCCCCTCCGGCGAGGCGCTCATCGGGGGGGTGACGAGCTACGGTCTCCTCGATCTGCCGCTGACTCCCGGCGTGTTCGACACGCAGTACGACAACTCGCGGGAGGGCTTCCTGGCGAAGCTGGCGCCCGATGGAGGTTCGCTCCGTTTCTGCACGCTGGTGGGCAACAGCGGCGAGGAGACAGTGGAGGGGATCATTGTCCAGCCCGACAAGATCATTCTGGCCGTTCGGGTGCGGCTGGGGCGTTTCCCCGAAATCTCCTGCGACGGCACCAGGCGATTGATTCAGGCGCAGGGCTACGATTTCTTCGTCTGCTGCCTCTCCCCCGACGCCCGACAGTTCCGCCTCTCGATACCCTTTACCGGAGAGTCCAACGACTACGTTGGACATATGAAGATGCTGGAGGGAAGCCAGGAACTCGTGATCGGCCTGACCTCCCATTCCCGCGACTTCCCAACCACGGCCGGCAGCTACCAGACGGCAAAACTGAACGGCACGGATGACCAGATGGCGGTGATAAAACTGAAGCCGAAGATTGCTCCCGACTTTCTGGTAGAGATCGATTCGTGCGGCTTCACCCGGTTCATCGACCGCACACCGGCGGATTGTCTGTGGGGCGTTCCAGACTGGCGTCCCTCATCGTGGCGATGGGAGTTCGGTGATGGAGGTGTGGCCTCGGGCACGAGCGTCTCCCACGTGTACAGGCAGGCCGGGCAGTATCGGGTGAAGCTGGTTGTTGGTTCCCCCGTGGACTCGATCGCCCGCACCGTCGTGGTGCCGCCGTTCGTCCCCTCAACCGTTGTGACAGCCCACATCGAGCGTGACCTTTTCGCCGGCAGCGGCGATAGCGTGCTGGTGCCGATCATTCTCGATAGTGATCCCACTTCCGCTGCCGTTACCTCGATTGCAATCACGCTGCACTACGACACGCTGATGGCGTACCCGGTTGGTCTCGACTCCACCACCTTCGACTCGCTGCGCAGGCAGACGCTGCTGGAAGGATGGAGGCTGATCGGCATGGACACGCTGCCCGGCACGCTCACCTTCCGCTTCGTTTCCGACACGGTCGGAAAGGTGCTGGCAGGACCGGGAACGCTGCTGCGCGTGCGGTTCGGGACGTTCATCTCGACGCGGCGCTATCGCGAGATCGACTCCTCGCTGACCTCGGAGCTGCCGTTCGACATCGCGGCGCCGGGGCGCTGTGCGGGCGCTGCCACCTCGCCGGGTCTGCTCCGACTCTCGGTGTGCGGACTTCAGTACCGACTGATCGAGATGATCGAGGGGAACAAGTACGCGCTTGGACCTGCCGGACCAAACCCCTTCACGGCGTTTACGGCAATTCCCTTCAGCCTTGGCCTCGATGGGCCAACGCGGTTGGAGATTCGTGATGTGTCGGGCCGACTCGTCACGACGCTTGTGGACGAGATCCTTGCCGCCGGCAGCTATCGGGTGGTGTGGGATGCGCGCGGAACCCCGTCCGGTCTCTATTTCTTCCGTCTGGTCTCGGGCGATTGGAGCCGCACCGGGACGCTGCACCTGGTGCAGTAGTCTGCGCTCTCTTCAAGGAGTACGCGGCGCACCGTATCCTGCAAATGCAGAAGTCTCGAACAGCACGGGCCGGCACCCGGAAGAGGTGCCGGCCCGTGCCGATGGGTACTCTATGGATTGTTCTAGAGCGTGATCTGAACGTCGGGTGCGAGGTCGGTTCCCTCACGCAGCACCTCGTCGGTGATCGCCTTCTTCCCCTCGTTGGGGTGGCGCGCTGCGCGGAGCCTGTCCTTGTACTTCACGAGCTGGCGCTCCAGCTTCTCGACGCAGAGCTGCACGCTCTTCTCCAGCATCTCCGATGTCTCCTTTGCAACGAGCGTTTCGTGGTAGACGCTCAGAATAATCTCGGCAGACTTGTTCCCCGTATTTGCAGCGTGGCCGTTCTCCAGCGTGATGTCGGCCTTGACGATGCCGTCGAACCGGGTGCCCAACGACTGCACTGACGCTTCGATGAAGTCGTGCAGGTTCTGCGAGGCCTTGAAGTGCCGGGCGGTGATGTGGATGTTCATCGGTGTCCTCCAAATGATCTGTGGACCGAGGATGGTGTAGAGAGTGCATCCTCATTGTTGGTGGGGACGATCATCGTCCCGCGAGATTGATAACCAGGCCAAAAGTGAGAGAGGGGCCTCCGAGATCGAGCGTGGCGTCGTCCTCGTCCGGGGGAGTAAAGCCACGCCCCTGTCGGCGAAGGGTTGCAAAGAAATCGCGGCTTACCGGGATGGTGAGGTAGCTCGCCTCGAGGTAGAGTCCGCGTATTACTGTTTGAGCCGCTCGCGCCTTGTCGAAGTCGTACGTGACGCCGGCAACTAGTCGGAATGCCGGAGCAATGCTGATGCCGCTTGTGTTGATGATGGGACGAAAGAAGTCGAACCCGCTGTTCCCCTGCGATGTTGTCGTCCAGTCCACATTGGCAATGCTTAGCCCCGCCTCGATGCCGATGTGGCTGCCGAACTGTGCCGGCGCGCTCACCAGATCGATACCCGCAAGGATCGGTACGGCAGTGATCGAGAGTTCGTCGCTGATGCCGGGTGACTGCCGGAGCATGCCACCGCTTGTATCGTACAGGACGTAATGATCGAGAATGGTGGACGACATATAACTGCTGTGAAGCGTCAGCCGCATCGACCCACCGAGTGGCACATGCACCGTGGCGGCTGGTGCTACGATCAACGGAAGACTCTGCCGTCTGGTTCCCAGCATGGCATACGAGCGCATAAAACTTCCGCCGCCGTTGCTCGGGAACAGTTCCAGACCAATGGTCAGCGCCCCATTCGCGAGCGCCTGCGTTGTGTCCTGCGCCTGTACGGCCGAGGCCGTTGCGGTCAGCAGGAGAAGGGAGAACAGCGTCAGGACTCGACGGTGGAAACCCGAAAGGAGAGTGGAGCGCATGGAGTGATCGGGAGTGACACGATCCGGTAGATGGGGGAGATGCGCCCGGGGGCAACACGGATGAATGTACGATTGTCCAGACCACATCACCATTCTGGCCCTTCCTTCGATCACTGATCCCGTTCCTCCTCGGCTCTTGGATGTGCGCCGCGGTATGCCTGGCGCAACCGTTCGAGGGTGACGTGGGTGTAGATCTGGGTGCTGGAGAGGGACGCATGTCCCAGCATCTCGCCGACGTCGCGCAGGCCCGCTCCGCGGTCGAGAAGGTGGGTGGCAAACGAGTGGCGTAGCACGTGGGGACTGCGTCGCCGCTGCTCGGTGACGCGGTCGCTGTAGCGGCGAACGATACGGTAGACTTCGGCAGGTGTCAGGCGCCTCCCTCGATTGCCAAGAAAGAGCGCTTCCTCCGCCGGAGCGTTCTTCGCGCGCAACTCCGCCCGGCAGCCGAGCCAGCCGTCGATTGCGCTGGCAGCGGCGGAGCCGTAGGGGACGATGCGCTCCTTGTTTCCCTTCCCCAGCACCCGCACGGTGCGGTCGTCCCGGTTCAGGTCGGCATCGCCGAGCGCGCAAAGTTCGCTTCGCCGCAGTCCGGCACCGTAGAGCAGTTCGAGAACCGCCCTGTCGCGCGCGCCCGTGGGCGTATCGGTATCGGGAAGTTGCAGCATCGACTCGACTTCCTGGGGAGAGAAGACGGTCGGGAGGCGACGTTCGGGACGGGGAGCCGAGACGGTGCGGGCGGGATTGGAATCGATCCATCCACGCGAGCGGGCGTGGGAGAAGAGGGACTTGACGGCAGCGAGTTTGCGCCCGATTGACCGGCGTGCCAGGCCGTGCCGGTGAAGTGCCGCGACAAATCCACGAATCTCGCGGTGTGTGACGTTCGGCAGAAGCGGCGTGTCTATTGCAAATGCGCCGCGTATATGCTCCAGCAGTCCCGGGGCGGCGTCGGGGTCGGGTCGGCCGTACAGATCGCCACGGTAGGCCTCGACAGTTTTGGATGAATACTTTCGCTCGAATTGAAGATATTCGAGAAATGTGCAGATTGCCTCCTCCAGCGTCCGGGGTGTTTCAGCCATAATGCCTCGTTGTCTGGTGCCAAGGTACGCCTTTCCTCCCCTGCTCGCGATACACTGCGTTCAACTCCGGCCGGCCACCCCACCGAGTCCGCCCATCCTCCAAGGTTCTCCATGCCGCTCGTTCTCCGTACTGCCCTTGTGCTGCTCTTCGTTGCCGTGGGCGAAGTGCTTGCACAGTCGCGCGTCTATCTCCTTCCCGACATCGGCACTCCGGGTCGCAATACCTACGTCGAGATGGTTGCGCAGGTGGGGTCGGGTATCCAGTCGTTCCCGATCTTTGACGGCTTCGTCACAACCACGTCGCTTGTGATCGAGCCTGTCAACGCGGCCGACAACAACCGGATCATCATCTCTCCTGCGGTGATGAGCTGGGGAAGCCGCCACATTGGGTTCCAGATCTTCGTGAAGCCGAACGCGGCGCTCGGGCCTGTGCCGCTACGTCTGCGGTATCCCAGCAATCCCACCTCACCCGTTCCGCCGCTCGATACCTTCTTCATCGTTGCTCCCACGCATATCGGTGTCCACTCGGGTGGTGGAGCGCTTGGCAGCGGCGGCCTGCTGGGGCGCCGCAGCAAGCGCGGAGCGATGATCGTGGACAGCTTGATTCTGAGCGGTGGCACCTATACCGTTGACCCAACATATGATCCCGACCTGACCGCGACGGGCGCCGGCAACCAGGGTTACCTGCCGACAGTGATTATTTCGCTTGGTCGCGTCTCCGTGACCAGCGCAACGCTGTCGGTGAGCGCAAATGGGAAGGATGGGGGACCAGGCGGCGGCAGCGGCGGCGGCTATGGACCAAATCGTCCCGCCTCACCTGCCGTGGTGGGAGAGCGTGAGGCGATGGGCAATGGATATGCCGGTGGCTACAGCAACGTTTCCGGTGGTGCCTCACCCGGTCCCTTCGGCATCGGCAGCGGTGCCGGTTCGGCCGCGCTCAACGGCGTGATCGCCACGAACATCTACAGCACCTCTGCGCGCATTACCGCTGGGGCACCGGGTCACCCGTTCGACGAGGATGGACGGAGCGGCGGTGGAACGGCGGTGGGAGGGACCCCCACCACCTTCGGCTTCTATCAGGGTGGTGGTGGAAACGCCACGGCGGGTACCGGACTTCCCGGCGCTGCCCCTGCGGCGCTGAACGGCCAGCCCATCGGCAATGCGATGATTGTGCCGATTCACGGCGGAGCTGGGGGAGCAGGAGGGGGGAGCTACGACAGCGTTGGCGGCGGCGGCGGCGGCGGCCTCTCCATCCACACCTGGATGAGCGCGCAGATCGACGCCGTCGAGTCGAACGGTGCTCGCGGTCGCGATGGTTTCAACGGACCTGCCGGCAGCGGTGATCCCTCCGGCGGTGGTGCCGGCGGCTCGATCATCGTTGGTGCCCGGTTGCTGTCGCGCGTGACCGCGGTCAATCTGGCTGGTGGCGTTGGCGGCAGCCCTGCGCCCTCGGCGAACCCACTCTCTGCTGCCGGCACCGGCAGTGCGGGACGTTTCCGGCTCGATGGACGAGTCACCGGCGTGCCAACGATCAGTACGGGCGCCACGAACTATGCGGGACCAACGATGGACACCATCACCTTCGCCGACTCGGTGAACTGGCGTCTGCGCGGCACCGGCCGTCCCGGAGATGAGATCACGGTGTATCAGCGGGGCGACGAGTTCAACTGGAACTACTACAGCTCCTACACCACCACCGTCGGCTCCGACAGCGTCTGGCAGGTGAACGTTCAGTTCCCCTACGACACGATTGCCTACCTCTTCGCACTCCAGAAGGTTTCCAGTCCCGGTGGGGCGCGTGCCGAGATGCGCCCTCCCTACATCTTCTCGCAGAGCGCCGCCTCCATTGTGCGCCTGCGCCTCATCGCAAAGATGCAGGCGCCAACGCTCCGCTCGCTCGACACGATCCGGTGCGGTACGGGTTTGCTCGACACCTTCAACGTGTCGAACACCGGAACGGGTCTGCTCATTCTGCGCGGCACCAGTGGATTCATCGGACCCAACGCCTCGCGCTACACCATCTCGAACCCCACGAGCTTCCCCGACACGATCTATCCGGGGCAGCGGCGCACCATCCGCATCGTCGTGCCGCCGAATGCGCCGGAGGGGAACCTCTCCGATACTCTACGATTGTATACTACCGACCCCACCGATTCGGTTCACAATATCGTCGTCAGGCTGTACAAGGAAACCGAGTCGCACACGATTGGACCGCTCAAGATCAACATGGGTTCGGTGTACCTCGGCACTGCTGCGGATACCGTGATTCGCTTTCTCAACAACAACACCTATATCGACTCGATCTACGCAATCGACCGGGTGTTTGGTCCTGCATCCATCACCTATCGCACGCCCCCGCTCGTCATTCGTGTGCAGGGGCGCGACAGCGTGAAGCTCGGCTTCCGCTTCGTCCCCATCGATACCCTCACCGTCACGACGCGCTACGTTGTGCGCACGATGCCGTGCAACAAGATCGACACCATCGAGATCACCGGCCGTGGTGTGACGGGCATCATCAACTCGCGGAAGCGGCTCGATTTCCCCACGATTGCCTGCGGTGACACTGCAACCGACAGCGTCTGGATCAAGAACACCGGGAACGCGCCCCTCACGGTGCACGCTCCAACGGTGATCGGCTCCGATCAGGCCCGCTACACCGTGCTCTCGCCCCCCTCGACCGACTATCCAAAGGTCTTGCGCCCCTTCCTCGACTCGTTCCTGGTGCGCGTTCGTGTTGTAGCGATGGGGAGCGGGCTGTTGAGCGCGCAGCTCCGCTTCGAGAACAGCGACTCGATACGCCTGCCTCGACCTGAAAACCCGTGGTTCGTCGATCTCGGTGTGGAGCCGGACCGCGCAGTGCTGAGGCTGAGCGACACGGTGCTGGAGATGGGAACGCTCTGTCTGGGTGGTTTTATCGAGCGTTCGGTAAAGATGGACAACCCGTCCCTCACGGCGCCGATACAGCTCCCGACCTTTACGCGCCGCGTGAACAGTACGGCGTTCGTCGTTACTCCAACCTCGCGGCTCGTGGGTCCGGGGGCGCAGGAGGAGATCAACGTTCGCTATCAGCCGCTCACAGCGGGGGAGTTCTACGATACCATCGACATTGTGACAACGCCGTGTGAGCGGCCGTTCCGCGTTCGTCTGCACGGTACGGCCATCAACGCGGCGCTCGTTGCCACGCCAGCCTCCGTTGACTTCGGCGATGTGAAGGGGGGAACTCCGCAGCAGGAGACCTTCGTGCTTCGTAATTCGAGTTCCACCGACCCGTTGCAGATCAGCGGCCTGGTGCTTTCGCCTGCGAACTCGCAGGTGCGGATCGTGTGGCCGACCATCCCGCCGTCACGCTCGATTGCACCGGGGGATACGATGCGGGTGATCGTGGAGTATGTCCCCTCCGGTACAAGTCCTCTGCCAGCAATGGGGGTCAAGGCAATCGTCTCCTCCCCCTGCAACGACACCGCAACTGTGGCGCTGACGGGTCGGCCACTCAAGGGGTCCCTTGGCCGCACGGTGATTCGGCCCTTCGTCTCCTCCCCCTGCAACAGCGATCCGATCCTCCAGCAGATGAGGGTCTACAACACCGGCAGTACGCCGATTACGGTTCAGTCCCCGACGGCAACCCCTGCGGTCTTCTCGGTGGTGTCGCCCCTTGCCGCGTTCGTTCTTCAGCCGGGCGACACGCAGACGATCACGCTTCGGTACACGCCCGGAGCGGTGGGCACGATCAATGGAACGCTGACGATCCTCTCGAACGACCCGGAGAACGCGAAGATCGAGGATATTCTGACCGGAACGCGCGACACCGCGCTGATTCAGCCACGGGATCGGTTCATCCGCTTCACGAAGGTGGCACACTGCGCAATCGGCGACACCGTCACGCTCGTTCTCTCCAACAACGGTTCGGTGAACGACACGGTGATCTCCGTGAGCTGTCCCGCCCCCTTCGAGGCCTACCCCTCGCCTCCCTACTTCCTCCGTCCGGGCGATACCGTCGCGCTGCGGCTGGTGTTCCGTGCCCTGGTGCCGGGCACCTACAGCGAGCAGCTCACCTACCGCACCACCGTGTGCAATCAGGAGTACACGGTGCAGATGGATGGGGAGAAGGTGGATTCGGCGTTCACCGTCGATCCCATCGACTTTGGTGATGTGCAGGTGGGGAACAACGGAAGCGCCGGCACGAATGTCACAAACCTGTCGACGCTCGGCGTGCGGGTTCGGGGCGCGGTTGTCAACCCCCCGAATCCCGATATCACCGTGACTACGCCGTTCCCCTTCGACATCGGTCCAGGCGGAACGGGGGCGGTCAATCTCCAGTTTGCTCCAACCGCTGCCGGCTCCATCCCTGCCGGAACGACGCTGCAAATCCTTATCGACAGCGTGTGCCCTGCGGTGCTGAACGTATCGACCAGCGGACGTGGAATCGAAGGCGGCATTGCCTTCGACGGCCAGTTCAACGGGGGGACGGTTCTCTTCTGTCGCGATACCGTGGACAGCGTTGTGGTGCGGAATATCGGGCAGTACCCCGTCACGCTCAACCCGCCTGCGGTGAACCCTGCGGCGAGCACGGCCTTCTTTACCGTGACAAACGCCGCCTCCTATCCGGTGCTCCTCACGCCGGGCGACAGCGCGCAGGTCGTGATCCACTTTACGCCCGGTGCTGGTGTTCCGGGTCCGATTGCCGGCACCGTGGACTTCACCACGGACGATCCACAGAACCCGAGCGCGTCGCTCGTGATTGGTGGTGTGCGCGGGGAGCAGCAGATCGGGATTGCCGGCACGGGAGTGCCGCCAACGGGCGTAGGCTTCGTTGGGAGCGGCAGCCACTGGCTTGTCAATACCGGCAACGCCCCAATTGTGGTGAACGGGGTGACCGTTGGTGCGCCCTTCACCGTGACGAGCACGCTTCCCGCAACTCCCACCACGCTCCAGCCGGGAGATTCGCTCCTCGTCAACTTCGACTTCGCTCCGCAGTCAGCGGGCATGTTCAACGACAGCCTGGTGATCGTTTCGGCCGATGTGCCGTGTGGCATCAACGCGCAGGCGATCAGCGGCGAGGGGATCGACATGTCGGTGATTACCGGACAGGGAGAGTGGGTGAGCAGCCAGGGTGCTCCGGGGCAGATCGTCCGCATTCCGCTGCGCCTCATGACGGATATGGGAGCGCTCGACATCCGCAAGTTCGTGGCAAGCGTGCGCTTCAATCCCACGGTGCTCGTCCCGCTCCGTATACTTCTCGACAGCTCCATCGTTCCGGGATGGCAGGTGACGGGCACAGACTTCGATCGTGGCCAGGCCACCTTCACCTGCGAAGGAACAACGCCGCTCGACAGCACGGGGGTTCTGGCGCAGTTCGAGGCGCTGGTAGCGTTGGGCGACTCCACGGTCAGCGCCATCACGCCGGGCGACACGCTCTCACTTGTTTCCCCGCGCGCGCTCTTCAGAGTTGCTGCCGGACAGTTCACCCTGTTGAGCAGTTGCACCGTGGGCGGCGAGCGACTGGTGCAGGTTGGCGAGGGGTTGAAGATTGCGGCGGTGCGCCCCGATCCGGTGCGCGACATCGCTGAAATCGAGTTCCATACCGTGGAATCGGGGAGGACATCGCTCCACATCTACGACGCTCTGGGGCGTGCCGTGAGCACGCTCGTGAGCGAGGACCTGCAACCGAACTCATACGTTGTAGCCTTTTCGGGCCGTGAACTGCCGAGCGGTGTCTACTATCTTGAACTCCGCTCGCCCACCCAGCGCGAGCGGCGTCAGGTGATCATCGGCCGGTAGCGGGCGATTTGCGGTCTGCTGCCGGCAGCAAAACGGATGTGCAGGAGTGCTGGGCGATGCGTTGCATCCCACACTCCTGCACATCGTGCTTGTGCCACTCCGAACGGATGGTGCGGGCGCTCCAGACAGTGCTGCCATTGATGCCTGAACGGTGTGCCGATAGACCGATGTGACGATAGACCGACCCCAGATTCTCCGATTTTTCACGACCCGATCCGATGCCTCGTACCGCACTTCACGACATCTCCACCACGGCACAGAAGCGCGTGCACGTGGTCACGCTCGGCTGTTCAAAAAACACCGTCGACAGCGAAACGCTGATGGGCATGATGCGCCACAACAACATCCTGCTTGCCGACGAGGTGGAGGATGCCGACGCTGTGGTGATCAACACCTGTGGCTTCATCGATGTGGCGAAGGAGGAGTCGGTGCAGGCCATCCTTGAGGCTGCCGAGCTGAAGCGGCAGGGAACGATTGGCCAGCTCTACGTTGCGGGCTGCCTCAGCGAGCGATACGCCGATGACCTGCGCACGGAGCTTCCCGAGGTGGACGCGTTCTTCGGCGTCACCGACTTCGCGCGAATTCTGAAGACGATCAACCCGAACCATCGGATTGATCTGCTCGGTGACCGCTACGTTCCGCCGGGGACGCGGAGCGCCTACCTGAAGATCAGCGAGGGGTGCGACAATCCCTGTAGCTTCTGCGCAATTCCGGTGATGCGCGGCGGTCACGTGAGCAGACCGATGGAGGATGTGCTGATCGAGGCGCAGCGGCTCGCCCTTTCGGGCGTCCGCGAACTCGTCGTTGTGGCGCAGGACACCACCTACTACGGTCTGGACCGCTACGGCCGCCGTGCGCTCGCCGAACTGCTGGAGAAGCTGGCCGCCGTGCGGGGTATCGAGTGGGTGCGGTTGATGTACGCCTATCCCGCGAAGTTCCCGCACGATATCCTCCCGGTGATCGCCTCCCACCCGACGATCTGCAACTACATGGACATGCCGATTCAGCACCTGAGCGACGTGGTGCTGAAGTCGATGCGGCGTGGCATTACCCGGCGCACCCTCGCGAAGTTGATCGAGACGATTCGCCGCGAGGTGCCGGGGATTGCTCTCCGCACCACGCTGATCGTGGGGTATCCGAACGAGGGGGAGGCGGAGTTCGAGGAGATGCTGGACGCCGTCCGCGAACTGGAGTTCGACAGGCTGGGGGCCTTCGCCTACTCGCAGGAGGAGAGCACGGTTGCGCACGACCTGAACGACCCGGTTCCTGCGGAGGTGAAGCAGGAGCGGATCGCGCGCATCATGGAGGCGCAGCGTGAGATCAGCGCGCGCAAGAACGAGGCGCGGGTTGGAACGCGTGAACGGGTGTTCGTGGAGAGCGAGCAGAATGGCGAGTACATCTGCCGCAGCGAACGCGATGCCCCCGAGGTGGATGGGGAGGTGTATGTGACAAGCGCCGCTGCGCTGGAGCCGGGCGATTTCGTGGAGGTGGAGATCACCGACACCGCTGATTACGATCTCTTTGCCGAGGCTGTAGGAGCGCCCGACCGCGCACGGGGAAGGGAGGAGGGATCCTATGTTGCGCTGCCGGTGGTGGGGTGAGCGGCGATCGCAGCGTACCGTCGGGCAGCGAAGGTGGGATGATCTGTCTCTGCCGGTACGGAGCTGTCATGCCGGATAATGCGGAATGTTCGGCTCGTCTGCGTTCCTCGTTGGCCTGGAATGGTATGCTGGGGTCTGGTACCGAAGTCTGGAAACGAAGAGGTCGCTGCCGGTCGGCTCTGGTGGCCTGCGCCCTTCTTGCGGTGGCGTGCTCCGCTCTCCGCGCACAGATACCGTCCGACCGCCTTCTGCTCGACGCCGTGCCGGCGCTCACCGCCGTTCGCGACAGCTTCCGCCTCGACTGCTACATCGCGGTTCCGCACTCGCTGATCGTCTCGGTTCGCGAGGGTGAACAGATGGTTGCGCGCTACTCGCTTCGTCTGCGGGTGGAGAATACCTCCGGTGCGCGCCTGTTCGACACCACCATCGCCTACACGTCGAGTGTGCCGGCCGCCGATCCCGCTGCTCCACGTTCTGGAGTGGATGGATGGCAGCTTCGCGTTCCGGTTGGACGCATCACCGGCACCGCAACGCTGGAGGTGGTTGATCTCCAGCGCAATACCCTTCACAGCGCGAACGTGCGCGTTGCCACCGACTCGCTTGCTCCCGCCTCTGCTTCCCTGCGAATGGGTGGCCTGCTGCTGCTGCGCAAGGTTCGCGCCGTTGGCGACTCCCTCTCGATTTCACCACTGCTCAGCCCAACAGTTCCTTCGGGTACGCCCTTCTATCTCTTCTGCGAGGTGGAGCGGACTGATTCCGACTCGCTCCCTGTCCTTCTCGTTCTCCAGGCACTCGATCCTGCCCGTCGTCCTGTCGGGCGGCGCCGTACTGCGGTGCGCGCAATTCCCACTGGTCGCTCACCTCTCTGGATCGAGGGTGAAGGGGACTCGATGCCGCGCGGCGTCGCGCGCCTGCGGCTGAGCCTGTTCAACCTTCATGACACGGCGCGGGCGCTTGCATCGGTCGAGCGGGATGTGGCGTTCGAGGGGAGCGGGATGAGCGTGGCGTTCGGGGAGGAGGAGATGGGCCGGCGGATTGCGCAGCTTCGCTATGTGGCAACCGGCGCGGAGATGGAGGAGATCCGTGGCGGCACGACGCTTGCCGAGCGCCAGCGCCGCTATGTGGAGTTCTGGCATCCGCTCGACCCAACGCCGCGCACCGCGCGCAACGAGGCGATGGAGCAGTACCAGCGGCGCGTAGACGAGGCGAATGTGCGCTTCCGTGGGTATGCCCAGGGCTGGCTGACCGACCGCGGACGTGTCTACATCCTGTACGGTATGCCGGACAATGTCCAGACCGATCCGTGGCGCGCGGATGGTCGTCCGGTCGAGACGTGGAACTACTACCGGCGCGGTCGTCGCCTCACATTCCTCGACGAGACCGGCTTTGGAGACTTCCGACTCGTTACCCCGCTTCCGCCGGGGGAGCGTTATCGATATGAGCCGGAGGGACGGTAGGCTGGTGAGCGCTGCGGCACCGACGGCAGGCGCAGCGATGGAGCGGGAGGAAAGTCGCCGATACGTGTGGAAGACGGTGTGGTTTCAGGCCTGAATCTCACTCCTGATTCCGGTTCACTTTCTGCCGCAGCATTGCCACAAGCATCGGGATCATGATTTCGTGGTGTCCGGTGAAGGAGTGGAAGTGGCCTCCATCCCGGGTTGGGCGTTCGAGCACATTCATGCGTGGACGGTAGTGCTGGATCATGTCGAAGTTGGCGGTGGTGAACCGGAGAACCTCTGCCCCAAGATTGCGCGCAACGGTGAGAGCCTTCAGGAATACCTCCGGCAGAATCACCGCCGAGCCGATGTTGAGCACCACACCCCCTTCCAGGTCCTCAAGCTCCGCACAGAGCAGACGGAAATCGCGGAAGCTCAGCTCTCCCGTTGCGTCGCCGCGCATCGAGGGCTGCTGGTGGATGATGTCGGTGCCGATTGCTGCGTGGACGGTTGCCGGAACGCCGCAGCGCCACGCCGTTGCAAGGATCGAGCGGTGGTCGTTCTCTCTCGTCGCAAGCGCTGCACCGAGCGCCTCGCCGTAGCCAATCTCCGGGTCGTCCGAGGCGAACGCGTCGGCCAAGACGCCGTTGATGAACTCGCCGGTCTCCCGCGCCATGCCGAAGTTGCCACTCTTCAACTCGGTTGCGACGTCCTCCGAGGTCTGCCCGAACAGACAGGACTCGGTGTCGTGGATTGCCGCAGCGCTGTTCATGGCAATGCCTGTCACCGTACCCTCCTCGATCAGCGTGCAGAGAAGCGGGGCCAGCCCAACCTTCACCACATGGGCGCCCATCATCAGGATGATCGGCCTCTTCTCCCGGACAGCCTGGGCAATCGCTTCCACAAGCTCGCGCAGGCCCGCGGCCGCGAGAACGTCGGGAAGCGAGTCAACGAACGCGTCGAACGAGGGATGAGGATCGAGCGGCCGTGCCCACATTCGGGCGTGCACCTTGCTGGCGCGTTCGGCAATCGAACGGAGGCGGATCCTGGAGAGGTCGGCTTTGCGGTATTGCGACATGGCCGAAGATAGAGTATCGCAGGCGGTTCCCGATTGCTCGTGGCCGGCACTACACACAATGAGGGAACTGCCATCAGCGGAGCATCTCTCCCGATGCTATTTTCGCCGCGACCTGACCCGTGTATGACCGATCTTCCTCCCACACGACCCACGATGCGCGACACACCCTCTTCGGATGGAGCGGGCGGGGTGGGTCCAGAGGGAGCCGGGAAAAGATCGCACGCCTCGAATCCGTTCCCCCGGCACGTTGCCACTGCCGACCGCGCCTACCTGGTTGACGACATTCTTCCCTCCGGTATTCTTCTCGAATCCGTGGCGGTCGATGTGCTCAACTCCTATATCAATGCCGTCGATCTCCGTTCGGTCATTACCGAGCGCGACCCGGAGGAGGAGGAGCGCCACATCTCCATGTCGAACCGCTTCTACACCCACTTCCACGAGTTCGGCACGGTGATCCACGTTGTGGCGGCGAGCGGCAGGTACTGGTGGTACTTCTGCTACGACATCGACGCGAGCGACTGTGCGATAGGGCGGGTGGCGATGGAGGAGTGCGATCTCCCCGATGTCGTGCAGTGGGTCTACCGTGAGCGTGTCAGCAAGCGGTACCCCACTGTCGAGATCGACATCCGCAACCTCAGCGGCTGGCGGAGTTTTCAATAGGGGGTGGTTCGTCCGATGCCGTTGGTCGTGCGGCGTGGAGCGTCTGCCGGTTGTTCTCCGGGCACAGCAGGCTTCAGCTCGGACAGTTCCTTCTGTTACTCCTCTCTCTCCTGATTCCTCTCTGCTGACCCATGCTTCGTCCTCCACGGCTCCGCAAGGGGCAGACCATCGGCATCGTTGCGCCCAGCTCGCCGCAGTGTGACGACGAGCGGCTTCGCGCCGGGATTCGCTATTTCGAGTCGCTCGGCTATCGCACCAGGCAGGGCGAGCATCTCTGGAAGCGCTACGGCTACCTTGCCGGGACCGACGATGAGCGCGTTGCCGACCTCAACGCGATGATTCGTGATCCCGAAGTGCGAATGATCGTTGCCGGGCGTGGCGGATACGGAGTGACGCGCATCCTCGACCGGGTCGACTACCGCGCGCTCCGGCGAGATCCGAAAATCATTGTTGGCTTCAGCGACCTGACGGCGCTGGCCTGCGCCGTGTTCGCGCGCGCCGGGCTTGTCACCTTCTCCGGCGCGATGGCCGGGGTCGACTTCTGGAACGCCGAGCAGATCGATGCGCTTGCGGAGGAAACCTTCTGGAAGTCGGTGACGAGTCAGCGGCCGCTCGGGGCGCTCTCCCCCGATCCCGCCTGTGAGCACCGGAGGCTGCGTCGCGGCGTTGCCGAGGGTCCGCTGCTTTGTGGCAACCTGACGATGCTTGCCTCGATTGCCGGCACCCCCTACCTGCCGAAACTGCGCGAGCCGGTGGTGTTGATCGAAGAGATCGGAGAGGAGGCCTACCGCGTTGACAGACTCCTCTCGCAGCTTTGGAACTGCGGACTGCTGAAGGGGGCTTCGGGGATTGCACTGGGAGCCTTCACCAACGCGAAGCCAACGCGGGTGTCGGTGGAACCCTTGCCGATGGAGGAGGTCTTTGCCGAGTACGTGCTTCGTGCCGGCGTGCCGGCGGTTGCAGGCGTTCCGTACGGACATATTCCGCGCAAGGCAACCGTTCCCTTCGGCGTTCGTGCCCGCGTCGACGGCTCACGCGGGGTGCTGCGGATACTGGAGGGGGGAGTGGCGTAGCAGGAAGGAGGAGGGAGTGATCCACGGCTGGACGTTCGCGTGAAGTGTGACTGTTCTGCGTGCGGCAGCCACTGGCTCTGCGCTGTCGTTCACTCCGGGAGCACGCGCCACCGGGCCACCCCATCGTTCCAATCTCTCTCCTTCGGCACTTCCGGGGCGGCTGGGCCGTTTACTTCGCTACAACATTCACGGCAATCCAGAGACCAACCATGAATCGACGCGATGCACTGAAGGCCGGCACAATGGCGGCTGCGGCAGCCCTCACCGGCTCAATCGGATCGGGCCTCCATCTCCGTGCGACTCCACCCTCACCCCCGGATGATCCGTCTGGAGGGCCGTTCTCGCTCCCTCCGCTTCCCTACTCCTACAGTGCACTGGAGCCGAGTATCGACGCCGAAACGATGCACCTCCACCACGACGCGCACCATGCGGGCTACGTGGCAAAGCTGAACGAGGCGCTTGCCACCGATGGGGGGAAGCCGTTCCGGTCGATGGGTATCGAGGAACTTCTGCGGTCGCTGGATCGTGTCCCGGAATCGATTCGCACAACGGTGCGGAACAACGGTGGCGGGCACGCCAACCACACCCTCTTCTGGTCGTCCATGGGAATAAGTAGCATCTCGGAACCCATGGGGCCGCTTGCAACGTCGATAGATTCCACGTTCGGGTCGCTCGAAGCATTCAAGGAGAAGTTCTCTGCGGCGGCGCTCGGCATCTTCGGGAGCGGTTGGGCGTGGCTCAGTTTCGATCCAGCAACGAAGCGGCTGTTGATTGAGACCACCCCCAACCAGGACAGCCCCCTGATGAGCGGACGTATTCCGCTGCTCGGCCTGGATGTGTGGGAGCACGCCTACTACCTGAAGTACCACAACAAGCGTGCGGACTACATCAAGTCGTGGTGGGTGGTGGTGAACTGGCACAGCCTGCGGGAGCGCTACCGCGAAGCAACGAAGAGCTGAGAGGAAGAGGCTGATGCAATGTCACGGAGGGATGCTTCGTGATCTGTGTCGTCCGCTGGTACCACACCGACTGTTGCACGACGCGCCGGGCCTTCACAGCCCGGCGCGTCGCTATCTTTTCGGTCTCAACAGAATATCATCATGATGACCTCCCGCGAGATTCGCCAGAGCTTCCTCGACTTCTTCCGCGAGCGCGGACATACCATCGTCCCCTCCGCTCCGGTGGTGCCGCACGGCGATCCCACGCTCCTCTTTACCAATGCCGGCATGAACCAGTTCAAGGACGTGTTCCTTGGGGTGGGAACGCGCGACTACACCCGCGTTGCCGACACGCAGAAGTGCATCCGCGCCAGCGGCAAGCACAACGACCTTGAGGATGTGGGGCACGACACCTACCACCACACCTTCTTCGAGATGCTCGGCAACTGGAGCTTCGGCGACTACTACAAGGGCCAGGCTATCGCCTGGGCGTGGGAGTTGCTGACAGGGGTGTGGGGTCTCGACCCAAAGCGGCTCTACGCCACGGTCTACCGCGCCGATGATGGCAGCGAGACCGACGACGAGGCGGTGGAGGCGTGGCTCGCCGTCGGGATCGACCGCGAGCACATTCTCTTCTTCGGCGCCAAGGACAATTTCTGGGAGATGGGGGAGACCGGCCCGTGCGGTCCCTGCTCGGAGATTCACTACGACCGCACTCCCGACCTCTCGGGCCGCTCGCTGGTGAACGCGGGCGTTCCCGAGGTCATCGAAATCTGGAACAACGTCTTCATCCAGTACAATCGCCGCGCCGACCGCTCGCTGGAGCCTCTTCCGGCAAAGCATGTGGATACCGGCATGGGCTTCGAGCGGATCTGTGCGGTGTTGCAGGGGAAGGACAGCAACTACGACACCGACGTCTTCTCGCCGCTGCTCGCCGCCATCGGTGCAGTTGCCGGGCGCAGCTACGGTGCTTCGATGGAGGATCGGGGCGACATCGCCATGCGCGTGATCGCCGACCACATCCGCACCCTCACCTTCGCCATCGCGGATGGTGCTGCGCCGGGGAATACGGGCCGTGGCTACGTGCTGCGCCGCATCCTTCGCCGTGCGGTGAAGTACGCCTGGATCGACCTCGGCGTGAAGCAGCCACTCCTCCACCGGCTCGTCGGCACCCTCGTCGAGACGATGGGCGACGTGTTCCCGGAGATCAAGGCGCAGCGCGACTACATCGAGAAGATCGTCCGCGCGGAGGAGGAGCAGTTTGGTGCGACGCTGGAGAATGGCATCCGCGAGTTCAATCAGCGTTCTGCTGAAGGGGTCTCTGCTGCGGATGCGTTCCTTCTCTACGACACCTTCGGTTTTCCGCTCGACCTTACCGAACTCCTCGCGCGCGAGCGCGGCATGACAGTCGATGTCGAGGGCTTCAACGCGCTGATGGCGCAGCAGAAGGAGCGTGCCCGTGCAGCGCGGAAGAACTCCGCACAGGAGGCAACCGACCTCCAGTTCGAGACGGAGACGGAGTTCATCGGCTACGACCACACGGCGGGCGACGCAGTGGTTGCGGCAACAACCGAGAGCGGGCTTGTGCTCGACCGCACACCGTTCTACGCCGAGATGGGTGGCCAGGTGGCGGACACCGGCACCGTCACCGTGGCGGGGGAGAGCTACACGGTTGGTGATGTGCGGAAGATCGGCCCGGCCTTCCTCCACATCATCGACGGCGATGCGCCGGAGGTGGCCGAGGGTGAGCGCGTCGAGGCACAGATCGACGTGGTGCGCCGCGGCGCAATCGAGCGAAACCACAGCGCAACCCACATTCTCCACGAGGCACTGCGCCGTGTGCTCGGAACCCACGTGCAGCAGGCTGGCTCGCTCGTTGCGCCGGAGCACCTCCGCTTCGACTTCAATCACTTCGAGCGCGTTGCGCCGGAGCAGCTTCGAGAGATCGAGCGGCTGGTCAACGAGAAGGTGCGCGAGGCGATCGATGTCGTTACCGAGGAACTGCCCATCGAGGAGGCGCGGGCGCTGCCGAACGTGAAGATGTTCTTCGGCGACAAGTACGGTTCGCGGGTCCGTGTCGTCACAATCGACCCGGAGTTCTCGCGCGAGTTCTGCGGCGGCACCCACGTCCGAAACACCGCGGACATCGGCTATGTGAAGCTGGTGAGCGAGGCGAGCATTCAGGCCGGCGTGCGGCGCCTGGAGGCCGTCAGCGGAACGAGCGCCGATGAACTGCTGCTTGGACGCTACGAGGAGATCGAGCGGATTGCCCGCCGCCTCAACGTCCCCGACCGTGAAGTATACAATCGTATAGAAGCGTTGCTTGAGGAGCGGAAGCAGCTCGAACGCGAACTTGCCTCGATGCGCCACGCACAGGCTGCCGGAGCGCTCGACGTGCTGATCGCTGCGAGCACCCCGATTGACGGAGGACGACTGGTGGTTGGGCGCGTGGCGGTTGCCGACAACGAGGGACTGCGCGATCTGGGCGAGGAACTTCGCTCGCGGCTGGGCAGCGGTGGCGTTGGTCTGCTTGGCGCGGAGGTCGAGGGGAAGGCTGCGCTGGTCTGTGCCGTCACCGACGATCTCGTCGGCCGCTACCAGGCGGGAAAGCTCGTGGGCGCAGTGGCGAAGCTGGTGGGTGGCGGCGGTGGCGGCAAGCCTCACCTCGCCACTGCTGGTGGGCGCGAGATTGCAAGGCTCGATGAAGCGCTCGCACAGGTTCCCACAATCGTGGGAGCGTAGGGGCTGCGGTAGTTGAGCGTGGTGTCGTGCCGCGAAGCGTCCCAAACCAAGGCGTCTCACGATGGAAGAGAGCGTTCACGCTGAACGGGCTTCTCTGTCCTGAGAGGCTGTTGTGGAGTAATTCGATCGGCCGATGTCTGCCCCCGCTGTCATTCCGAGGGAGCACAGCGACAGAGGAATCTCAAGACCGCTTGGGCGCTCGTCGCTGTCAGGAGCATGCGGTCCTGAGCTTTCTCACTTCGTTCGAAGTGACAGCCTGATCACTCCCGGCAGAGCCGACACAACTCAAACACCCTCTTCGACTCCTTGCTTCATGTAGCGGGGGAATCTGCTGCTGTGCCTCTTCGACCGCAGCCCTCACTTCTGTCTCTCAAGTGCTCGTCGCACCGCCACGATGCCTTCCACCATGCGCGGGCCGGGACGGGAGACGAGGTCGGTGTTGATGTAGTAGATCCGTCCCGTGCGAACTGCTCGAAGCTCTCGCATTTCGGGGTAGAGATCGAGTAGCGCGCCGACGTCCGAACTGTCGGAGCCGGGAACGATGATTGCGTCGGGGTCGTCGCGCAGCAGGCGCTCGCGCGGCCACATCGGGTAGGCGATTGCTCCCCCGGCGGCAATGTTCACTCCACCTGCTGTCTCCACCATCTCCGCAATGAAGCCCCTGCTCACCGTCATCAGCGGCTTGCGGTCGATGACGATGAAGACGCGTGGGTGCGCTCCCGACCGAGCAACGGTTCGCACTGAATCAACGGTTGAGCGCATCCGTGCGGCAAGCTCCCCTGCCTGCTTTGCGTGACCGACCAGCAACCCGATTGTGTCGATGGTGTTGATCGTTGCGGCAATCGTCTCGGCACCGAACGCAGCGGTGGGAATGCCGAGCGAGCGAAGCTTGCGGTAGGGGCCTTCGCCGGTTTGTGCGGCCACGCTCATCAGCGCCAGGTCGGGTTTCAGCGCCACCGTCTGCTCATAATCCACCGTCATCATGTCGCCCACTGCGGGCACTCGCGCCACCTCTGGTGGGTAATTGCAGAAGGTGGTGCGCCCCACGACGCGATCTCCCGCGCCGATGGCGAAGAGAATTTCGGTGATGTTCGGTGCAAGGGAGATGACCCGTCCCGCCGGTCCAGCCAGGCGCACTTCCTCGCCAACCGCGTCCCGCAGTACCATAGTTTCCGCGGTTGGGGATCCTTGCTGCCGTTGTTCGGAACAGGCGGCCAGGAGCAGGGCTGCAACGAGCAGCCCTGCCGAGACGGGTATGGGAGGGAGCGCGGAGGGCATCGTCGATGGGGATCGGTGAGGGAAAACGAGTTCACGATGAAAGGTCCGGTGAGCGACGTGGATCGCTCCGTTGCAAGCGTTCTCGTGAACCTCTCGAACCCGGCGTTCAGCTTCGCGCCCAGCGAATCAGTCCGGTGGCGAGCGGATCGGCGAGGTCGGGATGCGAGGGGAGAACGCGCACGGTGATCCCGACTCGACCAGGATGGTTGAGCGTTGCCGTGCCCGTGTAGGATGCCACGCTGCCGTTGACCTCGGACAGCACAAGTTGGGCAGACCGACCATTGGCGATCATTCCCTCCGAGTCGAGCGTTCCGTAGTAGGCCTGCACCTGCACGTCGTTGGGGGAGAGGCTGCCCAGCTCCACCTGCGCGTGCAGGCTCACGCTCTGCCCTGCGTCCATCGTTGTGCCGACCTCGGCGGCGGCAGTAACCCGCACAGCATCCCAGCGTTCCCGTACCCGTCGCCGCCACGCAACGAGCGCTCGTGTGCGCCCTCCTCCTTCGGCGCGGAGCCTGCGGAACCTGTCGCTGGCGGGGAAGTAAAAACGCCGTGCGTACTCGGCAACCATGCGGTTGCTGCTGTATTGCGGGGTGATGGTGGCAATCGAACGCTTCATCATCGCAACCCAGCGGTTCGGCACTCCCGCCTCGTCGCGGTCAAAGAAGGCGGGAATCACCTCCTCCTCCAGCACCCGGTAGAGTGCGCGGCTGTCGTGTTCGTCCTGAATGTCTTCGCTGTTGAACTCCTCGCCCCCACCAATGGTGAACCCGTTTGTTCCATCCCAGGCTTCGGGGAACCAGCCGTCGAGCACGGAAAGGTTGAGTGCGCCGTTGATTGCCGCCTTCATTCCGCTGGTACCGCTCGCCTCCATCGGGCGGCGCGGCGTGTTCAGCCACACGTCACATCCCTGCACAAGGCGGCGGGCAACGGCCATGTCGTAGTCCTCGACGAAGATGATGCGTCCCTCGAGGTTGTGCTCGCGAATGAAGCCGATGACCGCCTGCACAAACTTCTTCCCCTCGGCGTCGCGCGGGTGTGCCTTGCCCGCCAGCAGAAGCTGGAGCGGGCGCTCGGGATCGGTGAAGAGCCGGAGCGCGCGTTCGGGGTCGCGGAAGAGCAGCGTTGCGCGCTTGTACGTTGCGAACCGCCGTGCAAAGCCGATGGTGAGGGCGTTGGGGTCGAGGATGGTGTCGAGTGCCCGACCCTGGCGGCTCCGCAGGTACCAGTCATCCTGCCGGTCCTCCAGTCGCCGATGCACGTCGTTGATCAACGCCTCGCGAAGGCTGCACTTGGTCTCCCACAGGTCTGCGTCGGGAAGAGTGCCGATCCCATCGGTGAACGAGCCGTCGCTCGTTCCGGCAACGAGATGCCGGTTCCAGTCGGCTCCCACGCAGCGCTCGAAAAGGGAGCGCATCGGGTCGGCAATCCACGTCTCGGTGTGGACGCCGTTCGTAACGCCGGTGATGGGCACATCGCTCACCGGGAGGCCGCGCCACATCTCCTTCCACATCGAACGGGAGACTTCGGCGTGGAGTGCGCTCACGCCGTTACGACCGGAGGTGAGGCGGAGCGCGAGCACCGTCATCGAGAACAACTCCTCCTGATTTGCGGGGTTGACGCGGCCAAGCCCGAGGAACTGCTCGCGCGAAAGTCCGAGCTGCGGCCAGTAGTCGCGGAAGTAGGTTTCCACGAGTGCGGGAGGGAAGGCATCGTTCCCGGCGGGAACGGGAGTGTGGGTGGTGAACACGGCGCCAGCGGCGACAAGCTCTGCCGCCTCCTCGAAGCTCATTCCACCCTCGCTCATCGTCATCCGAATACGTTCGAGCAGAAGAAAGGCGCTGTGTCCCTCGTTGCAGTGGACAACGGTCGGCTCGATTCCCATGGCCCGCAGCGCGCGCATTCCGCCGATGCCCAGCACGATCTCCTGCATGATCCGGGTCTCCTGATCGCCGCCGTAGAGATAGTCGGCGATGTCGCGGTACTCCGGCACCGCGTTGTCGGCGACGTTCGTGTCGATCAGCACCAGGGGAACGCGCCCCACGGTGCGCTGCCAGAGCCGGGCGACAACCGTCCCGCGCGGCATGTCGAGCGTGATGGTGACGGGCTGACCTTCACGGTTGGTCACCTCCTCCAGTTGCAGTTCGATGGGGTCGTTGATCCTGTAGCTTTCGAGCTGCCGCCCGTCGACCGTGAGCCGTTGATGGAAGTAGCCCATCTGGTAGAAGAGGCAGACGGCAACGAGCGGGAGTTCGAGATCGCTGGCGGCCTTGATATGGTCGCCGGCCAGCACCCCCAGTCCGCCGCTGTAGAGGGGGACCGATTCGTGCAGTCCGAACTCTGCCGAGAAGTAGGCGTAGCGCTCCGGCTCGATCTGTTCGGGGCGCTGCTCCCTGTACCATCCCGAGCCGTTGCAGTAGGTGTCGAGCGTCTCGAGCGCGCGATTGTACAGCCCCAGGAACTCGTCGCTGCTGGCAAGGTGACCGAGCCGTTCGGGGTCGAGTCCCGAAAAAAGCTCCGTCGGGTTGTGGTTGGAGCCGTGCCAGCGTTCCGGGTCAACGGCGCGCAGGCACTCGCGGATGCGCGGTTCCCAGGTCCACAGCAGATTGTGGGCAAGCTCGTGCAGACGTCCCAGTGCTGGGGGGAGGGGATGGAGAACGGAGACCGTGGCGATTGGGCGCATCGGGGGGAGAACGAAGTGGAAAACGGAGGTTGCAAGGTTGTGGACAAAAAACCATGTTTGCTGCACACAGCCGGGAACTCAATCTATGCAGAATGTGTTCCGCTCATGGTTGATCTCATCGGGGAATGCATCACCTTGATGAATTCTAGTTCACAAAGGAGAAACGCGCAAACAAACTGCACGGCATTATCGTTGGACAACTAGTAAGGGTACTGTCGCTCTTCGGACAGAACATCCGCAATTAAACTCCCATGGAGCATCGATCCATGAACACCCTGAGTCGTCCGCTGGATTCTGTATCTCAAACACTTCTTGCTTTACAGGCACCTCTCGACGCCCTTCGTCGTCGTCGTGAGGCTTGGAGGGCCCGTCGCGCGGAACGCCGCGCCAGTGCTCGCACGGCACGTCGGGCGGAAAGCACCCGCAGGTTCGAGTTTGAACAGCATGCACTGCCTCACATGGATGCCCTCTTCAATTACGCACGGCGTATGACGGGGAGTCAAGTAGATGCTGAGGATCTGCTGCAGGAAACGTATCTTAAGGCCTACCGGTTCTTCGACAAGTTCGAGCCCGGCACCAACTGCAAGGCGTGGCTGTTCCGAATTCTCAAGAATAGCTACATCAATCGCTATCGTCGCGACCGTAAGTCCCCCGAGACGACCGAGTTCGACGTTATCGAAGAGTTTCAGTTCACTATCGGGGCGGATAGCCACGATGAGTCTGCGGAACTCTTCAAGAACGTTCTTGACGACGAGATCGCCCAGGCGATCGAGCGTCTTCCCGAGGACTTCCGTACGGTTGTGATACTGTGCGATATCGAAGACTTCTCCTACGAGGAGATTGCGGAGTTCGTGGACTGTCCGGTTGGGACGGTTCGTTCACGACTCCATCGTGGACGCCGTCTGCTTCGAGAGACGCTGCTGGAGTATGCAGCCGAGCGCGGGTATGCGCTCGAACTTGAAGCCGCATAGGTCTCTGCCTCAGCAGAGATTCCCAGGTCCCGGTCTCGATATCGACGATAGTTGTTCACCCCTGGTGCCGAATGTTTGTTGCTTGCACAACGAACCAGGTACCAGGGGTGTCATCTTTTTTAGCGTCTGTCACTACCGTGACTCATCAGGACTTGCACGAGCAGATTACTGCATACGTGGATAATCGCATCGACCCGGTCGAGAATCGCGCCCGAATCGAGGAGCACATCCGTTACTGTCCCGAGTGTCGGGAACGGTTCGAGCAGGAGCTTACCACCAAAATGATGGTGCGCGAGCGGCTGCCTCGTGTGGGAGCCTCCGACGCTCTCCGCTCCTCCATCTCCGACGACCTCGACCGTGAAGGGAGCGAGAGGCCCAGCGCATCGAGCGCCTTTGCCCACACGACCCAGAGCGGTGGCATCATCGACCGCTTTGCGGTAAATCTCCTCTCGCGAGCAGGAGTTGTTGCCGCATCGCTCGCCGTGATCGTTGGCGCGTGGCTGCTCGTGCGGAACACGCACGAGCCGGTGATAAGCGTGAGTGGTTCAACTGCTGTCAACGACACGGCGAAAACGGCGCAACCTCCAGTCTCGGCAAACTTTATCAACGTTTCCGCCGAGCAGTTTCAAGGGCTGCTCGAGAAGAAGGTTGGCATTGCCCACCCCACCGACGATCAGACGGAGCTTGCCAGTCTCTTTCAGGCCGAGGGAGTCTCCTATCCCATTCCCTTCCGTACGGTGCGCGCTGCATTGACGGGCGGGAACGTTGTGAAGGTGGGGAAGGGAAGCGTTGCCCAGTGGGCTTATCTCCGCGGCGACACCACGGCGATTCTCTTCGTTGCCGCGCCCATCGAGTCCCTGCGCCAGGGGAACAGCTACTCGCTGACCCCTGATGCCGTGAAAAAGCTGGAGGGCGGGGAGACGATCTGGCAGGAGTTCGGACTGAATGCACAGGCGGTGATCTACGACAGTAAAACACATACCGTCAGCTGCATCATCGCGAACACTCCTCCCCGTGAACTCAAGGAAATAGTTCCGGGTCTGTAGCGTCATCCCCCTGTTCGCTGTTCCTCCGGCATCACTCCAAGCCCATCATCGTCATGTACCGATCCTCCCTTGCAGCTCTTCCCCTGCTCGTCCTGCTCCTCGCAGCGTGTGGGCCGAAGACGCAAACCTCTACGACAACTACGACGCCCGAAGCGGCCACCTTCGGCCGTATTACCGCCGTTGAGAAGGATGTGATTGCAAGGCAGGGGGGGATGGCGCCGAACTTTACCTGGAAGGATGAGAGCGGTGCCGAACACTCACTTTCGGAGTATCGCGGGCGTGTGGTGATGGTAAACTTCTGGGGAACGTGGTGTCCCCCATGCCGGGCCGAGCTTCCAGATATCGTGAAGGTGCGCGACGAATACGGTCCGAAAGGATTCGAGGTGATCGGAGTTGCGCTGGAGCGAAACGACGACCTGAACGTGCTGCGCAAGTTCGCCGAGCGCAACAATCTCCGTTATCCAATTGTCCTTGCCGACGAGACGGTGCCGACAGCCTATGGAAGTATTTCCGCAGTGCCCACCACCTTTATCGTTGATCGCGAGGGGAAAGTGCGCAACGTGGTGATGGGGATGCAGAGTGCGGAACAGTTCCGTACGCTCGTCTCCGCGGCGATGTAATGCGCGAACGGATCGCCGGAATTTCCACGGCACAGTCGCGGTTGGTGCGTTCACTGCACCGCCGCCGCGAGCGGGATGCCGCCCGCCTCTACCTTGCCGAAGGTCTGCGTCTGCTCGAGGAGCTTGCACCCGCTCCTCGGGCAGTTCGTTTTCTATTCGCGCTGGAGGAGAAGGTCGATGATCTGGCTCGTCGATTTCCCGACACGCCGATTGCGGTTGTGCGCCCGCGAGAGTTCGAGCAGCTGAGTGCTACCGAGGCAGGGCAGGGCTGTGGTGCCGTTGTGGAGATGCCGGAGCCGCCCCGCTTCGATCAGGTGCTGCATGCTCCTGGACCCATTCTGTATCTCGACCGCCTCGCTGATCCCGGCAACCTTGGGACGATTCTCCGCACAGCCGACTGGTTCGGTCTGCGCACCGTTCTTCTCTCCCCCGGCTCCGTTGACCTCTACAATCCGAAAACGGTTCGTGCCGGGATGGGGGCGCATGTGCGGCTGCTCGTACGGAGCGACATAACGCTCGAGATGCTTGTGGAGCTTCGGCGTCCTCTCATTGCGCTCGACGCCGATGCGGGGGAACGGCTGGGAGCGTGGCCGATTCCCTCGAACGCAATCATCGCTGTTGGATCGGAGGCGCACGGACTGGCGCCGGAACTTCGTGAACGCGCGAAGCTGCTGGCAATTCCGCAGGGTGGGGGGGGAGAGTCGCTGAACGCTGCCGTGGCCGCTGGGATCGTGCTGTGGGAAGTCGGGGGGAGAGCGTGACGATGCTGGAAGGGTGAAGGTGTGCGACGGATCTGTCGCTGCCTGCTGCTCCATCCGTAAGTTGCGGTGCTTCGATTCGTGGTGGACGTCCCTCTCAACATCTCCTGCTGCTGCCATGCGTATTCTTGCTGCTCCCCTCCTGTTCCTGACGTTTCTCCTGCTTACAGCCGGCACACTCGACCGTCGGCCCCCGATCCGTCGCGGCGCGGCACTTGGCAAGTCTCCCGTTGTCTCTCTTGCCGACGTGGTTCGTGATCCTGCCGCGTACGCTGATCGCATCGTGACGATTGAGGGAAAGGTGCATGCCTGCTGCTCCAACAAGGGATGCTGGATGGAGCTGCGCGATGGTCGTAGTTCCGCCAGCGTGCGCGTCACGTTCAAGGACTATGCCTTCTTCGTTCCGACCAATTCCGCCGGGATGCGTGCCCGTGCCGAGGGAGTTGTGAGCGTGCGCACGCTGAGCCGCGAGACCGTAGACCACTACGCTGGCGAGGGCGCAACGGTAAAGCGCAATGCCGACGGCACCGCAACCGAGGTGTCGTTCGAGGCAACCGGCGTGGAGCTTCGAAAGTAAACGATGGAGAGGGTGGGACAGCCTGAGAACCAGTTGTGGAATAACCCGATTGGCCGATGTCTGTCCCCGTTGTCGTTCCGAGGGAGTAGAGCGACAGAGGAATCTCAAGACCGCCTGGGCGTTCGCCGCTGTCAGGAGCATGCGGTCCCGAGCTTTCTCACTTCGTTCGAAGTGACAGCCTGCTCACTCCCGGCAGAGCCGACACAACTCAAACGCCCTCTGGAAGAATTGTCCTCCGGCGTTGAGAGGATGTCGGGTGGTATGTGCTGCCCGTCACTCGTTCTCTGGACCGTCGGGGGGGCAGCCTCCTCCACGGTTGTAGCCTCTTCTGTGTGCTTGCCATCCACGCAAGCCCTGGCTGTGCATCGCAGTACGCTGTACTGCACACTTTTCATGCCACCGTGATCTCCCCGCTCGTCCCTCTTGCCGATCAGCTTCGCCCCCGCACACTCGATGATGTGCTGGGGCAGGAGCATCTGCTCGGTGCCGGGCGACCGCTGCGGCGGATGGTGGAGTCGGGGCGGCTGCGCTCGATTGTGCTGTGGGGTCCACCCGGCGTCGGCAAGACGACCATTGCCCGATTGCTGGCGGAGAAGGCCGGAGCGGACTACGCCGAGCTGAGCGCCGTCAGCTCGGGCGTGAAGGATGTGCGGGCTGTGATCGAGCGTGGACGGACGGCGCAGGCCGAGGGGCGCCAGCTGGTGCTCTTCATCGACGAGCTGCACCGCTTTACCAAGAGCCAGCAGGATGCGCTGCTGCCGGCGGTGGAACATGGCTGGATCACCCTGGTGGGCGCAACCACCGAGAACCCCTCGTTCGAGGTGATCCGTCCGCTCCTCTCGCGCTGCACGGTGTTTACCCTGCAACCGCTCGATGCCGACGCGCTCGAACGACTGCTGGAGCGTGCGCTCGCGGGCGATAGCCGTTTTGGAGGGATCGAGATCGAGGACCGCTCGATGCTTCTCGCACTCAGCGGCGGTGATGGGCGCAAACTGCTCACCGGACTCGAACTTGCCCGCGACCTGCTCCAGCCGAGCCAGAGCGTGTTGACGCGCGAGCATCTTCGTGCAGCCTTCAGCAGCCGCCAGATGTACGACAACGGCGGAGAGATGCACTACGACATCATCTCCGCCTTCATCAAGAGTATGCGCGGGAGCGATCCCGACGGCACGCTCTTCTGGCTGGCCCGGATGATCGAGTCGGGGGAGGACCCTCTCTTCATCGCGCGGCGGATGCTGATCTTTGCGAGCGAGGATGTGGGGAACGCCGATCCCTACGCCATCACCCTTGCAACGAACGTGATGATGGCGGTGGAGCGTGTGGGGATGCCGGAGGGGCGCATTATCCTTGCACAGGGGGCCACCTACCTGGCAAGTGCACCCAAGAGCAACGCGAGCTATAGGGCCGTCGAATCGGCGCTGGAGGATGCGCGCAGGTTCGGTGCCGCCGCGCCGCCGCTCCACCTTCGCAACGCTCCTACTCCCTTGATGAAGCAGCTCGGCTACGGCCGCGGGTACCGCTACGCCCACGACGAGCCGGGGGGATTCGTCGAGCAGCAGTACCTCCCCGACGAGCTGCGTGAGCGGGTCTACTACCATCCCACCGACCATGGTCGTGAAGCTGCCATTCAGGAGCGGCTTGCCCGCCTCTGGCCGGGAAAGAAGTATCGGTAGCCACACTATTCGACTGCGCCCGCAGTCACTTCCGGCGTCGTTCCCGGAACCGCACGAGTCGGGCGAAATGTGGAGGGAAATCCAATCCTCTGCGTCTGTTTTGGGGAGATGGGGGTCTTGATACTGTTGTGCCGCCACAGTCGTGGTGGCACAACACGCAACAGCCGCTGCAACCTTCCGCCTCCCGGGCTTCCGATTCTCCGGTTTCAACAACATCCTTCAGACCAATGAATACCCTCCAACGCCTTGCATGCCTCGTTCTTGCGCTTGCTGTGACAATGCTGTCGCAGGCGCAGGCCGCTCCACGATTGGAGGTCATCGGCGGACTGAAACAGGAGCTTGGCTCCTTCTCGCCAGGAAAGCACACGGGTGCGGTGTATATCATCAACACCGGGGACGAGACGCTGGAGATCTCCACCATTACCTCCTCCTGCACCTGCTTCTACGGTCACACCGCGTGCACGAGCGTTGCGCCCGGCGATACCTGCGCGATTGAGTGGGACATGACGAACAGGGGGAACTTCCAGCCGGGTCCAACCAAGAGAAGTCTGACGCTGATAACGAACGACCCGGACAATCCTTCAACGGTGGTGGTGTTCACCTGGACGATCGTGGTTGAACTTCAGCCCGAGCCTGGGTCCGCGTTCATCGTATTGAAGCCGAACGCGGCCCGTACTCTCTGGATCGGCGAGGCGCAGGTGCGCAACGTTGGCAGCGACACCATCACCATCAGTGTGCCGGAGATGACGCGTGCCGATGGTCTGGAGCAGGTGAAGCTGCTGCCGCGCGCAGAGACGAAGCTGCCTCCGGGCGAGGTATTTACCGTCTCGATTCAGGCGAAGCGTGGTCCTGTCCCTGCTGCTCGTGCGGGGGCTGCTCCTGCTCCTCTGCCTCCTGTGGACGGTGCGGTGACCCTGAAGAGTTCGAGCCGTTTCAGCTCTTTGGTCTCGCTCGACGTTATCGTTGTGCAGTGATATGAGCGTTCGTGCAATGATCGCGTGCGAAGTCTGGCTCCTGCGTTTGTGCGCGTGCCTGCTGGTCGGCATTGCTCTCCCTGTCGTCGCTCATGCCAGCCCGCGTCTGGAGATCATCGGTGGTCTGGAACGGAGCCTCGGCTCGCTGGGTCCGGGGACGTACAGGGGAACGGTGCTTGTGACAAACACCGGCGATGAGGTGCTGCGCCTCAGTGTGCGCAACTCGGGAGGGAACCTCATCTGCTTTTATCCGAGCGCAAAGGACCTTGCATCAGGCGATACTGCTGTCATTACCTGGCATCTCGATGGGCAGCGCATTCTGGGGGAGCGCAGCAAGGGAATCACGCTGGAATCGAATGATCCGGCACAGCGATCGGCAGTCCTCAGGTTCACGTGGAAGATCCGGGAGGAACTGCGCATCGAGAGCAGCACCGGCAGTGCAATTATCCTGCAACACGACACGAAGGGTGATGTGTGGAGGGGCGTGGCAACGGTGAAGAACGTTGGTCCCGACACGCTCTCCATCGCCGTGCCGGAGCTGGAGCAGGCCAGCCAGTACAATGGGCTGGAGTCTCTCGTGGTGTCTCCGAACACGGCAATTTCACTGTCGCCCGGCGACTCGACGCCTCTCTCAATCGTTGCGAAGCGCCGGACCTACATACCCTTTGGAAGCTCAACGCCCCGGCTTCACCATGTCGAGGCGACACTCGCTGTGCGTGCCTCCGGGCGTCAGGGATCGACTCCTTCCGCGGCTATCGCAGTGTATGGCGACACGCTCAGGTGGATTCCAGCCGAACTCTACAGCACGAACAGTTTCATGCTTCTGGAGCACGACACGGGACGGGATCTGTGGGTAGGGTCGGCGGTGCTGAGAAATATCGGACCTGATACGCTGATGGTGTCCGCCCCACAACTGACAGGATGGGGGATCGATGTGGTGGATGTGCTCCCAGATCGCACGGCACAGCTACTGCCCGGCGACACCCTGCCCGTTTTCGTCACTACCAAACGTCGAATATCCAGCTGTTCCGATGCGTCAGGCTCCCCGCGTTCCCTCGAATCTGTCAACGCGCGCATCGTTCTCGAAACCTCGGGGCTGTATACTCCCGTTGTGACGATTCCGGTCTACGCCTCCACTGCTGTGTATGTGCCCAACGCTCCGCCGCAGCGCTGAACCTGGATGCTGCCACGGAGTGTGGGCTGAACCTTTACGATCCTGCCCTGCTTCCGCCGAATATCGGCGCCGCTCTGCTCCGTAGGCGTGCGTTGAGATCGATATGAACGTATCGCTATTCCATCGATCTGCTGGACTGACCATGCCGTGTTCGCTGCTCTTTCCTGTGCTGCTCGTCGCGCTGTCCCTGTGCGCGCACGCTGCGCCACGTCTTGAGGTTGTGGGTGGGACAACGCGGGACCTTGGCGCGTTTGGAATGGGGCAGTACAGAGGGGAGTTTGCCGTCACCAACGTTGGCGATGGGGTGTTGCAGATCACCGATGGACGGTCCTCGTGCGGCTGCCTGATAGCCAGCAGCGAGTGCAGAAGTTTGAAGCCTGGTGATACCGGTGTCCTTGTCTGGCGTATGATCGAGTCCAGATCCCACAGAGGATTTCAGTCCAAGGGCGTTTCGATCTCCACCAACGACCCTGTCACTCCGGTTGTCAGAGTCCAGTTCAACTGGATGTGCCTCGTCGATCTTGAAATCGACCCGTCGAGTACCAATCTTGTTGTGCGCCGCGACACCCTCGGCAATCTCTGGAAGGGGACGCTGAAGCTCACGAATGTAGCAGACGACACTCTCGCGATCACACCGCGTGTTGCTGGAGATTTCAGGGGAATGAGGCTGATAAAACTCCTGTCTGCAACTCCCGTTCGTCTGGCTCCCGGCCGGACGTTGCTCGTCTCGGCGGTTGTGGAGCACGATAGAGCGATCACGGACTCGTTGGCCTATGGTTCAGCGTACGGTCTGATTCGGGTTGAGACCTCCGGGCGCTCCACTCCCTGGATGGATGTCACAGTAATTCCACTTCATTGATGACCACCGATATCCTTGTCCTCGGCTCCGGCATTGCCGGGCTGACCTTTGCGTTGAGGGTTGCACGTCTCGGCAATGTGACGGTGATAACGAAGAAGGAGCGTGCCGACAGCAACACGAACTGGGCGCAGGGGGGGATTGCCGCGGTCACCGAGGCGGAGGACTCTATCGAGAGCCATATCGAGGACACGCTGGTGGCCGGAGCCGGACTGTGCAACCGCGAGGCGGTGCGGGTGCTGGTAACCGAGGGACCGGAACGCGTTCGCGAGCTGATGGAGCTTGGCGCAAACTTCACGCGGCGGAGCAACGGGGAGCTTGATCTGGGGCGCGAGGGGGGACATTCCCGAAACCGCATTCTCCACGCCGCGGACCTCACGGGGCGTGAGGTCGAGCGGGCGCTCCTTGCGGCGGTGGCCGCCCACCCCAACATCACCCTCATCGAGCACCTCGCGGCAATCGAACTCATCACCGAGCACCACATCCCCGCCGAGCGCTCGATGGGGGTGCGGCATCGCCGCTGCTATGGCGTCTACGCGCTCGACACGCGGAGCGGGGAGGTCCTGACGGTGCTGGCACGCCGAACGCTGCTGGCCTCCGGCGGGTGTGGACAGATTTACGAGCACACCACGAATCCGCCGATCGCAACAGGTGACGGCTACGCGATGGCGTGGCGCGCAGGGGCAACGATGTCCAACATGGAGTTCACGCAGTTCCACCCCACGAGCCTCTACGCGCCACAGCGCGAGGGAACGTTCCTGATCACCGAAGCGGTGCGCGGTGCCGGTGGAATCCTGCGCACGCGGAGCGGCGAGCGGTTCATGGAGCGCTATGATTCGAGACTCGAACTTGCTCCACGCGACGTCGTTGCCCGCGCAATTGACAGCGAGATGAAGCGCACCGGCGACCGTCACGTGCTGCTGGACGTGAGCCATCTGCCCGAGGAGAGCTTTCTCCAGCACTTTCCCACGATTGCGGCCGAGTGCCGGGCGGTGGGGATCGAGTTGCCGCGCGATCCAATCCCCGTTGTTCCCGCAATGCACTACCAGTGTGGTGGCGTTCGCAGTTCGCTGATGGGGGAAAGCTCGATCCGCAACCTCTACGTGTGCGGCGAGGTTGCCTGCACCGGCGTTCACGGCGCGAATCGTCTGGCAAGCAACTCGCTGCTCGAGGCGCTGGTGTTCTCGCACCGCGCTGCGGAGCATCTGACGGACACCTGGGAGGTGGCACGTGTTGAGTCCATCCCCACCATTCCCGACTGGAATAACCGTGGCGTGGCACGTGTGGAGGAGTGGGTGGTGATCGAGCACGACCGGCGGGAGATTCAGACGGTGATGGCAGATCTTGTTGGGATCGTTCGCTCCAACGCCCGCCTGCTCCGTGCGCGGCGGCGCCTGCGCCTGATCCGCGATGAGATCGAGGAGTTCTATCGCCGTACCGAGATGACGCTGGAGCTTATCGAGCTGCGGAACCTTGCAGAGACCGCGCTGATGGTCACCGAGAGCGCGCTCGCCCGGAAGGAGAGCCGCGGTCTCCACTTCACCACCGACTATCCCGAAACCGACGACACGTTCTGGCTGCGCGACACGATTCTGGAGAGTCCGGTGCTGTAGAGTGCGCCGAGACTCTCGCACATCGCGGAGGCGTTGGAAACGGCCGGGAGTGTGTGGCAGGGGAGGAGCGTGGTGGGATGGTGGCGGTGCTATCTTGCAGTTCGATATCGCTACACCATGAACCTCACCGCCCCCTTCCCCAGCGACGACGACATTGCACGCCTCGTTGCAGCAGCACGTGGGGCGATGCGGAATGCCTGCGTGCGGCACAGCGGGTTTCGCGTTGGTGCGGCAGTGATGACGAGGGAGGGGGAGATCGTGCTCGGGGTGAACGTAGAGTCCAGCAGCTATGGTGGGACGATCTGTGCAGAGCGTACGGCCCTGGTTGCCGCACTGACGGCTGGGCACCATGAATTCCGTGCCCTTGCCGTAGTGGGGGACACATACGAGCCGCTCGCGCCGTGCGGCATCTGCCGTCAGCTGCTCTACGATTACGCTCCAGAGATCTGGGTGATCTGTGCCGGTGCAGAGGAGAGTCGCGTGGTGGCGCTTGCCGATCTCCTGCCGATGGCGTTCGGTACCGGGACGCCTGTTGCGAGGGGTGTCGGGGGATGACAGCGCCGCACGAGGCAACCTACGTTGTGGTGGATGTGGAGACCACCGGACTATCGCCCGAACGCAACCGGCTGACCGAGATTGCGTGTGTCGTTGTGCAGGGTGGGGAGATTGTCGCCGAGCATCGTACGCTCGTCAACCCTGAACAGTCGATTCCGAAGATCGTCCAGGAGATGACCGGCATCACCAACGCGATGGCCTTTACCGCCCCGCGTGCCGGTGCGGTGCTGCCCGAGGTGCGGAAGTGGTTCCCGGAGGGAGCGGTGATTGTTGGGCACAATGTGCAGTTCGATATGGGCTTCCTGCAGAACTCGTTTGTCCGCCACGGCGTTCGCCCTCTCGATGCGCCCACGCTCTGCACGATGCGCCTGGCGCGCCGCCTGCTGGCCGGGCCGAAGCGTTGGAACCTCCACTCGCTCGCCGGGCATCTCGGCGTGAAGGTGCACGGACGCCACCAGGCGCTCGGCGATGCTCGCGCCACCGCACGGGTGCTGGTGTCGATGCTCGACATCGCTGCCGACCGTGAACTGTGCGATACGGTGGAGGAGTTCATCGCGATCCAGAACCGCCGCATCGATGCGTTTGGTGGCGGGCGTCGCGTAAACCCAGGCGTTGCCGCCACGCTCGCCCTGTTGCCGGAGCGTCCCGGCGTCTACCTGATGCTCGACCGTCGCGGCGAGGTGCTCTACGTTGGCAAGGCGAAGAGCCTGCGCGACCGTGTTGGCGGCTACTTCCGCGCCGGTGCTGTCCACAGCAGGCGTATCGATGAGATGGTGGAGCGCGTCCGCGCGGTGGAGACGCGCGAAACCCCGACGGAGCTTGGCGCGCTCCTTCTCGAATCGCAGCTCATCAAGGAGCAGCAGCCGCGCTACAACACCATGCAGAAGCGCTACAGGCGCTACGCCTTCGTCAGGCTCGATCTCACCGCCTCATTCCCACGTCCAACGCTCGCCACCGATGTGGAGGCGGATGGTGCCGAGTACTACGGTCCTTTCAGCGGTCGCTCCGGTGCCGAGGCGCTGATCGAGACGATCAATCGCACCTTTCGCCTCCGTCAGTGTCCCGACGCCACCTTCCAGCCCGCCCACGATGTTGTCCCGTGCATCTACGGACAGATGGGGCGCTGCATTGCCCCCTGTACGACCGGGGCAACCGAGGCGGAGTATCGCGGCGAGGTGGAGCGTGTGCGCGAGTTCCTGGCTGGCGACCGTGACGGAGTGATCGGTCTGCTCCAGCGCGCAATGGACGAGAAGGCCGAGGCGCTGGAGTTCGAGGAGGCGGCGGAGATTCGGAACCAGCTCCGCGAACTTGAGCGGATGGCTGCTGCAGGTGAGCGTGTGGCGCGCGCGATAAATCAGCACAACGGGATTGTGGTTCTTCCCGCCGGAGACGGGCGTTCGCGCGAGGTGCTCTTCCTCCGCCGTGGTCGGCTCATCCACGAGATGCGGATTGGGTCACGGCTTCCGGTGCGGACGCTCGAACGCAACATCGCCCGCATCTACGGTGACGATAGCGCGGCACGGCAGCGTTACGGTCGCGAGGGGATCGACGCGGTGCGGATCATCGCCACCTATATCCACCAGCATCGCGATGTTGGCGGGCGGGTGATGGTGGAGGAGGGAGAGGATGCAGCGGCGATTGTCGAGCGACTGGTTCTTGCGCTGCGGTGCGGAACCGTGCCGAGGGCTTATGGGGACGGGTAGGGTTTCAGGAGCAGCCGGGAGAGACGGAAAACGGACGCTGCTGTACAATTGTACAACGATGGATGATATGAAGCGGGGCGCACAACTGTGCGCCCCGCAGTGTTCGGACGTCTTCGATCAGATCAGCTTCCACCGCTTTGCGGTGAGGTACCGGCGCATCCGTTCGTAGAGCGTGCGATGGTAGGGGAGCGATGCAGGTGCGGCGTCCGGCGTGCGCTCCAGCAGGAACATCCAGCCGCTTGCACAGATCGCCGGGAGGCTGTCGGAGACGCGCGCGTTCCAGCGGCGCAGCCCCTCGGTGAAGAGCAACTGATGGAAGCCGAGGCCGCACAGAAACGTTCGTGGACGGAACTCGATGGTACGGAAGCCCGATGCCGCTATCAGTTTCCGCAGCCGCCGCATCGAGAAGAAGTTGACGTGCGGGCTGATCGCGAGCGTGTCGGCCATAGTGGGGCGGCTGAGTGCGCTGCGTCCGCGCTTCACGATCCGTTCGGCGAGTGGGCCGATCCCGATGATGTAGAGAATCGACTCGGCAAACGCCGTCATTTCAAACGGGCCGAACCCGTTGGGTGTTGTGACGAGCAGCAGACCGCCGGGACGAAGCCGTTCGCGCAGGTAGAGCAGGAAATCCCCCGGCTCCTCGACGTGTTCGAGCACCTCGGAGAGGATGATCATGTCGTAGGGGGCCATCGCGTCGGCCCCCTCGATCAGCGCGAACGAGAGATTCGGCGCCGTGTTCACCTTCGACGCGAACTCCACGGTTCCCGGGTCGTTGTCAACGCCGACGAATGTTATGTCGGGGAAGTGCTCGGCGAGCGGGATGGTCAGGTTTGTTCCGGTGCCGCAACCGAAGTCGAGCACCCGCTTCGGAGCGAAACGCGTCAGCAACTGGACCACGTGCTCGAACCGTTTGCGGATGCCGTTCGGCGTCTCGCTCGGGAACGGTTCGCTCTGCGTGCTGGTCTGTACTGTCTTGCTGTGGCGGGTGGTCTGCGACATGGAGAAGTGTTCGGCGTGTATCGGAAACGGTGGATCGAAAATGCTCCTGGCGGCGCTGCTTCTCAGGAGTTCACCAGCAGGTACCCTGCCTCCATGGCAAAGACGTCGCGCAGACCCGGCAGTGGCTTCAGGAAGTTTGCGCCGATGGTGGGGAGGCCGAACTTCATCTTGAACACCGGGCGCAGCAGGAAGAGGCGCTCGTCCAGAATCGTGAAGCCCGCGCGCTGCGCTGCCTCGCGCATCTTCCCCGTGGTCATCCTTATAACGTTCAGGCGCTCCACCTCGATCCTGTTCGGCTCCACGCCGCCGGAGATCATCTTCCTGAAGAGCGGCCTGGGCAGCAGGTGCATGAACGGAATCTTCCCGCGCCGCGTGCCCAGCAGGTGCTGGTGTCCGCCGAAGGGGGAGTGGTAGGGGGGAAAGGTGACGTAGAGCACCCCTCCCGGACGGAGCACGCGGCGAATGTTCGCGAGCGCAATCGTTGCGTCGTCGAGATGCTCGATCACGTCGCGCAGCAGTGCCAGGTCGAAGTGCCCGCTCCACTGCGGCAGCGGATCCTGATAGATGATATCGTGGGTGCTGTAGGTGATGTCGATTCCCGCCGCCTCGGCAATTGCGCGCGCCGACTCCAGCCGTTCCACCGCAACGTCGGTGCCGACAAGCTCGCTCGCTCCCGCCTCGGCCATCGCACAGAGGTTTCCCCCCTCGGCACAGCCAATCTCGATTACGCGCGCGCCAGACATCGGAATCCCCTTGCCTGCAAGGAAGGGGATGATGTAGGCGTGCGCCAGATCGTACATGTAGCTCCAGAGGTATTTGACAACCGGCGGGAGCGGAAGGGCTGTGACGGTATCCTTATGCGTCATTCGTTCGGTGGTCCTTTGGGAGGTCGGATCAATTTTTCGGTCTACCGCTGTGCTGGCTTCTTCTCGGCCTTCTCCGGCGTGGGAGACTTGAAAATGACGCTCAGTCCGAAGCCGATGTAGCCCAGCGTCAGCTCCGGCGAGTTCCTGTTGTCGACAACGAAGAGGTTCCGCGCACGCGCAGGGTCGGTCTCCTTGCCGAGCAGGTTGATCGCCCCGTATCCCACGCTGAAGTCGATCAGGAACGGCTCGAAGAATTCCACCTGCACCCCCGCCTTGATGTAGGCCCCGATACGGGTGTGGGCGATGGTGTCAGGCTCGAAGATCTGTTCGTCGATCACTTCGCCGGTGTTGGTGAAGTAGACACGCGAGACGAGTTCGGTGGAGGGAATGTGGTTGACCCGTCCCTCGAATGACAGATAGAAGTTGCGGTTCTTCAGGGGATTGATCGTCAGCCCAGTGCCGAGCGAGAACATCGTGCCGCTGTGCTGGAACAGCCAGCGCTTCGGATTCGGATCTCTGCTGCTCGAAAACGCAAAGGTGGTCTTGCCGTTCATGAAGTACGCCTCGGCGATGACCGGGATTCTGAAGATCGATTCCGGCGAGGGAATCAGTTCGATCTGGCCGTGCACGGCGTTGGTGTTGCCGATGACGCCTCCCCCCAGCGGCAGCGTGCGGTCGCTGCCGGGGCTGATCGGCTGCCGTACCGGGTAGTCCCCGTTGAACCACATCGTCTGCAGCCCGAGCTGTGGCAGGATTGTCATCTGTGCAGACAGATGCTGCGTCCCGAACAGGGCCGGAAGGAGCAGGAGAAGCGCGAGCGTTGCGAGGCGCAGGGAGAGAGTCATGGGTCGAGGCTGAAGTTAATCGATCGTCTCTCGGACGGCGTACATCTGTTTGTCGAGTGTGGTCTTGGCGATCATCTCCCCGATCAATCCGATTGAGATGAGCTGGACGCCAACGATGATCAGCAGCACTCCCAGCAGTGCAAGGGGTCGATTGGAGATCGGCGTTCCGCCGAACCACTCGACTGTCAGCCACAAGTCGATCAGGAAGCCGACGAGAGCCACTATGACGCCGACGGTGCCGAAGACGTGGAGCGGACGGCGCGCGTACTTGGTGGTGAGCACGAGTGTGAGAAGGTCCAGAAACCCCTTCACGAACCGCTCGACACCAAACTTCGACACGCCGAACTTGCGCGGATGGTGCTGTACGGCGATTTCGGTGACGCGAAATCCTGCCCAGTGCGCCTGCGCCGGAAGGTAGCGGTGCATCTCACCGTACACGCTGAGGAAGGGGAGCACCTCGGCTCTGTAGCACTTCAGTCCGCAGTTGAAGTCGTGGATGTCAAGCCCGGTGACGAACTGCACGGTGCGGTTGAAGAACTTCGAGGGGAAGGTCTTGTGCCAGGGGTCGTGCCGCTTCTGCTTCCAGCCGCTGACGAGATCGTATCCCTGGTCGAGCAGCTCCTTCATTCTGGGCAGTTCGTCGGGGTCGTCCTGAAGGTCGGCGTCCATGGTAAACACCGTGGCGCCGCGAACGCGCTCGAACCCGACCGAGAGCGCGGCGGACTTGCCGTAGTTGGTGCGGAAGCGCACCGCTCGGAAGCGGGAATCCTGTGCGGCAATCGCGCGTATCACCTCGAACGAGCCGTCGGTGCTCCCGTCGTCGATGAAGAGCACCTCCCAGCTCTCTCCGGCCATGCGCGTCAGCGTTTCGGTGAGGCGCCGCGAGAGTTCGGGGAGCGACTCTACCTCGTTGTAGAGGGGAATCACGACGCTGTAGTCGAGCGTCGCGCTGCCGGGCCGGAGTGTGGCGAGGTCGGTCGAGACGGTGTGTGCCTGGGCGGAGTCCACGCGGCAGGGGATAGGTGATCGGGGAGCAGCCGGATCCTTGGTAATGGAATGATCCGAAGCGGACTAAGTTACGCCCTGCGCACTGGAATCGAAACGCCTCCCGATCCATCACCTCGTTGCGGTCTGTGCCGCCGCACGTCGGAACCAGATCGACCGGGATGCGTCATACCTGCCTGGTTTGCACGAAGAACGACCCTTCAATCGTCGAACGGTCGCACATCTGCTCCATCATCAGCTACATCCATGATCCGTCTAGTTGCACCGCTCGCCATCACGTTCCTTGCGCTCGGACTCAATGCCTGCACTGCACAGAGCGATGAGCCGACGCCCGATCCCATTGCCCGCCGTGCGTCGGCTCTGGACCGTGCGAACGAGAACGCCTCGAACTCCCGGCAGAACGCCATCACCCGTGCCATCGCCAGCGCTTCCCCCGCGGTGGTTGGCATCAACGTGACAGAGGTGCGCACGAGCTACGGGTTCGGCGGTTTCGGGGGGATGATGATGGATGAGAGCGATCCGATGATGCGCGACTTCCTCCAGCGCTACGGTGAGCGGTTTCAGGAGGAGGTGCACGGACTCGGCTCCGGTTTTATTATCTCCCCAGACGGCTATATCGTCACAAACGACCACGTTGCCGGCAACGCGAGCAAGATCGTTGTCACCCTCGCCGGCGGCAAGCAGTACCCGGCACGGATCATTGGCACCGATCCCACCAGCGACATTGCCCTTCTCAAGATCGATGGCGGTGGGTTCCCCTATCTCAAGCTCGGCAACAGCGATGAGGTGATCGTGGGGGAGTGGGCAATTGCGCTTGGCAATCCGTTTGGCCTGTTCGACATCAATTCCAAGCCAACGGTGACGGTTGGGGTGATTTCCAACACCGGACTGAATCTGAGTCCGCAGGAGGGGCGCATCTACCGTGAGATGCTCCAGACCGATGCGGCGATCTCCAGCGGCAACTCCGGTGGTCCGCTCGTCAACGCCAGCGGTGAGGTGATCGGCGTCAACGCCACCATCTACTCCACTGCGCAGAGCAGGATGGGGGCCGGCTCCATCGGCATTGGCTTTGCCATTCCCGTCAATCGCGTCCGGGTGGTGGTTGACGAGCTGAAGAGCAACGGGAAGATCGACCGTGCGTTCTGGACCGGGATGAACCTCCAGCGCATCACCCCGAGGATCGCGCGTTATCTTCGCCTGCCGAGCACCGAGGGTCTGGTCGTCGTCGAGGTTGCGGAGAATTCCCCCGCAGCGCGTGCGGGGTTGCAGGCCGGGGATGTGGTGACGGCGATCAACGGTGAACGGGTCAACAACGAGGACAACATCCTTGCCATCCTCGCCGACGCGCGGCCGGGGCAGAACGTTACCCTCACGATGCTGCGCGACGGCCAGCAGGAGAAGCGCACGCTTACCCTTGCACGGCGCTGACAGGGGGCAGGGGCACAGGAGGGGGACGCCGGCAGCGCGGCGCATCGTCCTGCGATTCTCTTCCAACAACCAGCGACCGGCAATCAACTTCGATGGACCAGACGACCGAGCTTTCCCAGCCCACACCAGCTCCGCCAACCACTCCGGCTGGTTCGCTGCTCCGTGCGGAGCACCTGGTGAAGAGCTACAAGAAGCGGCAGGTGGTGCGCGATGTCTCGGTGCAGATACGGCAGGGTGAGGTGGTGGGTCTGCTCGGTCCGAACGGTGCTGGAAAGACCACAACGTTCTACATGATCGTCGGCATGGTCCGCCCAACTGCTGGCGAGGTGTGGATGGACAACCGCCGCATCGACAGGCTGGCGATGTATCGGCGCGCCCGGCTGGGCATTGGCTACCTGCCGCAGGAGGCGTCGGTCTTCCGCAGGATGACGGTGGAGGGGAACATCCTTGCTGTGCTGGAACTGATCGGCTACCCGCGCTCGCGTCGCCGCGAACGGACCGAGGAGTTGCTGGAAGAGTTCTCGATAACGCACATCCGCAAGCAGATGGGGTATATGCTCTCGGGGGGCGAGCGCCGCCGCACGGAGATTGCCCGCACGCTCGCGACAAATCCGAAGTTCATTCTTCTCGACGAGCCGTTCGCGGGGATCGATCCGCTTGCTGTCGAGGAGATCATGGGGATCATCGCGCGGCTGCGCGACAGGGGCATCGGCATTCTCATTACCGATCACAACGTCCACGAAACGCTGTCGATCACCGACCGGAGCTATATCCTTATCGACGGCGCAATCTTCCGCAGCGGTGGAGCCTACGAGCTTGCCGATGACGAGGAGGTGCGGAAGCGCTATCTGGGCGAGTCGTTCAAGCTCGAACGCTACGGGGAGTAGGAAGGGATAGGAGCATCATGAACAAGGCCATGAGCAGGGGTGGCGGCGATGGGGGGATTCGCGCTGCACTGGCGGAGAAGCGTGCCGTGGTGGTTGTTTCCGCCGAGCAATCCCTGCCGATCCCCGGTATCGTGAAGGCTCTCCCTTCCAACCCTCCGATCTCCAGACCTGAACCTTCGGCCGTACAGCTTTGTTACGACTCTCGGCAATCGGTGCTGCGGTATCTTACTGATCCTGCTGCGCATGTGCGCGAGCCGTCCGGCTCCCGCTATCGCTCGTTCGCCCCTGTAGACGCCCCATGGAAATCACACTCATCATTCTCCTCAGCTATCTCGTTGGCTCGATCCCCAGCGCGGTGATCGTCAGCAAGATCTTCTACGGTCTTGACATCCGGCAGCGGGGGAGCGGGAACATGGGAAGCACCAACACCTTCCGCGTCCTTGGATGGAAGGCGGGGATCGTCGTCCAGCTTCTCGACGTGGCGAAGGGCGTGACGGCCGTCTGGCTGGCGGAACAGGCGTTCAACGGATTGCTGCCGTTTCCGAACCCGACCCCCTTCGAGCAGGTCACGATCATCAAGACCATTGCCGGCATCGCTGCGGTGATCGGCCATATCTGGCCGGCGTTTGCGAGCTTCCGCGGCGGCAAGGGGATCAACACCGCGCTCGGCATGCTGATCGGCGTGATGCCGATTGAGCTGGCCGTTGCCGGGGGAGCGTTCATCGTGGTGATCCTTGCCAGCGGCTACGTCTCGCTTGCCTCAATGATCGCCGCCGTCTCGCTGCCGATCACGATGACGGTGCGCTACAACATCTTCGATGTAGAGATCGACGGTTATTCCACGCTGATCTTCTTCATCATTGGTCTCGCCGCGCTTCTCGTCTACGCTCACCGCGCGAACATTCGTCGTCTCCTTGCCGGCAAGGAGAACCGGTTCAACAAACTCCGTCTGTTCGGACGCCGTCCGGCGGAAAGCCAGTAGTATTCTCCAGAGGTGATCCCGTGACGATCGGCCTGATCGGTGCCGGAAGCTGGGGCACCACGCTCGCAGTGCATCTGGCTTCACTTGGGCATCAGGTGCTCCTCTGGGCGTATGATCCCGAACAGCGCCGTGCCCTCCGTGCCGAGCGCGAGAATCGCCTGTTCCTTCCGGGCGTTCCCCTCCCTCCGAACATCACCGTTGTCGATACTGCGTCCGACGCGGCAACGGCACAGGTGGTCGGCATCGCCACTCCCACACAGCATATCCGTTCCGTCCTGTCCGAGGTCAGCCCCGATCTCCTTGCCGCCACGATTGTGATAAGCCTGGCGAAGGGGATCGAGCAGGAGTCGCTGCTGCGCATCAGCCAGATGCTGGAGCAGACGCACGGAGTTCCTCCCGAACGGTTCGTTGTGCTCTCGGGTCCAAGCCACGCCGAGGAGGTTGCTGCGCGCATCCCGACGCTCGTTGTGGCTGCAAGTCCGAGCGGGCGTGCCGTTGCGCTGGTGCAGCAGCTCTTCACCGCCGACTGGTTTCGTGTGTACGCGAGCCAGGATCTCGTTGGCGTGGAGCTGGGGGGGGCGCTCAAGAACGTGATTGCCGTCAGTGCTGGCATCATCGATGGTCTCGGCTACGGCGATAACACAAAGGCCGCGCTCATCACGCGCGGGGTTGCCGAGATCACCCGGATGGGTGCCGCACTTGGAGCGTCTGCCGAGACCTTCAGCGGGTTGAGCGGCATGGGCGACCTGATCGTGACCTGCACGAGCCGCCACAGCCGCAACCGCTACCTGGGCGAACAGATCGGGCGCGGACGCAGACTGCGCGAGGTTGTTGCCGAGATGACGATGATTGCCGAGGGGGTCGGCACCACACAGAGCGCGAACGAGTTGGCGCGACGCATCGGTGTGGAGACGCCGATCATCGGCGAGATGTACCGCGTTCTCTTTGAGGATCGTGACCCGCGCGAGGCTACGCTCGCACTGATGCGGCGCGAGGTGAAGTCCGAAGTCTGGGCATAACCCGCTCCCATCTCTCCACCACGCTTCCCGTGCTCACCTTCTACCGCCTGATCGCTGGCCCTGCACTGCGGCTGGCGCACCGCCTGCTTGCCGTTTTCAACGGCAAGGCACGGCGTGGACTTGCGGGACGCCGCCGGTGGCGTGAGCAGCTTGCCGGACTGCAACCGCGCGTGCCCGGCCAGACCAGGGTTCACGTTCACGTTGCGTCGGTGGGGGAGTTCGAGGGCGCAAAGCCGATTATCGAACGTCTGCGGGAACAGGTTCCCTACCTGCTGGTGACCGCCTCCTTCTTCTCGCCCAGTGGCTACGAACAGCAGTCGGGATGGAAGGGACTCGACGCCGCATGTTACCTGCCGGAGGATCGGACGGTGGAGATGCGCGCGTTCCTGGACCGCCTCGATCCCGATCTTCTTCTCCTGATTCGCTACGATCTGTGGCCCGAGCTGCTCCGTGCCGCTCATGGTCGCGGAGTGCCCACGGTGCTGGCGTGCGGGGTGCTTCACGCACGTTCGGTCCGCCTTCGCTGGCCCCTGCGCTCGTTCTTTCGGTCACTCTATGGGTTGCTGGATGGTGCGTGGACCGTGCGGGCGGAGGATCGTGAGTCTATCACACGTCTGGCGCCTACTGTCCCTTCGATAGCTGTTGGGGACACCCGCTACGACCGCGTTCTGGCGCGCGCTGCCGAAGCGGTCGATCTTCAATTTGGAGAGGTGCTGCACTCCGGGGGGGAGCCTGTACTCGTTGCGGGGAGCACGTGGGGACCGGATGAGGAGATGCTTTCGGCGATCCGCACGATCTACCCTGCGCTGCGCCTTGTGGTTGTGCCGCACGAGCCGAGCCGGGAGCATGTGGGCGCACTTCAGGAGCGTTTCCCCGACGCTGTCACTCTCTCCCAGCTTGATGCCGGTGTGACGTTCCCCTCCGGTGCTGTGCTCATCGTTGACCGCACGGGACTTCTCTCGGCGCTCTACCGTCTCGGTGATATAGCGTGGGTGGGAGGTGGGTGGGGAGCCGGAGTCCACAGCGTGCTGGAGCCTGCTGCGTACAATCTTCCTGTGCTCACAGGTCCGCACATCGAGCGTTCGCCCGATGCCGTCAGCCTGCACAGGAATGGTGGGCTGAGGGTCGTGCATGATGCTGCCGAGGCACGGGCGGTGGCGTCCGAACTGCGAGAAAGGCCGGAGGAGTGGCGTCGTCGCGGGGAGATTGCAGGAGCATTGGTACGCGAAGGGGAGGGAGCAACCGAGCGCATCGTTGCAGGATTGCTGCGGCTGCTCGCCTCCCGCTCGGGAAGCTCCTGAGCCGGGGCGTGTGGTTCATCCCTGCTCGCTATCTTTCGCGCCCTTTGTACCCTGCGCTTCAGTCTCTCTTACGTCTCCGAATATGAAGATTGCCTATTTCGACTGCTTTGCCGGTATCAGCGGTGACATGGCTGTGGGAGCACTGCTCGACGCAGGCGTTCCGCTCGTCGTCGTCGAGAACGCAATGGAGCAGCTTGGTCTCTCCGCCCGCCTCACCCTGGGGACGCGGACCATTGTGCGAAGCATGATTCAGGCAACAAAGTTCGACGTGCTCGACGCCACGGGGCAGCCTGTTGACCGCACGCCGTTCGAGGAGAAGGGGGGGGCTGTACACGAGCATACTCACGGCCACGAGCATACGCATGGCCACTCGTCCGGCCACGGTGATGGACATGCGCACCATCATCACCCCCACGACCACACGCACCACGACCATCATCATCACAGCCACCATGATGGTGGACACGAGCACGCCTCCTACGGCTCCATCGTTGCGATGATCGAGGGGAGTGCGCTGGCCGGTGGTGTGAAGTCGCGCGCGGTGGCGATCCTTCGCGAGATTGGAATCGCCGAGGGGCGGATTCACGGTATGGCGCTGGAGGATGTGCACTTCCACGAGGTGGGGGCGCTCGACTCGATTGCCGACATCGTCGCGGTGGCTGCGTGCCTCGAACATCTGGGCGTGGAGGCGGTGTTTACCTCGGCGGTGCCGCTCGGCAGCGGCGGCACCATCAAAACCCAGCACGGGGTGATGCCCCTGCCAGCACCCGCGACGCTTGAGATTCTGAAGGGCTATCCCGTGCAGCTCACAACGGTGCCGTACGAACTCACCACGCCAACCGGCGCGGGAATCGTGAAGGCGCTGTCGCGCGGGGGGCTGGCGCTGGAGCGAATGCGTGTGGAGCGGATAGGATTTGGTGCGGGAACCCGCGAGCTTCCCGACCGTCCCAACTTGCTCCGCGTAGCAATCGGTGAGATGCTACAGCAGGAGGAGTACGACGACGTGATGCTTGTGGAGAGCACCATCGACGACATGAACCCGCAGATCTATCCGTGGCTCATCGAGCGGCTGCTGGAGTCGGGGGCGCTCGACGCGTGGATTACGCCGGTCACGATGAAGAAGGGGCGGCCTGGCATCGTTCTCTCGGTGGTGGCTCCCGCCGGTGCGGTAGATGCCGTTGCCGAGGTGATCTATCGCGAGACGACGACCATCGGCGTGCGCTTCGCCCCCTATGCACGGCGCAAGCTGCCGCGCGAGGAGATACTGGTGGCCACACCGTGGGGCACGGTACGGATGAAGCGGATTCTGGGTATCGAAGGGGTGCGGCTGGCACCGGAGTATGAGGAGGCGCGGCGCATTGCGCGCGAGCACGGCCTGCCGCTCCGCCAGGTGATGACAACGCTTGGAGAGATTGCCCACGCTTCGGCAGGAGAAGCGGCACAGGATCAATAGGAGAAGGCTCCGCCGATACGTGCGGGGATGAATCATCAATCACGGCGGCGTATCCGCCACGCCAACAGAGCATTCTATGTCACAGTCGATCGCTGTTATCGGCACGGGATATGTCGGACTTGTCACCGGTGTCTGCTTCGCAGCCAGCGGCAACGCTGTGGAGTGCGTGGATATCGATCAGGAGAAGGTGGAGCGATTCTCGCGCGGCGAGACGATCATCTACGAGCCGGGGCTGGATATGCTGCTGGAGCGTGCGCTCCGCGAGCGGCGAATCACCTTCACCACCGACCTGGTGGGGGCGGTGCTTCGCAGCCGGATCATCTTCCTCTGCCTCCCCACTCCTCCCGATGAGGATGGTTCTGCCGACCTCAGCTACATCCTCGGTGCGTCCGAGGAGGTTGGCCGTGTTCTGGCAAACGCTCCCGATGCCGGGTACAAGGTGATCGTTGACAAGAGCACTGTTCCGGTTGGCACCGCCACACTGGTGGAGGAGCGGATTCGATCCACAGCTCCCGATGCGGACTTCGATGTTGTCTCGAACCCGGAGTTCCTCCGCGAAGGTCTGGCCGTCGATGACTTCCTCCGTCCTGAGCGTGTGGTGGTAGGCACCGACGCCGAGCGTGCTGCGGAGGTGATGCGCGATCTCTACGAGCCGTTTCTGCGCAGCGGCAACCCGCTCTACATCGTGTCGGTGCGGAGTGCGGAGGTTGCCAAGTACGCCGCCAACTCGTTCGTGGCGATGCGCATCTCCTTTATCAACGAGATGGCGAACTTCTGCGAGCGCGTTGGTGCCGATGTTGACGAGGTGCGCGTGGCAATCGGCTCCGACAGCCGCATCGGTCCGAAGTATCTCTTCCCCGGCATCGGCTACGGTGGCAGTTGCTTTCCGAAGGATGTCAAGGCGATCCTTCACACGGCGGACGAGCACGGGGTGCAGCTTGAGGTGATCCGTGCGGTGGAGGAGGTGAACCACCGGCAGGCCGACGTGTTCGTTGGGAAGATCACGGGGCACTACAACGGCGCTCTTGCCGGACGTCGCTTCGCGGTGTGGGGTCTGGCGTTCAAGGCCAACACCGACGACACGCGCGAGTCCCCAGCATTCCGGGTCATCGACAGATTGCTGGAGCAGGGGGCGGAAGTGGTTGCCTACGATCCCGAGGCCACAACGGGAGCACGGCGTACCTACGGCGACAGGATCACCTACGCCACGGATATGTACGCTGCGCTCAACGGAGCGGCCGCCCTTGTGGTGGCAACCGAGTGGAATGAGTTCCGCAGTCCCGACTTCGCGCGCATTGCCTCGGCGCTGGCCGAGCCGCTGATCTTCGACGGACGCAACCTCTACGACAGCGACGATCTCCAGAAGCGTGGATTCACCTACTACTCGGTTGGGCGCGTTCCCGTGGGAGCGGGGATCAGAAGCGGGGAGTAAGAGAGAGGGGAGCGCCGGGATCTCCTTCAACGCGATTTGTTCCCCTCCCTACTAGAGTTCACCGCTCGACGGTTGCGCTCACGCCGGGGATGCTGTATCTTCGCGGCGCCCGTTCATAGTTCGGGGACATTGCCGGTGAAAGACCTCCAGATCAAGAAGCTCTACTATTCCATCAGCGAGGTGGCTCGCATGGTGGACCTTGAGCAGTACGTTCTTCGCTACTGGGAGTCGGAGTTCGAGCAGCTTCGTCCCCAGAAGAACCGTGCGGGAAATCGCATCTACACCGAGCGTGAGATTTCGCTGGTGCGGCTCATCAAGCGGTTGACGCGCGAGGAGCGGTACACCATTGACGGCGCGCGGCAGGTGATGGCGGGGATGATTCAGGAGCATGGCGGGCTCGACGCCGCGCTTGATGCGGCGGAGAGCGGAGTTCCTCCCACTCCCGACGACACGCCCAACGAGGCGTTTCGTTCGCGCCTTCTGGCTCTCCGCACAACGCTCCACCGGCTGCGCGAGCAGTTGACCGGGGCAGGGGAGCAGGGAGTTGTTGCTTCCACACCACAGGCGCGGCAGGCGGTCTCGATGCCGTAAGGCCGCAGAAGACTTGACAATCAAACGGAGCGTGGCGCAGTCCGGTAGCGTACCTGCATGGGGTGCAGGGGGTCGTGGGTTCGAATCCCGCCGCTCCGACCAGAGAAAGCACGATGGTGATGGCCATCGTGCTTTTCTTTTGTTCATATTCCACCGAATCCGCAGTTTCGTTCGCGTCGTTGCGGTGTCTTCGCCTCCAGGCTCAGCGCCTGAGCCGTCCGCCGATCTGCGGTATACACTCCGACCTCATCAACCCTCTGTTTTTCGGAACACTCCGATGAAGACCATCCTTCGCGCTCCTCTTCTTCTGGCACCGTTTCTCCTCCTTCTCGTGTGCGGCACTGCGGCGGCACAGCGGAAGACCCTTACCCCATCCGACATGAGCTTCAAGGGGCTGCGTGTCGGGATGTCGCAGAAGGATCTGCGCAGCTGGCTCGACGAGCGCTCCACGTTCCTGAAGGCCGATTGCAAGGAGCGCAGCTCCACCGACAGCCACGATGAGATTTTTGACGGCGCAGAGTACTGCAACTTCACCTTCATCTTCGAACAGCGGAACACGCCGCAGGCGAAGCAGTTCCGCAGAGTCGCCACCACGGCGGATGGCAGTACCGACGCAAACGTCTTCATCCTGTTTGCCTATCTCTATCAGGGGAACGTGTATGGTCTGACCGCTGGCACCCCCGACGAAACTGATCGCGAGGTGTACGTGCAGCAGCTTCGTGCGCTGTACGATGCAATGAAGGAACGCTACGGCACGCCAGGCGCTGGTCTGAAGGACCCTTCGGCTGCGGCAACCGCAGCCAGAAAATCAACCGAAGAGCGGATCGACCTTGCCGTGTGGAAGTTTCGTTCGAATGGGCACGACTATGAGATCAAGCTTCAGGCGCGCCACCACAGCGGAACCAAGTATGAAGCGTGGATTGGCTACGATGACATGACGCTCCTGAACGCCGCCTACGAAGGTTCCTCCTCGGGGTCCGGCTCGTCGAGCGGTTCCGGGCAGCCCCGCTCGAACTTCTAGAGGACGTTCCGGCAGTGCCGCGATCACGCCGATGGAGAGAGTTGCTCCATCGGCGTGGAGCGTTCAATGCCCCGACTGTCCTACCTTGTCTGCTCTATCTTTCGGATCCATGACCCCCGACCCCTATCGCCAATCCCAGCCCGCACTTCCGCGCCGTGCGTTCGAGTTGCTCGAAACGCTCCACCGGCGTCCGGTGAAGGCCACGTGGACGGAGCGAAAGGAGGAGTTCCGAACGGCGCTCATCGAACCGTTCGCCCGGTTGATCGGGGCCGTTGCGCTCCTGCTTCCCGGCGCGATGCGGACGCGGCTTGAGACCGAGCGGAGGATTACTTCGCGTCTGTTGAAGAACGACTACGGCCGTGGCGGTGCGTGGGATTACTACTGGGGCGCGTTCTATCCCCACAACAGCCGCCGCACACTCGGTCCACAGCTCTACATCCGTGTGGAGCGTGGCAGCGTGGAGTATGGGTTCGCAATCGGTGAGGATGCAAATCCCCAGCGCAGACGGTTCGAGTCTGCCAGTCGCCGCTACTTCCAGCCTCTTCTCACACTTCTTGAAGCAACGCTCCACTCCGAGCGCCTCCAGTTCGGGTGGAGACCCGAAGAGGGAACGTCAGGTTCAAAACGCTCGCGGCCAGCGGCTCCGGTGCAGTTCAGGGAGTGGTTTTCTGCTCCACTGGAGCACGGTGTGCGCGTTGCGGTGATTCGTTCGCGCGAGGAGGTGCTTGCCACTCCTGCCGAGAGCCTTGCGGTGGAGGTTGCCGCAACGTTCGAGGAACTCTACCCCTTCGTCCTTCTCGCCACCCTCCCCAACCCTCTCCCGGAGATCGAACGGTGGCTCGGCGTCGAGCGGAGCGACGGAGCCGGGCGTGTTGGAGAGGCAGAAGACGTCCCCTATCGCAGCGAGTATACACTACGACAATGCGCTCGCGACACCGGCATCGCCGAGGAGCAGCTCGACCGCTGGGTGCGGGCAATCGAGCGGAAGGGGCAGGCGATCGTGTATGGCCCGCCCGGCACCGGCAAGACCTGGCTCGCCCAGCACCTTGCGCGGCACCTGGTGAGCGGAGGCGATGGCATCGTTGAAACCGTGCAGTTCCATCCCGCCTACGGCTACGAGGAGTTCATTCAGGGAATCAGGCCGCACTCAACCGGACAGGGGATACTCGACTATCGGATGACGCCGGGTCGGTTCCTCGAGTTCTGCGTCCGTGCCCGCGAACGCTCGGGACGGAGCGTGATGATTATCGACGAGATGAATCGGGCCGACCTGGCTCGTGTGTTCGGCGAACTGCTGTATCTGCTGGAGTATCGTGCGGAGTCGATTCCGCTGGCTGCCGGCGAACGATTTACCATTCCCCCAACCGTTCGCATCATCGGCACGATGAACACGGCGGATCGGTCCATTGCGCTTCTCGACCACGCGCTGCGCCGGCGCTTCGCCTTTCTGGAGCTTCGTCCCGACTACACGCTTCTCGTCTCCTTCCACCGCGCGCACAGCACCGGCGTCGACGCGGAACGGCTTGCCGAGGTGCTGCGGCGGCTCAACGCCGAGATTGGCGACGCACACTACGAGGTTGGCATCTCCTACTTCCTCCGATCCGACCTTGCCGCAACGCTCCCCGATGTGTGGCGGATGGAGATCGAGCCGTATCTGGCCGAGTACTTCTTCGATCAGCCGGGACGTGCCGGAGAGTTCTCGTGGGAGATGGTGCGGGAGATGTTGGGATGGTAGGCGTGGAGTCCGTGCTCCGTCTGCGGGAGAGTGAGCCGTTTCACATTGCTCGCGAGCGGCTCGATGCTGCCGACGCCGATCACCTGCTTCGCGAGTACGAGGGGCGTATCGACGTTGAGTATCCCACCCCGCGGACGCGTTGGCGCTGGCGTCTCCTCTCCCGCGGCTACGTTGGCTCGATTCCGCTCCCGTCGGGGGGACGGCTTGTGATCGATCCAAAGGTGGCGTTCGCCTCGATCTTCCGCATGCTCGAGCATGCCTACGATCTGCGGAGCATCACCTTCCTGAAGGGGCGCTCGCGAAGCGGAAGAATCGAGGAGATCTACTCCCATCTTGCCGACCTGCTGGCGCGCCGTGTGCTCGACCGCGCGCGCCGTGGCTTTCACAGGGTCTACATCGCACACCGTGAACGGCTGGGCGTTGTCCGCGGCAGAATTGACCTTGCGGAGGCTCTGCGTCGTCCGTGGCAGTCAACGCTCCCCTGCGAGTATCATCAGTTCACCGCCGACATTGCCGACAACGGTATTCTGCTCTGGACGCTGCACACCATCGTGCGGCAGCGAATCTGTACGAACGGGGTGGAGGGGCGTGTGCGCTCTGCGGTGCGAACGCTACAGGGGGATGTTGCCCTTCGCCGATACACGGCTGCCGACACGGTGGGCAGGGTGTACGACCGGTTGAACGAGGACTACCAGCCCTTGCACGCGCTCTGTCGCTTTTTCCTGGAGAATGCCGGTCCCACGCACGAGCCGGGTGAGCGATCCTTTCTGCCCTTCCTCGTCGATATGGCACGGCTCTACGAGGGATATGTGGCGTCCTATCTGCGTTCGCGTCTCGACCCCCGTCTTCGCCTCGACGCACAGCAATCGTACGCGCTCGGCCCCGGCGGCACGCCACGCATCACCATCGATCTCGTCCTGCGCGACCGTGCCACAGATCACACGCTTGCCGTGCTCGACACGAAGTACAAACTCGATCTCTCGCCAGCAGCCGGTGACCTTCAGCAGATTGTTGCCTATGCCGTGGCGCGCGACTGTCGCCATGCCGTGCTGATCTATCCACGTGCGCTGCAAACACCCTTCAACGGGCGGTATGGCAGGAGCAGGGTGGACGTGACGACAACCCTGGTGTCTCCCGATGGAGCGATCGGGGAGCGATTGCAGCGCTACCTGAACCGCTGAAGGAAATTGACGACGAGGCGATGCTAGAAAAGAAGCTCCCCGACTTGAAAAGGTCGGGGAGCTTTGTGTTCAGGTGGACGATGCTGCACTCCTTCCACCGTCCGGCGGTGCGGATACTCGACGATGATGGCTGTCCCAATCATCTGCGGCTTCCTCTCACGACGCTGCTCCCCGGATCGACCGCTACAGACATCACGGCGTTGCTGGGAGGGCGAGGGGAGATTGGTTGCGTGCGGCCATACCTGCCGCGCCGCGCTGGCAACGGAGCTACAGAACAAAAGATGCGCGGCGGAACACGGCTACCGATCCACCTCAAGGAAACCGAATCAGGGTGGGTGGTGCGAGTGTGCGGAGCTGCGCAACATTACCATGCTTGTCCTGACACGAATTCCCCGCATCGATTGTTCTCTCCTCAACAAACTCTTCACACGAATTTCGACAAGAGGACGAGCATGAATACCAAACCCTTTCTTCCACTCGCACTCCTTGCGCTTGCACTCACCGCGACCGGATGCAGCGTAATCGGAGATGTCATCAAGTTCAGCGTCTGGACCGGGATCATTATCGCCGTTGTAGTCATCGGGCTTATTTGGCTGATCGTCTCGAAATTCCGCGGGAAATAATTCGGAGAGAAAGAAATGAATAATCCCCCTCTCCGACGTGAGGAGAGGGGCTGGAGCCTGTTGTGCACTCTGTGGTGTGCGAGCTAAGCTCATCCCTCTGCCGTCGCAGATTTCGACTTTGTCCACGAAACGCCGACCGAAAGTGCACCGTGTGGGCGGCACCCCGCGTAGTGTTGTAGCGGTGACTCAAACACAATGGAGGCAAGGAAGAAGGGCCGGGCGAGTAAATCCGGTATTACCGTCGCACTTCTGTAGGGCGTGGTCGCAGAGTTCTCTACCACTGTGAGGACGTTCTATCTCAATGCCCAAGGCTCTGAGCGAAACGTGTACAACGTGCTTCCCAGTATGCTCAGGTGCCTTGGTGTGATATTCCCAAGGTCGATTCCCAATCACCGAGTGGAGCGTGGTTAAGCTCTGCACGATAAAGGCGCCAATGAGGGAGAAAACGATCCATATAGGATATGAATCGGTCGTTGTGCTGACGCTCAAGCAGGTGCACCATCTCGTGAACGACGACATACTCAAGACACTGTAGGGATTTCTTCGCAAGCTCAAGATTGAACCAGAGACGGGCTGCCTCTCTGTTGCAGGTTCCCCATTTCGTCTTCATCTGCTTGATACCCCACTCTGCCACTTTCACACCCATCACAGGTTCCCATCGGGCAATCAGTGGAGCAATCTCAGCGCGCAGATGTACTCGATACCACGTGTGCAGAATCCGCTGCCGACGTGAACCATCACTCCCTTTTGGGACAACCAACTCCAGTATTCTCGCGTGCCGTTTGATTCGGCCCGGACCGGGCTGTTCGATCACGCGGAGCCGGTAGCGCTTGCCCCGGAAATAATGGCTCTCACCGGAGACGTATTCGCGTGGCGAGTGCCGCTCCTGCGATGCGAACTTTGCCTGCTGTCGCCTGATCCAGCCAAGTCGGGAGATCGTGAAGAGTCGGAGAGCCTCATCATTGAGGCGGTACGGCGCGGCGATGCGCACACGCCCATCGGGTGGATAGACCGCAAGGTGCAGGTTCTTGATCTCCTTGCGAACGACATCGACAATAACGTCTCCGACCGTGATCTGATGCATCTCAATACTCCGTCTGTTGCTTGACGATATCAAAGATGGCATCGGTAAGGTGTTCGTCGTGCAACACTCCTGCGATAGCATACTTCACCTTCTTCTCCTTGACTCTGTGCCCTCGCCAGCTATCCTCTCGGCTTGATTGCACCGCCTTGTCCACGGCAATTGCACGCTGTTCATCCTGTTCAAGATTGTCGTAGAGAACCCGCTTGGCGCGGGTATTGAGAACAGCAGGGTAGGAAGAACCATCGGCGGGTTGCTGGACATGCCTGGCAAGCTCTACGATGCGCTTCAGGTACTCCTCGTAGGCAATCGCGTTCGTCTTCCGCTCCTGAATGAGCGTATCGAGCAGGTCCGACATCTTCTCGTAGTACTTCGGGTTCATCGGCTGCTCGTCGATGATGACCCGTCGGACATTGTTCTCGATCGTCTCCGCCGTTGCCCCTCTGTCCCGACTGATCCCCTCCGGCAGGAGGTTGAGAGCATCGGCACCCCGCTCGACGATGAGCTGAACCAGCGAGAGATCGTCGAAGGTCGAGAGAACTTTGCTCTCATCCGCACGGACATAAGCGTCGATCAGGTGGCGCATGGCCGGTTCCAGGCCCTTCAAGTCGATGTAATCACTGCTGGCCAGCCTGATCTCTCCCCGTACTCTCGTGTAGTGGTCTACCTCCTGCTTTAGAGTATCGACCTCCTCCTGCGAATACCCTGCCTCGATAAGCTCTCCGGCGATGTCGGCGTAGGCGCGTATCAGCGCTGCGGTGTGCTTGTAGAAGGCGATCCGCTTCGGCTCGTTCTCCCTGGCTGCGTTCTTGTCAAGGGTGTCGTGCCCGCAGAAGTAGCGGAGGTATTGTGGGGTGTCGCATGGTTGCTCAACCGGCTCGCAGAGTGCCTTGATTGCCTCGCGAGCCTCCTCAATGCGCTGCTTCCCCTTCTCGAGCCTGTTGCTCACAAGTCCCTGAACATCCTCGCGGTCGTAGACCTCGAACGCACCCGAGGTGTAGTCCTGAATCGATCGTTCCAGACTCTTGAAGAGATCGCGGTAGTCGACGATGTAGCCGTACTCCTTGTCCTCACCGTCGAGGCGGTTGACGCGGCAGATCGCTTGGAAGAGACGATGGTCCTGCATCTGCTTGTCGATGTAGAGATAGGTAGCCGGAGGAGCGTCGAATCCGGTCAGGAGCTTGTCGACCACGATCAACAACTGCATCTGGGCTGGCTCGTTGACGAACTTGCTCTTGACATCCTTCTCGAACTCCCTGATCTCCCGACCACCAAGCATCGTGTTGTAGATCTGGTACTTCCTCAGCTTCTCGGTATAGCCCTCATCACCAGTCTCCTCGCCCTTGATACTCGCTACTGTCGGTGCATAGGAAGTGATGATGGCGCATCTCTTGAACCCCTTCTGCTGAAAGAGATCGTAGAGTTTGCACGCCTCGTAGATGCTGCCAGAGACCAGGAGCGCGTTCCCGCGACCGTCGTTCAGTCGATCCTTCTCCACCATGTCGATCATGATGTCGTCGACGATGATCTCCAGCCGCGACTGGGCGCTGAAGACCTTCTTCATCGTTCCCCACTTCTTCTTCAACTCCGCTCGCGCAACGTCGGTGAGGCCTTCGGTCTTCTTCTCGAACCAGCGATCGATCTTCTGCGGCGATGTGATATGCTGGTCGATGTCGCGGGCTTCATAGAGGAGGTCGAGCACCACTCCGTCTCGCACTGCCTGGTCGTAGCGGTAGGTGTGGATATAGCTCCCGAAGGTTTCCAAGCTGGTCTTCTTGTCGGAGCGGAGGAGGGGAGTGCCGGTGAAGCCGATGAACATCGCGTTGGGAAGCAGTCCCTTCATCGCCTTGTGCAGTTCTCCCGACTGCGTTCGGTGGCACTCGTCGACGAAGACGTAGATATCTCCCTTCGCTGAGAAGTTGCCTGGCAGGCTTCTCTTCAGCTCGGCAACGTAGCCCTCGACGTCAGGGTCGTCGCCGCGGCCGAACTTGTGGATCAGCGAGCAGAGCAGTGCCGGAGTGGCAGCGTTGAGCTTTGAGATCAGATCGGCCCCGCTCCTTGTTCTGGAGATTCCCTCCCCCAAGCCTTTGAAATCTCCCTCGATCTGCTCATCGAGTTCTTCGCGGTCGGTGATAATCAGAACTCGACTGTCCTTCATGTTCTCCCGAATCCACCGGGCAAGCCACGACATGGTCAGCGTCTTGCCGCTTCCCTGCGTGTGCCAGATGATCCCACCCTCACGCGCCTTGATTCGCTTCCGTGCAGCACGAACGCCGAAGTACTGGTTGTGACGGCAGAGCTTCTTCACCCCGGCGTCGAATGCGGTGAAGTTGTGGATCACTTCCAGCAGCCGCTCCTTCCCCATCATCCGAAGCAGGTCGCAGTCGAGAGGGTAGCTGGAAACGCCGCACTCGGTGTTCGAGAGATAGCGCGACTTCTCGCCACTGCCGGGCGGGAAGTCGGGGTTCTCCTCGCGCCACGCCATATACTTCCGCTCTGGAGTTTTGATCGTGCCGTAGCGCAGCCCCTCGGTGTCGTTCCCCGCCATGATGAGCTGCATGGTGGTGAAGAAGTGCTCGATGAAGATCGACTTCTGGTTGTCGAGGTTCTGGCGGATCCCTTCGCTTACCGAGACAAGGGAGCGCTTCAATTCGAGCACGACGAGAGCGATACCGTTGATGTAGATCACGATATCGGGGCGCTTCGTGTTCTCTCCGGGGACGGTAACCTCCTCGGCAATGGCGAAGTGATTCCTCTCTGGATTCTTCCAGTCGATCAGCCACACCGTTTGCTTGGCTGCCTCGGCCGACTCGCTGACCTGAACCCCGTAGCGCAGCTTTGTGTAGACGTCCTGGTTGGTGTAGTAGAGACCCTGCGTCTGGTTGCCGGCGGCCCTGGTCAGATCGTAGATCGCCCGCTCGATGAGGGTGTCGCTGTAGCCCTGCCGCCGCAGGAAGGGGCGCAGATACTCCTCCTCGATGTTGCGGTTGTTGCGATCCTTCCAGTTGCCGAGATACTCGTAGCCAAGAACGTCTCGGAAGAGAGCGATGACCCGGTTCTGGGTTGGGCGTTCAGGCTGACCAACGTTGCTCATGATGGTGGCTCGATGTCAATAGATACGTCGTGGACGGGAGGGGAGAGAGTGCGGGAGAGGAGTGGAGGTGTCTGTCACACCTTCACCAGCTTGAAGCTGATCTGATAGCGGTAGAATTCAATTATTGGAACCATTGCAAGCGCACGCCGGATGCGCTGGTCATCCTCCAGTGCAATGACGATGCCCCGAACAGCCTGGCCCTCCTCTGCAAGCTGGTCGTCGACGTAGCTCATGTAGCGAAGTATCTGACCGACAACGGCATCGCTGGCGCGTCCCTTCTTCAACTCCACCACCAGCAACGTCTTCCGGTCCTTGCTGATGGCGAGGATGTCGAGCGGGCCGGTATCGGTCTGGTATTGTCGTCCCACCGTCTCCCCCTCTTCCTGGTAGATGTCGTACTCCCTGCCCAGCTCGGTCTGCGACCAGTTCCGTACCAGAAACTCCTCGAGGTGCGCCTCCATGGTAAAGGCCGCAAGGTCTTCGATCGGTTCCTCGTACTCGCGCGGGGTGCTGCCGCCCATCAGTCGTTCGATCTCGTCACGGTAGGCGGGACGGCTGAGATCGCTCAGTGTTCCCACCGAGCCGGCAGATCGCTTCAGCTCCTCGCTCATGTCGGCGCGGTCGATGATCTGGTCGAGCCACCGCACGGGCCGACGGTGCGGCAGGATCTCGCCGGGGGCATAGTAGTAGTCGCCGGTGACTTCGGCGATGTTGTAGCGCCCACTGCCGTCAGGACAGAGGACGATGTCGCCGCCCTGAATTCCCTTCGAGACGGTCCAGAGCATGCCGCAGGCGAGGCCCGCGCCGATCTTCGTTTTATCAGGGCGGGCTTCGAGATAGACGGGAAGGAAGGTTCTGTTGAACGTGCGCCACTCGTCGGGCAACTGGCCGGTGAGGTCCTGATGAATGTCGAAGTCGGTGCCGATGAAGTTGCCAGCACGACACTCCTTCGCATGGATGCTCCGTGGCCCGAGCATGAGGCGGAAGTAGTTGCGCATGAGATTGGATCCGGCCAGGGGAGAGAAGTAGAGGACGAGGGGTTACACGAGTCGTATTCTGCCGGTCAACAGTTCCTGCATCATTCCCTGCTTCAGCGAGCGAGTCTTCTCCAGATGACCTTCCAGCGCTGCAATCTCGGCGTCCATGTCGGAGAGGACTTCGGCGATGGCGGTTTGTTCGGGGACTTTTGGTAGTCGGATAGTCATCGGCCGCAGATCATTCGGATGGATGTGTGGCTGTGCTCCACCTGTCTGCACACGATAAATCTCACTCTGCCGCATATGTAGAACGAAGTAGAGAAAATTGATTGAGTATCTACTGTTTTCTGAAATGGTTGAGCAGTCGGATGCGAATATTGGAGAATCGTAGAATCCAACATAACCGGCACTCGCTCCAGAGCTGCTTATGGTCACTGTCTTGCCAACGCGATTGGATCGACTGTGATAATAGGCGGGTTTCTTACCACCAGCGATAACAGGAATATCTCCTGACGTGATAGTCTCTTCCGTAATCAACTCACCTTTGCGAATATCTGCTATCTCTCCCAGTGGCTTCAGCTCCCATTCTCCGCTAAATCCCGGCAGTCGCTTCCTCCCGGTCAGCAACTCCTGCATCGCTCCCTGCCTCAGGTCGCGCTTCTTGGCGATTAGCTGTTCGAGGGAGTCAATGAGGGAATCGACATCGTTAAGCGCCGTAGCGATAGAGTGTTGTTCAGATATCGATGGATGAGGGATGGGAAACTGTCTGATGCGCCTAAGAGCAAGTTTTGGTTGAGCGCCTACAGTCTGGAGTGCATCAATAGAGTTTTGTATGAGCGGAGACATTAGGACATGGATCAAGAAATCTTGCGAGCAGACTATGTTCGTGATCCTATCCGCATTCTCCGTCAGGTTCGCACCATCAAGCTCCTTTGGGACTTTTCCCACAATGCCAAGAGTCCCAGCAACGGAAATGAATATGTCACTCGTATAAATGCGATAGCGTTTGATGTATGGGAAGACACTTGTTGGGACGAATTTCAAATCAGTAAGTGAGACTGTGCCAGGTCTCATGTCAGTAACTCGAACATAGGGATGAGGCGTTGGGGTATCGACCAAGGAACTCCCTAAGGGAAGTCTCTTCCCGCTCGTTACGAACGCTACCTGATCAATCGTCTTCACCTCCCAATCCTCCGGGATCACCCCAACCTCCGTTTGCTTGTAGCCTGGTCTCACCTCCATTTCAGTGCACCTCCTCAAGAGCTTTTCCATTGAGCATTGTCTCGAACGTGAACCCCATTCGTGCGAGGTGTGCCTCCACCTTTCGGGTGAGGCTCTCCACCTCTGCCGCGATCTCCGGCAGGGGAGAGGCGTAGCGTTCGGCGAGCAGACGAATGCGGCCGGTCAGAGCCTGCGAGATACGATCAAGCTCACCCTGCACGGCGGCATCGAGCGCCGCCAGCCACTTCTCCTCCACGAGAATACTCTTTGCCTCTTCCTCGCCAAACGCCTTGTACTTCGCAGCGATGGCGTGGTCGAGCATAGTGCGTGCCTCCTTGAGCTGGGTACTGGCCTCAGCTTCCTCAACAATGAGGGACCGGTACCTCTCGAGTTGCGTTCGCTCATCGGCATACTCAGGATCGCGTCCGATCTCCTTCAGGCGTGCGGCAACTCGCGCCTTCATAATCTTTCCCTTGTCGTTTACCACCTCTTCGAGCAGTCCGTCCTCACCACCATGCTCCTCGGCCATCTCCTCTAACTGTGCGGTGAGCGATCCCACCTTCTCCTCCAGCGTATCGAGCGCCTGCTGCTTCTCGAAGAAGAAGCGCTCCACGATCAAGTGCGCGGGAATGAGAACGCCCTTAAGCTTCTGCTTTCCTACTGTGAACTCCGGCTTCTCCTTTCTGTCCGCCTCACCAACTGCACTGGCTGCCTCCCAGCCATCGGACGCAAGTGCATACACGTCGTCCTGCATCGTACTGGCCCAGTAGTCCATCAGGTGCTGGTAGACATCGTAGGCATCGACCAGGGGAACAGCCGCGAAGGCGGAGAGGAGATCCTCGGAGAGCGCGTCGATCAGTTCCTTCGGATGGTCGCCGGGAGCAATGCTCTTCAGTCGGGCGATGTTCCTGGCGCGCCATTCGTCGAACGCCCTGCTGACCGATGCGCGGAAGGCAGTGAATTCGGAGTGAAGGCTGATCGTCGGTCTGATCTGTGTGCTCTCGATCTTCAACCTTGAGTAGCCGGTGCGGGAGGTGGACTCGAAGAGATCGTGCCGGAGCGTGGGGAAGACCTGCCAGTAGGAGCCGAGTCCCTCGATGTCACGGTCGGGGATACCGCCGCGCAGGTGCGCCTCGATATCGTGCAGATCTTCCGGCTCGGTGCTGTCGATGTAGCGCGGGATGTTGAGGTTGTAGTCGTTCGCCTCGATCTCCGCCACCGGCACCATGCGGGAGTACTTCTCGATCTCCAGTTGTCGCGTGAAGACGTCCACGATCTTGTGGATGTCCTGATGGCGCAGGCGGTTCTTGTTCCCATCCTTGATGAACCCCTTGCTGGCGTCCATCATGAAGATGCCGGTGCGCGTCGCAGCGTTCTCCTTGTCGAGTACGATGATGCAGGCGGGGATGCCCGTTCCGTAGAAGAGGTTGGCGGGAAGTCCGATGATTCCCTTGATCACGCCTTTGCGGACCAGGTTCCTGCGGATTGTTCCCTCAACATTCCCGCGAAAGAGGATGCCGTGCGGCATGATGACAGCGGCTTTGCCCCTGCTCTTCAGTGATCGGAGGATGTGGAGGAGGAAAGCGAAGTCTCCGTTCTTCTGTGGCGGGACGCCGTCAGTGAAGCGGCCGTAGATGTCATGCTCAGGATCGAAGCCGTTGCGCCACGCCTTGTTCGAGAAGGGGGGATTGGCAACGATGAAGTCACAGAGCTTCAGGCTGCCATCCGTTTCCTTGAAGTGCGGGCTGGAGAGCGTGTTGTCGTGCCAGATCTCTGCGCTCGGAGCATCGTGGAGAATCATGTTCATCCGCGCCAGCGCATAGGTGGCGTTGTCCATCTCCTGCCCGTAGATGCTAACGCCGTTGCGCGCCTCGTCGGCGGCCTTCAGGAGAAGGGAGCCGGATCCGCAGGTTGGATCGTAGAGCACCTGGTTCAGGCTTGCCTCGCGGATGCCGATGATCTTTGCCATCACGCGGGAGACCTCGGCAGGGGTGTAGAACTGCCCCTTGCTTTTCCCCGACTCGGTGGCGAAGTGCCGCATCAGGTACTCGTAGGCATCGCCGAGAATGTCGTCCCCCTCGGCGCGGTTACGGCTGAAGTCGAGACCAGGATTCTGGAAGATGCTGATGAGGTTGGTGAGGCGGTCAACCATCTCGCGCCCCTTGCCAAGACGATCCGAGTCGTTGAAGTCGGCGATATCGATCACCCCGCGCAGCTCGTTCGCCTCGGCCAGTCGCGCGATAATCTTGTTGATCTTGTCGCCAATCTCCTTCTCCCCCTTCACCGCCACCATATCGTCGAAGCTGCCGCCAGCAGGGACGTCGATCAGGGCGTGGGGCTGACCGTTGTATTTATCGGAGACATACTTGACGAAGAGGAGGACGAGGACGTAATCCTTGTACTGGGAGGCGTCCATGCCTCCACGGAGTTCGTCGCATGATTTCCAGAGGGAGCTATAGAGTTCGCTCTTCTTGACAGGCACGTGAGGAGTTTGATGGAGTGAGTGGGACGGATAGGACGAAGCGCTTGCGCAGGAGTGCATGTCCTCAGGGACGGAACGTACACACCAGCCCTGGCATAAGCGCTGGAATCAGAAGGCTGTAGATCACCCCCACGTGGACGGGGAGCTGGGATTAGTTCTTGGGATTCTCTGGCAAGATGCCGTAATGCAGGTAGTACGCAAGGGCGTTTGGATTGACGCCTGTGCTCGATCCGTAACCGTCAACCTTCACTGTAACGTTGGCTTGGGAATCCACTTGTGAGCGATAGATGGTCACGGCCTCTGCTCCATTCCTTGTTCTCATGCATATGGCGCTCTGTCCTGCATCCCTGGGACAGCGATCGGTTTCCAGGCCGAATTGCTGAGCCCACAACGTGGCTCTTGCCTCGGTGTTGGTCGCGTCGTCCGCCTTTGTAATGGTATAGGTTGTGCCATGCACCAGCGTGGCTCCTCTCTGCGCTTGAGACATGGCTGTGGCAAATGATTGATAGGAGCAGCCAGCCACTGCGCAGCAGAACGCTGTGATGAGGTAGTAATAGCTCTTCAACATGAGAGGAGGGAGTCTCCCGGCGGATGCGGGAAGTAGTCAAGAAGTATCCCGTTGCGAATCGATGGATCACAACCCCGCGGTGGCGGGGAGCTGTGAGTCTGGTATGAACGTATCGAAGGCTGGCGTAGCATCGAAGGATGCGCAGCTGTCCAGGCGATGGTGGCGACGAGGAATGGGAGTTCGTCGCAGCATACCTCACCTTGATGGACGCGGACGCTCCACAACCAGTATCCTCTGTGCGCGGTCTTTAACGCGCTGCGGTCCGTGGTGCGCGCAGGCTGCCCGTTACACCTGGGCGACGCGCAGTGGGAAGTTATCGCTGGACTTCTTCTCCACCTGCATCGCAAACGACGATGCGGTCTCCGTTCAATCTGGCAAGCACTCTTGTGGATCACCCGCACTGGTTGTCCATGGCGTGCTGACTCCTCTCCCTCATTTTGATCCTTGTCTCCTTCCTCTGCTATCTCTTCCTCTCGATCGTCACGCTTCGTTCTCTTCTCCTCGTTCACGGTTGATCTGTTGTTCGCAACTGGTCGTTGTAACGGTCTTCCTGTTTGGTTCACTGGATGATGACGTTGCGATCAAGGGTGGATGGGGTCGTAACAAAGGCTCCCTCCATCGGGAGCCTTGTTCTATTCTTCGAGCTTGGCTTTTACTCCCATCCATTCCCGTTGGTGCAACCGGTGTATCAGTGGCATAAAAAGGGGAGTCAGCGGGAACAATGGATCAGAAGGGGAGGGGAGATATACAAACATCCCTCACTACTTCTGTAGTGAGGGATGTTTCGTTCCGAGTATCCCGAATCTTGCGCCAATGTTCTATCAGTTCTGTTCCGTATTGGAACGCTTGATAGCACATCACAGGCAGGAAGTCCTTGATCCTGTTGGGCTTTTCGGGAATCGAGTGGGCGATGTAGGACTTGAACCTACGACCTCCACAATGTGAATGTGGCGCGCTAACCAGCTGTGCCAATCGCCCGTGTTGGGAGCGCAAACATACTGCCTGTGGCCCTGTCGATGCAAGCGCGAAGCAGTTTGTTGCTTCAGTGAATCGAAGACACCGCAGAAGGAGGTGCCGTCGGTGAGTGATTGGAGAACGTGGTCTGCAACCCCCACCACCCGTATCGCGACTTCTACAATCGAATATTTGCCTGCTTTGCCTGGCGCACAAGCTCCTTGATCTGTTCCTGGATCTCCGCGCCCGGCTTCAGTTCACGCGCCTCGCGCAGATAGCGCTTCGCCCCCTCGATGTTCTTTGAGCGGAGTTCGATCTGTGTAAGCATCACCAGCGCGGTCGCCTTCTCGTCGATTGCACGGAAGCGGTTTGTCTCCAGTGATGTGCGGAACGCAGCGCGTGCCTCCTTCCATGCTGCCGCTTGCGTTTCCACCATGCCCAGAAGGAAGTAGTAGTAGGTCTTCGAGAGGGCGTTGAGCTTCTCCGGGTTTCGGACGTTCGCCAGCTTCTGGCGTGCACCGGCGAAGTCCTGCCTGCCCAGTGCCTGCGAGACTCCGAGCAGCTGGTTCGCGCGCCACCAGATGTAGAGAAACGCTCCGGCAAGGAGTGTCAGCAGGCTGCCGAAGATGATCATTACCAGACTGCTGTCCGCGATGCCGAAGCCCAGCAGTGCAAGTCCTCCAGCGAGAACGGCGAAGATGGTGGAGAGGATGATCTTGGGATTGAGCATGGGATAGACGAAAAGAGAGGAGCAGAGAGTGGGACCGCGAGCGGTGAAGCCGGGAGGGACGTCAATCCCTGCTGGCCATGATGTCGCAGACCTCCTGGTACATGGGGCTGTCGTCGCCGCCGAGCATTTCGTAGATCGCCATCTCCACCGTTGTGACGCCGATGCCGTGGTGCATCAGCCGGTCGAGGGTGATCTGGTGATCCAGTTCGTTGCGCGAGGTGATGGCGTCGCCCAGCACCTGAACGTTCCACCCGAGTTGATGGAGGTCGCGTGCCGTAAGCCAGACGCAGACGTGGGACTCCGCACCGCACACCAGAATCTGTCGGCGTCCGCTTACCTCGAATCTCTGCATGAAGTGGAGGTCGCCGGCAGCGGAGAAGCTGTGCTTCTCAATCGGTTCGTACTGCTCTCCCAGTGCTTCCCGCACTGACGCAACAGTTGGGTTGCTGTCGGCAGGGGCGTGCTCGGTGACGATGATGGGAAGTTCAAGCTTTCGTGCGGAGCGGATCAGGCGAACAATCTCCCGGCACACGCGGTCACTGTCACACAATTCTCCCATCGCCTTCTCCTGGACATCGACGACGACAAGAATTGCAGCGGACGCCTCGAGCTGTTCAATCGACATGGTGTGCTCCAAAATGGGACGGTGCGAGGGGGGAACTGCCGCGCGATGCGGCCCCGAATCTACACAACAGCACCGCTATGAACGCACCGTCCCTGCCGTTGCTGGGGGGCAACAAGATGTGATCCAGCTCCCTGTACCGCGCGGTCTGCCACCTGTCCGGTGGGGTGCGTGCTATATTCGAGTCGCTATGGAACACCAATGCTGCGGTGAGTGCAACCTCGACTCACCACGATCTCGACAGTGTGGGTTCGCCGCTGGCTCGGACGGCAGACGATCAATGACAAGGGACGACACTCCATGACCAACAACCTTTTGCTCGACCGCCTCAACGAGCGCGTTCTCCTGTTCGACGGCGCTACCGGAACCGCGCTTCAGACTCAGAACCTTACCGCCGACGATTTCGGCGGACCAGAGCTTGAGGGGTGCAACGAGATGCTCTGCATCACCAACCCCGACGCCGTTCGTGCGGTGCACCGTGGGTATCTGGAGGCGGGAGCCGACATCATCGAGACCAACTCCTTCGGTTCCAGCTCGATTGTGCTCGCCGAGTACGACCTTGCGGATCGCGCCTACGAGTTGAGCCGCCGCAGCGCCGAGCTGGCGCGTGAGTGCGCGGACGAGGTGAGCACACCGGAGTGGCCACGGTTCGTTGCCGGTTCGGTTGGCCCCACCACCAAGCTCCCCTCGCTCGGCCATATCGAGTTCGACGAGATGGCGGAATCGTACCGCGAGCAGATCGCCGGGCTTGTTGATGGCGGGGCGGACCTCCTCTGCATCGAGACCTGCCAGGATACCTTGCAGATCAAGTGCGCGCTGGCCGGGGCGATAGACTATTTCGAGTCCGGTGGCCGCCGCGTGCCGATTGTTGTGTCGGTGACCGTGGAGACGATTGGGACGATGTTGATGGGGACCGAGATCGCTGCTGCGCTCACGACGCTGGAGCCGTACGACGAGATCAGCATGATCGGCATGAACTGTGCCACCGGCCCGAAGGAGATGGAGGAGCACCTCCGCTATCTGGTCTCCAACAGCCCCAAACCCGTGTTCGTGATGCCAAACGCCGGCATCCCCGAGAATATCGGTGGACACGCACACTACCATCTGACCCCGGAGGAGATGGAGGAGTGGATGCAGAAGTTCATCGGCGAGTACGGCGTGGGAATGGTGGGGGGGTGCTGCGGCACCACCGTGGAGCACATCCGCCGCCTGCGCGGACTCATCGACCGAACGCCGCGTGCCGAACGTGCCTGGGAGTTTACTCCCTCGGTCAGCTCCATCTACAGCGCCGTTCCGATGCGCCTGGAGCCGGCTCCGCTGATGGTGGGGGAGCGATGCAACGCCAACGGCTCGAAGAAGTTTCGGAACCTTCTCGCCGAGGAGAACTACGACGCGATGGTGGGGATGGCGAAGGAGCAGATCCGTGAGGGCGCGCATTTCCTCGATGTCTGCGTTGCGTTCGTTGGACGCGACGAGAAGCGCGACATGGTTGAGGTCATGCGTCGATTCAACACCCAGGTGTCGCTGCCGCTGGTGATCGACAGCACCGAGCTTCCGGTGCTCGAAGCGGCGTTGAAGCTCAGCGCCGGACGCGCGGTGATCAACTCGATAAACTTCGAGGAAGGGGAGGAGCGGGCCGCGAAGGTGCTGCGGCTGGCGAAGCGCTACGGTGCTGCGGTGATCGCCCTCTCCATCGACGAAGTGGGACAGGCCTACGAGCAGGAACGGAAGGTGGCAATCGCAAAGCGGCTGCGCGACTTCGCGGTGGATGTGCACGGTCTGCGCGAGGATGATCTAATCTTCGATCCCCTCACCTTCCCGGTGACAACGGGGGAGGAGAGCCTTCGTTCAAGCGGCATGGCAACCATTGGTGCAATCCGCGACATCAAGCGGATCATGCCGCGTGCACACACGATTCTGGGGCTGAGCAACTGTTCGTTCGGGCTGAATCCGGCATCGCGCCAGGTGCTGAACTCCGTCTTCCTCCACAACGCCGTTGAGGCTGGACTGGATATGGCAATCGTTCACGTCTCGAAGATCCAGCCACTCTACCGCCTCGACGAGCGCGGCGCGGAGATCGCGCGCGAGTTGATCTACGACGAACGGCGCTACGAGATGGTGGGGGAGGAGTAGGAACTCCGGTATACAGAAGTTCAAAAAGGTAGGGGGCGTCCAGCCGGACGCCCCCTACCTTTTTGTGCTCTGGAGGAAAGATTATCGGATGCCGAAGCCGGTCAGAAACGTAAGGACGGTGCGGCCCAGCACCCACAGGTCCATGCGCAGACTCGCGTTGGTAATATAGTGGATATCGTAGCGATAGCGTCGGCGTTCGTCGGCGGTGTTATCGGTGTGGCCCACACAGACCATACCCAGGCCGGTAAGGCCCGGCAGCACCACGTGCCGATTGTTGTAGCCGGGAATGGTGTGGGAGTACTCCCACACCGCGCTCTCCATCATCGGTCGTGGTCCAATCACCGCCATATCGCCGGTGAGTACGTTCCAAAGCTGTGGCAGCTCGTCGATGTGAAACCGGCGAAGGATGCGGCCAACCTTCGTGATGCGCGGATCGTTGAGTGCTGTGAGCGAGGTGGAGGGAACCTGTGTGGCATACATCGTCCGCAGCTTCAGAATGCTGAAGGGGCGTCCGTTTCGTCCACGCCTCGTTTGGAGGAAGAGTGGAGAGCCGGGAGATTCGATGCGGATGGCGAGCGCTGCCACAAGACAGATGACGAGAGCAACCGGCGCGATGGCCAGCACCAGGGCAATATCCAGCACGCGTCGTACGGCCAGATATCGCTGCGTTGCCGCCGGAGCCACAAACGCGCGGCGCAGGACAGGCTGGGTGCGATATCCGTTTGTATAGCGCAGGGTGACATCTGTCGCCCCGTTGCCGTTGTAGCCGTTGCCGGATCGGCTGGCATGGTGTATGACCGGACGCGGATGCGGGAGGGTCAGCTCTCCTGTGTTGAGCTGCGTAGCCCGGAGTTCGCTTGTTTCGTACGAATGCGGTTCGTGCATGGAATGCGAAAATACAACTGTCGGGCCGTTCACAGCTATATGCCGAACAGTTTTCCGACATCCGGTTGGGCCGGTCTGGGGGGAGCCCTCATAGAGGGTAAACACGCCAGATGTCCCTTTGTTAGTGAAGCGCAAAATTTCTCCCGACCGCTGTATACTGTCGGGCAGGGTTTTCTGCCTATCCAATCCGGTTGGGGCGGGATGCCGAGCGCCGGGAACACTGCTCGATTCTGAACTGCCCGATTCTGATGAGAGAACGACCCGGTGCCCTCATCATTCATAACGCATCATCCACACGTGCTCCGATGAAATCCCCCAGCCAGATCACTGTTGACGACCTCCTCCAGATCCCCTACACGATACGGTCCACCTTCAACGGTCCCACAATCGAAGGGGTGCGCCACAAGGATCTTCGCCCCATTGTCGATGGACGAGGTGATGTGATTGAGCTGTGGAGCCTCCCCTGGGTGGAGCGCGAGGGCTTCGCGGTGCCGCAGCACGTCTACCAGTCCGCTACGGACTACGGAGTAGTAAAGTGCTGGCATCTCCATGAGAGACACACGGATCAGTTCACCGTCACGCGCGGCAAGCTCCAGGTGGTGTGCGTCGATCTGCGCGAAGATTCTTCGAGCTACGGCCATGTCAACAGCTTCGTGATGGGTGTGCAGCGCCCCACGCTGCTGTTGATTCCTCCCGGCGTCATGCACGGGTGGAAGGCGCTGGCCATGCCGGAAACAATCGTTGTCAATCTCCAGACGCTCCCCTATGATGCCGCTGACGAGTTCAAGTTCCCGTGGGACTGTGTGCTCTCCGAGGTGTGGGAGCCACGCAATGGGTAGAAGGGGGGATGCCCAAAGCCTGCGTCCGCCGCGCGTTCTGATCGGTGGAGAAGATTCGGCTACCTCTCGCAACACACAAGGGACTTGACAACGGCTATGCGACATCTCTATCTTCGCACCAACTCATTAAGAACGACCGAGGGATCAGGCCCGTTGACGTCGTAGCAACCGGTGGTCGGAGCAATCCGATAACGACAAGGTGCTAAATCCTGCCTGGAGCAGCTGCGTCCAGGGAAGATGAGGGCACCATATCGATGCATGCGCACACATCTCCGTGTGCCCCATTGATGCCCTCTCTTCCAGAGGGCATTGCTGTTTTCAGGGGCGATGAGGTGGCGGTGCGCATCTTCTTTTTTGAGAGTTGAGAGAATGCCCACATCCCCCATCGCGCGGCCTGTGCCGCAGGCGGTTGGGGGATCGCCATTTCTGAGACCCCGCCGCCTGCACCGCTCGTTCCAGATGAGTCTTGAAGGACAACTATCCATTCAGACCCATTGGGAGTAGAAGATGAGCAGCATCGAGACCACACTGGTTCAGGCCGGACAGCGCACCGACGGAGCCTACCGCAGCATCGCCACGCCGATCTATCAGAGCGCCAACTTCCGTTTCGAGGAGCCGGGCAAAGCCCCACAGTTTGATTACACCCGCAGCGGCAATCCCACGCGTGCAGCCCTTGAGGAGACACTTGCCGAACTGGAAGGGGGTGCCGGCGCCGTTGCCGTTGCAACCGGGATGGCCGCCGTCAGCACCACGCTTGCGCTGTTCGATGCAGGGGCACATATCATCTGCTCGCACGATTGCTACGGCGGCACCGAGCGGTTGCTCTGTACACTCCAGGAGCAGGGGAAGATCGAGGTCTCGTTCGTCGACCTTTCCGATCCTCTGGCCATTGTCGATGCCTGCCGATCTACCACGCGCGCACTCTGGGTTGAAACCCCCTCCAACCCCCTCCTCCGCATCGTCGATCTGGAACAGCTCGCCGGCATCGCCCGCGCGAACAACCTCCTGTTGATCGTCGACAACACCTTCCTCTCACCGCTCTTTCAGCAGCCCATCGCGCTCGGCGCGGACATCGTTGTGCACTCGACGACGAAGTACATCAACGGACACTCGGACGTTGTGGGGGGGGCAGTCATCGGACGCACGCGCGAACTCCACGAACGCCTCGCCTTTCTTGCCAACGCTCACGGCACCACTGCGGCGCCGTTCGATTCGTGGCTCGTGCTGCGCGGGCTGAAGACGCTTGCGCTTCGGGTCGAGCGGCACGAGAAGAATGCTCTGGCCGTTGCACGCTTCCTCCAGGAGCATCCGGCGGTGGAGCGTGTGCACTATCCGGGGTTGCCCAATCATCCGGGGCACACCCTTGCGGCGCGGCAGCAGAAGGGATTCGGTGGTATGGTCTCGTTCGAGGTGCGCGGTGGTGCCGCAGCAGTGGATGCGCTGCTCCGTTCCACCAGGGTCTTTGCGCTCGCAGAGTCGCTCGGTGGGGTGGAGTCGCTGATTGAACAGCCAGCCACCATGAGCCACGCGTCGATGCGTCCCGAGCAGCGCGCCGCCGCCGGCATCGTCCACAACCTCGTGCGCCTCTCGGTTGGCGTTGAGGCAATCGATGATCTTCTCGCCGACCTGGAGGGGGCACTTGCTGCGGCTGAGGTGTGCATCGAGGAGGTGGCGCAGCATGGCTAGTTCGCTCAGGACGGCGTGCGGTGTAGCAGTGGTGGCCGACCAAAATTCTCCACTCGTTCTGGAGCGTGGAGGCTTGCTTGAGCACGTCGAAATCGCGTGGGAGTCGTATGGACAGCTCAATCCCGAACGCTCCAACGCGATACTCGTCTGCCATGCGCTCACCGGGAATCAGCGTGCGGCGGGAGAGGAGGGATGGTGGGGGGAGGTGATAGGGTCGGGCCGTGCGATTGATACGGATCGGTGGTTCGTGATCTGCTCGAACGTGCTCGGTGGGCGCGACGGTTCTACCGGCCCCTGCTCGCTCAATCCCGCACAGGGTGAACCCTTTGGTGCGGACTTCCCAGAGATTACCCTCCGCGACATGGTTCGGGCGCAGCGCCTGCTCCTCGACAGGCTTGGTGTGCTTCGTCTCGCTTCAGTGGTTGGAGGGTCGATGGGGGCGATGCAGACGCTTCAGTGGTGCATCGAGTACCCGGATGATCTCGACAGCGCTGTGGCGATCGCTGCTGGAGGAGCACATTCGGCCTGGAGTATCGCGTTCAACAGTATTGCGCGTGAGGCCATCGCACTCGGGCAGAGTGGCGGAGATGGTGAGGCGGGACTTCGGCTTGCGCGCGCTATCGCGATGATCAGCTACCGTGGAGATCGGTCATTCGCCGAGCGCTTTGGTCGCCGGGGCGGTGGGGCGGGACGCGAGTTCGCCGTGCAGGAGTGGCTCGATCATCACGGCCAGCGCCTTGCCGCGCGGTTCGATGCTGATACCTACGTGACGTTGACACAGGCGATGGACGCCTATGATCTCGGCCCACTCTCGGCACTGCACCGTGGTGTGCGTGCCGATCTGCTCACGGTTGGGATCAGCAGCGACGTACTCTATCCCAGCCATGAAGTGCGCCGTGTTGCCGAGGCGGTGCCGGGCGCACGCTATGCGGAGATCGAAAGCCCGCACGGACACGATGCGTTCCTTATCGAGTTCGATCAGCTCGGCGCTCTCCTTCACGGATTCCTGGAGCGCAGAGGATGTCAGGCGCCATCTCCCGTCCTTCACGACCGTGGACTGGAACGCGTTGATGGTCGTTCCGTATACACTCATCACCGCCTATCATCCTCGGAGGCCACCCCATGTGTGTGATAAACGTTGCGCTCTTCGGCTGCGGTACAGTTGGCGGCGGCCTGTGGCAGATCCTACAGGAGGAGCGGGAGCGAATCATCCGCCGCTTCGGCGTTGAGGTGAACGTTGCGGGCGTGTGTGTGCGCGATATCGAAAAGGAGCGCGCCGCCGACCTTCCGCGAACACTGCTCACGGACGACCCTTCCGTTCTTCTCTCCGACCCCTCGATCAACGTCTCGATCGAGATGATCGGGGGGGAACGCGAGGCGCTCGATGTTGTGACTCTCGCGCTTGAGGCCGGGCACCACATCATCACCGCAAACAAACTGATCGTGGCGCGGCACCTGCCAGCGCTGCGGAGGCTGGAGCGGGGATTTGGCGGAACGCTTCGCTACGGTGCCGCGGTCTGTGGGTCCATTCCCGTGTTGAAGATCATCGACGAGACGTTGACGGTGGACCGGATCACCGCAATTCGGGGGGTTGTCAACGGCTCCACGAACTTCATCCTCTCGCGGATGGCCGAGGGAGTTTCGCGCGCGGATGCGCTCGCCCTGGCAGAGCGTTCCGGGTTTCTCGAGGCGGACCCGCGTGCGGACCTGAGCGGCGCCGATGCCGCACAGAAACTCTCCATCCTGGCTGCGCATGCCTTTGGGGTGCATCTCCCGCCGGAGCGAATTGCTACGTGTGGAATCGAGGAGATCACCGACCTTGACATTGCTCGCGCAACGAGCCGGGGAGAGACGATCAAGCTGGTGGCGGAGGCGCGTATCGACTCGGAGGGAACGGTGGTGCTCGAGGTTGCTCCACGCGTGCTGGCGCTCACCGATCCGCTTGCACAGGTGCAGAATGAAATCAACATCGTCGAGCTGGAGTGCGAGCGTGCCGGCGTGCAGCGCTACACGGGGCCGGGTGCCGGATCGCTTCCCACGGCCAACGCTGTCGTCACCGATCTTCTCGACCTTGTTGCTTCCGACTACAGCTCCGCAGGTCGTGGGCTGCTGGTTGAACAGCTTCGTCCCTGGTCTGCACTGATCGCGGCGTGAGCTGTGGGGCAGTTGTCGTGCACGCTTCAGGGTGGAAAGAGGGTCGTTCCGTGTGTGCTATCGTGCCGTCCCGGACGAACGCGTGCTGCCGTTCCCATCCTCGCGCTGTTCGCGATCTCTCATCTTCATCCCTTCGCAGGAGACTGCCATGATGGTGCGACGTAGAGATACTGTTCCCGACTTCACACAGGCTTCCACTCAGGGTCCGCCCAACTTCCACCGGTGGGGAGAGTGGGTGGTGATTGAAGCCCTGAGACTTGCCGATGATCGAGGTCTATCCCGCTGCCTGTTCCTCCGGGAGGATCGGGCCTGGATCGTCGGAGGTGTGTGATGGCACTCCTGCCAGAGGAGGCCGTGCGCTACAGTCGTCACACCCTGCTGCCGGAGATCGGTGTGGCGGGGCAGGAGCGGCTGCGGGATTCAAGTGTCTTGCTGATCGGTGCGGGCGGACTGGGTTCCCCACTTGCACTCTATCTGGCAGCGGCAGGCGTCGGGCGCATCGGCATCGTTGACGCTGATGTGGTTGACCTCTCCAATCTGCAACGCCAGGTACTCCACGAAACCGGCGGGGTGGGACGGCTCAAGGTGGAGTCTGCACGGGAACGCCTCCACGCACTCAATCCCGATGTGGACGTCGTGGTGTGGGACGAGCCGTTCACCTCCGGCAACGCGTTCGAGATTGCTCGCGGCTTCGACGTCCTTGTGGATGGAACCGACAATTTCCCGACGCGCTATCTCAGCAACGACGTTGCGGTATGGCTGGGAATTCCGAACGTCTACGGCTCGATCCATCGATTCGAAGGGCAGGTTTCGGTGTTTGCCCATCGGGACGGTCCCTGCTATCGCTGTCTCTATCCTGCGCCGCCACCGCCGGGGCTTGTGCCGACCTGTGCCGAGGGTGGAGTGCTGGGAGTTCTTCCCGGAGTGATCGGTACTTTGCAGGCGACCGAAGCACTCAAACTCCTTCTGGGAATCGGCGAGCCACTCGTTGGGCGTCTGCTCATCTACGATGCGCTTGGGATGCGGATGCGGGAACTGCGGTTCGATCGCGATCTCTGCTGTCCAGTGTGTGGTGAGCATCCAACGATTACCGAGCCGGTTGATTACGAGGGGTTCTGCGGTGTTTCTGTCCTTCAGCCCTCTTCATCGTCAACCACGAACGCAATGCCGATTCCAGAGATTACCGTCGAAGAATTGCGTGACCTGCGCGAACAGGGAGCGCCGCACACGCTTATCGACGTCCGCGAACAGAACGAGTACGACGCCGCGAATCTCGGCGGCACATTGATTCCTCTCAGCCAGCTTCCGGGACATCTGGATGCGATACCGAAGGAGGGGAGGGTGATCGTTCACTGTCGGTCGGGAGCACGCTCGGCGCGGGCAATCGAGTACCTCCAGTCGCAGGGCTGGACGAACCTTGCGAATCTTGCCGGCGGCATCCACGCGTGGAGCGACAGGATTGACCCAACACTGCCGAAGCCCTAGGTGCCAGGTAAAGGGATCAGGGCTGGTGTACTTCCCCCTGAACCCTGCGTCCCGAACTTTTCCCCTTGCTTCTCTTCCCGTACTTTCGCGCCGTCCAGCCGGGCGCGTTTGTGTGCCTGTGCAGGTCCGTCCGTTCCGGTCGGGCCTGCTCCGTTTTCTCCATCCCAGACATTCCGCATACCATGTTCGATTCACTCCGCACGGTTCTTCAGGATGAGCTTCGTTCGATAGACGAGGCCGGGCTTCTCAAGCGTGAGCGCGTTATCACTTCCGAGCAGGGGGTGGAGATTACAGTTGAGGGGAGGGAAGGGGCCGTCCTCAACTTCTGTGCGAACAATTATCTCGGCCTCAGCAGCCACCCGAAGGTGATTGCTGCCGCACACGCCGCGCTCGACAACCGTGGCTACGGTATGAGTTCGGTCCGGTTCATCTGCGGCACGCAGGATATTCACAAGGAGCTTGAGCGGAAGATCGCCGAGTTTCACGGCACCGAGGACACGATCCTCTACGCCGCCTGCTTCGACGCCAACGGCGGAGTGTTCGAGCCGATGCTGGGGGAGGAGGATGCGGTCATCAGCGACGAGCTGAACCACGCCTCGATCATCGACGGTGTGCGGCTCTGCAAGGCGCGGCGCTACCGCTACCGCAACGCCGATATGGATGACCTCGAAGCACAGCTCGCCAGGGCACGGGAAGAGGGCGCGCGCAGGATCATCATCGTTACCGACGGCGTCTTCTCGATGGACGGCATCATTGCTCCCATCGACAAGGTCTGCGATCTCGCCGACCGCTTCGAGGCGATGGTGATGGTGGATGAGTGCCACGCCGCCGGCTTCATGGGGCGGCGTGGGCGTGGTGCCACCGAACACAGCGGCGCAACAGGACGGGTGGACATCATCACTGGAACGCTGGGCAAGGCGCTTGGCGGTGCGATCGGCGGCTATACAACAGGACGGAAGGAGATTGTCGAGATGCTGCGCCAGCGCTCCCGCCCCTACCTCTTCAGCAACAGTCTCCCTCCCGAAGTGGTGGGTGCATCGATCACGGTGATTGACATGCTCTCGGAGACGACGGAGCTGCGCGACAGGCTGGAGGAGAACACCCGATACTTCAGGGAGCGAATGACGAGTGCCGGGTTTGATATCGTCCCCGGCGAGCATCCCATCGTGCCGATCATGCTCTACGATGCACCCCTTGCCCAGCGCTTCGCCAATCGTCTTCTGGAGCTGGGGATCTACGTGATCGGCTTCTTCTATCCGGTGGTGCCGCAGGGGAAGGCACGCATCCGTGTACAGCTGTCGGCGGCGCACTCGCGCGAACATCTCGATGCTGCTATCGAAGCATTCACAGCGGTTGGGCGCGAACTGGGTGTCGTGAAGGCGGAGGCAAGTGTCTGATCCGATGATCGCGGCCGACTGAAAGCATTGTAGAACGTTATTCGGAAGAACATATGGGGGTGATGTGTTATCAACCTTTAGGTTGATAACACATCACCCCCTCGCGTTGTATGTTCACTTCAGAGGTCGATGGACTGCGTATATACTACTGTTGTATAGCTCTACGGCAGGGTGTTGAAGATATGTCGCCGCTGCAGCAACGAAACCGCCATACCCTGATTAGATGATTACAGTCACACGATCATCTCCCTTGCCCGCACCAAGCGATCTCTCCCACAACTCATCGCTTGCACTTCGTGTTGCCCAGCTTTATGCACGCATCGTTGATGCAATACTGCGAGGACCGGAGGTGTTTAACGAGGCTCTTCAGAACGTTCTTTGCGAGATGCTTCCGTTGAGTGGACTGAACCTTGCATCAACGCTGACGACTGACGTTCGGAAGCAGGAGGAGAGGAACAATCCGGCAACCTTCGAGGTCGTTGAGTGGATAACGACAGAGTCTAGGGAGGGAAACATCCTCAGGCGGGAGACGCGGACCTGTTCTCCCCGCAAAGGGGATACCGGATTGGAGGTGGAGCACATCCTGCAGGAGGTGGAGCAGCAGGTGGTTTCTCTGGTAACCAGGATCATCCCCGACTGCCGTCACCTTGTGCTTCACTGGCTGTTGACGGGAGAGGAGGGGGTCGCGCTTTGTCTATTCCGTGCTCAACGTTCGGCAACGGAGCCGGGACCGTTCACCCGTGCAGAGCGTACGCTGCTTGATGCGGTTGCTCCCCATCTCTCACAGATCCTTCGCCTGAACACGATATTCACGGCGCGTTCGAGCGGGTATGAGTTCTTCGCTCACCGCACAATCGAGATTACAAAACAGTTTGGCCTGACGGTCACGGAGTATCGAATCCTCCGCAAGCTCGTGACCGGTGTGGACAATGCCTCGATTGCCAGGGAGATGGGGATCGGCATTGCCACGGTGAAGACGCATATCACACACATCCTGCAAAAGACTGGCTGCCGAAATCGGAATGGACTCCTGGGACACTATTTTTCCTCGATCGAGCCGATGGATATCTAGAGCCTGTGTGCCCGACACACGATTCAGGCTGGGCTGAGAGCAAACGCTCTGAGATAGAGTTTCTGCTCCGTGCCAATTCCTGTGCAGCACGGCTGCGATAGTCGTGTCGGCTTGTGTGGTTCAACCTAAAGTCTGATGCCCGCCGGGTCTCGAATACTCTAAGTTCGCAATCTGTCCATTTGTATAAACAGTGTCTCCGCTTCACTCTACTTGCGACCGAGCGACACCAACGATTACCCTGACCAGGCACGCTGACTGTGAATACCGTACGCCAACTTGCTGAGGAACGGAGGGAGGAGATTCTACAGAACTTTACGCGGTGGGCGGTGGCCGTTCTCAGTCGGGTACTTGAGGAAATCGATCCTGGTCTGGATACGGGTGCGATCTCCACGTTCTCTTCGGAGGAGATCGCGACCATTATTTCTCGCCTCGCCTCCTCTCCAGAGTATGCAACGCTGCTACGGCGCGCCCAGTATGATGCAATCGACAGGGATCTTCGCATCCTTTGCTTCATCGTAAGTGGCAAATGGCCTGATTAGATGTCGCTGTTCCTGCTGTTCAGATCCCCACCTCCGCGTCAAATCGTTCCAATGCTCCCCCTTATCGCAGATTGTGACTCAATCCATGCAGGTATTTGCCGCGCCACTCTTTCCTCGGGTGTACCTTTCCCCAAAGTGGACGGAGCGCCGTCATTTGATGTGAAGAATGGGGAATCGGGGAACTTCTCAGTGGAAGGTCAACGTTTAAGGTGCATATTTCGGGTGGGGAGCGATAAGAATACAGTCGTATACCCGGATTCAATTCGTTTGTAGCTGCGATTCCACGTCCCTCAGCTGCGATTGCCGCCCTCGTCTGGCACATCGCGGCAATGCCGTGCTGCTAACTCCTGTCTGCTCTTCATCGTTAGTCGGGCAGTGTTCTATACCAGAACCTTCTTGCCGTATAAACCCCGAATCATTTCTCTGGAGGACCCATGAGTTCCGTGCACTCACTCTCTACTTCTTCACGTTCAAGGCTGCTCCGTCTGCTGGCAGCCTTGGCAGTGCTCGCCGGGTTAGCCCTGCCCGCGCGTGCGCAGATCTACGACGGCTCGTTTGGTGTCGGTGTCGCAGGTATGGCGGCCAAGTACTTCGGCGAATTCAAGAAGCCGAAGGTTGGCTTCAGCATCGAGGGTATGCTGCAGTACAATATCCTGAAGTATCTCTCGGTCCGGTTGACGGGTGCGGCAACCGAACTCCGGTTCTCCCCCGATGCGGACAACCTTGCCAACTATGACGATTACTACGCTGATCGTCCACTCGAGGCATTCTTCCCGACAGTGACCGATTCGATCACGACGAATGGCTTCACCGGACTTGGGACCGCTCCTGCAGGAAGCCAGATTCGCATCACCGATCTGAACAAGGTCAAGATGACGAATTTCGGTCTGCACCTCAACCTGAACCTGACTCCAGAAGAGGTGATCTGCCCCTATCTCACACTGGGTGTGGAGTACATCAGTTGGAAGACAACAAACTCGGAGGACGTTACGCTTCCGAACCTTGCTGCCGAGAACTACCGTGCCCAGGCGTTCATGATTCCGGCTGGCGTGGGTATCCACTTCTTCCCGGTGCAGAACTTTGGCCTGAACCTGTACGGTGCCTTCCGCTACAGCTTTACCGACTCACTCGACGACTACTCGGTGAACCGCATCGGTGGGGAGACCAGCCCGACCGACGCATTCTTTACCGTCGGCCTCGGTATTGAGTACATGACCGGCTCGAACGACTGCGACGGCGACGGCTTCAAGGATGAGGACGAAATTGCCGCCGGTACCGACCCGTGTCTGCTCGACACCGACGGTGACGGACTGAAGGACGGCGACGAGGTGCTCGTCTACAAGACAAATCCGAAGAATCCTGACACCGACGGCGACGGTTTGAAGGACGGCGAGGAGGTTCTGACCTATAAGACCGATCCTCTGAAGGCCGACACCGACGGCGACGGACTGAAGGACGGCGACGAGGTGAAGACCCACAAGACCGATCCTCTGAAGCCGGACACCGACGGCGACGGACTTGCTGACGGCGCGGAGGTCAACCAGTACCGCACCAATCCTCTCAAGACCGATACCGACGGTGATTCGCTCACCGACGGCGACGAGGTGAACCGCTACAAGACCGACCCGACCAAGACCGACTCGGACGGCGACGGACTCGCCGACGGCGCGGAGGTCAACCAGTACAAGACCGATCCCAGCAAGGCCGATTCGGACGGCGACTCGCTCACCGATGGTGCGGAGGTCAACCAGTACAAGACCAATCCGCTTCTGGCCGACTCGGACGGCGATGATCTCAACGACGGCGAAGAGGTGAACGTCCACAAGACCAACCCGCTCAACAAGGACACCGACGGCGATAACCTGACCGACGGTATCGAGGTGAAGCGTATCGGCACCAGTCCGCTGAAGCCGGACACCGACGGCGACACCGTCCGCGACGACGTGGACCGCTGCCCGCTGATCGCTGGCAAGCCGAACGCCGACGATCCCGACCGCAACGGCTGCCCGGAGCGTCCGAAGAAGGGAACCAAGGTCGACTTCAGCGATGTCTACTTCATCGTCAATACCGATCAGTTCAACTTCGAGATTCCCGAGACCGAGCAGAGCCTCCGCAAGATGCTCGCCTACATGCAGCAGTGCGACGGCATCGGCGTGACGATCGAGGGCCACGCGTCGAAGGAGGGGAACCCGAAGCGCAATCAGGAGCTTTCGGAGATGCGCGCCCGCCGCGTGCAGGGCTGGCTTATCGAGAACGGTGTGAATCCGAGCAAGATCACGGCAACGGTGGGCTACGGCTCCAGCCGCGAGAAGGTGAAGGAGCCAACCGGCGCCGCGCTCAAGAAGATCTCGGCAGCCGAGCTTGAGGCGATCCGCAAGCAGAACCGTCGTATCGCAATCCTCGTGACCCGCGGCTGCGACTAAAGGCCGAACCGCCAGCGCGGTTCGAACGAAGGCGGCCATCCTCCAACCGGGGGATGGCCGCTGTCCTTTTGAACCTGCTTCAGTGTTACCGCACCGGAATCTGTCCAGTGGAGAGCGTTCTGCCGTTGCTGTCGTGTACGGCGTAGAAGTAGATGCCTGGTGATAGTGGACCGAGGTTGAAGGAATGACTGGACTCCCGAAGCAACGGCATTGTCATAACCTTCTGTCCAATACTGTTGTAGAGTGCCAGGTCACTCCCGCCATGGACCCGGTTGATGGTGACGGTAGTGGAGCCAGCATGAAGCCGCCAGGCGTCTTCTTCCTGAAGAGTCTGGCCCGAGGCTACCGATGAAGCAGCGGTGTACTCGTGCGCTCCGATATCGATGATTCCCTCGACCGGACGAACTGCCCTGCCGACGGGGTGCCGATACTCTTCGGTTGGGATCAGCGATGCAGGAATGCTGTCGGCCGGGAGTGCTCCCGCTTCAATTGCCGGCGAAGTGGAGGATAGGCTGTAGTCTCCGGCGGCCGCATCCGTCATGCCAGCCGCGTCGATTGGAGCCACAAGATTGTGTGCAGTGTCGGTTGCGAGTGCTGTGCCGTTCAGGGGTGTGCCGGAGCCTGCGAGAATGTTGTTCCACGCGCTGTAGCGCTCGGTGCCATCGGCAAGTGCCACGAACGTTCCTGCTCCGCGATCATTGACGATGGTGTTGTTGATGAGAAGGAGAGTATGCCTTCCAGAATTGGTGAACCCCTCGAAGCCGTAGCCGATGATGTTCGAGTTTTCTCCCTGCGGTCCCTGCTCGATTTCATTGCCCGCAATCACCGAGAAGCCACCGTTGGGCAGATCGATCTCGCGGCTTGCCGTGCCGTTGGGACCGTTCGCGATCCTGTTGCAGAGGATGTAGTTCCGATTTGCCCGGCTCTTCAGTTCATGGCCGCTGCGTGTGCCGTGCGAGAAGTTGAACCGGAAGATGAGCGTTCCGATGTGGCCGATGTAGAGGTTGTGCGAGTAACCGTCGCCGTATCCGTTCTCCGCGAACTCGCAGTGCTCGACGATGATCGTGCTCTCCGAGTCGGTGTCGCTCAGGATGCCGTTCTCGTTGTTGTGGAAGAAACAGCCCCGTACTGTCAGGTTCTGTCCCTCCTGGCGGATGCCGGCACCGTTGTGGTCGGGGCTTACACACTCGGAGAACTCGATAGCCTCGACAACGGTGTTGTTTCCAGCGATCACCCAGATTGCCTTCTCCCCATAACTCGCTCCTCTTGCCCGCAGATGGGCGTATCCACCGATCCCTTTCAACACGAGATTGTTCGCGCTCCACTGCGCAACGTCGCTCTCATAGATCCCTGCGTCGATTGCAACGGTATCGCCATCGCCGACCAGTGTCGAGACTTGGCTCGGTGTGGTATAGGGTCTGCCGGGGCCAACGTTCCAGACCGTGGCCTGTGCAGAGATTGCGGCGGCACAGAATGCGAGGAGAGAGGCGGGAATGGTTGTTCTCATGGGAGAAGATGAGAGAAGTGAAAGGGATGATGGGGAAAGGAAGGGGAGAGAAGGGGGTGTGCTCTACTCCGGTATAGAGTATATACCGTACCGGACTGCATCGAAAGGACAAACAGGACGTTACTGCGACGACAGGCTACCGATCACCCGCAACCGACGCTGCCAGTCTGCGGAACTTCCTGCGAGCGAACCACGAGCTTTGCTTGACGTGATAGGCAAGCTCGGCGCCGAGCAGGAAGACGAGCGCGGAGATATAGAGCCAGAGTGCCGTGCCGGCGAGGAAGGCGTAGGTGCCGTAGACCCGACCGAGCGTGGCAAACTCGTTGAGGTAGAGTCGGAAGCCGTAGCGTGCTCCTTCCCACAACACCGCGCTGATGATGGTGCCGATCCAGACAATGATCCTGTCCTGCCGCTGATAGGGCGCGAAGCGGAAGATGATGTAGAAGAGAATCAGCGTCGTTGCCATGCTGACTCCCTCGGAGAAGACCCACGAAATATCGGTGATGTTGAGTTCTCCGCCGATCCTCTCGCTGCTGGCCTTGACGAGTTCCAGCAGCGGGCCGAGGATGATGTTCACGTACACCAGCAGGCCAACGCCGATAATTGCCAGCATGTCGAACAGCTTGTAGATGTAGAAGCTGCGTGTTTCACGGCAGCGAAGAATGGTGTTCACCGTTGAGCGAATGGTGGAGGCGAGCGCCGAGGAACTCCAGATCAATCCTCCAAAACCAATGAGTCCGGCCAGACCGCGATTGGCAATAATGGTGTTGATCTGGTCGGAGAAGGCGGCCAGCACATCGTTGCGGGCGGTGTCGGCAATCAGATAGGTTTGTGCGTAGCGGTTGAGCTGCTGAATGATCATGTCGGCGTCGAGCACGTAGCTCAACACGAAGAGCAGCACCAGGAGCGTTGGAACAATCGAAGTGATGATGTTGAACGCAATGCCGGCGGCAAACATGAAAACGTGATCGCCATCGGCGCGAAGACCGATGGCGATCACGTGACGGTAGAGGAGGACAAGCCCGCGCCATCCCTGCCGGATCCGTACCCCCACGCGCCGCAGCCGTGGTCGACTGCGGAGAAACTCACGGAGGCGCAGCTGGAGTCGGAGCATCCGGTGGATGGAGTAGGCCTATCGCGTCAGGTCAACGACGCGTGCTCCCGAAGGAGTGCTGAAGTTGAAGCGCGAGTCCGGGATGGTGGTGCCGTAACGGGCCGAGAGAACGCGCACCGTAACGGTGCCGAACGATGGACTTACCAGCACCGCCTGCTGGATACGGTAGGTCTGCTTGTCGATTGAGAGGGTCGCGCGCGTTACGTCGCCGATGCGCTTGCCGGTTGGTGTGCAGACCAGCGTCCACACTGCGCGACCGTTCACCGTGGCCGAACCTGCCAGCGTTGTGGCGTAATCGCCGGGGAAGGCGGTGAGGAGCTGGCCGGGAGTAAGTCGGTCGCCTCCTGCCGGGTTGGAGATAACGACCTGATTCCGCGCCGGGATGTAGTTCCAGGCGCGCGATCCGTTGGTGACCAGCGTCTGGTTGGGAAGCTCCAGCCGGTAGTGGTCGCGTCCCGCGTAGACGAGCTTGCCCTTGAGCGTTCCTCCCTGACCGCTCTGCTCGAACTGGATTTCGCCGGAGGATTCACCGCTGTAGATCGAACGGACGCGCCGTGCAATATCTTCGGGATCATCCACCTTGCGTGCCACGCCCGGCAGCGCCGTCATGGTGAGGATGAGCATCGAGACGAAAAGGGTGCGTGTGCTATGGAGTGCGTTCATTGTTCCGGGGATTGTGTGCCGCCCGCTGACCGCAGCGACAACCGGGCGTTTAACCGAGAGCGTGCTCTAGAATGTCGCGTCGAATTGTAGGGTAAGACTGCTCGTGATCGGTCCGTCAATCTGCTGCGAACTTCCTGCACTCACAACATCACGGTCGGTATAGACAGTTTCCGCGTAGCGGAGCGATACACCGATTGTTTCCGCCGCCTTCCATCGTCCCATCAGATACAGTCTCCGCCCCTCACCGGAGAGAGCCAGGCTCGTCAGGCGTCCCGGAAGATCCTGCTCCAGTTCGTAGATGCGTGCGTCGTAGCTCGACGTGCTGAAGAGCGTCAGCCGCGTGCCGAAGGAAAGGATTTCGGTCGGCGCGTAACGAATATCCAGAAAGGTAAGGAGACCAGCGGCTTGGGGAGCACCCGCGCTGTAATCCACGACGCGCCGCTCAACGCGAGCGCGCACCTGAACGCCGGGGAGCGCCGGGGTATAGCGCGCCTCGATCCTGCCGCTCGATGTCGTTTTGTCGATCAATCGTTTCCTGTCGCGGTCGAAGGCATCGGGGATTGTGCTCGCCTCGCCCTTTCGTTCCGAACGGAGCCGCACGGTGAGGGCAAAGGAGCGCGCAGGCACGTAGTCGAGTTCCAGGAATGCGTCAACGCCGGAGCGGGGGAGGGGAACGCTGAAACTGCGTTCTGGATTGCGGTAGAGATCGAGATAGGCGGAGAGGACGGCACCGGGAGCAACGGAGGCGCGGGCACCAAGGTAGAATCCCTGCTCGTTGCGCTGCTGGTCGGGCGATTCACCGAACCCGCTGCCGTGTGGTGTAGAGAAGTCCGCCGGGAGCACTCTGCCCGCAACGACGAGATCGAGCGAGCCGAGCCGCGTTTGTACGCCGCCGAGCGCTCCCATTGCGTTCCCCTCACTTCGCGCCATCTCTCCGAAGAGGATCGTCTGGCCGAATTGCCAGCGTCCGTCAACGCCGATCATTGTTGCGTGATCGCCGCTGAATTCTCCCGGCAGATCCCCCACGAATGGATCGCTGAAACGCGTGTGGTAGGCGGTGAGACCAATCTGACCTTCGAGCGAGCGCCAGCGAAGCGTACCGCCGAACAGCGTTTCGTCGAGCGTTCCGCTTCCACGAATCTCGCCGTGGGTGCGGTGGTAGCCATCCTCGCGGATCGAGCCAACAAAACGGAGAGGATCTTCATCGGCTGTCCGGGTCATGGTCTGGACTGTTGCGTCGAGTTGCCGGTGGGAGGCCAGGAGTGCAGCACTCCATCCTTCGGGAAGCCAGCCCTCCTCGTTGAATGCAACGGCAGCGCCTCGAAAAAAACGTGCCTCTCCCGCCGAGCGATAGCTTGCGATACCACGCGCGGCCTTGACGGGAGCCTTGAGCACATCCGCACCTTTCACGCCGCCGAGCGATCCACCAAGCACAAGTCCCTGTCCGAACTCGGCGGTGTAATCTCCCACGTTGATCGTCACGGGGCCAAGCGCTGCCTGGGCGTGAGCGCTCACAAAGCCGCCGAAGCGCGTCTCGATGGTGGCCGCAGCGATGGCAGGGTCCACAAGCTCGTAGCGCCCGTAAGTGCGCTCCACTGTGTCGTTGAGGAGAAGCGGCTCTCCCGGATCCTTCTCGACAACGATGCCGCCGCTGTACACTCCCTTTCGGAGCAGCACGCGCGTCATGAACCCCAAGGGTGAGCCAAGGTAGGTCGGGCCGAGGTTGACAGTATCGAGACCGAGGCTGTCGTTGGTGGCAGGGTCGCGCACGATCATCTGCCGCATCAGCGAGTCGCGATAGCCACGGCGTTGTTGGAGGTCAATGGCAACCCGCGAACGGACCTCAACGGTAAAGTCCTCCATGCTCTCCCGGCTTCGTGACCGTTTGAGCGTGGTATACCGTCGAAGCATTGACATCTTCTTCCGCGTGATGCCGGGCAGACTGTCGAGCTGGGTCATGGCTGCGGGTGCGTTCTCCTCGACGTACCGGAGGATCGCCTCGGCATCGCGCAGGGTAATCTCCGGCAGCCGCGCCAGTTGATCGGCGGTGGTGTTGTAGAGAGGAATGGGGTCGCGTCGATACTCATCGAGTTCGTCGAGCAATGCATTCTCGTCCGAACCGTCAACATCTGCACTTTCCACCGTCGCCTCCAGGTCGTCTTCCTGCGCGAGCAGCGGGGTGTGGGTTGTCAGAACAGCAGAGGCAATGATGAAAGACAGAAGAAATCGGGAAGGGAGCACGGAAGTACAGTGAAAAGCGCTGGCTCCACAACGGTGGAGGTCGACAGCAATGGTGCAGGATTGCAGGGAGCGAGGCGCGAGTTTCAGACTCGCAACTGCCCCTCTCCTGGTGATCAAAGAGAACTATAGCCGTACCGACGCACCGAACGCGCTGCGCACCCCGAGCGGAGCTGCATACGCGCCCCCCAGATCGATCGTGATGCTGGAGAGGCGGTAGCCAAGGCCGAGAGCGAGCGTGCCGGGACCAATGCCCGCACCGCCGCGGAGGGTCAGTCCCTCGACCACCTCACACGAGATGCCGAGCGTTGCGCCTCCCGAGCGGCCAAGCTCCTGCACGGCATCAATGGAGAGGAGCGTGTTGGTGCCAAGATCGAATCCGAACCCGACATTCAACCGTTGTGGCAGCCATTCGTCGGCGAGCGTTGCGCGCAAAACGTTGCGGAACGCTCCACCCACGGTGATCTTGTCCGTTACTTCTGCGCGTGCTCCCAGATTGACGGTAACAGCGCCGGCGGAGCCGTAGCCCTCGATGCTGATCGAGTGATAGGTAGCTTCGATGCCGAGCGCCACCCCGCTCAGGTCGATGGCTCCCACGGCGGAGAGCGCGGTGCGGGCGTAGGCTCCGGCTGCCGTATACTCTGCGGTGGCGCCCGCGCCAAGGGTTTCGGAGAGGGGAACCGTGGCGGCTGCCGTTCCCTCGCCGATCACTCCGATGCCCGGTGCAGTTGGCGAGCCGGAGACGCCGATCTGCGTTGCGGTGAAGGGAAGTGCGGCGGGGTTCGAGCGGAGGTTCCAGACGCTCTCGCTCCGTGCTGCTGCCGGACCTGCATAGGCGGCATCGAGCGGGTTGAGCATCAGCAGTTCCTGTGCGCGCGTTGTGGAGGAGAGAAGGAGGGGGAGGAGGAAGAGGAATGTAGAGCGTCGAGCGATCATGGTGCTTCGATCCCCTTGCGTAGATTCGTTGAACAATAAGAGCAGGTTACGAGAGCCGGAATTGTACGCTCCGCAACAGCGGAAAATTAACAAGAACTGCATTGCCCATTCCATCATGACTTCCTCTCGCGAACTACCCCGTCGCATCCTTTGTGGGCTTGCTCCACTGCTCCTTCTGGCTGGCTTGTGCGCTGCTGTGCCGAGGCTCGTGGCGCAGGAGATCAACGCCACGGTGACGGTGAATATGGACCAGCTCAATGCCGCAGGCCGCGCAGAGCTTGAGGGCTTCGCCGATGAGGTACAGCGCTATCTGAGCAGTACACGCTGGACGACCGATGAGTGGGAGGGGGACAAGGTGCCGATGAGTGTGACGATCTTCCTGCTCTCCTCCTCCGGGGGAGGGGACTACGGCGCACGGATTGCTGTGGGGAGTTCACGGACGATCTACGGCTCCACGTCCACCTCGCCGATGCTTCGCGCGCTCGACAACAACTGGACGTTCCGCTATGTCCGCGGTCAGCCGCTGGTGCAGGACCCGGGGCGCTACGATCCACTGACGGGCCTTCTCGATTTCTACGCCTATCTGGCGCTCGGCTTCGACCTGGACAGCTATGGCGAGCGTGGAGGGAGCGCGATGTTCGAGCGGGCAATGCTCGTGGCACAGCGGGCGCAGGTGGGTGGTTACGACGGCTGGAGCGCCAACGGCGCGCCCGGCGAGTACACCCGCTACGGGCTGGTGCGTGAACTGACCGATGGACGATTCGGAGCGATTCGCTCCTTCATCTTCAACTATCATTTCAAGGGACTCGACGCGCTTGCAGCAAACCGTGCGGCGGCGCACAACGCGCTCGACAGCAGCTTGAATGCGCTCGTGCGGGCGGTGGATGCACTCGGCGCACCGAGTGTAATTCTCCGGGTGATGAACGACGCGAAGAGCGAGGAGTACGCCGCAGTGTACGGTGCGATGCCCGATGCCGCCGAGCGCAAGGTGTGGCAGAAACTGATCTACATCGACGGCGCACACGCCAGCGTCTATAACCGCGCGCAGGGGGGGAGATAGCGCTCCGTCGGCAGCGCACGATGGCGTCCTGGATAACCTGCTGGTGGTACCTGCTACGGCCTGTTCTTGCTGTGATGCGAGAACAGGCCGTCACTGTTGGTGAGTACCGTCGGTAACATCTCCGCCATTCACCGTGTATCTCCCGCCATATCCATCCGCCGGGCCATTTGTGCTGTCCGGCTCTCCCATCCTCACTCCTTCCCCACGATGCTATGTGCAGAGTTCTCTCCCTTTTTGCCGGGGCGTTGCTTCTGATTCCATCGCTCCTCTTCTCGCAGCTGATTCCCGAGTGGGAGGCGGTTATCGACTCGGTGAAAAGCAGAAACTTCTCCTTCCGCGCCCTTGCCGCTGCCGATACCCGACACTTTGCACTGATGACGCATACAGTGCTGGAGTGGAAGGTGCTTCTGAGCAGCGATGCCGGAGAACACTGGAACGTCGGGCTGACGCTGCCAAAGAACGATTCGCTGGAGTTGAACACCGTAGAGCATCCCGCAGCCAACCTCATCGTTCTTCTCTGCGACAGTACGTTCAATCGTGGATTGTCGGCAGGCTTTCAGATTATCTACGATTATCGGACGGTCATTCTGCGCAGTACGGACGGGGGGCAGAACTGGGAGTCGACATTCATCGGGAGTGAGGTGCGCTCGCGCAAAACGCCCTATATGAAGATGGCGAGCGCTGAGATCGGGTATCTGTTGCAGTGGCCTTCGGTGAACGACGATGATCATCCGCTCGCCGTGGAGGATACAAATCAGCATCTCTGGCGTACCGTTGATGGCGGAGCTGCCTGGAACGAGATTGCACTGCCTGCTGGCGTTGGCCCGGTGCTCGACATCACCACCGTGACCGATTCCATCGTTGTGCTTCGCACTCTGGAGACACTCGTTCGTTCCACCGACAAGGGAATGACGTGGGAGACCTTCCCCCTCACACTTCCACCCAGCTTCAACATCGCGCTCGACTTCCCCACTCCGCTCATCGGCTATGCCGCCTGGAGTACGGGTATCAACGAGTCCCCCGCCATTATCTATCGCACGACCGACGGCGGACATCAGTGGACAAAGATGCTCGACACCAACGGTGACGGGCGGCTCATCAAGGTGCAGTTTGCCAATGCTGCCAACGGCATTGCACTAGGAGCTGGCGGGGTGTGCCGCACGCGCGATGCAGGGGCAACCTGGAGCTGGGAGGCAATGCCGAGCACGGGGTATGGGCGAGCGTACATGGCGATGATTGCCATGCCGCACCCCGATACCGTTGTGATGTGCGGGAGCGGTTTCGCCCTTCGCTACGTGGGCAACAGCGGGCTTGCCGCGCCGCGGATGCTCCTTCCTCTGCGCTTGATCACCGACACGATTGCCTCGAACGTTCCCGTTGTATGGTCCCGAATCGATGGTGCCGACCGATACCATGTGCAGGTGCTGATGCGCGACACGCTGCCCTTCCCCGACTACACCCACAGTGTCATCGACTTTACCACGCCCTTGCTTGTCGATCAGCCGATGTGGCACGACACGGCATTTTCTCTCATCGATCTTCAGGCCGGAAAGGAGTATGTCACGCGCGTGCGCGCGGTGGGGACAACCATGCTGAGTACGTGGTCCGAGTGGAGATCCATCAGGGTGGTGGGCGAACCTTCCTCCTCGGTGGAGCAGGATGGTGCCGCAACCACGGTTCTCCGTGTAACGGCGCACTGCGGCGAGACTGTGGAGTTGCCGGGGCAGGGTGGGAGGGACGTGCGCTGGTCGCTCTCGGATATCATGGGGCGAACCTTCCCGGATGCCGTGCGCACCAGCAACCACTCCATCGTGATCGACACGCGCGGTCTTGTGCCCGGACGCTATCTCGTCTCCAGTACGGAGAACGGCGTGCGCTCCGTTGCCCTGCTCCTCACCCCATAGCTGCGTCCAGCTCTGAACGTCATCGTCCCGACCGTCTGCACGGTCGGGACGATTTTTCTATCCAGTGCGGAGGTTCTACTCGCCAGTCAACTGTGTCCGGTGCTTGCGGTAGAGTGCAAGCGCGTCGTTCACCACGCGATGTGCCACCTCCGGTCCATCGAACTGCCGCACCAGCACTTCCTTGTTCTCCAGCGACTTGTAGTCCTCGAAGAATCGCTGAAGCTCCACAAGGCGGTGCCGCGCAAGCTGGTCGATGCTCCGCAGATGGCCGTAGCCCGGATCATCGGCGTGGACGGCGATGATCTTGTCATCCGCTTCCCCCTGATCCACCATGTGCATCACCCCAATGGGGACCGCGCGCATGATTGCCAGAGGAACCACCACCGCCTGCCCAAGCACAAGAATGTCGAGCGGATCGTGATCCTCGCAGTAGGTCTGGGGAATGAAGCCGTAGTTTGCCGGGTAGTGCACCGCACTGTAGAGTACACGATCCACGCGGATCATGCCGCTCGATTTGTCGAGCTCATACTTCACTTTCGAGCCGACGGGAATCTCGATGATGGCGTTGACCTGTTCGGGAACGTTGTCCCCTGCGGGGACGGAGTGCCAGGGATTGAGCATGGATTGGGGTGTTGAATGTTGAGGCTCCAAAACTACCGATCCACCACAACGCTTCTCGCCACAAGTGGTGAGAAGCGTTGTGGTGGATCGACAGCCTGCTCGCTCCAATCGGGACGGCGCTGAACGCTCCTCCTTTGGGAAACTTGCGTGTGACCGAGGCCGGCTTGTCCGGGTGGATCAGGGCTACACCGGCACGCGGGCGGCGGAGGATGCGAAGTCCCGGAGACAAAGCGAGGCATTGCCTTGCTGCCGCGGCGCTGGGTTGTGGAGCGGAGCTTCGCCCAAACAGAAGGATCTTCCGCCAGTGCAGAGCAGTAGAACACCACAGAAAGCAGAAGAGAGCGCGAAAACGCTTCCTACAGTTGCAGAGCACGCTCCAGAAATAGCCGGAGCATCAGCAATCCTGCCTGATGCTCCGGCTCTGTTCAGGGATCGAGAGCGAGGCTCCTTATCACCTCTTCCACGACAGTGATAGCGTCACCCGAACAGCATCGGCACTCCTCCGGTGATCAGTAGTTCATCAGTTTGAGGTCGGTGTGCCCGGACTGCCCCATGATTCTCACGATGTACGCGCCACGCGGCAGGTCGGCAGTGGTGAATGTCGTCGTTGCTCGATCACCACCAACCATCCCCGGCTCAACAACACGCACCACCTCTCCTCGCATATCAATAAGCTTGATACTCTGTATCGCATCGTCCGCTCCCTGATAGTCCAGTGTCCAGTGTCCATCGGTGGAGTTGCGGAAGAGATGGGGAGTATGGGTATCGACGCTCTTCTCCTCGACACTGAGGGTCAGCCCCGACTCGATCCGCATCACACCAACGTCGGTGTTGTGCTCACGCAGCGCGGCGATGGCGAGGATGATCTTGCCGTTCGGCTGAATGGCAATCTGTCCCCCGTCGTGATACTCCGCCCCCACAAACGGTTCAAGGGCGCGTCCTGCCGTTCCGAACGTGTTGTCGAGAGAGCCGTCGGGATGCAGACGAAAGAGGAGCGGCTGCGACTCCTCGGGCTGGAAGTAGTATGGCCTGCGTCCGCTGCTGCCGGAGACCAGAATCTTGCCATCGGCCTGGATTGCTACACAACTCATGATGTCGTCCCGGTCGGGAACGACGGCTATCGCGGCTACTCCTCCGCTCCCGAAACTTCCATCCATCGCTCCGCTGGCGGTCACTCGGGCAACGAATCCATCATACTGGTCGTTATTGCGGCGGAATCCTCCCAGCACAATTCTGCCGTCACTCTGTAGAGCCATGCTGTTGATTCTGGCGCTGGGATTTCCCATCGGGAGAGCGACAACGGAGCCGTTGACGCCGAACAGGTTGTCTATTCTGCCATCAGGTTTGAACTGTCGCAGAGTGAGTTGGACATTATCGACATCAGCCACGACGATCTCACCTCCCGGACGCAGCAGCATGCGATAGCCTGTGGCCTGTGAGGCACCGAACTCGACCTTGCCGGCAACTCCGAATGTTGAATCAACAACGCCGTTGGAGTGAAAGCGCACCAGCATGCCGTTGTCCTCGTCATACCCTGCCAGCAGAATCTTCCCATCATCCTGTCGAGCGGCATCGAGACCAGAGAGGTACTGGGATGTGCCATCGTGATAGAGCACCAACCCGTTCTCACCGAACGAGGCGTCGGGAACGCCGTCGGGGGTCAGGCGGATCAGAAAAGCCTGTTCCCGCTCCGATGTCCCACTGTCGACAATCAGAAGATTGCCCGTAATAATGATGCCGCCGTCCGGGAGGAGATAGAGGGGGCTGGAACTGGTCAGTCGTCCTGCGGGGGAGCTGAAGACCGCGGTGCCGCCGGAACCGAACGAGGGATCGAGGCTGCCATCGGGGGTGAAGCCGGCAACAAATGTCTCGGCATCGTGGTAAGTGGTTCGATTCGTCGAGCTGAACCCGCTGACGAGGATTCTTCCCTGTGCCTGCACCGCCGTGCCCCAGATATAGTCGTTGCCTCCCCCCTGGTGCAGGATCTCGGCCCGACCGTCTCCCCCCCATGTCGTCTCCCGCTCTCCGGCTGCTGTCATCTGCAGAAGCGAGACGGTGAATGCCAAATCGGCAACGTGCAGACCTGCGGCAACAATTTGCCCTGTGCTGCGAACGGCGATGGTTGTTGAGCCTGGCCCAAACCCATAATCGTAGGCTATGCCGGGATCGTTCACCAGCGTTCCGTTCTCCGCAAACCCGGTGTCCGGTTTCCCCACTGCTGTGAAGCGCCGAACGACAAGTGCCGAATCCCCCGCCCGTACTCCCGCCACAACAACGTCCTCGCCGTCGATGGGGGAGAGGGAGTTGTTGATCTGCCCCATCGCGACCATTACCGTGCCGTCTGTGCCGTACGCCGTATCGAGCTTTCCCTCCGGCGTGAGATGGACCAGAAACGGTGCTCCAAAAAAGTAGGTGCCCGATGTATCGCAGAGCGCAGTTGCCGACCCATCGGAGTGAAGAGCGATCTGGTCCACTCTCCGGGCTGCGTCAATCGGAAGGGCGGTGGTGCCATCCCCGGAGAATGTGGAGTCGAGACTGCCACTGCTGGTATAGCGTGCCAGACAGACCTGGTTCACCGTGCCAATGGTGCCGTTCCCGGCCGCAAGGATTCGTCCGTCGGCGAGGACGGAAAGGGAATAGAGAATGTCGTTGTCGGTGATCTTTGTCGTGACGTATCCTGCCGTGCCGAAGGTGTGATCGACACCGCCATCGAGATTGCACCGCACCAGAACGAACTCTGCTGCGAATGACGTTGCCTCGTTCCTGGTGTAGCCGCCGATAAGAAATTTTCCATCCGACTGCTGTGCCAGCGCCACTACGCCGTCGGTGTAGTGGCCGAAGGAGAGCGCAAGCTTTCCTCCCTGGCCGAACGTGGGGTCGAGAGCGCCGGTGGCGTCGAGGCGGGCAAGAACAACGTCGTAGTCTGATTGGCTTGGACCGACCCGATATTGACCTCCGACGATAACCTTGCCGTCGGTCTGCACCAGATGGGCCACACCAAAGGATGGAGTGATGAGCACGTTCGGACCGAATGAGACAGTGGCTGTCCCTCCCTCCCCGAACGCCGGATCGGGGGTGCCGTTTGTCAGAAGGCGGGTGACCGCAACGCTTTTCCAGTTCCGATAGCCCTCCCGTTTCCGCTCGCTCACCACAATCGTTCTGCCATCGGAGAGAGCCGTCACACTGGGGCGGGCGTCGTAGCTTTCTCCGATGTTCACTGTGCTGATGCCCGCCGTGCCGAAGCTGTTGTCGCGCGTGCCCGGCTGCGCTCCTGCCCGCAAGCAGGGGATGAGGAGCAGCAATCCCAGGGTGAAGAAGGTCTTTGTGATGGTCATGGCTACCTTGCAATCGAAGGTTTGGTGTGGAAGACAACAGCCCGAGCCTGGTACGGCTGGGACCACGTTGAAAGGGGCAGGGGATTCTCCTGCGATGGTGAACAATCTATCCGCCCTCTCTGACGGTTTCGAGGAAAGCCTCTGACGAATTCGCGCTGACCCACGATCTTTCTCCCATCACTGCTCATTTCCACTCCCATGACGCCCCTCTCCGATTTTCTCGATCACGGGATTCTCCCCTTCGCGGGACGGAAACGTGAGATGGAGATCATTGTCGATCACTGGCGGCAGAGCACGGCGGGCGACAGGGGGCTGCATATTCTCGTGCTGACTGGCGAGGCAGGCGTCGGCAAGAGTAGACTCGTGCAGCAGGGAATCGGGCGGATAGAGTCGGAGCGCGGAATTGTGGTGCATCTGAAGCTCTATCCCGAATCGGTTAATGCCTTCGCACCACTGCTTGCTGCGGCCCTCGGAAGCAGTCGCAACGGACGGGGGGTGTTGCGTGGAGAGCCGGAGGAGACGCTTGCCGCTGGAGTTGAGACGTTGCGCCGCTTTGCCCGGCTACGCCCCACCATGCTCGTTGTCGAAGACATCCACCTTCTTGCGGGCGAGACGCTGCGGGAGTTCGCACAGGTGATCGAGGGAGTTCGTGACGAGCCGATCTCCCTCCTCTGTGCTGCCCGTCCTCTGGACTGTCCGGCACGTGGCGTGATCGAACGCTGGACGATACATGAGGTTCTTGTTGAGCCTTTGAGCCGGGGTGAGCTTGGCGAGATCTGGCAGACGCTGTTCGAGCAGGAACCCGCCAGGGAGAGTCTGGATGTGCTGTGGCAGGCAGCGCTCGGCAATCCCCTTGCACTTCGGGCGGCAATGCGTGGGGCGATTCAGCAGGGTGGGCTGGCGCTCGGCGTAGACAATCTCTGGAGTACCGGGGCAACGTTCGCAACTGTGACCAGTCGCAGCGTCAGGTCGCTGGCCGACGGGATGTTCGCACATCTCGGCGATGAGGCGCGTCGCGCTGCGGAACGTCTTGCAGCGCTTGGGGAGGTTTTCTCCCGCACCGCTGCACTTGGACTTGTTGAGGATCGCCTGCTGGAGGATCTGCTCTTCAGTGGTGTTGTTCACGAGCTTGCTCTGCGCAGAGTGCCGATCCCCGGCCTCCCCACCGACAGCGATCTCCCGCTCGCCTTCTCGCACAGCCTTGTTCATCGTCAGCTTGCTGAGCGCACGTCGATCACCGCCGACGAGCTGCTCGACGCAATTCGCGCGCCACTCTACTCTGTCCATCCCTTCAGACTGATTGCGGTGTCAAGTGCGCCCATGCACCACGATGCGTGTGAGATTCACCGCGCAATCAATGCCGCGCTTCGCAGTGCCGTCATGCTCGACGCCACGCCCGACTGGACGCTTGCCACGCCGGTGTGGGAGGCTGCCCAGGCTCTGCTTCGATTGAACGAGGATCTGTTCGACCAGACGCTCAGGCGTACACTGCTGATCGAAGTTGTGGCGACACGGATCTCCCTGCTCCGCCGCACTCTTACTGCTGATGAGTATGCCAGGTGCACCGAGCAGCTTCTCTCCCTGACTGATCCTGCCGACACCGACCTGCTGCTACAGAGACGTATCAGCGCATTTGCCTCTGCCCTGTGGCTTAGCCGCCGCAGAGGAGTGGAGCATTATAGAGAGATATGCCGGGCAGTGGGGGAGACCATTGCTGAGAATCCCATGCTGCGGTTCAGCCAGGCGTATAGCTCCCTGCTTCGGAATCGCTGTCGGCTCTCTGGAGTCATGAGAGAGCTTGACTACAGGACGGAACGGCGAGAGATCGAGCGGGAGTACCGGAGTATAGTGGACTCGGAGGGGTGCACGCCGGAACAGCGCCGGTTCATGCAGGAGAATGTGGCCCCCTTTTTTCTGCTGCTCTTCGACACGGATGAAGAACTGGAAGAGCGCCGCACGCTGTATCGGCAGTTGCGGGGGGAGATCAAGACCGGACGAGCACTCTTTATCCTGTGTGAGATTGATTTCCTGAGCGAGTCGGGCAGTATCGACGAGCTGCTCGCTGCCATTCTAGAGGCGCTGCCTGTGTACAGGGCAGCCGGTATGATGGTCTCATACTGTAATCGTCGTTTGGTGCAACTCTGGGGTGAGGGAATGCTGGGGCGGCCTCTCGATGAAATCGAACGTGGTGTTGGCGAGATCGATGACCTCGGTCAGAATCGTGAGTTTATCGGCTACGGAGGGTTCCTTTTCCCGTGCACACTGGGTTTTCTGCTTGGCAGACCGGAGTGGTCGGCGCGGATGATCGAGACCTATCTGCACTATGGAATACCAGGCCTGGAAGTCTGTGTTGCGCTTCTTGCCGCCCACAACCTGATCTCCTCTGAGCAGATCGACAGCGCTTTGGGGCATCTCAACCAGAGTGATCCGTTCGCCGTCCTGACGCACATGATCCGCGACGAGACGGCGCCCCTTGATCAACTGGTCCCTCTCTTCTCACTCCTTCTGGACCAACAAACGCTTCGCATCAACGATCTTCTCTCAGTGCGTGCTTGCCTCGATCTCTACCGGACGCTGCAACGACGCGGACCTCTCCCACCCATGGCCCATGCCACCCTGCACAGTGCCCTCATACGGACTCTCGGCTGGCTGGCTGAGCGACGACTGCCTGTGGTGATCGAGGCATTCCTTCACGACGCGGAATCACTCCTTGAGGCGAAGGAGATAACAACGTGGAGGAGACGTGCGGCAGCGATAGGGGCAGAGCGCGCTGCGGAGCGGAGCAGTATGGTGGTGGACGCAGGTGCGCGCCTCTCTATGCTCGGACAAATCAGAGTCCAGCCCTCTGATGGCAGCGCGCCACTGCACCCGCACGGCGCACGGCAGAAGGCCTTCCTTGGCGCGCTTGTCGCCAGCGAGATGCTTGCCCGGCCGCTCGAGAGAACCGAGTTCCTCGGTGCCGTCGGTATCGACAGTGATGATCCGAAGCGAGCGTGGGACGCCGTCAACTCCGCTCTCTACCGCCTGCGTGAGATCCTCGGCCGCAACTGTATTCTGCCGGCCACAGGCGATGAGGCACCGAGACTGAATCGCGCTGTCATCGCCGTCGATCTTCTGGACGCCGATGCTCTGCTGCGCGAGGCTGATGAGGATGTGCGGCGTGGTGCGATAGGGCGTGCAGGTGTTGCAGTGCGAGGAGCGCTGGAGATTACCCGCGGTGACGTTCCCTTCCCCTCACTCTACAACAGCTTCTTCGAGGCCTTGCGCGAAGACTTCGAGAACCGCCTCCGGTTGACGGTGCTGCTGGTTGCACGCAGGCTGCTTCGTGAGTTGGATGCGGCAGGAGCAGAGGAGGTGCTGGAGCATGCATTCGCCATCACTCCTGACGATGAAGAGATCGCAGAACTCTACCGCGAGTCCCTGGAATTACAGGGCCGTCGAGCAGAAGCAGAGCGGGTGCGAAGGAAACTTGAGATGGTGTAGCCAGTGAGATGCGCGCACGGCCCAACAGGAACACTACCATCTTCCATCATCAGTGGCAGACCGCTGGCGTTTGTCCTTCGTCATCGATTATTCGAGGGGACGAAAAACGCACGTGGGATGAGCAAAAGGATGCCTCCTGCGCTGTGATCACCAACGCGGCGGCAGCACATCCGAACCCGAGAGCAGGCAGCCTCATGAGGTCGTTGAGAAAAACGGTCCCCCCAGTCTCCTCAGCAAAAGAAAACGCCTGATTTGATCTACAAATCAGGCGAATCGTGGAGATGGCGGGTCGAACCTCTTCATTGTGTCCGTTCTAATGGCGTTTAAAATGCTATTCTCAGTTCAAATTTGGCCGATTTCCTCTTGGTTGAGCAGGGGTGAGGTTACTCTACCGTCAATTGCTGACGGATCGCCTTGGTAAATCGCTGTTCCGCCGCTTCCATCAACTCCCCCGGTGAGAGTTCGAGAGCATAGGCAAGACGAATGAACTGGCGAAAGCACACCTGTTTCCGTCCAGTCTCAAGCTCACTGATAAAGGAACGTTCAACCCGTGACCGCGCTTCAAGATCCGCTTGCGTCAGACCAAGTGCAAGGCGTCGGGAGCGCAGTTCAATGCCGAATGCTTCTTCGGGAGAAGAAGGGGAAGATGGCAGGGTGGAAGAAGGGCGACCGGGCATTGCCGGTCAAGGTAGAGGAAGGAGTGAGGGGCTTGCGTGGCTTTGGCCACGAGGAGTATATTGGGGCAGTCTCGCTTCTGTGATACTGGGGCCTGTCTCCTCTCCTTGTTTGCCTTGTATTTTTTGTCTTCTTTCGGAGCAGAAACTTCTCCATGATTGCCTGATTCCCCTCCTCTTTTCCTGCCGCCGCTTTTCTGCCCGCTGCTCATTCTCATCTTAACAGATAGTTCAAGAGTTATGAAGAGAGTTCAATGTCTTTCCTTCCTTGCACTGCTCCTCTTGCCTGTTCTCTGTGCCGAATCTGTCTATAGTCAGCCCACAGGCGATTCCCTCGATTACTTCCCCTATCGTGCTGGCGACACATGGCGTGTGCGGAATGCCGATACACAGAAGGAAGATTATACCCTTAAGGTGTTTCGCGATTCAGTTGATAGTAGTGGCAACCGGTTCTTTCTTGTGGATGTCTGGTTCAAAATAGATACTGCGGGGGATGTATTTGTTAATTCCTTTAAGGCATACCCTGAGTTACGCTATAGACTTCGAGCGAAAGTGGGAGAACGGTGGGAACTTCGACCAGGCGACACGAATTCAACCGCCAAGGTTACCTGTGCGGGCATCTATCCCATGACCGTCTATGGTACTGTGCGCATGGTGAAGGAGTTCCATTATTGGGCACCGATGCCACACCTCCACCTCGATTCTCTGTGGTACTCGACTCGCTGGATTGCACAAGGCTTTGGGGAGCTACAACAATTCTACGAACCCGATGCGTTGTACTACGTTTCCGGGGCAATTATTGGTGGACAGAGCTATGGCGATATGGCTGGCTTAGAAGTGAGTCGCTCGCTTTCTCCTTCCTCTCTTCGTATCAGTCCCAATCCCTTCACTGAAGGGGCAACACTTTCCTATCACCTCAATTCCCGCCAACACGTCCGGCTCACCCTCTCCGATGCAATCGGCCGCGTCGTTGCCACTCCTGTTGATGAAGTCCAGGACGCTGGCGAATGCAGCGTCTCGATTAATGGCACTGCTCTGCCCGATGGCACGTATTTCTATCACCTCCGCACTCCCACACACACCGCCTTCGGATCACTGATTCGACGGCGATAGTCCTACACTTCCCACACTGATTTCCTCTGTGCATCACAGGCACTCTCGCCTGTGATAGCCATCCTTATACCCCTTCTATTCTTACAGGAGTGATAGCATGAACGCTCGATCTCGATGCGCTGGATTCCTTACGACGATACTCTTAACGCTCACACTCGGCTCACACTGCTTCGCACAGCCCGGCGATTACCCCGATTCGATGTATTGCGGGAGCATGAGCAGCAGCAGAACACAGGTTGGAGGTGCCAGCATCCCCTCGTTCGGAACCGTCCACGCCCTCGTTGTCTTCATTGACTTCCCTGACGACACCGTGGACGTGTCGAATGCAGTCTGGCCGGTTGGTGATGGTCCAAGCTATCTCAACACCTTCATTGATCCCGATACCTCTCTTCGCTCCGGTGAACATTTCAATATCACCACCTACTATGAGCAGATGAGCTTCAACAACCTGCACGTTGTTGGGGACGCCTATTATATCCAAGCACGGCATCCCTTGGCATGGTATGCAGCGGATACTACCCTCAATGAGAGCATTCCGTATTGGGCGATGCGTCATGTGTTGGAGTACATGGACACCGCAGCCGAGTACAACATCAACTTCACACTCTTCGATGAGTGGCAGACAACTGCCCCGTATACGCACGTCAGCACTCCCAATGATACCGTTGAGATGGTCATGTGTGCATGGCGGCGGCGGTATCGGATAAGCCCAAACAGTACAGGAGGTTTTGGCGATATAGGCTGGTCCTCGCTGGGAGTCATTGGAGGTGTTGGCCCTGCCTTTCCGGTGGATGAAGGACTGAAGACCATTACCGCAGGGTCTGGACTTCACTGCTTGGATATGATGAACTACCCGTCCTGCTTTGAGACACCGCTGCATGAGTTCGGGCACTATCTCGGTCTGCCTCACCAATACGACGGTGGCGTGTGGTCGGTGATGGGACAACGCAATAGCAACAACGGCTATTACTGTATGAACTCCTATGAGCGGGAGCAGATGGGATGGATCACCATTGACGATGTCACCGCTGCGGATACAATCATGGAGATTCCTGACTTCGCCACAACGGGAGTAGCCTACCGTATCTCCCTCCCCGGTGGCAGAACGCATTTCCTGCTGGAGAACCATCAAGGCATCAACGAGTACGATGTGGTTGACGCAATATCTGGGAGCAGGGGGCTGTATATCCTCCGGCAGACAAAGGAGCAGTTCGTTGATCGCCTTGAAGTGATGAATGCTGACGGACGCTGGAAATGGCTCAACGTCGGCCATGCTCAAAGCCCCTGGTCAACCGATACCAACGCCAAAATCCCCGTCTTCCAACGGGATGTCGTCCAGCGCGACACCGGACGCACCGACCGGCAGCGCGTCCGATTCACCGATCCTCGCAACGGCTTCGACTTTCAATACAAGTGGCTGGACCCGCGTTCTGGCGATAGTGCTATCGGTGCGCCCAAAGCCGGTGATGGCAAGGATATGTGGAACACTACCGTTGCCAATATGTTCTCCCCGTGGAGCAATCCTTCCTCTGTGGCGGATACGAGCGACACGGCTGGCTCACACGTTGCTGTCCATGTCATTGATTCCAATGGGTCGTATGTCTATGCCAAGATTTACACGAGCCACCCGGAGCAAGGCCCTCCCTCGCGTCCGCAGGATTTCCGGGTGTGGGCGCACATCTCCGGCTCAACAATGCACCCGGAACTCTCGTGGGAGCCGAACATCGAGCCAGATCTGATTGAGGGGGGAGGTTATGAAATCTGGCGACGGGTGGAGCCGTACCAGGTCGGCAGTGGTCCGTGGGTGCTGATCGACTCCACCGATGGCATCACACACGGGTATGTCGATAGCGGGATCGACAGTGTGGACACGGTGTATGCGGTGCACTCGGTGAGCTACAAGATTCGGGCGTTCGACTCGACGGGGAAACGTTCCACCTTCAGCGAGATTCGTGGCATCTATGTGCGGGGTGGGAGCCAGTACGGAGGGGGTGGCGGCTTGCCGAGCGACGGCCCGTGTTGTCTCGGCAGTGGGAAGGTGATTGCTCGGCGTCAGGACGGCGAGACGGCGGGAGAGGTGACACTGTGGCCGAACCGACCGAACCCGTTCGGCGGCACAACAGAGATTGCCTACAGCCTGACGCGAGCGGGCAGGGTGATCGTTGATGTGTTCGATCCGAACGGGAAGCGCGTGGCGGTGCTGGTGGACGACGTGGAACAGGGAGCGGGCACCTACCGCGTGACGTTTGACGCTCGCGAGCTTCCGGCAGGAGTGTACATCTGTCGGGTGATCGCTGGAGGGATGGCCGTTGCCGAGCCAATCACCCTGACCAGATAGCCCGAACGGAACCTCTTCGCGCATGATGGCGCGGGTTGGTCAGAGGCCGCCCTCGGTTCAATGTGGGCCGGGGGCGGTGTGCTTTGACGATGGGACAAGAACGAGACAATCGGGTGCGAACGTGGTGCAGGAAGCACAAGGATGATTTGCAGGGCAGCACCGGCCAGAAGGGTGGGAATACTCTGGGAATGCGGCACTCGCCTTTTTGCCTGGTCTCGGTTCCCGTCGGGGTAGAAAGTGCCTGTAACTGTCCAATACCGCCGGTTCGGTTGGTGGGGATGCGTGCCAGATTGGGAATCAAGCGGGGAAGAGGTGCAGAAGATTCCCATACATTCCCACCCCTTTACCGTCGCTCAAGCGTGCGAAAAATGCGCTTAAGTGGGGTGGGGGGAGCCTCCGCAAACGGAAAACGGGGAAATTGGGCAGTGTAGCACAACGATCCGTGCCCCCGCTCCGTGGGACATGAGTGTCATCGCCGCAGCGAGTGTTCGGACTTCTTGGACAGGGCTACGCGCGTGAGAGAGTCCGCACGATTGATTCCACTTCTACTTCCTCCCCTGAATACCTTCGGTGCGCTCCTACGTGATTGGAGGGGCAAATTTGTGCATTCTCATCAGCGGGTTGAACGGCAACGCGCGGCACGGGACCGACGAGATCGCTCGATGTGGCGGAACACTCCAACCCGCGCGGGTCGACTGTTACCTACCTATCGGTCTACAGTCGGAATGAGCAGGGACAAGGCTAATAAAGTCCCCCATACTTCAGGGGGCATTGAAGAACAAACGCGCTAGAACTCATTACGAGAGTCTAGCGCGTTTGCTTAAGTGTCCCCTAAGTAGGGTAACTGGGCTATTTTTTTAGGAAAAACGGCCAAATGTGGAGATGGCGGGAATCGAACCCGCGTCCGAAAGGCAACCCCCGTAGCGTCTACACTGCGTAGTCGATTTATTGATCTCGCCAGAGGCTCCCCAACCGACAGGGTAGCGTTCCAGCCAGCGAGCTGGTGTCTCACACCCTTCTCCGCTCGCCGAGCGAAGGATGCCAGCCTGTTAAAGTCGACACCCCGAATCCAGAACCAACAGGCACGTTCTGGTGGGATGCTCACAAACTAAGCGTACTGCTTAGGCGGCGAGACGGTACTCATAGGAGTCCGCACATACGATTTCCTGTGAGAGATAACGCGGAACACAGGCAGCCGCGGCAGCGCAACCACGAGCAATCAACCCCCCGTCGAAACCTGGACATCCCCGTGTGCTCGTGCTCCCTCCGGGGAGGGAACTGAAGACGCCACAAAGGTACGACATTCTCCACCCCGATACCAGCGCTGGACCGTGCCCAATCATTGCCGGGCGCACGCCTTTCGCTACCTTCCACGCTACGTGGACGAACACCGTCCAACTGCTCTGCACATCCCTTTTTCCATGCCCACGAAACGCGTTCTCGACTCCTGGCTCAAGGAGTTTGTCAGCTTCTCCCATACCCCCGCCGAACTCGCCGAGGCACTGATGGTGCGCGGTCTGGAGATCGAGGGGTTTGAGGACCGATACACCGCGCTCGCTCCTTTCATCGTTGGTGAGGTGCGCACCGCCGAACGGCACCCCAACGCCGACCGTCTTTCGCTCTGCACCGTCTTCGACGGTCAGGCCGAGCACACCGTTGTTTGTGGCGCACCGAACGTGGCTGCGGGACAGAAGATTGTCTACGCGCCCGTTGGAGCCTACATCGCCACGGCGGACTTCACGATTGAACGGCGCAAGATCCGTGGCACGGTCTCCGAGGGAATGATCTGCTCCGAGCGTGAGCTTGGTCTTGGTGAAGACCACGACGGTATCCTCGTGTTGGACGCCGCGGCGGTTCCGGGCACGCCAGTTGCGCAGCTCCTTGGTGACGTGCTCTACGACATCGAGATCACCGCGAACCGGGGGGACTGGCTCAGCCATCTCGGCGTTGCGCGCGAGATCGCCGCGCTGGTGGGGGATGAGGTGATACTCCCAATCCCTGCGCTCCCCGAGTCCTCGACGCCCGTTGCGTCGGTGACGTCGATCACCGTCGATGCCCCCGAGTTCTGCCCGCGCTACATGGCGCGCGTGATCCGTGGCGTGAAGGTGGGGCCTTCGCCGGGCTGGGTGCAGGAACGTCTGAAGAAGCTTGGGGTTCGCTCGATCAACAACGTTGTGGACGCCACGAGTCTCGTGATGTTCGAGTGCGGCCATCCGCTCCACGCATTCGACTACAACCGACTGATCGGCAATCGGATCGTTGTTCGCACATCGCGTGCCGGGGAGCGGTTCACCACGCTCGACAGCCGGGAGCACGAACTCCCCGAGGGTGCACTGCTGATCTGTGATGCCGAACGTCCGGTGGCAATCGCCGGAGTGATGGGGGGGGAGAACTCCGAAATCGTCGAGGACACAACCGACGTGCTCCTCGAATCCGCGTGGTTTGCTCCCTCGTCCATCCGCCGCACGGCGCGTCTGCTCGGCATCTCCACCGACGCCAGCTTCCGCTTCGAGCGCGGTGCCGACATCGACATCGTTCGCTACGCCATCGACCGCGCCGCTGCGCTGATCAACGAGTGGGCGGGAGGGGAGACGCTCCAGGGGGTGATCGACGCCTACCCCGTGCCCCACACGCCAGTGGTGGTGGAGCTGCGCCACGACCGCGTTCGCTCGCTGCTCGGCTACGAGATCGACGACATACACCAGCAGCAACTCCTCCGGCATCTCGGTTTCGAAGTGGAGGCGACCAGCGGTGGACGCTCGGTTGTGATTGTTCCGAGCTGGCGCACCGACTGCACCGTGGAGGTGGACCTGATCGAGGAGATTGCGCGGACCAACGGCTACGACGCCATCCCGCTCGACGAGCACGCAGTCATGTCCTTCTCGACGCGCGTGGACCCGATGCTCCGCCTTGTCGATACCTCGCGCCGCTTCTTCCTCGACAACGGCTGCCACGAAACCGTGCCCCCGTACCTCACCGATCCAGAGATCGCCGCGGCAACCGGAACGCCGGTGTTGCTCCGAAATGCGCTGGGGCTTGAGACCTCGGCGCTCCGCACCAGCCTTGTGCCGACGATGGCGCGCACGATTGCCCACAACGCGCGGCACGGTAGCCGCAACCTCCGACTCTTCGAGATTGGACGCGCGTTCCGGCAGGGGCGTCCCGACCAGGGGACGATACCGGGGATCGTGGAGATGCAGGAGGTGTGCGTTGCTTTCAACGGACTCGCCGATCCGCGCGGGTGGGATCTCGCCGACCGCAGCAGCGATCTCTTCGATCTCCGCGCCCTTCTCGACCGCTGGTTCGACAGGCTGGAGAGCGAAGCCGTGACCTACCCCCGCGTTGACGAGAGTGCGTGGGGCTTCGGCGCTCCGGCGCTCGCGATCTCGTGCGGGGGAGAGGAGGTTGGGCGGATTGGGTCGATTGATCCTGCACTGCGCGAGCGGTTCGATCTGGAAGGGGAGCCGGTCGTGGCTGTTGTCGATCTCCAGCGGCTCGTCGGCCACGTCTTCCGCGACAGACGCTACGTTCCTGCCTCCCGCTATCCGGTGGTGGAGCGCGATCTCTCCATCCTCGTCTCCGAAGCGATACCGGCAGAGGCAATCGAGCGGACGATTCGTGCAGCGGGAGGGGAGCTGTTGAGTGGCGTGCGGTTGTTCGACCGCTACGGGGGGAAGGGAATAGACCCCGGCAGTGTGTCGCTTGCCTACGCGCTGCGCTTTACTTCGTACGACCGCACGCTCGAGGACGAGACCGTGGCTGCCGCCATGGCCGCAGTTCGCGAAGCGCTTGCGCGGGACCATGCCGCCTCGGTGCGCGGCGAGACGGTTGCCGCCTGATGATCTCTCCCGACTCTTTTTATCCTCCACGTCATGGACGTTAACGGCTCTACCGACATCCGCACAGCACTCGACCGCCTGCAGAGCGCGTTCGATCTGCTCGGCGACCGCTACCGCGAACTTCGTCGCGAGCGAAAGCTGCTGCGCGACCAGCTCGATGCGGAGCAGCAGAAGCGCGAGGAACAGGAGATATCGGTTGCGGCGGGTCTGGAGCACGCCGCCGAGGTAAGCCGTCACGCCGCTGCGCTCGAAGCTCGTCTGCACAGCGCAGAGGAGGGGGCTGCCGGGTTGCACAATCGTATTGTGGAGCTGGAGGAGGAGCTGCGCAAGCGCGACGCGGCAATTCTCCACCTCGAAGACACCGCTGCTGGAGATGCTGCTCGAATCGAAGCAGAGCGGGCAACGGCCGACACCTTCCGCACGCGCTGCGAAATCCTGGAGAGTGAACTCGGAGAAGCGCGTGGTGAACTTCACCGGCGCACTCACGAGCTTGAAGAACTCCGTTCCTCGGCGCGGGTAATGGAGGAGGAGCTTGCCGCGCGCGGTGCCGATGCGCAGGCGGGTATCGAGCAGAGTCGCACGGAGATTGCGGCGTGGAGCGCACGCTACGAACGGGAGCGCGAGGAGCGCCTCGCGCTGGAGGAGAAGCAGTTGCAGACCATTGCCAAACTCGACGCCGCAACGCGCGCCGAGGCGCAGGCACGAGGTGAAACCGCACAGGCCGTGGCCGAGGCGGAGATGCTTCGGGAGGAGCGGGATGGTGCGCGAAACGAGGAGGCACTGCTGCGCGAGATGCTTCGCGACGTCGAGACCCTCCGCGCTCATGCCGAGGCGGAGCGTGAACGGGCGGAGCGGGCCGAACACAGTCTGGAGGAGCACCGCACAACCCTTGAGGCAGAGCGGCGGCGCCTTGTTGTGCTCGAGGCGAAGTGCGCCGAGCTTGAGGCGGGCAACGAGTCGGGTGGAGAGCCGGTCGCAGCCCTTCGCGAGCGCATGGCGCAGGCCGAGAACGAGATTGTTGCAGCTCTCGAACTTGCAACTCGCTCCGAACACGAACGCAACGAAATCGAGGCAGAGCGTGAGGAACTACGGCGGCAGGTTGCGCGGATGAGCGAAGAGATCGCCACGCTCCGGGTGGCGCAGGCAAACGGCTCGGCCAACGGCCTCAGTCCCGAGCAGAGCGCACAGCTCGTGCAGCAGATCGACACCGCGCTGCGGCTGATCGACGAGCAACTCGGCGAGTCCTGACCATCCTCATTCACTTTCCACCCCATCCGATGCCCCGTGCTCTCCGCTACCACGTCGACGACGTTTCGACGAATACCATTGCCGACGATGCTTGGGCAAACATTGCGCGGATGCAGCACTGGTATAACGCCGAGTTCATCTGGACCTGCGACAGAATCGGTCTGAAGCGGTATATCCTCTTCCCACACTACGAGCGGATGCCGGAGATGCCCTACCACATCGCCCGCTACCACTTCCGAAAGCGGCTGTTGCAGAAGAAGGTGGAATTGCGCGATGAAATTGCGGCAGTGCGGGCAATCGAGGAGACGGGACTCTTCACTGTGCGGTGGGGTGGTGTCCGCGACAACGCGCTGGCGAGCGGCATCACGCACGTTGCCGACAATGAGTTCAACGCCTATCTGCTCTGCGAGTTCCTGCTGAAGTGCTCTACCGTTGCGCGCGAGGCGACGTTCGAGGTGGAGGATGAGGGACGGTTCATTCTGCCGGGACGGGCGATGTTCCGCGACGGGCAGATCCTTGTGCGTCGCAGCGATCTGGAGCGCGCGGGGCAGGAGATCCATCTGGAGCAGCCGCAGGTGTTTGCCGTGGTCAACGCTACACGCTACGACGATCACCCCTCCTTCTCCCAGAGCGTGGAGGACTTCGACGAGCTTGATGACGCCGCGCGAATCGAGTCGATTAGCCGCCAGGGAGCGCTTGGGTTCGCCAATAACTTCGAGACTGCGTGGGGTGATGGCGAGGGGCTGAACCTCCAGCAGCGTGCGCGCGCAGTCGTTCTGCTGGATGACCAGGAGGCGGATCCCGCCGATCCCGATTTGCTGCCACCACAGCCATGAGCCGCTTCTCTGCTCCCGCGCGGGCAATGCTCCTGATGCTTCCGGCAATCCTGCTCGGAGCTTGTGGCGGAGAGAGCAACCGGAACGGAGCAGGATCCGACACCACTGCTGCCACTGGAGTGCAGGCGAGGAGCGACACTTCTGTATCGCGGCGTCCACTCCCGCGCGGACGCCGCTTCATGGTTTCCAGCGCCAGCGCCGAGGCGACACGCGCCGGGGTGGAGGTGCTGCGGCGGGGCGGCAACGCCGTTGATGCTGCTGTCGCGGTTGGGTTCGCGCTGGCAGTAACCCACCCCCAGGCCGGAAATCTTGGCGGCGGCGGGTTCATGGTGATTCGTTTCCCCGATGGTCGGGCAACGACGATCGACTATCGCGAGCGCGCACCTGCCGCTGCCCGACGCGACATGTACCTCGACAGCGCTGGCGAGTTCGTTCCCGACCGCGCACAGGTTGGGGCGCTCGCTGCGGGCGTGCCCGGCTCTCCCGCCGGAATGCTCTACGCGCTCGAACGCTACGGCTCGCTTGGCCGCTCCGCTGTTCTTGCTCCCGCCCAGCGCCTTGCCGCCGAGGGATTTCATCCGCACGCCGGTCTGCTCGCGGAGATTGCTGAGAAGCAGCAGGACTTCTCTCGTTTCCCGAGCACCGCCCGAATCTTCGCCCACAACGCTCGCGCCTTCGACTCCGACAGCCTCTTTCGCCAGCCCGATCTCGCTGCAACGCTCGAAAGAATTGTGGAGAAGGGACGGGATGGGTTCTACCGTGGGCGCACTGCCGAGCTGATCGTTGCCGAGATGAAACGCAGCGGAGGGATCATCAGCGAGGGTGATCTACAATCGTACAAGCCGGTCGAGCGGATGCCGATTATCGGCACCTACCGTGGCGATACGGTCATCTCGATGCCGCCGCCGTCGAGCGGCGGTGTGCTGCTGGTGCAGATGCTGAATATGCTCGAAGGGTGGAAGTTCGACACGGTAGCGCAGCACTCGGCAACCCACGCCCACATCCTTGCCGAGGTGATGCGCCGCGCGTACGCCGACCGCGCTGCCTATCTCGGCGACCCCGATTTTGTTGACGTCCCCTCGGCGATGCTGACGGAGAAGGTCTACGCTCGCGCTCGTGCCGCGTCGATTACCGCCCGCGCCACGCCGAGCGACAAGGTCGTTGCGGGGAAACCGGTCGGTCGCAACCATGAAAGCGACCAGACGACCCACTACTCCGTCGTCGATTCCAGCGGGATGTGCGTCAGCGTCACCACCACGCTCAACAGCTCGTTCGGCTGCAAGCTCGTGGTGGAGGGCGCCGGGTTCTTCCTCAACAACGAAATGGATGACTTCAGCGCGAAGCCGGGAACGCCAAACATCTATGGTCTTGTCGGTGGTGAGTCGAACGCCATCGAGCCGGAGAAGCGCATGCTCAGCTCGATGACCCCCACCATCGTGGTGCGTCGCAACGGTTCGCTGATCGTCCTCGGCACGCCGGGGGGCTCAACGATCATCACCACCGTCCTGCAGGTCCTCAACAACATCCTCGACTACGGAATGGAGCTTGATGCCGCCGTGGAGCTTCCGCGTCTCCACCACCAGTGGCGTCCCGACACGCTCTTCTATGAGGAGAACGGCCTCGTACCTGTCGAAGTCGAGCGCCTGCGGTGGCTTGGCTACACCCTGCTCCAGCGTGCTGGAAGTTCAGGTCGGGTGGATGCGATCCTGGTGCAACGCGACAGCGCCGGACGGCTGTTGGAGGGCTGGAGCGATACTCGCGGCTACGGTCTGGCTGCTGGAGAGTAGAGGTGCTACGGAATGCCGCCGTTGAAGTAGGGTGCTGGTGGACTTCGAGTGGAATAGCGCTAATAGATTGCATGGCGGGAGACATGAAAGAGATGATTCTTGGACGGCTGCATATACTTACCGATACTGTGCTGCAAAAGCGCTGGAGTCATGCCGAGCTTGCGGAGCAGGCGATTGCCGGTGGAGCCGGGGTCGTGCAGTTCCGTGCGAAGAATCTGGGCCTGCGCGCGATGATTCGTGAGGCCGAGGCGGTTGTGGGAGTCTGCCGTGCCGCCGGAGTTATCTCCATCATCAACGACAGAGTGGACGTCGCGCTGGCTGTTGGTGCCGACGGTGTCCATCTCGGTGCAGCGGACATGGCGGTTGACGTTGCGCGGGAGCTGCTCGGTCCCGATGCCATCATTGGCGCAACGGTACGCAGCGGAGAGGGAGCCGTCGTTGCGGCGCAGGAGGGCGCAACCTATGTGGGGCTTGGCCCCGTGTTCGGCACCGATTCAAAGCGCGTGGATCATCCCGCGCTCGGTCTCGAAGGGGTCTCCCGTGCGGCCAGACTCTCTCCGGTTCCGGTGATCGCGATTGCGGGCATGACCGTTGCAACTGTTCGTTCGGTGATCGCCGCTGGCGCATACGGTGTTGCGGTGCTGGGTGCCGTTGCGCTCGCCGCCGATCCCGCCGCCGCCGCCCGTGCGTTCCGTACGGCAATCGACAGCGCTGGTGTCTGACGATTTGCAGTACCGCGGTACCTTCGTTGCGATTCCTCCCTACCCATCCAACGTTCTCTTCTGCCATGCGCCTCCTTGTTGCTTACGACGGTTCTCCCGCTTCGGACGACGCCATCGACAGTCTGTCGCACGCGGCACTTCCCGAGGACACCAGTGTGCTCGTACTCTGCGTTGTCAGAACGTGGGTTCCTGCGGAGCAGCATGAGGGTGCGGCCGTTGTGCGTGAGTTGACCCACAGGGGGCACGAGCGCGCCATGCAGAAACTGGCGGAGGGGCGGGAGCTGGCAGAACGTGGTGCTGAACGCGTTCGTTCGCGCTTCCCGGGATGGGACGTCGTCTCCGAGTCGGTGGCCGACAGTCCTGCGTGGGGAATCATCCGGTGTGCCGAGGAGTGGCCTGCTGCTATGATTGCGCTGGGAGTGTACGGGCGTGGCGGACTTCAGCGCCTGATGCTTGGGAGCGTCTCGCAGAAGGTGGTGAGCGAGGCGCACTGCACCATTCACATCGGCAGGAAGGGAGGGGCTTCTTCCATCGTTCTCGGCTTCGATGGCAGCAGCGATGCCTGCCGTGCAGCGCAGGCGATTGCCGCCCGGCCGTGGCCCGACGGAACAGAGCTGCGGATCGTCAGCGCAATCGAGGAGGAAACAACCGGACAGCAGCAGTGGGTGGAGGACCGGCTCAACGAGGCAGTACCCGACCTCGGCTCGACAGGTCTGTTGGTAACGCACGTTATAAGCGCCGAAGATCCCTCAAAACTTATTCTCGCCGAGGCTGCGTTGTGCGATGCCGGGTTGATAGTGGTGGGGGCGCGCGGCCACTCTCTCTTTCAGCGCGCGCTGCTCGGCAGTGTGAGCGCGTCGGTCGTGCATCGTGCGCACTGTTCGGTAGAGGTGATTCGTCCTTCCTCCACCTGATCCCTCCGTGTTCGACATTCCCGCTATGTCCCTCATCAATCTCCCCGAACGTCTTCCCGGTATCAGCGCGTTGTTGCACTACCGCCGCGAGAGTGCGGTGCCGCTGCTTCAACTTGCCGAGACTCTGCTGCACAGCAATTTCTCCACGTTGACGCCGGGGGAGCGCGAAGTGATTGCCGGAGCGGTATCGCGCGGCAACGACTGCAGCTTCTGTGCGTGGTCGCACACCGCGGCGGCGTCGCACCATTACGGCAGCGAGGTGATGGTGCAGGGGATGATCGATGGTGATGCCGCTCCGCCAAAGATGCGTGCGCTTCTGGCGATAGCCGAACGCGTTCGGACCGGGCCGCAGTCGGTGGGGCAGGAACAGGTGGATGCGGCACGTGCTGCCGGTGCCAGCGACGAGGAGATTCACGATGCCGTGCTGATCGCCGCTGCGTTCTGTATGTACAACCGCTACGTGGAGGCGCTGGAGCCGTGGGTGCCGGACAACCCGGAGATCTACCGCACCATGGGCGCTGCAATGGCGGAGCGTGGTTATATGCGGGACAGGAGTCAGGGTGGAGATGTGGGGAGCGAAGAGTCGGAATAGGGGCAGCGAGAGGACCGTACACAGTGGAGCGTGGCTCCTGCGATACGATCACGACCACGCTCCCTACGTCGCAAGGTGTCTCTTTCCTCTACCGACTGCAACCAACTGGTTCTCCGCCAGCGCCTTATCGGTATCCCTCCGCCTGCATTCTGAAAAGCTCGGCGTACAGTCCGCCAGCAGCGAGAAGCTCCTCGTGTGTCCCCTGCTGTTCCACCGTTCCGCCGCGCAGGACGATGATTCTGTCGGCCATGCGCACGGTGCTGAAGCGGTGGCTGATGATGATCGCCATCCGTCCGGCAACCAGTTCACTGAAACGAACGAACACCTCGTACTCGGCACGTGCGTCGAGCGCGGCGGTTGGTTCGTCGAGAATGAGCACCTGCGCATTCCGCATGTAGGCGCGTGCCAGTGCCACCTTCTGCCACTCCCCGCCCGACAGGTTCACACCCTCATCGAAGCGCCGGCCCAGCATCTGCCGGTAGCCTCCGGTGAGCCGCCCCAGCAGCGTTGCCGCCATCGACTGGCGTGCTGCGGTGTCGATGGCGGGGTGCGTCGCCTCCCCAGCCGCTGCCGTCTGCTTCGGGCTACTCTCTGCCGCATCCTGTTCGTCGAGCCACCGCTCGACAGACTCGATCTTCCCAACACCGATGTTCTCATCGAGCTTCAGGTCGTACCGGACAAAGTCCTGAAAGATGACGGCGATGGCGCGGCGAAGCTCCACCAGACTATACGATCGTAGATCATTCCCCTCCAGCAGAATGCGTCCCTCGGTGGGGTCGTAGAGGCGTGCAATCAGCTTCGTTATCGTCGTCTTCCCCGCACCGTTCTCCCCAACGAACGCAATCCGTTCGCCGGGACCGAGCGTGAAGCTGACGTTGCGTATCGCCCAGCGCTCGCTGCCCGGATACCGAAAGCCGACATTCTCGAACCTGAATCCCACCTTCAGGGTTTCGGGGAGAGGAAGGGGGTTGGCGGGAGAGGTGATGGTGGGCCGCGTCGAGAAGAAGTCGAACAGGTCGGCGAGATAGAGCGCCTGGTCCAGCACACCCCCTATCGCGCTGAGGATTCGTCCGCTCAGGTTGTTGCACCTGTCGAACGACCCTGCAAGGAATGTGAGTGTGCCCACGGTGATGGCTCCGGCAACTGCATCGCTGATCGCAATCGCGTAGGCACCGTAGTACGCTGCCGTGCCTATCAGTGCAAGGCCAAATGCTGCGGCGCTGCGGCGAAGTGCCAGCCGCCGATTCTCCTGGATGAATCTCCCGCTCAGTGTGCGGTAGCGCTCCACGAGCCAGGCGGAGAGGCCGAACATCTGTACCTCCTTGGCCGTGGTGTCGCTCGCCCCAATCATCCGCATGTAGTCCAGCCTGCGCCGCTCCGGGGTCCAGCTCCGCATCAGCGAGTACTGGAGGGAGCTGAAGCGGAGGTCGCCGAGAAATGCCGGCACCACCGCGACGACCAGCAGCACCGTCAGCCAGGGATTGAACGAGGCAACGGCGGCGGCAAGGGTGACGAGGGTGATGGTGTCCTGCACGCTCCCCACGATCTGGCCGAGCAGGCCAATGCGGCTCGTTGTTTGCTGTCGTGCGCGCTCCATCTTGTCGTAGAACGCCGGGTCCTCGAACTGCTGGAGGTCGAGCGTTGCGGCGTGCTCCATCAGTCTGATGCTGGTGCGGTTGCCGAAGAGGTCGCCGAGCTGGCTCTCGACAAACGCGGAGATGCGGGTCAGCAGGTCGTTGACCACCACGATGCCGATCTCCAGCACAACGAGCCACCAGACGTCATCGAGCGCAGCACGCCCGCGCGAGGCGGCGATGACCGTGTCGATGATGAGCTTCCCGATCCAGAGCGTTGCCACCGGCACCACGGAGCGGAGGAGACGGAGGAGAACGGTGAGAACGGTGTAGGCGGGGTGCGTCTCCCACACCATGCGCAGGAACGCCGGGAGATGGCGGAGCGACCGGAGCTTGGTGCGGAACGTTGGTGGCGGCGCAGTGGTTGTGCTGCGGGAGCGTGGAGGTCGGTTTGGAAATGTCATCGGCTACGCCGAGACGTGCAAGTGCTCGTTCTCGTGTGCCGCCTCCCTCTCCTGCTCCAGCGGCTCGATTGCGTGGAGTCCTGTCGGATCGGTCGGAACAGGAGCGGTATCGAGCGTGGGGGGATCGTCCGGTGGGGCGTCGTTGAAGCCCTCAGGACTGAAGACGCGCCCGATCTCCAACCAGAGAACGCGTGAGAGCCGGAGCGTGATGGGGAGCAGGGGAAGGTAGAGGACGAAGGCGAGGGCAGTTGCTCCCATCAACGAAAGTGTGGGGACCAGGAGCAGCAGAAGCCAGAGGATGAAGAGGGTGGCGGGGAAGGAGATGCACATCCCGATCATGCTCGCTCCGCTGAAGAATCCCGGCTCGCGGTTGAACGCCATGCCGCACGCGGGGCAGCGGTTGTTCATCTTGAGCGTGCGCCTGTAGACAAACCCGCGATGGCAGCGCGGGCAGCGCTGATGCGCAACCGACGCCAGATAGTTCATCGGGCGTTCGGGACGGTGGGATGGAGGGCGCCTGCTCATGGCCCAAAAATGGGTGATCGAACCGGTGAATGCAAGACGGGAGGAGCGTTGTCCCGTGCAGATGATGGGGACCGCTCCCGCATGGTAAACACGAGCGCAGGTCTGTGAGTTCTCAGTAGGAGTTCCAGAGTTACTGATACCGAAGACTATGGACATCAACGCAATCGAGCGGGAGGAGGTGGCACGTCTCGCCCTGAAAGCGGCAACCGTTGCCGAGGCCCGAGCCGTGCAGGAACGGATGCGTCGGCTCGTTCTCCAGCGCCCGCTCACGAGCACGCCACAGCTCATTGCCGGAGCCGATGTGTCGTTCGACCGCTTCAGTCCGTGGCTTCACGCCGCAGTTGTCGTTATAGACACTGCAAGCGGCGAAACGGTTGCCGAGGCAACCGCAACCGAGCGTGCGCGCTTCCCCTACGTGCCGGGCTATCTCTCGTTCCGCGAAGCTCCGCCGGTGCTCGCAGCATGGAACGCGCTCGGCCTGCGGCCCGACCTGCTCGTTGTTGACGGACAGGGCTACGCTCACCCGCGGCGCTGCGGCATCGCCTGCCATCTCGGCATCCTTCTCGACCTTCCGACAATCGGCTGTGCGAAGTCTCGATTGATTGGCACGCACGACACGCCGGGACCGGAACCTGGAGATGCTGTTCCGCTGATCTACGACGAGGAGCGAGTCGGGACGGTGCTTCGCACCAGGCGCCGCTCGCTGCCGCTCTACGTCAGCATCGGCTACGCCATCACGCTCGATGAAGCAGTGGAACAGGTGCTGCGGCTGTGCGGAGGCTACCGTTTGCCGCTCACCACACGGCGTGCGCACGAGCGCGTCAACCAGGTGCGGAGAGCGCACGCTGCGCGGGAAAATGAACGTCGTTGAGCCTGGTGGGGAGTATATCGTGCGGGAGAGAAGTGATGAGAGCACACAGGCCGTTTCAGCGCGACCTCTTGCGCGTCGGGGGGTTATTCCTCCCGACATCTCTCTCATCACAAGCCAGCCATCACCATGCTCACAGCCCTGCGCCACGTAGATCCGCGGTGGATTCAGATCGGTGCCCTGACAGGTCTGGTGCTCTACGCCACGCTCCAGCTCCAACTCGACATCAACCCCGCCACCGCCCTAGCCATCCTCCTGTCGGCTCAACTCATGCAGCTCG